>ERZ827490.490-NODE-490-length-62378-cov-4.062657_pt1 | contig 62378 bp, 76 predicted proteins | sample MGYA00519770_ERZ827490 | MGnify/ENA primary metagenome ERZ827490 (study PRJEB31778, sample SAMEA3449324) | human gut metagenome | biome: human gut; feature: human-associated habitat; material: faeces | place: United Kingdom | collected 2010/2012 ...
AACCCCCTGGTCGTGTATATGGGCAATCCACCCAAGCCGGGAGACCAGTGCGATGCGTTCACGGAGAAACGCATGCACGCGCTGAACCATGACGGAAACCTCCTCTACGTGGAGCTCGCCGCCGACAAGGACGCGGATTCGGACGACCGCGAACAGTGGGCTAAAGCGAATCCCAGCTATCCGAAACGTACAAGCGAACAGGCAATCATGCGCATGCGCAACAACCTGTCGGACGATTCATTCCGTCGTGAGGCGCTTGGCATATGGGACGAGACCGCCACCGCATACGCCATCAGTCCCGACCTGTGGCAGGCCGCGGCCGTCGACGACGTGCCCGAGGGCGGCACGGTGAGCTTCGGCATCGACATGCCTCCGGACAGGAGCGTGCTGACCATCGGAGCGGCGCTACGATACGCGGACGGTTCGGCCATCGTCCAGATGGCGAACATCAAGGACGCGCGGCAGGCGGGAACCATGTGGGCCGTGGACTGGCTCGCCGAACATTGGCCGAAGACCGCCAGCGTGGTCATCGACGCGCAGGCGCCCGCCATGAGCCTGCTGCCGGAACTGAAGAAAGCACATGTGAAGGTCACGGTCACGAACATGCAGGAGATGGGCCGAGCATGCGGCCGGTTCCTCGACATGCTCAAAGCCGGAACGCTCAAGCACCCGCGGGACGAATACCAGCCGCAGCTGGCCGCGGCCGTCAAGGGTGCGACCACGCGTCCATTGGGACAGTCCGGCGCGATCGCTTGGAACAAACTCGGCAGTGATGTCGACATCACGCCGCTCGTGTCCACCACGCTCGCCCTGTACGGGGCGTGCACGACGAAGCGACATCCCGGAAGACGACAGATCATCGGAGGAATCTAAATGAGCGACATCCAGACAACGGCAGCGCCGGACGGGTGGAAACCTACGGGAGGAGCCGGAACGGTGCCGAAACTCGTCGTGCCGACGCACATCGACGGACTCTCCGGTGAGGAGAACGCGCTGCTGCGCGAACTCGCCGAGGTATGGACGCGCCACGCGAGCCGCAACCGAACACTCACCGCCTACTACGAAGCCAAGGAGCCACTGGTTGATTTTGGACTGACTGTGCCGAAGTCCATCAAGGATCATTACACGCCGCTTGGGTGGGCACGCAAGGCTGTGGATATGCTCGCCGAGCTTTGCGTGTTCGAGGGATTCGTCTCGCCGGGCGTGGACGACCCGTTCGAACTGCAGGACTTCATGAGCCGCATCGGATTCACTAGCGTTCTGCAGCAGGCCATCCAGACTGCGCTCATTCACGGCTGTTCGTTCCTCAGCGTCGTCCGGGACTTCGAAGGAAGACCGCTCATCCGCACGCATACCGCGGAAAGCTCGGCCGCCGTCTGGGATTACCCTAACCGGCGGGTCAGGGCGTGCATGGCCATCACCGACGTTGACGACAACAACGAGGCCACCGGACTCGTGCTCTACATGCCCGACCGCAACATCAGCGTGCAGCGCCGTCTCGGCTACTGGTGGCGCGTGGACGATGAGCAACCCACCATCGACAACGAGTGCAGCGTGTTCCGCCTCGCCTACAAGGCTACCGAGGTCAAACCGTTCGGACGCTCCCGCATCAGCCGGGACGCTATGGCCATCATCGACGGCGCGAACCGCACCATCGTGCGCGCCGAAGCGAATGCCGAATTCTACGCGTTCCCAAAAATCCTGCTGACAGGCACTTCCGAAGAACTCGCCTCGTTGGGCACGGACGACGCGTTAAAGCTTTATATGGGTCGCTACAACATGATCAGCAAGGACATCGACGGGCAGTCCCCGACCGTGACGCAACTGGCCGCGTCGAGTATGGACCCGCATCTGACGATGCTGAAAAGTTGGGCGGCGATGTTCGCCAGTGCGATGAACATTCCCGCCAGCTCGCTCGGCATCGTGTCCGACGCGAACCCGACGTCCGCCGACGCGACCGAGGCACAACGTGAGGACCTGATTATCGAGGCGCGCCATTGCGACCGGGATTTCGGTGAATCGATCCTGCAGGCAGCCCGTCTTGTGGCACGGATGCAGGATCCATCCGTGCCCGACGAGGAGCTGATGAAACTGCAGGTCGACTGGAAGAACCCGAACACGCCGTCGAGCTCCATGAGCGCCGACGCATTCAGCAAGCTCGCTAGAAGCATCGACTCGTTCGCCAACAGCGAGGTCGGCATGACACGCGCCGGATTGAGCCGAAGCGAGATCGTCCGGCTGAAGGCCGACCAGCGCAAGGCCCAGGCCGGTCAGGTACTCGATCAGATTCGAGGCATGCGCCAACAGACGGAGCAGCAGACCGATACGGCGGCGAGGGAAGGCGGTATGAATGAGCCCGAACAGTCTGAACCTGCCGCCGGAACGACGCAGAAGGCTTGAACTCGACCTCAATGATTTGTACGAGGATTACACGGACACCATGAGCCGCCTGCAGAAGGAGGCCGGCAACAGTGTTTCGGGCCTCGTCTGGGACGGTGAAAGCCAGGAGCTCATCAAAGCGGAGATCAACCGGTATGCCGACGCCGCCAGCAGGCTCGCATCCGACTACTACGGCCACGTACGCGACCTGTGGGCGCAGTACGGCGGAATCGATATGCCGGAATACGAGCCGCCTTCCATCACCGCCGACCGCGCGGTCTGGCAGATGGAAGGCGGTTTCAACAACACCGACTTCATGGGATTGCACTACAAGGACGTCATTCCAGATGAAAACGGAGCCGTTCACAACAACGCCGGAAGAACCATCGACGACCTGTGGCCCACGTTCGCTGACGAGGAGCAGGCGCTGGAATACGTGCAGAATCTGATTCAGACCGTCGGGCGGCTGACCATGCAGAGGGCTGTGGCCAACGATCCCACCAAGCCTCGCTGGGCGCGTGTGCCGCGAGGGGCTAAGACATGCGCGTTCTGCCTTATGCTCGCCTCGCGTGGCTTCGCCTACCTGAGCGAGGACACCGCCGGACGGCAGATGCAATACCATACGGACTGCGACTGCGACATCGTGCCAAGCTGGGGCAGCAGCAAACTCAAAGGATACGATCCGGACAAGTATCGTGAAATGTACCAGGCAGCCAAGGCTGCGGCCGGCGATGACGGCGACTGGCGTGACACGCTAGCCCAATTGAGACGCATCTATCACGATGAGGTCAATGATGGCGTGACTGCCCAACCGACGATTCGATGGAGCGGCAAATCGATTCCAATCAGCACTTCCGAACTATCGAGATTGTCGGATTATAGCGTCAGGATGCCTGGAGATAGATTCTCCAACGACGAGAAGATCGCGGCTTTGATGGATTGGACCGGAGACAGCTACAAAAGTATCAACGGCTACCTGTTCGGCGGACGAAACCCGTCGAAAGACGTCATCCATCAGGTCGAATGCATCGACGAAGCGATATCCGACCATATCACCCGAGAACGTTTCACGGTCGACAGGCAGATGCGGTTGTCGACGTTCCACGTCAACGACATGGAGTCGCTTTTCGATTTGAATACCGGTCGCACCTTCGAACACATCGGCTACATGGCCACCAGCATCAAGGAGGGAGGCATTGACGTTGATGGGGAAGACCGCATCGCCACAAGAATCCTGGTACCGCCGGGAAGCGCCGGCGTATATGTGGAGCCGATCACTCAGCATCCGGGAGAATACGAAATTCTTCTGCCGAGAGGAAGGGCTCTTCGTTTCGAAGGGCTTGGAGCATCCGACGGCAGACCGATCGTTTATCTGAGACTGCTATGATTGAGCCTATGGATCGTTCCGACCGTTTCACGTTTATGCCCGGTGATTTGAAGGAAGTCACCGATGAGCGCCATCTTGCGGAAATCAAACGCAAGTATGGCGATATCTCCATGCCACAGGACGAATATGAATGGGTCAGGAACGAAGGAAAGAAGCGCTGGTCCGTCGGCGACTATGTGTCGACCGACGAGCTGCGGTCCGAATACGCGCGAAGAAAAGCGCTGGGAAATCTCTGAATCCCAGAAAGCCATCACGTCGAAACGTGATGGCTTTTCTTTTACCTTTCACACCCCAGCGATGGGGCGGGGCGCAGCCATGCGCGAAACCAACAAGAATGGCCGTCAACTCGCCGGCGTCAGGCGTGGAAACCAAGAACAAGCAAAGGAGCCACCAACCATGGCAGAAGAAAACCAGACCGGCGCGGACGGCCAACAGGAGCCGGAACAGCACTCTCCGGCCCCAAAGGACGTGAACAACGCGAAGCTGAGGACCTTCACCCAGGAGGAAGTCGACCGCATCATCAACGAACGTCTCGGCAGGGAACGCGGCAGGAAAAGCGACTACGAGGAGCTCAAGGAGAAGGCCGGACAGACTGCCGACCTCGAATCGAAACTCTCCAAGGCGCTCGAGGAGAACGAGAAGCTCAAAAGCGAAGCCAAACAGGCCGAACACGAGAAGGAGCTCTCCACGATACGCGCCAACGTCGCGGCCAAACACGGCATCACCGACCCGAGCGTCCTCGCGGGCGACGACGAGAAGCAGATTGGCGAATACGCCGAGAAACTCATGAAGGTGTTCGCCGACATGCGTTCCCGCGGCACGGTTGCGGACCAGAGCGCCCGCACCGGACAGGCCAAGGCTAAACATTCCAGCCGCGAGGACTTCGTCAACGCCATGAGCAACACGCTCCTGTGAGCCAACCAGCAAACAACATTCATTTGAAAGGACAAACCATGACAGATCCGTCCATGACCCGAAAAAGCAACGGTCTAGACCTCACCCCTGAAACCCAGGCGGAGATCTTGCAGACCGCAAAATACAAGAGCGCGTTCATGCAGCTCGTGCCGGAGATGAAACTGCCCGGCAACGGTGCTCGCGTGCCGATCATCATCGGCGACCCGGAGGCCGCATGGGTCAATGAGGGTGCGGAGAAGCCGAAGAGCGGTGTCACCTTCGGCAAGAAGGACATGCTGCCGTACACCATCGCGGTCATCATGCCGTTCTCCAACCAGTTCCGCCGAGACTTCGGCGCTCTCTACGACCAAGTGGTCGCGAAGGGTCCGGGAGCCATCGCCCGCACGTTTGACAAGACCATCATGGGTCTCGTCGACGCTCCGGGTGCGGACTTCGACACCCTGAAGAGCGCGCAGACCGTCAGCATCGGCAAGGACGTGTGGAAGAACCTGAACAAAGCCGACGACCTCGTGTCCGAAGCGGATGGAACCGTGGACGGTTGGGCGTTGAGCACCCAGGGTCGCAGTGTGCTCCGGCAGGCGACCGACAACAACGGACGCCCCCTGTTCCTCAACGGCACCGCCGCCTCCGACGTGAGCACCGTGCTCGGCAACCGCACCTACATCAGCAAGGGCGTTCACGTGCCCGCCGTATCCGAGACACCGGGACCGGCCAAGGCAGAGATCCTCGGCGTGTGCGGCGAATTCTCCTCCGCCGCATGGGGTTCCGTCGAAGGAATGCAGACCAGCATCTCCGACCAGGCGTCCATCACCATCGACGGCAAGCAGGTCAACCTGTGGGAGCACAACATGTTCGCCGTGCGAATCGAAATCGAGGTCGGCTTCCGTATCCGCGACATCAACCGCTTCGTCCTGCTCACCGCCTGACGGAGTCCGACATGACTGTCGAACTAGACGTGTTCGCCACCTCCGTCGACCTCGAACAGAGGTGGCACAAACTCACCGACGAGGAACGTGAGAAGGCCGACACGCATCTCGCGGACGTGACCGACTACATCAAGGAACGCTCCCCGAACTGGCAACGTCTCCAAAAAGAACGGCCACGCCTGCTGACGAAGATCACCTGCGACATCGTCCGCAGAATCATGCAGGCCGACCCGTACGACATTCCCGGCGGCATCACGCAGATGAACCAGACCACCGGCAGCTTCAGCGAACAATACAGTTTCGGAGCGCCCACCGGCGATCTCTGGCTGCGCGACGACGAGAAACGCATCCTTGGCATCAACGCTCAGCGCGCGTTCAGCGTCGACATGGCAACGGGGGAGACGTTCTAGTGGAAACCATCGAAGTGTGGCGCGGCCAGTCCACCACCGACACGGACGGCAACCCCATCCAGGGCAAACCCGTCCGCGTCGGCACGTTCCAGGCGATGATCGCGCCAACCTCTACCACCGACCAGACCGAGGAGAACGCCAGCCCGCAGACCATCGAATACACGATCCACATCCGCGGTAGCCAGCCGACAGACATCCAAGCCACCGACCTGATCAAAGTCAGAGGCATCCTCCTGCCCGTCAAAGGAAAGCCGCAAGTGTGGAACAACCTCCACGGACGCCACATCGGCGACGTCATCACCGTGGGCGAACGGGAAGGATAAGCATGGCCAAACGATGCAGATTCGTATTCAACCGCAAGGCGTTCAGCCAACAGGTCCTCAAAAACGAGACATTGCGCTCGCGCATGAGGGACGCGGCCGAGGCCGCCGTAGAGGATGACCGTTGCATGGTCCGCGACCATGACGGCAAGAACCGTAGCGGCGTGGCGATCATCTGCCCGGCACCGGTGGAGAAGGCGCACGGCACGCTAGAGGACACGCTCGGAAGGATGCGCGTATGAGCATCCCGGTCACTCCCCGGCGCACGGAACCCCTACTCCTGCCCAAACTGAGGACACTGTTCCCGGACGTGACGTTCGACACCATCGAACGAAGCGACCTCGAACCTCCCTTCACCGAAGCCACGCTGGCCGACTCCATGCAAGGCATGAGCACCCCAATCTCGCAGTACGTGCGGCTGCGGCTGAGCGTGCGCTGCATGAGAGAGGACCATACGGGCGACTGGGACAAGGCCGCACGCCTGTGGGCCGACATCGCGAGGGAGATCATCGGGCTTGGAACCGTCGCGCCGCTCATCGACGCGTCACTCGAATCCGGGCCGGTACGCATGACTGACGAGGACAAGAGGCTGGTGTGCGCGTACGGAGTGCTCCTGCTCGAGATCACCGTCAACTGAAACACAACCAAAGACAACGTGCCGCCACACGCGAAGAACGGAAAGGTGCAGACGAATGTCTGACAACAACGAAAAAACCACCGTCGCCGCGCAGGGCGCGACCGACTACGGGTACGTGTCCAGCGGCAACACCGCAGGCAACGTGCGCCTGATCAAGAACTACGCGCTGTTCCTGTTCCCCAAGGGCGACAGCACGTTCGTGGCTCCGACCGGAGTGGCCTGGACCCCGCCGGCAAGCAAGAAGCCGATCGGCTACTCCACGGAGGACGGCGCCGTACTGCATCCGGAACCGGGCGACAGCACCGACTACAAGGCCCACAACGGCGACATCGTGCTGTCCGACACGGATCCGGGCTACTGGACCCTGCAGCTCGCCGCCATGGAGGGCCGCAAGGATGTGGTGTCGGCCTACTTCGACGTGGACGTCGATTCGGACGGCGGCATCAGCATCAAGGGCGCCGGATTGAAGAAGGAGTGGATCCTCGTGCTGGTCGCGCTCGACCAGCAGGACCGTCCGTTCCTCCTGTACGGCACCAACGCGAAGGTGAGCGACCGTGACGACGTGAGCCTGAAATCCAGCGAGATCATGAACTTCAGCATGACGTTCAAGATGCTCAAGGGCACCAACGGCGAACAGTTCCACGCATGGGGCCTCGTCACTGAAGACGCCAAGTGACCCATTGATTCTTCCCGTGCGGCCGATGGCGGTCGGCCGCACGGGACACCCATTCAACCGCCAACCATTAGAACGGAGCCAACATGAGCGACAAAGAATACCATGTCGTGGACGTAGACCTGACCGAAGCGGAAGAGCTCAAACCCGACGTGCACCTCGAGGTCGCCGGCGTCAAACTCGACCTGCCGAACCTCAACAACGCGGAACTGCCCATCGAACTCGTCCAGGCCATCCTCCTGGTCAAAAGCAAGCCCGCATTGTCCGACGAGGAAACCACGGCCTGCGTGAGCACGTTCCTCGCCTACTTCCAGACGATGCAGCCGAACTTCTGGAACGTGCTGCGCAAGACCAAACGTCCGATGGCCTACCTCACCGCGACCATCAAGGCGTGGGCCGAGGAATCCGGACTGGACCCAAAAGCGTTTACCTCGCCCACCTCTGGAACAACAATCGCGCGGCACTAGCCTACGACTGGATCCGAGCGTACGGGCAGATCTACAGGCCCGTACGCTTCCGGGAATGGGTTGAAGGCCAACGTCCACGAGTCGATTGGGGACTCGCCTGGGCGTTGACCCGCGAAATCCTCAAAGACCATACGAGCCACTCGTGGATGGCGTTGCAGAACGCCGTCTACGCGCCCGACGGAGCCGAACAGGCGGTCTGGACGCTGTCCGGACAACGCAAACGCCCATGGTTCGACCACGAGCACGACCCGCTCCGCCCGCCAACCCCGACGCACAACCTCACCCGCCGTCAACGCGAGGACAGGGAACGGCTCAAAGCCTACTTCCACATCAACGACGACCTCTGACTCCGACCGCCATCGGAATCCCAACCTACGAATAAGGAAACACGATGGCAGCACAGGACATAGGCGTCGCATACGTCCACGTCGAACCATCCGGCAAAGGATTCGGCAAAAGCATCGAAGGCGACATCGGCGACGCCGTCAACAAAGCCTCCAAGAAAAGCTCCAGCACCCTCATCTCGAAGATCGGCGGAGCATTCGGCAAAATCGGCAAGGTCGGCACAGGCGCGATCGCCACCCTCGCCGGCGGCATCACCGCATTGGCCGCCAAAGGCGGCTTCACCCGCGCCCTCAACATCGAGAACGCGCAAGCCAAACTCAAAGGCCTCGGCCACGACAGCGCGAGCGTCACCGAAATCATGAACGACGCGCTCGCCTCCGTCAAAGGCACCGCGTTCGGATTGGGTGACGCCGCGACCGTCGCGGCCAGCCTGTCAGCATCCGGCATCAAGGAAGGCGACCAGCTCACCAAGGTCCTCAAGACCGTGGCCGACACCGCGCAGATCAGCGGCAGAAGCCTCACCGACATCGGCATGATCTTCGGTTCCGTCGCCGCCCGAGGCAAACTCCAGGGCGACGACATGCTCCAGCTCATGTCGAGCGGCATCCCAGTCCTCCAAATGCTCGGCAAGCATCTGAACAAGACCAGCGCCGAAGTGTCCGACATGGTCTCGGACGGCAAAATCGACTTCCAAACCTTCGCCGACGCCATGCAGGAAGGCCTAGGCGGCGCCGCACTATCCGCAGGCACCACATTCACCGGCGCCCTGGCCAACGTGAAAGCCGCGTTGAGCCGACTCGGAGAAACAGCCGCCACACCAGTCCTCGACGGCTTACGCGGCCTGTTCAACCAAGCCATCCCACTCATCGACACATTCACCGCAGCCGTCACACCAACCCTGCAAAAAGTCGGAGCGGCACTCCAACAAGGTCTCGAGAACGCGATACCCGCCACACAGGCGAAACTCAAAAACCTTGGCGACACGATCTCCAATATCCCCGGCTTCCAGATGCTCGCCTCGGCGACGGCCAGCCTCAAAAGCCAACTCACTGGCCTCTGGAACGCAATCACATCACTCATAGGCGGACTCAACAATGGCGGCGAAGCCGCCACAATGTTCTCCACAACCGCCGGCGCGCTCGCGGGAGTGGTCGCTTCGGTCGCGCAGGCGTTGTCGAACGCGGCGGGATGGGCGAAGACGTTCGTCAACACGTTCATCGAGACGGGCGCGTTGCAGCCGTTCCTTGAAAGCCTGACCGGCGTCATCTCCGGATTGGGCTCGCTGGTTTCCGTATTGGCGGCCGCGGTCTCGCAGGCCTTCGGCTTCAACGACAGCGCGCGCACCGCCAGTTCCGCGGCGCAGAGCTTCGCCGGACTGTTGAACACTTTGACCGGCGTGCTCATGACGGTGGGAGGCTGGCTGCAGTCGGTCGGACAGTGGGCGCAGCAGAACGGCGCACTGGTATCCGGCGCGTTGAAAGCCATCACCATTGCATTGCTCGCGGTCAAAGGCTGGGATATCGTCTCGGCCGGGCTGAAGACAGTTTCCGGTGGACTGAAGGCCATTTCCGCGACTGCCTCCGGTGTGGAGAAGACCGCTACGGCCACGTTCGATTTGATTGGCAAGATCTCCGACGCGGGAAGCGCGGCTGGAGCACTGAAGCAACTCGCCGGCTCGTTCAATATTGTCAAGGCAGCTCAATCGGCGTGGAGCGCGGTGACCAAGGCTGCTACCGCCGTGCAGCTGGCATTCAGCGCTGCCTTGGATGCGAATCCGATCGGCATGCTTGTCGTGGCCATCGGCGCGGTCGTGGCCGCACTGACATGGTTCTTCACCCAAACCGAAACGGGCAAACGACTCTGGAACAGCTTCGCCACATGGTTCACGGGAATCTGGAACCAGATCAGCACCGCATGCCAACCAATCCTGCAAACCATCGCCACATTCATCACCCAGACCATGAGCCAAATCCAACAAATCTGGCAAACCGGATGGACACTCATCACCACCGTCCTCCAAAACGTCTGGAACACGATCGGCCCCATCATCATGACCGCACTCACCGCGATCATCACCGGCATCCAAACATTCATCACCACCATCACACCACTCCTGCAAGCCGGAATACAGAACATCCAAACCATCTTCCAAACCGCCGTCACAATCATCAGCACGGTCTGGAACGGACTATGGAACACCATATCCACCGTCGTACAAGGCACATGGACCATCATCACCACAATCATCAGCACCGCACTCGCCGTCATCCAAGGCATCATCCAACTGGCGCTCGCGGTCGTCAACGGGAACTGGAGCGCCGCGTGGTCGGCCATCCAGGGCATCGTGTCGGCAGTGTGGGGCGGCATCCAAGGCGTCGTCTCCGCCGGCATCGGCATGGTCAGCGGAGTGGTATCCGCCGCATGCTCGACAATCCGGAGCGTGTGGGCCGCGTTGTGGAATGGCGTCGGAAGCATTGTGTCGAGCGTCTGGGGCGGCATCGTCGGCACCGTAAGCAACATGGTTGGCCGTGTCGGGAGCGTCGTGAGCGGGATCGGCGGAACCGTCCGGAGCGCGGTGTCCGGCGCGGGAAGCTGGCTCGTCAGCGCGGGACGCAACATCATCCAGGGATTGATCAACGGCATCACAGGAATGGTCGGCTCGTTGTATTCCAGCATCACCAACGCGTTGTCGGGCTTGGTGGACAAGGCCAAGAACGCTTTGGGCATCCATTCCCCGTCGCGTGTGTTCCGCGACGAGGTCGGCGTGATGGTCGGACGTGGCATGGCATTGGGCATCGACGATTCCGCGCATGTGGTCAGCCGTTCCATGGATTCGCTCGTCTCCACGATGAGCCTCTCCGACGCGGACTGGTCGAAGACCGGCAGGCTGAACGTCACGGCCGGCACCGGCGCCAATGCCGGCGACGGCGATCTGCGGGAACTCATCACGGCCGTCGAATCGCTGCACGACGACCTCGGATCGATCATCGCCAGGTACACGCCGACGATAGGGGACCGCGACTTCGCAAGGAAGGTGAGAAGTGCAATCGCTTGAATACGTGTGCGCGGCCACAGGTGAGCGCATCGGCTTCGAGGGGCCGCTGTACGGCGAGACGCTCACGGGACTGCGCGCCCGCGTCTGGGACTACAGCCTCGCCTCACGTGGCATGACGGGCATCACCCGCAAGGCACGCGAGGCGACAGTCACCGTGAAGATCCACGATTCTCCAGCCACGCTCGACCTACTGCGCCGCCTCGCGGACGCCGACATGGCATCCGGGAACCCGGGCACGCTCGTGGCCGACGGCGAATGGGAAGCCAAAGCGTGGATCACGAAAAGCGAACCGCAATCCATCACGCCCACGATGGTCGAGACGCAGTTGACCATCGTGCTGGCCGATGGCGTGTGGCGCCGTCCGACCATGACGCATTTCACGCCGCGATACGATTCCGGAACCGCCGACCTTGACTATCCATATGATTATCCGCATGATTTCGCCGGCATGGCATTGGGTGCCGAGATCGTCAACGACACGTCCATCCCGCAGCCGGTCAAGCTCACGATATTCGGACCATGCGCGCAACCGTACGTCATCATCGGAAACAACCGGTACGAGGTCGACGTGACCGTGCCATCCGGCTCGCGTCTGGAAATCGACGGCACCGGCGATGTCAGGACCGTCACCATGGTCAGCGGCACAGGTCTCGCCACAAACTGCTTCGCGCAGGCCGTGCGAGGGTCGGGCAAGGATTCCGGCCGGTACGTGTTCCAACCGCTCGCGCCCGGAACACAGCCGATCAGCTGGCCGGGAGGATTCCAATTCGACTTGACGGTCTGCGAGGAAAGGAGCGAACCGCCATGGACCTGATCGTCACCGACGCCACAGGCAAGCCCGTGGCGAGCCACGCCTCATACACGCTCGACCTCGCGTTCGGCAGCGGGGAGAACGACTTCGACCTGCAGGTCGAAGACGCCGCGTTGAAGGCGGGGAGCCGCATCATGATTGACGGCACCGAGTACGGCGGCATCATCGACGACACGGATGTCGACGTGGATGGAGGGCTGTCCACCGTCACATGGCATGGCCGCGACTGGCATGGAGTGCTCGCTTCGAAGATCATCGAACCGGACAGGAATAACGATTACCTCACCCTGTCCGGCACGATTCCCGTCATCATGCGCACGCTCGTCAGCCGTGCGGGATTGCAAGGCCTGTTCACCGTCACCGAAGAAAGCGCCGACCACAAGACCACCTGCCAGTTCGACCGGTACGTGGACCTGTACAGCGGTCTGGTCAAGATGCTTAGGGCAAGCGGACTCAAACTCCGGTTGCGTAATGACGGCGACAAGGTGTCCATGAGCGCCATGCCCGTCCGCACGATCGGCGACAGCATCGACTCGGACCTCATCGACTTCACCGTCAAACAGGCGGCGCACCCTATCAACCATCTCATTTGCCTGGGCAAGGGCGAACTCAAGGACCGTACCGTCATCCACTGGTACGCCGACGCGAACGGCACGTTCAGCCACACGCAGACACTCAAAGGGCTTGACGAACGCACCGCCACATACGAGTTGTCCAACGCCGAAGCCGACGAGCTCGAGGACAAGGGCAGGCAGAAATTCCAGGAACTTCGGAATGCCAGCACCATCGATGTGGACATTCCCGACGGCATCGATGCGGACGTCGGCGACCTGGTAACGGGCCGTGACAACAACACGGGCCTCGTCGTCACTGCCGAGATCTCCAAGAAGATCGTCAAGGTTTCGGGAGGCGTGCTCACCGTCACCTACGAATCCGGAGGTGCCAGCGCCGGTGGCAACAGTGGAGAATCCTCCATCGGGGATGGTGGCCACGCCTATTACGCGGGAGCCGGTCTCAAACTTGACGCCTGGACGTTCAGTGCCGACGTGACCAGAAACGACATCGACTCGCTCAACAACGCATTGTCGGGTAAACAGCCGAAAGGCGACTACATCACCGGCCTGAAAATCGGTTCGGTGGACACGCTCGCCCCCGGCGCACAGGCAAGCGCGTCGCTCACGGGCGCCGGCAGCGACAAAACCTTGAATTTGGGGCTTCCGAAAGGCGACCAGGGTCCGCAAGGGGAGAAGGGCGACAAGGGCGACACAGGACCACAGGGGGCCACCGGAGCGACCGGACCCACCGGTCCTCGGGGAGAGAAAGGAGCGACCGGGGAGCGAGGGCCGCAAGGCGTCGCCGGTCCCGAAGGCCCGCAGGGACTGCAGGGGATACGCGGCGAGAAAGGCGATAAGGGTGATGCCGGCGCGATCGGCGCGGCGGGACCGCAAGGCCCGACGGGTTCCACAGGTCCGCAGGGTCCCACGGGTCCACAGGGAGCGACCGGCCCCCAGGGCAGACAAGGCATCCAAGGTTCCCAAGGCATCCAGGGCCCGCAAGGGGAGAAGGGTGACAAGGGCGACAGCGGCGTATCCGCCCCCTCGAACGGCTTCTTCACGCTCAGCATGGAAGGCGACGGCGACCTGTATGTGAACTATCCGGACAACACGAACCCACCCTCGTTCGTCTGGGACTCCGAGAGCGGGAACCTGTACGTGGACATCCCGGAAAGGTGACACATGGCGCGACTATTAATCGGCAACATCAAAGGCCCCAAAGGCGACAAGGGCGATACCGGGGCCACCGGCCCGCAAGGCAAGCAAGGAGCGCAGGGCGTTCAGGGAGCTAAAGGCGACGTCGGCCTTCCGGCGCTCGTGATGAAGAAATCCCTCGTCGGCGAATATCCGGTGGGATCCACTTTCACGGGGAACGTGAGCGAATGGTTGAACCGAACACCACTCGCCAACGAATATTCGACCGCATTGTCAGGTGGCGGAAAATACAGCATCGTCTGGCAGTGCGTTTCACAGTCCGGCAGCCTATTCACGGGAAAGACGATTTCCCGTCAATCCATCATCGGTGCGCAAGGCCCCAAAGGAGCCACTGGAGCCGCCGGGTCTACTGGTCCGCAAGGCCCTGAAGGTCTGAAGGGTGACAAGGGAGACAAAGGGGATATCGGGCCAGCCGGGCCAGCAGGTCCCACCGGGCCTACTGGTCCTACCGGTCCCATTGGCCCCACCGGTTCTACTGGAGCTACCGGGGCCACCGGCCCGCAAGGCAAGCAAGGAGCGCAGGGCGTTCAGGGACTGCAGGGTCCACAGGGGCCGTCCGGCCCGCAGGGCGCCAGCGGCGTGACGGCACCTGCATCAGGATTCTTCACGCTCCAGGTCGATCCGAACGGGGACCTGTACGCCGTATACGCGGACACGGCCACCGTGTTAGAGGCTCCCGTCTCCTACGATCCGACGACGGGCGACCTGTACTACACGATCAACGACGGAAAATAAGGAGCACGCATGACGAAGATTCTGCTCGGCAATGTCAAAGGCCCCAAGGGCGATACCGGACCGCAAGGCAAGCAGGGAGTGCAAGGACCGCAAGGCCCGACCGGGGCCACCGGAGCGACCGGCGCCACCGGGGCGAAGGGTCCAACGGGAGCCACTGGGCCACGAGGACTGAGCCTACGGAAATTCAATGGCGACATCAACGGTTCGGGTGATGGCGGAGAAGTGAGAAAAATTGCCCTATCTGGTATTCAGCCAAATGGAAACCTGCAGGTCGGAGACACCATTTTTGACCAATATCAACACACAGATGGTCTTGAACTTGGGTTCTGGCAGGTCACCGCCATCAACGGTAGCGATGTGACTGTCAAAGGCGTCGGTAGCTACATCGTGCACAAAGGGCCGAAGGGTGACAAGGGAGACAACGGCATGAGCGTGAGCCAGGCATTCATCGCCGCCCACCCCGTGGGCTCCCTTTACTGGACCACTTCCACGGCCAATCCGGGAACAACCTACGGAGGCACTTGGAAGGAATGCGGCACGACGCTTCCGGGACACATCTACCAGCGCACAGCCTGAAAGAGAAAGGAACATCAATGGCACGAACCACGAACATCACCAGATACACCTGCGACCGATGCCACGCCTCCGCATACCTCGCCGACGGTGACCCACGCACCTCCAGCGACTGGCACGACATCACCCACACCACCGTCGACGGAGTCGCACAGGGCGCGCTCGTCTGTACCGCATGCTGGCAGACGTTCAAAGCGCTGGCAGCCACGCAGGACGCCGCCTACGCCGCATACCTCAACAACACAACAGATAGGAAGGAATGACCATGACCATGAATCTCATCACCGGCAAGGCCGGCGCTCCGCACATCACATCCAGCGACCAAGGAGCCATGCAGGCCGGACTGGTCGGAAACGGCAACTACCTGCTGCAAGGCAGCGACGGCAAATTCCCCGCAGTGACCATGCAGTCGGCAAACAAGGCGCTCATCCCGGTCCTCAATCTTGTGATCGAAGGACGATACGCACGCGTCACCGCGGCGGAAACCGTCACCATCGAAAGCGGAGTCACAGGACGGAACCGCAACGACCTGGTCTGCGTGAAATACACGCGAGACTCGAACAACATCGAAACGATCGCGCTCGCGGTGCTGAAGGGCACCGCCACCAGTGGCACGGCGGCTGACCCCACGGTACCGTCGGGTAGTATCCTGAACAATTCCGGCACCGTATGGATTCCGATCGCCCGCATTCCAATCAGTGGCATCACCGCTGGAACTCCTGTCATGCTTGTCAAGCAGTTGCCTCCGATGAGCCAACTGTGGGATTCCGTAACCCCTGTCACGGGCCGGGTCAGGATGCCGTATTCCGACAGGTATATCACTCTGGTTCGTGTCGGCCGTATTGTCACCGCCTGCGCGTATATCACGCTGACAAGTAATTTCAATCAGGTCGGCAACACATCCGTCAGCGAGACAATCCCGGAGGGTTTCAGACCGTCCGGCGTTTCCCGCGCGGTCATGCGCGGCACCGACAACGGCGGCGCGACCAGTTTCTACCTTTACGGCACGCCGGAGGGGAAAATGGTGTTGAACGGCACCGGATATACCGGCCGATTCGTCGGTATATCCGGCTGTTGGATTACCGCGTAGCTTTCCCTAACCCAGCGTTCTACGACGTGGCGAGTACCTTACAGCAGTGACCGCGTTTTGCTTACGCGCATCGGTGATATCTGTTTCATGGGTGGCAACGTAAAATTCAACAGTAGCGGGCAGAACAATTACACGAAGGCTCAGGAGAAGCTCCCCGAAGGGTATCGACCCGTCACCGTCAATACGCCCGTGGCCATTTTCGGTGGTGAAACGACATTCATCTGTTACGGCGCGGCCAATGGCACCGTCACGATGCTTGGCAATCCGAACAGCGCGTACGCGGGATGCACCGGCGTATGGAGGACCGCCGACCCGATGCCCGCCGCATAGCTTCGGGACACTGGCTCAGGCGGTTGCACTGTCTTGCAGTGACCCCACGGGTCATAGCGCGTATGAGACGGTCATGCCGAACGCGTTCGTGCCCTGCGTGCCGCCCTGATTGGCGTAGGTCATGGTTCCGTTCGCGTTTACGTTGATGATCTTCTGGTTGGCCCCGTCGCGTCCGCCGTAGGAGAAGTTCAAGTCCATCGGGGGACGCCATCTTTCGGGCAGAGTGCCGAACGTGCCGCTGTTCCAGGAGCCGGAGGCCGACGACTTCCAGTCGATTCGCAACGTCACCATCGGCCCGGACCTATAGCCCTTAACGGTGCCGTAATTGCCACTGATGAGGGTCGTGACATCGGTGTGGGTTAGGGAATCCCACACGTCGCTCATCGGCTTCAACACGTTGAACAATGCGACTGGTGTGCCGATGGTGATGCCGTCCAACGGGATGCGGTACAAGGGCATGTCGTAGGTGGTGCCCCCGTCCAACGGGCTGGTGGTGTTCACGGCGGGGTCGGTGGGCGTGCCCGTGGTGGGCGTGCCCCTGACCACCACCAGTTTCGCGCTCTCAACCGACTGCGAGCCATTGGTGTACCGGCATACGATCAGGTCGTTGCGTTTCTGCCCCTGCGAGCCGTTGGTGACGATCAGGTCCTCGGGCGTGCCTTGGCTGACGTGACGGCCCTGCATGACCAGCTCGCCCGTGCCGATGGTCACCTTGTTCGCCGAAACGACCGTGATCTTGAGCTTGTCGTGCACGTTCAGGACATAATCGTCCAAGCCGAGGATGCCGGCGTTCAATCCCGCCGCCTGCTCCGCTGTCGCGTGCGCCTTGCCCGCATGACCGGTGACGAGTTCAGCCATTCTGCTTGCCTCCGTTCTGCATCCAACTGTCGAAGCTGTTATCAAAGTCCTTGAGCTTGTTCACATAGTCCGCGTGATCCTGCTCGCAGAACAGGTAGTCGTGGCCCGTGCCGGTGGAGTCCAGCCGGTTGACGTTGTACCACGTCTTGATATCCGGGTCGTCCAAGTCCTTGTACCATTTGTTTCTGCCGCAACGGTCGCATTGCATGACCGTCGCATTGTCGATACGCGCCATAATGGCCCCTTCCTAATCGGCCTCGTAATCGACGGACAAGACGCCGCCCGAGACCTTGACGATTTTCTTGGTTATCGAAGCGTTGACGGTGATGCCGGTGAGATTGTCGCGCGCCGTCACGGTGTCGCCCACGTCGAACACCACGTTCGCGTCATCACGGACGGTGACCTTCACGTCACCCTCGGATTGCAGTTCCTGCAACTTCTCACGTGTCTTCTGATTCAGCTCGGCGGTTTCGGCGTTGCTGTAGTCGTAGACCTGCGTTATCTCGTCCACGCCCTTGAGCGACTGGGATTGGCTGACATTGCCTTTGGCGTCCGCATACCAGTGGACGACGGTTCTCGCGGCCAAATCGCCCTTGCCCAGGCCGATGAGATGGTTCGGTTTGCGCCACGTGCGGGTCGCGTCGAAATCGATAAGGTCGCTGTCAATCGAGTCGCCGTAATGCGCGACAGGCTCAGCCCAGATGTTGACCCGGCCGGACGCATAGGCAAGCCTGAGTTTCAGTCCGTTGGCCTCGCACATCTTCCTCAAACCCGTATAGCAGTCCGTGTAGCGGTCGAACCGGTAGCTTTTGATGGTCTGCGCGCCGGCAGTGGGCGAGTCCACCGCGTCGAACACGCCGTCAAGGCCGACGCGACTGATGAGCGAGCCGATGACCGTGCTGGCCGTGCCGCTCACGGTGAGATAATCCTTGCCCTTGTCAGGCTCCAAAATCTTGTTCGCCAACATGCCGTGCCACGTGCGACCGCCGTAGGTGAGGGTGCTGCGGCCGTCCTTCAGCGAGTCCTTCAGGGAGTCCACGACGCCACCGCATTCGCCGCCGTCGAAATACACGTAGCTACCGGCATCGATGAGCCGGTCCACGGTCAGTTCGAAATCGTTCTCGTCCGCGCCCCACGCGGCGTCGAGCGTGAAGTCCTCAAGGCTGGCTTGGTCCACGTGGCTCGCATCGGTGACGATCAGTTCCACCATGGTGGCTCGCTTTCCTCCTGATAGACGGTCAAATCGACGCCGAAGCCGCTCCACTGCACGATGGAATCGCCAGCCGGTATCGGCTGGAAGATGTATTCGCCCCCGTTGAGACCGGTTCCGCGCCGGCCCTTGTCGAACACGTTGGTTTCGTCGCCGTTCTCGGCGGTCATGACGATGGTGCGACGGCCTGCAATCGAGGTGACGGTCACGTAGGAGCCCGAGGGTATGTCCATGTCGAGCGCGTACGTGTTGCCGCCCAACGTGAGTTGCGGGTTCGACACCGGTCCGAATATCACCATCTGGAACGGCATGGCAGTGGGCATGGGATTCGAGGCCACCGCGTTCCTCGTGGTCGCCAGATAATCATGCGGATAATCATGCGGATAGTCGAGGTCCAGTCCGGGCGTGAGCGCGTCGCTCCAGAAGTGCTGCGATTCCCCGGCCTTACGCCAGATGCCGTCAAGCATGACCACGGTGAGCTTCTGCTGGATTATCACCGGCGTGATGGTCTGCGGCTCCGCCTTGACCACGTAGGCGCGAGTCGTCCAGCCGTCAGCATCAAACATGCCCGGCGTTCCTGCGGCAACGTCGGCATCGAACAGGCGGCGCGTCGAATCCACCTTCTCGGGGCAGCGGACATAGGTTAGGTCAAGCTCGGCCTCGCGCGCCGTACGACTTACTCCGGTCAGACTCCGGTATCCGATGGTGTACGACCATTCGCGACCGCGCAGCCCATCCGCCGTCTGGGCCCAGGTATCGGGCCCTTCCAGTGGGATCGTCTCACCGGTCGAGGCGCATATATAACTAAGCGATCGCATTGCGTATCACCCTTCCGAGTTCACGACCATCCACCTCGATGCCAAGCTTCTCCATAATCAGTGGCATATCCGCGTGCAGCGCGCGCAGTTCCGACAGGAGTTCGCCGAGCAGTTCGCCAGATAACGGTTCGCCGCCAGTCGAGACGGAGGCTCTGGTCGGGCTCAGACCGTAGCCGGTGGCTACATCGGGAGTCGTGAACCGTGTGGAGGCGATGTCCGAGGCCATGCCGTTCATGCTGGACATGACGGCGGCTTGGCTGTTGCTGATGCCCTGGGCGAGACCGAGACCGATGTTCCGACCTATCTGGTCACGGAACAAGCGTGACGGCGAGTGGATGCCGAGAAAGTTCTTCACGCCGGAGATGGCATCTTTCACGCCGCCGAGAATGGCGCTGCCAACTTTGCCGATGCTGCCCGTGATGCCGCTGATAATGCCATGCACGATCTGCGAGCCGATGGACACCATGCGTCCCGGTATGGATGCAAGCGTGTTGACCAGATTGCTCAGGAACTGCTGGCCCGCGCGAAGCGCGCCGGATGCCATGCTGCTGGCGAACGAGCCGACCGCGCTTATCGCGCCGGAAAGCCCGGCACCGATGCGTCCGGGCACCTGCGAGATGTAGGAGCCGAGGTTCGCGAGAAACTGCTGGCCCGCAGAAATCGCCTGAGAGCCGAGCTGCGCGGCCCACAGCACCACGAACGTGATGCCATAGTCGAGCCAGTAGGCTATCGTCGCCGGAAGATTCGTGAGGAAGTTCGCTATGTTCGAGACGAACTGCTGTCCCGCCTGCAACGCCGACTGGCCGAAGCTCACCGCCCACGTGCCAATCGACGTAATCAGGTTCGACAACGCCGTCCCGATCGCGGAAGGCAGTTGCTGGAACCATTGAATGACAGACTGGATCGCGTTCGGGATTGTCTGCGTGAAGAAGTTGGCGATGTTCTGGCCGAGACTCGTGACGAACGAAACCACCGACTGCCATGCGGATGAGAGGAACGAGGTGAACGAGGCCCACGCCTTGCGGCCCGTCTCGGTCTGCGTGAAGAACCAGACGAGCGCGGCCACGAGCGCGCCTATCGCGGTGACAACGAGAACAATTGGGTTTGCGTTCATTGCCGCGTTGAGAACCCATTGTCCGGCTGCGGCGATTTTCGCCGCCACGTCGAACGATTTCAATGCGGTGACGGCTGCGGATATGAGGCTCGCCGTCTTGAACGCTGCGAAACCACCTGCGATGCCAGCGATGACGGTTCGTATCGCATCGCCGTGTTCGCTCGCCCAATCACCGAGCGACTGCAATGTGGACGCGAGTTTTTCGACAAATGGGGCGGCGGCGTTGAAGGCGTCGCCCACAAGCTGGCCGATGGAGGCTGCGGCGCCACCGTTCTGACCGACCGCAAGGAAACCGGTTACTGCGTCTGCCAATCCCTGACCGAGCTGCGTGAGCCCCTTCCAGAGTTCGCTGAGCGACGCGAGGAACGCCTGCACTCCGCCGCTGTCGGAAAGCGTGCCGATGAAGATGCTCACGTTGCGGGTAAGCGCGATCCACCAGTTGACGAGAGGGGAGATGATGTTGTTCAATCCCGTGAGGAAGTTCTGCAAGCCCCCGCCATTCGTGACGACATCGAGCAGACTCCCGCCGAACGCCTGCGCGTTCGACGCCAGACCTTTCAGATACACTCCGAGCTGGCCGAAATCGGACTGCCAGATCGACACAAGCGGCTGCGCGGCCTGCGCCGCCTTGCCGAACCAGCCTTTCACGCCGGTGACCATGCCCGCCGCCGCGTCGCCGATTTTGCCGAACTGGGAGCTGAAACCGTTGATCGCCCCGGCGATGTTCTCCACGCCGACCGCTTCGATGACCTTCTGCACGGCCTTGGCGACACGGTTCTGCACGTTCTCCATGGCCGTGCCGATGCCCTGAGTCGCGTCCTTGGCCTGCTGGGCGAACGAGGCGTATTTGCCGAAACCGTTCTGGTTCAGTTCCATGACCTTCTTGTTGAAATCATCGAAACTGATTGACCCGTTTTTCATGGCCTCATACAGGTCGTTTGAGTTCTTCCCTGCGCCCAGCATGGCCTCGGCGACCTGATTGAGCTGGCCGGGCATCGCGGCCTGACTCGAACGCCATGCCTGCATGTCGACCTTGCCGGCGCTCAGCATCTGCGTGTACTGGGTGAGCGCGTTCTCCTGCTCCATGGTCGAAGCGCCGCCGGCGAGCATGGCGTTGTTGAACGCCAAAGCGATGTCGGTGGCCTCGTCGAGGTTCGAGGTCAGTGGGGCGAGCTGCTGGACCATGCCGGTCATGGCCGAGCTGGTGGTGGGCAGACCGTCGAGCGCGTCACTGATCTTCTTGATGCTCGCGGCCGCATCGGTGGCCGAATATCCGAGGTTCTTCATGACCTTCGGGAAGTTGTTCATCTGGTCGGCGCGGTCAACTGCGGAACCAAGGCTGGACGTGACGACGGACGCGACCTTGCTGAACACGTTGGACGTGATGCCGGCCACGGCTCCGACCTTGGAGGCGAATCCGACGGACAGTCCCTTGCCGATGCTCTGTCCGGTCTTACTGCCGGTGGTTTTGGATGCGTCGCCGAACGCTTTTTCAATGGCCTTGCCCACGCCTTCCATGGAGGGGACGATGGGCACATATGCGGTGGCGAGATTATAGGCCATTGTTTCGCATTCCTCTGTTCGGTTATGGTTGTCCGGTCTGCGGCCGGTTCTCCACACGGTTCACGGTCGTGAACCGTTGGCTCATGAATCGGTCGAGCTGTTCGACGCTCATGCCAACGGCCTTGATGGTGCGCGTGCGACGGATGGTGTTGCCATCGGGTTCTGGGTTCTCTGATCCGGCTTCCATGGCCGGGCCGGTTGCTTCCGGCGTGGCGTGGTGTTGACCGGGGCGTGGCAGCGGCCGGGGTTGCGGGCCGCGTTTCCTCGGGTCGCCGTTTGCCCAGATCCACTGGTTCATCTGTTCGATGCGCAGCACGGCCAGATACTGGTCGAACGTCCACGCGCGCGGCGTGTCCAACGTCTGCCAGACGAGTGAGCCTGCGGGGAGGTTCGCGGCCAGTGCGGCCGTCTCCGACGGGTCCAGGTCGTACACGCCGAGCCCGTACTCCCTTCTCATGTCCGCCGCCAACTGGTCGGGGCAGCGGTCGAGCAGGAGCACGAGCGTCATGAGTTTGGGAAAGCCTTACCCATCTCCTCGAACAGCTCGGTCAGGAAGGTGCCCATGGTTTCGCCGTCGATGCGCCCGTCAGCCCCTCGCAATCCATTCTTGACCTTGTCGTATGAGTCGCCGAGAAGTCGGCGTATGAATGGGATGATTTGCAAGGCGTTACCCTTCGGGTCGGCTTGAAGGTCGTAGAGAGATTCCATGAACTCCCAATCGTCCAAAACCTTCGGGTCGATACCGATATCGATTCCACGGACGTTGACACGGCGAACCGTATTCTTGGACTGCTTGTGGTCCTGTGGGTGGCTGGCAATCTGGTTGGCGTTTGTGTTGCGGTGGCTTCGGTTGCGTGACATTCTGATTCTCCTTGATAAAAAAAGCGGTTCTCTCCTTGACGGTTAAAAAAGGGTTCCCCTCGCGGCAAGGAGAGAAGAAAGGAATCCGCGAGGGGAAGCGTTGGCTAGTCGAGCCGTTGCGGTCACGGTCAGAGACTCTGGTCTTTTGGGATGCCGATATATTCGATGGAGGTGACACCATCGCCCATGTCGTTCGCGTTCACAGTGAGGTCATAGCCGAGCACGTCGCTCGAATGCATCTGGCGGTCGCCGAATTCGGAACGGGTTGCGGAACCGATGACGGTACGGTCCTTCACGTTGCCGGTTGCAACGATCTCGAACACGAGCGAGACCGGTGTATCGTCGGGCATCTGATGCTTGATGACCATGCTCTTGTCCTTGCCGGTCACCGCGTCGTTGCCGTAGCGCATCTGCGCCGCTGCCTTGCGCAGGAACTCGATGAGCACGAACTGGTAGCTTTCGGAGTAGCTGGAGACGACTTTCATCACGGTCGTACCGTTCGCGTCCTTTACTTCGGCGGTGTCGGTGTCAGTCGTGTTGGTGATGCCGTCCTCCGACAGGTAGCCGATGAGCTGGAAAGCGGGGTCGAGCTCGCTTTCCGAATCGGTAGGCAATGCGGTGCCGACGGGTGCCGCGTACGCGTAGCCGCCGACCTTGAACTTGCCGAACGACACGTTTGTGGAATCGTTCTTCGTTGTTGTTTCATTAGCCATGATTAGGCCCTTTCTGGAAATGATGCTCATTCGTCGGTCTTGACGGTGAGCTGGATGAGTATCTGGTAGCGTGGCCGTCCGTCCGGCATGGGGAAGTCGGTCAGGCCGGTGATATCCCAATCGGCCACCTCGGGCAGTTCAACGATGCGTTTCAACCGTGGCAGCACGAGACGCTGTGCCACGTCCGAAGCCTCCCAGCGTGAAGCGGCCCACACCTGCACAGCGATCAATGGTCTCGACACGAACCGGCCTTCCGAACCTCCCGTGCGTTCCACGGTGACGAACGGGATACGGTTCGTGGCGCTGGATTCGGCGGGAACCTCGAAGCTCGCGGGATAATCCTTGAGTTCGGGTGCCGCGTTGAGCCAGTCCATGACCAGCTTCTCCGCGTTCATCAGCCGCCTCCCAACGCCTTGGCGAGCGTGTCGCGCACGGCGTTATCGATGCGCGCGGCGAGATTATCCGTATGCACGAGCACCGTCGCGCCCTTCTCGTTCGCCCGCGGGCCCTCCGCCGTGTACGACGGCTGCCCCGCGTGAGTCGGCGCGGCCATGGAGTTGGCGCGGGCCGCGATCTTCTGTGCCTCCGACAAGGCGGCGCGAGCGCCCTCGTTGCGCCTGTACGCCTGGAATGCCGAATAATGCAGTTTCACCCGTTTCATGCACTATCCCTCCGCGTCGGTGACTTCGACCGTGAGATTCCATGCAGTCGGCTTCATGCCGCCGCCCAATGGCCTCGGGTCTCCGATCACCTCGTAGTCATGTGAATTGATGCGCACACTCGCCCCGCGCAGACTCCGGTATGCGTAGCTGCGGGGGAAGAGGCAGGTGAATGCAACGGTCACGCCGTCAGGTCGAATCGAGTCGGTGGCGTTGCTCATCGCGCCTGGTGAGACAAGCACGTTGCCCACCGATTCGATATCGACCTTCGTGACGGGCGAACCGCCCGGGTCGGTCTCGCCCGTGGGCGTGTAGCGCACCACTTTCACGGTCTCGCCCCTCATGACGCCTCCCCGTTCGACAGGTCGATGCTGTAGAAGCGTTGACCGGTGAGCCTGAGCGCCTTCTTCTGCCCCTTGGACAAGTAGAATTCGCCGCGAGGGTTCGCGAATGTCATGGATTGGGTGAAATTCCCCGCCGTGAGGCTGAGATTGCTGGCACCGGTGGTGTCGAACCCCGCGCCCTCGGTCTGTATGTCGGACGAGATCGCATCCTTGGCGAGCTCGCAGGCGATGCGTTCAAGCGTCGCCCGCGATATGTTCCGCCAACCCGGGCATTGTTCGCGAAGGAACTGCGAGGCATCGGCAAGACGCTGATCCACATAATCGGGGTCGTCCGGCATCTGCTTCCAGCGTTTGGCCAATTCCAAATGCGTGGCAAATGGGTTTTCTCCCGTGTCGTCGAACATGGCGGCCTCCTTAATGTCAGAATGCGATGATGCCGAAGCCGCGTGCTGCGGCCGGCAGCTTCAGTCCCATGGCCATCACTTTGCGGTGGCCTACGCCGCTACGGCGGAGGCCGGCGCGATGACGTACGCCGGGAAGCGCTTGGCCTTGTCCGACTGCACGTCGTTGATCGGGTTGGCGATCTGGAAGCCCACGCGGAACACGACTCGCATGGCCACACAATCCTGCTGGGCGAGGTTCAGAATCACCTTGCCGTCGTCGTCCGTGATAACCGCCTGGTCAAGCAGCTTGTAGGTGATGTCCTGACGGATGCCGACCACGAAGTTCGACCAGTCGGCACCGAGCAGCACGGCCTTGGTGGTATCCCATGCGCCGTTATCGACCTCGTTGAGGCCGAAACCGTAGAGGGTGGACGGCGCGCCGGAGGCGAGCGAGGGCACGTAGATCGGGCTGCCGTTGGCGTTGCGCAGGCCGATAAGCTCCCAGTTGAGGCCCGGCTTGCTGGCGAAGCCGTTCATGGCGAACCCCTGTTCGGCGAGCTTCTGGCCCATGGTGGCCACGTCCTTGGCGAGGTCCTTGCCCTGGGTGAGCGTGTTATGCGCCGCGATGGCCTGCGGGATGATGCCGTCGGGGAAGCTGGATGGTTTGTCCACGCCGAACAGGGTCGCCTGGTCCAGCTTGTAGCCGAGCGCGGCCGCCAGACGCGGCGTGACCTCCTCCCACAGAGGGATGCCGGAATCCGCGATGACGGCTTCGGGGATGGGCACGATGGCCGCAAGCTCCTCGGCCGTGATGCTCAGGCCAGACCATTTCATCTTCGTGGTCTGCTTGAGGCCGGTGTCGCCGCCCACCCAGTAGGCGATTGGCTTGGAGTCGAGCACCGGCTGGGTGCGCGTGCGGGTGCTCATGCGAATCTGACGCATACGGGTCAGGGATACGCTCGTCTTGGGTGCGTCCTGAATGATTTGGGTCGAATGCTCGGTGGGGATGAGTCCGCCGCCGAGATCGCCGCTGGTGATGATGGAGTTCACGTTGGAAGTCATCGTCATACCTTCTTTCTATGAGGTGGATTATTTGCGTTTCTGCTTGAGGAACTGATCGCGAAGCCAATCGCCGGATGTGTCGGATGGCGCGGGAGGCTGGTTGGATTCGGAGGAGGCGTGCACCTTCGGCTTGGTCTTCTCGGCGATGTAGTCGGCGAGCGCCTTGCCGTTGGCTTGCATTTCTTCGAGGGTGGAGCCGTGGAGCAGTGCGATGGGCACGCCGGTTTCCTTGGAGACCTGCGTCTTCCATTCGTTCTGCTGTTTTTCCGCCTCGTAGGCGGCGTTCTTGGCTTCAAGCTCTTTGATGTGCTTGGCTGTCTTTTCGGCTTCGGACAGTTGGGCCTCCTTGAGCTGTTGCAGTTCGTCGGCGGCTGTCTTGTTGTCCTTGGCGAGTTTCTCCCATTTGCGGGAATGGGCGACGGCCTCCTTGTATTTGGCCTCGTAGTCGATTTCGGGCGGCTTCGCTCCGTTCTCGGTCGATGCCGCCTGCTGGTTGCCGTTGGCCTCTTCGGTCATGGTTCCTCCTAGTGGGTTGGGCCCGTTTCGGGCATAAAAAACCACCCGTGCGGGTGGTTGGGGAAAATTCAGTGCGAACGGGACGGTCTGGGTACTCCATACCCGTCCTTGTATCGGTCTGGGTAAAGCCGGCGCATCAGGTAGACAAGCGTGTTCGGGTCGTTGGGATTGTCGGGATTGCCTTTTGTGGTGGCCTTTATCATCCGATAGGTGTCGTCGTCCAGGCCGCCGTTCTCGATGAGGCTGCGGGCGTGCATGTATTCCGAGTACATGCGGTCAGGGTCATAACCCTCGATGTGAGCTTGGTCCCTGTCCCATTCGGGCACGATCTGGCAGTCGCAGTCGTCGTGGAACAGTCTGAACGAGCCTTTGGCGTATTTCGCGGTCTTCTCGCTGCGGTACACCCAGCCGCGCGAGCAGAGCATCGTGCAGAACGCGCACGTCTTCGCGCCTCTCGGCACGCGCGCGTACCGGGGTTCGGACGGGTCGTGCTCGCACAGGCGGGCAACGGTTTCACGCCCCGAATACATGACCCAGCGTTGCATCGCGCCGACAAGATACGCCTGCATGGTCTGCGGGTCCGTCCACAGGTGGCCGGCCTGCCAGCGTATGGTCTTGTCGATGCCGTCGCCGGGAAACGAGTCGGACAGGTCGTACTCCCACGGGTCGGGCACCGATTCGCTACGGACGCGCATATACCATTCATAGGCGGCCTGCGCCGCGAGGTCGCCGTATTTGACGACCAGTTGCGGCACGTAGTCGAGCAGCATGTCACGCTGCCATTCAGGGCTGAGCTGTTGCAGCGTCTCCCACAGTTTCGCCAGATCGCGGCGTGCCAGTTCCACCGCCCGAGCTTGGCTGGCTTGCAGCTGTTCCAGTTGCCGGTTGTCCGTCATCCTTATTGCCTCCGTTCACGAGGGAGTCAAGCACGCTGCGGGTCTCGGCCTTGCGCTTGTCGACCAACAGGCGTGTGATATCGGAATCCGTGTAGCCGAGCTTCTCCAACACCACGTCGGAGTTGGCGAGCCATGGAATGGCCGTCACCTGCTTCACGATGGCATCGGAGAGCGCGGCCTGCGATGGGCGTTCGGGGTCACGCCAGTTGACCTGCAACCGATTGAGCTCGTCGCTGTCCTCGCTGGTGCCGTTGAGTATGGCGATGTCCCTCGCGGCCTTGCGTAGCTGCACGCCGATGGCGCGGCAGGCGTTCTTCGCCTCGATGACAAGCTCGCTTTCCGCCGCCATGATCGCTTCCGAAGAAGAAGGGCCGGAATCCGTCATCACGCCGAACTGGCTGAGCGGCACGCCGGTCGCGCCGCTCATGCGTGCCGCGAGTGCGCGAAGCATGTCGGTGTGCGGCTGCATGGTCATCTGCGTGAACTGGCCGATGACGGGCGCTTGGCCGTCCTCGTTGAGGCTGATGTTGAGCATCTTCGAGATGGTGGCTTCCCAGCCGGTCAGCTTCCTGCCGTTCTTGTCCTCGGGCGGCTCGTCAGCGCCGATGAGGTAACGTTGCGGGCTCGAATAGAATTCGGCGCTTACCTCCATGCGCAGCATGGTGCGCACCGCCGTGTCGGTGATGCTCATGACCTCACGGCTGATGCGCGAGCGGCCAAAGGGGCGGTTCAGGTCCTGATGGTAGGGGATCAGGTACACAGGCACATGATCCATGTACGTGTTACATGGAGCGTCCGCATGATAGCGGCCTGATTGCGTGCGGCGTATACGAATCGTGTAGCCGGGCATGTAGAGCATGAGTTCGGAAGGCATGATGGTGTTCGCCTGCGCGTACTGTGAGCGGTCGATATCGGTTATCGACAACGCCGCCGACAGGCCGCGACGGGCGTAATCCCACAGGCCGGTCTCATAGAGCGCGCTACGGAACGACACGGACACCTTCGAGCGCAGACCATCCTCGGGTTCCGCGCTGCGCACGTTCAGGAACGAGCATGAGTGAATGAGCGCGCTGCGGATGGCCTGCGGCAATTCCACGTCGAAGTCGTTGTCTGAAAGAATCGAATCCAAACCCAACGGATCGCGGCCGTCGTCGCCGACTCCGACGAAACCATCGAACACGATGCGGTCGGCCAAAGCGTCCACCGATTTCTGCGGCCAGCCCACGACCTCGCTTATCCCCGCCATGCTGTCCGGCACGGCGATGGACAGATTCTTAAGCTCGTTGCGCCCGTCGTAGTATTTGGTGCGCAAAAGGTTACGTTCGAGCTTCTGGGACCATTGACGTATCATCAAATCCCACGGTTCTCGGCACTCGTCGGGCAGATTATCGACCTGCACGTTTTCAAGACTGGGAATCTGCATCAGAATGCCACCGCCTTCGCTCTTCTTCCCGGATGACGTTTGGAAGTCTTGACGTTCCAATACGCGAGAGCCACCGCTTCCACGGGACTCACGTCGATGTTCTCCATGGACGGCTCGTAGCCGAACCCGTCGCCGATTTTCCTGTGCTTCGCATGACCCACCGCCTCGTCAAGCAGAGGTTGGCCGAAATGGGTAAGCCCATGGTCGTTCACGGCCTGTTCGAGCATCGAACAAGCGTCCGCCACGTCGGAAGGGCGCGGAACCACGATCACTCTTTTGGACACGCCCTTGTCGATGAGGCTGTTGACCAGGGTGGGCGCTCCCACGCGCCCGTCGATGATGATGCCGATGGCCTTGCGCCATCGTTCCGCACCGTCCTTCTCGGCGGTCAGCCAGTCGGCCAGCCAGCCGGTGCCGCCGCGCATGCTGCGCGAGGCGATGACCTCCACGTGCGGCAATTCACTCGACTTGCGGGGCGGGCGCACGCACGCCACGAGGGTGACGTTCGCGCCGTCCGCGCTGAACTTGACCGCATACGAGTTGTAGCCATCCATGCAGGGGTTGTCGGTCTTGCACTTGGCCCACTCGTCAACATCGATATCGGACAGCGCGCCGGCCTGATCGTTCCACCAGCCGAGACGTTCGCGGGCGAAACCGTCCGGCGTCATCTTCTCCGACTCGGAAACGACCACGCTTTTCAACAGGCGGGTGCCGAGCGATGGATTGTATTGGTACCAGCGTTGCTGGTCGTGCACGTCGCCTATCTCGTTCGCCGCCCATTCGAACCAGCACAGGTTCTTCGGCGGCTTGTCCCTGTGCGCGTTGCGGCGCATGCGCGCGAACACCGTGCCCGGCGAAGTCGGCGGGGTCGGCGTTCCCGTGTAGATGGTCAACGGATTGCCCGAGGGTGCCGACGAGATGGCGGGCTGTATGGCCTCCATCTGCTCGTCGGTCAGCTCCTGCGCCTCGTCGCACACCAGCACGTCCACCGTGAAGCCACGGCCCGAACTCTTCGAACGGGCGATGAACTCAATGCTGCCACCGTTCTTCAACACGATGGCCTCCTGGCCGTTCGTGGCCCGAATGTAGGTGACCAGTTCCGACAGTTCGGGGAACTTGCGCGCGTTCTCGAAGTAGTATTTCATGCGCAGGAAATGCTTGCGGCAGGTCTTCACCTCATGCGCCGTGTGCAGGATCTTCATACCGAGGATCGCGGCAAGGTACAGCTCCGTGAACTCAAGAATCGCGTTCTTGCCGTTCTGGCGCGGCACCGCGCACCCGCAATCCGACGCCGCCCATTGCAGCTTCGAATCCGTGGCGAGCCACCCATCAAGCACGATACGCTGCCACTTATCCGGCTTCATGTCGTAGCCGGCGGCGAGCGCGCACGCCTCTCCTCCCTCGGACTGCGCGTGCTTGGGAACCAGAGCGAAGCTAGGTTCCTGTACGCCTCTTCGCCTTGCCACCCTCGATCACCCTCAGCTTCCGTCGTTCGGCTATCTCATCGAGCGGCGTATGCCGCTCCTGCTGTTTCACTTTCGCCTGCGTGATCTGGCTGCGTGCGGCTGGCGTGATCCCGTAATCCTGCAGCAGCTTGTTCAGTATGGGCACGCTGGCGAAATTGCCGGAACCCCAGATGTCCGCGTGGATCAGGGCGGCGTTCATGAGGTTGTCCCAGTCGGCCTCGGTCCACGAGTCCGCGCCGGGGGTGGAAGCCAAATGCTCCCACCATCGCACGGTAGCCTCGGGCCATTCGATGCCGTCAGGCAGGTTGGGCTGTACTGTCGCGGTCTTGGCCAACTGGGTCACCTCGAATCAATGTCTAGGAGCCGCTGGAGCGGCTAGCGCGAGCGGAACCGGCGGCACGAGAGAAATCAAACTCGCCCTGCACGTATCTCGGACGCATGACAATCACCTCCATCGGGAAATCAGGAGCCAGATGAACGGGACGCCACTTTCCCCCGAGCGAGTCGCTTGCCGGTTTTCCAGTCAATACCTCGCTTGGCGAGAATACGACGCGCGGCCCTTACGGCTTCATTATCGGAATTACCCTGCGCCGTTTTCAATGCTTTTTCAACGGAAGAGGGAGGACGTACCGCGCCGGATTGAACCCGAGAACGGTATTCCGCACGTGCGGATTCTCTCTGCGTATGGTAATCAGATGACGCGCGTTGAGCGGCTTTTTGGAATGCCTTCGCTCCGCGGCTGGTGCGAATCTGCCGGTTCGAGCGCATCTTGTCGTCCGCAAAACCGCTTATCGGACTCGACAAGCCACGCTCGGCCAAGAATTCAGATTCAGATTGAACCTTTGTGTGTCGTGCCACGAGATTCTCCAATCACAAGAGACAACAAGATCAGGAGCCGGAGGAACGCGAGCCCCCGCGAGAAAAAGCGCTGCGGATACGACCGGCCACATTACGCACCGCACTACCGGCACGCTGGAACAGGTTTCGCATAATCCACCTCCCTCCAAGCACGAAAATCGGACAGGAAAAAATCAGGAGCCGGAAGAACGGGAAGCGGTTCTGCTGTTGGCCCGTTTCATCGATAGGATTTTCTTCGCCCACGGTTTTCCCGCTTTTGCTGCGCGCTCAAGAGTTGGATCGTGGATGGCCCCGGATTCGACCAATTTGCGGTAATCGGCGAGTGCTTTTCTTTGACGTCGGGATTGTTCCTCGTCCTTAAGTGGATAGTGAAAGTTACCTCTTCGGTCAATGGTGAAATCTGGAGTGACCTTGATACCGCGTTCGGCGGCGTATTCACTGAAGGTCTGGGATTTACGCGCCATGAAAGTCTCTCTTCAATGGAAAAGCCGCCCCATAGGGACGGCTTGAACGAAAATATTGTTACCGGTTCACGATCCGCTCGATCGCGACGCGGAACGGGACGCACTCACACGCAGGGCGGATACACCGCCACCGGATGAACCGGAAGAGCGACGTCCATACCCCGTATAGCGGATATCGTTGGTGCTCGCGTAACGGACTCGCCTCATAACTCGCCTCCCAGCTTCCGAGCTACGGCCATGCCGTCCAGATACTTGTCGCCGAGCTTGCGAAGACCGTACTCGGCGAGGAAAGAGTCTTTATCGTCGCGCAAGGGGAATGCGATGGCGAACCAGTGTTCGGAATCGGTCGGCTCGACAAGCTTTTCCGGGCTGCGAGCCGAAACCAGCGCCTTGTGCAGAGCGGAGAGCTCGGCGAGGCAATCCTTTTCCAGATCATCGGAGTACTTGACGCCGGCGAGCGGGTCGGGCGTCTTCTCCGCGAACCCGAGACCGCCGACGAACCCCACACCGGCACCGAACGCCACGGCAGACGACCTGGCCGGCTTGTACGGGGCAAGCCTGTCGGCGATGTCACGGTACGCATAGATCCGGTGTTCCTCGCCGAAACCAAAACGCTCACGCCACCGCGTCATCTCGGCGGGGGAGGGGAAGCACAGGCACAACCAGAACTCGGTGTCGGTCGCATCCACGAACCGCTTGCGCTCCGCACGGGCACGCTCGCGGTATTCCTTCGCGTTCTCGTCCAGATTCTCCGGCACCGGCTTCACACGCTTGCCCTTGGGTTTTCTCTTCGAAAAATCGAATTTGAAATCACCTGACATGATCCACCTCCAACAAGGGGAACCATTCAAGCAGCGTCGCGTAATCGTCCGGTGCCTTGTCCTTGAGCACCTTGGTGAAACGCTTGTCGATGCCGTCGAACGAACGCCCGAACCACGCATAATCACACGGCAGCTCGATATGATGCCCGCGAATGCAGTCCAGCACCTCGCCCTTGAGCCAATCCCCGATAGGACTGACCTTCTTGAGGTTGCGCCGCCAGTACCCGTACTGGACGAACGCGCCGCGACGCTGAATCGAATCGGCGGCGCGCACGCCATCCGCGCACCACGTGCTCTTATCCAAGCCCACGTCGGCGCGGATGAAATCCCACATCTGCTCATACGACGGCTCCGGCAAACGCGCCGCCTCGATAAACCTCAACCGTTCGGGAGCCTGAAACACCGCATTGTTCAGCCACCGGTACAGCGACGGGTGCGGATACCTTTTGATTCTGGTCTGGAATTTCTGCTCGAAATAATCAAGTTCCTCGTCCACGAACCTCAAACCGGGCACATAGTAGAGGTACGCGGGAACGACCTCGATACCCATGTCCCGCATCGCCAGCCACGCGGCGATAGAATCCTTGCCGCACGAAAACGCCAACAGCACGGGCCTGCCATCAGCGGCCAGCTTCTCACGCACCGCGAGACTCGTGCCCTGATTGCGAATAACCGTGGTCACTTCGGCCACCTCCTCCCCGTCATGCGGATGAACCGCGAATGCGAATAAAACTCGACGCCGTCACGCCGGAAACTCGGCTCCGACGAACGGACGAACACATGCAAACCATGTCCACTGGTCGAAACCTCCGCATAGATCGCTTCGGACAACAGTTCCACCGCCTGCGCGGGCGGACTGGTCAAATCAACATGGTCGAAATCCCAGCACGCAAGCCCATCGCCGAGCATGATGCCATAGCCGTCGCCGGCCTTCGAGCGCATGACCTCCGGGTATGACGCCCAGGTATCGGGATCAGTCGAACTGGCTGGTGACCCATCGCACATAATCGGGCGCTTGCCATCGGCGCGCACCCAACGGCGCAATGCCTTGAGTTCCTGCGGTATCTGATGTTTGCGGCTCCACGCCTTGCGGCATCTGTCCGAGCAAAACAGTCTCGGACGCCTAGGGTTCGGTGTGGATTGAAAGAAATGGCCGCAATTCCTACATTGGTTGACCATAGCTATAACTATAGCATATATTCCAATGGGTTGCAACCATAATTTCGTGACATATCAAAACTGCGGAGAATCAAACGTAACAGCCTCGAAAACAAGCGAGGCAAAAGTGTCAAACCAGCTCCGAAACGGCTCGCACGGGCGCTCGCAGGCACCCCAACGGCCAAACGTACGATACTCCACGCGGATTGCGGGGGGACGGCGGCGCTAGGACCTGTGGGGAGCCTTGCATGGGAGGGGGAGGGTATGGCCCCCGGTTACCATTGGCGGCTGATTGGGATGGTGTTTTGTGGTTGTTTTTTTGTGTTTTGGTGGCCTGTGGTGTTGGCGATTATTTTGTTGCTTTTTCTTTGGTTGCAGATTCTGTGTGTGAGTTGTGTGTTGTCATAGCTGGTTGGTGATCCGCCTCGGCTGTATGGGATGATCTCATCGAGTTCGCAGCTGAGTGGGTGTGGTGTTTTGAGTGTGAGGTCTATGGGTTTGCCGCACAGCGGGCAGATCGGTATTGGTCCTTCGGCTGCGATGTGTCTGGCCTTGCATTTGCGGCGGGCTGCTCCATTTTGGTATCGGCCTGAGCCTGCCTTGTTGCTCATGTTCCCATCCTGTGTGTTTGGTGGCTTGGGCGAGATTCGAATTCGCGATCCAGTGGCAGTGTTTACTGGATGTCACGCTATCCCAGCGTGACCGGTTAGTCCTCTACCGTACGCAAGCCGTGGCGGGCTGACTGGCACCGGCGCTTTGGACGCTGCCGGCGGAGTACTCTCAGCCCATGAGATACGGAGGATATGAGTAAAGCCCCTGAGATGTATGTCCCAGAGGCTTTCACACTTATCCTGATACGGAGTATACCACGGGGTGGATTCACCCTACTCCTGTCTGTGTTTTGTTTTTTCAGGCGGCTTGGATGGTGAGGCGTCCGCCGAGGGCGTGGATTACCTTGGCGATGGTCTGGAAGCTGGGGTTTCCGTCCTTGCTGAGGCTTTTGTAGAGGCTTTCGCGCCCCACGCCCGCGTCCTTGGCGATCTGGGTCATGCCTCGAGCCTTGGCGACGTTGCCGAGTGCGGCCTGCATGAGTGCGGGGTCGTCGTATTCGGCTATGGCGTTGAGGTAGGCGATGATGTCCTGTTCGTTTTCGAGGTATTCGCTGGTGTCGTAGTCGGTGATTTCGGTGCTCATTGCTGCTCCTTGTAGTCGTCGAGTATGGCGTGGGCTTGTTTGATGTCGGTCTGCTGGGTGCTTTTGTCGCCGCCTGCGAGCAGCAGCATGAGCACGTTGCCGCGCGTGGTGAAGTAGACGCGGTATCCGGCTCCGATGTGGAACCGCATCTCGCTGACCGGGCCTCCCACGGGTTTGATGTCGCCGAACGGCCTGCCGGCGAGCTTGCAGGCGTCGAGCCGGGCTTGGATGGCGGCTTTCGCCTCGCGGTTCCTGAGTTTCTTGAACCACTTGCGGTATTCGGCGGTTTGCTTGATTTCCATACCCTTATTGTATCTCACAGGCTACACTATGTCAAGCCTGGCGGCCGCTGGAACCCATCGCCAACGCCAGAATCTCCCGTATGTTGAACTCCCAGTAGCCGTCATCGACCGGCTTGCTGCTGGGCAGCTTGCCGCGGTTGAGCCAGTTGCTGATCTGCTTGCGGCTGACCTCGTATCCGTAGTTGTCCTTGAGCCACTGGCTCATGCCCGCAGGGGTCTTGGTCAGGTGGATTGCCTCGGCCTTGTCTCGGCTCTGCTCGCGCAGCTCGACCACGTTGATTGGGTTGCCGCATTTGCATAGCAGCAGTGATTCGCCTTTCGCGGCCATGACCTCGCGTCCGCATTCGGGGCAGACGCCGATTATCCGGCGCGTGCGCGGCCTGCGGTCGATGAGCGGTTCGATGCGCTCGCAGGTGTGGATGAGCCATGTCAGCCAATGTCCCGAGCGACTGGCGCGGCATAGGTCGGGCAGTCGTCGTGGCGAGTCCCTGAGCAGGGTCTGCCATCTCGGACGGCTTTCCACGCCGGTTTCGTTCCACATGTCCTGCAAGCCGTCCTCGGTCTGGTCGAGCATGTCCTGCGCGTGGAGGTTGATGGGCGCGGGCGCTTCCCCTCCTTGCGCCACGCCTCCAGCTCCGGGCTCGCCCAGCTTGTAGGCGTGACGGGACACCTGTTGCAGGAGCATCATGTCATGGCGGAGCCGGTGGAGTGTTTTCGCGTACTGGCGGCGGCAGTTCCGGCAGAGCGTCCACGGTGCCTCGACCTGCTGGTTGCCGCAGTATTGGCATGGTTCGGTGGTGATGAACATTGTTTGAAACCCTCCACGTTCCGGCTATCATGGTGCTTGGTGAGCGTGCCCTCCATCTTTTCGGTGGAGGGTTTCGTTTTTTTACGCTGAATTCAGTGTTTTTACGCTGAATTCAAATCAATGGTTCGATGAATTCGGGCGTGAAATCATCCTTGTGGGGTGCGGGCGTTTCAGGATGGGCGATGATGTACAGCACCTCATCCAATGGCACGCCGAGCAGTTTCGCCGTGTATTCGGGCGTGGCCGCTTTGCTCCGATGCCATTTGAGTATTTCCTCGCGTTTGAGACTGCTCGCGCTCATGATTCCTCCTTGAGTGTGGTGACATATGCGATGGCCTTGCGTTCACGCTTCGCATACTTTTCGCATTTGCGCTTGAGACGTTTGAGGCTCATGGCGTACAGGAAGTTTCTGAAGTTGCCGTCTTCGCAGATTTTGGCTTGATAACGGCCGTAGTCGCTTCCCGCGCTGATATGCGCGACCAAATGGTCTGTAAGCTGAATCTCGTTCATGCGTTCTCCTTTCGATATGGGTTTGGCGTGTATTCGGGCGATTCCTCGCCGGGCATGGGATTCATGTTCTTGACGGCTTGGATATACCCTTCTTCCCATGCTTTTTCGGCTATCTGCCGGTCATGCTCCTTGAGCCATGCTTGATAGGCGGCTCGGCCTTCCTCGATGGTTGACTGGCCTGTACCGAAGCAACTCAATTCGACGGCGGATTGGACCAAATCGTCATACACTCGTGGTTTCATTCCTCCACCTCGGTTTCCTCGCCGTACTCGCCGTAGAGTTGGTCTGCCGCATCCTTGGTCGTGTAGAGGCATTTCGCGGGCGCTTGTTCGTAGTCGTAGATGGCGGCTGCGACGACCTCTCGAAACTCCTCGCGGGTGAATATCTTCGCCTTATAGCTCATCGTCCGTGCTCCTTTCGGTCTTGGAGTCCCAGAGTCGTTCTCAACTGTTGCAGGCAGCTGATGGCGTACAGGGTCTCGCGGTCCACCGTGCCGGTGGGCACCACGCTCGAAAGCGCCTCGTCCAGTTCCTTCAGTCTGGTCTCAAGATCCTCGGTGCGGGTCCACCGGCTGATCTGGTAGCCGTGGCGGCTGAGGATGTCGCACACCCGTTCGAACGCCTTGGACTGTGCCTGTATACGTCGTGCCTCGGTGGGTTCCTGCAACTGTTCGAGCTGTTGGAGCCGCAACGCCATCTTCGTCCCGAGCGCACGGCCTATGCCTTTCATCGCCTCTCGCTGTGCGACATACTCGGCGGCGGTCTCGTAATGCCCGTACCGGTCCGGCCGTTCGCTGGCGGCGAGCTTTTTCAGCAGCCGGTGTTCGACCTGCCGGGTGTCACCATGACTTGGGTTGGGTTTGCGCCGGTATCTCAACGTGCGTTTGGACGGGTCGTAGTACATGAGGCCAACCGGCTCGGGCACCTCGCTGCGGTCGATCATGCGGGCGGGGCAGACGAGGGTGAGATCGTCCACGTAATTCTTGTAGCACAGGTATTTCGCGTCGCGGAGGAAATCGCCGCGACTCACCTTGACCTCGAATCCGCTGATCCATGTGTCCCCGCGCCAGTTGACCTCCAACGCCACGCCGTCCAGACGCAGCACCGTGTCATTCGGCTCAGTGACCGAAATCTCCGACCAATACCCGTCACCGTCACGCCGGTAACGGGAGGCGAGTGCGCAATTGATGTCCATGGCAGTCACGTCACCGTTCATCGTCTGCCTCCCATTTCCTTCTCGTGTGCCATGATTTCCACGTCATTGGCGAGCATGAGATGCGCCTGGGCGCGGGTCATTGATTTCAATGTCTGCGGGCCGTTGGCGGCCATCCAGCCGAGAGCATCCACCTTCGTCTCGAGCAGGTGGGTCTGCGTCGCGAGATCACGCAATCGACCATCAAGCAGCATGGTCATCGGTTTCCTCCTTGTTGAGTCGTGTTTCGATTTCGATGCACAAGTCGAGCGCTGCCGTGAAACCGGCCTGATAGGCGTATAGCGCGGTCTCCGGCCGGCTCATGCCGCCAATCTCCGTGGCCTCCAACAGCCACGCCATCGCACGCTCCTGCGGGGTCGGGAACTTTTCGGCCATCACGCGCCCCTCAGAATCGAGCCGAGTGAGGCAGCACCCAGCTTCTGGGCACCTGCGAACCGTCTGGCCGTGGAACGTGACTTCGGCTGCGCGGCGGGCAGTTCGAGTGGGTTGCGCATGGTCAACGCCTGCTGCTGCGCCTGCTCCGGGCCGTTGCCGAGCATCCGCTGGCGGCGGTACATCCACGCCTCGTCCGCGGATAGGCCCCGCGCCTCGCATTCGCGCGCTATCTGCGCCTCAGAGGGCTTCGACTCGTTGCGCATCCTGCGCACGATGGCGTTCACATCGCCGGAACCGCACCAGCAACCCGTGCTGTTGTCCGCGTAGAAGCGCTTCACCGCCTCCAACGCCTCTCCCAGCGTCATGTCCGCGCGAAGCTCCTCGTGGAACGTGCGAGCCTCCAAGTCGGTGATGGCCGCGTTGCCGTGGTGGACGCGAATCTTCGCCAGCACGAGCGTGCTTTCCTTGAGCGTCAGCATGTCAGTACTCCTTCCCGTGATTGGTTTTCGGCGGCTTCCTCGGCCGCGTAGTGGGCTATCAGTGCCGCGTTCGCGTCCTGGTTGGCCTGCGAACGGTTCCACGCCGATGGCGAGGGGCGTGCGGTCGGCTCGGGTTTGGCCGGCAGCGGGTCGTCGTCCCAGTGTTCGCCGTCCAGCCAGTTCGCCGGGGTGAGCGTGTAGCCGGGTTCCCGGTTCGGGTCGGCGGCGTACCTCGACGCCTTGGCGATCAGGAACGTGTTGTTGGTTTTCCTCCGCGCCTTCCGCCAAGCCTCGAAGGCCTTGCGTTTGCCGGTCTTGCGTGGATAGGTCTGCCAGAACTGCTCGAACTCGATGGGATAATCCTCGTCGGCGCTCTCTGCGGCCCCCTCGGCTTGCGAGGGGGTTTGGGGGAGAGAGAATTCTTCGTTAGAAGAATTCTTATCTGTATCTGTATCTGTATCTGTATCTGTATCTGTATCTGTATCTGTATCTGTATCTGGCTTCGTTTTGCTTGAGTCTTGCTTCACGTCTGCTTCGTTTGTGCTTCGCGTCTGCTTCGTTTTGCTTGAGTCTTGCTTCACGTTGCGTGACTTGCTGGACGCTGCGCCACCTTTTCGGCCGGCTTCGGCTTTCTTCGCTTTAGCCTCCTCCACGTCAGCACGAGAACGACCCTGAGCTGCGACGAAATCATGCAGCCACAAGGTGCCGTCCTCATGCTCGTCTAAAAGATGCGCGTCGATGAGTGCGTCTATATCTTCATCGGAAGCGCCGAGCAGACATTTCAAATGGAAGCGGGACAGTTCACCGTCGTTTAATTCGCCAGCGCAGTACGAGATCGCGAACGTCCACACGGAGAACGCGGAAGGGTGCTCCATTGCAAACACGCGAACTTTCTCGTTCTGCCATAGGCGTGTGCTGAGCTTCGCGAACTTTTCCATATCGTGCCCGGCCATCAGTCCGCCTCCTTTCTCTTGTCTCTTTGGTATTCGGCTATCAATGCCAGCAGTTCGGGGCTGGCCGCGATTATCTCGCTGGGCTTCAGCCCCTCGCCATTGGTCTTGGGTTTGCGGTGGTAGCCGCCACGCAAACCGGTGCGACGGCTGCCACCGATGTAGGTATGAGGGTTAATCCTGGCCATCGTCCGGCCCCAACGCCAAGCCGTCGTTCAGCAGGAGCGCGAACAATTCGAGCGGCATCCACACGAGCATCGGATTGGAGGGCACCGGCCTCGATTCGCCGCGCAGCCGGTTCGCGAGCTCGCGGCGAATCCGGTAGTCCGGTCCTAACACGTGCCCCATGTGAGTGGCGAGGAACCGTTCGAGCGTTCCGATGTCGAACACGGCCATCTGCCGGGCCATGCCCTTGAGGCTTTTCACGCCCACGCCCCTGCGGTGTTGGATGAGCACCCCGTAGGGAGTGTCCATGTTCGCCATCTCCACTTTGAGCTCCCGCCAATGCTTGCGGTAGTTCGGCATCTTCGTGTCCTTGCACTCCACGCACACCGGCTCGCCATGGAACATGACGCCGATCAGATCGCCCTGGTCGGCGTTGCCATGCAACGGCATACGGTCGATGCGCGTGTCCTGCAACGCCCACGCAAGGTAACGCACCGTCCACGTCTCAAGGCTTGTGCCTTTGCTTTTCGATGGGTTCGCCATCATCTCTCCAATCCGTAATCCGCGTACATCTCGTCTGCTTCCAAAGCGCATTCCGGGCATGGAATCGGTCTTGCCGGGTACAGCGGGCACCCGTGCCTCTCGCAGACCGGTTCCACGTCCGGCGGCGTCTCATCGTGATACAAATGCAGCATCAGAAGCTCGGATCACTGGACCATGGGTCGGAGGCCGGAGGCTGCGCCTGCCCCTGCGGCTGCTGCGTGTAACCGGCCTGCGTGCCGTAACCCTGCTGTCCGCCGTTCTTCTGGCGAACGTTGGTGATGGCCACAGCGCTGGCGTTGACGTTGCATCTTGCGGCGGGCTCGCCCTTCTTGTTCGTGTAGGCGTCGAGGCCGCTGATTTCGCCCACGATGGTCACGTCCACGAACTGGTCCTGATTCTGACGCAGCTGGGCGATCTGGTCGAACACTGGGTTGAGGTTCGCGTAGCCAGCAGGCCACACCGAGTAGTACTGTTCCGGCTGGCTGACCCAGTTGCCGTTCCGGTCACGGTAGCCGGGCGACATCGATACGCTCAGATACCGTTTGCCGTTCTGCGTTTCTCGCACGCCCCACGCCGTGCCCTGGATGATGATGGTCGCTCTTCCCGCCATGGTCACTCGCCTTCCTTCACGCTGGCCTTCAACTGGCCCAGCACCTTGTCAAGCTCAGCCTCCGACAGTTCGTCGCTGGCCTTCACCTCACGGTTCAGAATCTTCGTGATGGCTTCGCACGCCTCAGCGTCCGAAGCCACGCCCAACGCCTGGAAGCGGCGAATCATCTCCGCACGCTTCACGTCCACGGCGGAAGGCTCCGCCTCGGGCTGCGCTTCCGGCTGCTGGGGCTGCTGCGGTGCCGGTGCCTGCGGCTGTTCTTCCTCTTGTGCGGGGTCCACGTCGATGGTGGGTGTCATGGCATCGTCGATGGCTGGTGCCAGCACGTCGGAATAGTCCGGCGTGGTCTCGTCGGAGACGGCCGCGGACTGGGCTTCGACGCTCACCGGGAGCCATTTGAAGCTGCGGCGCACCACCGTCTTCAACGCCATGGCCTCATAGTCGGTGCGCCATGGGCCCTTGTTGCCTGCGGGGCTGCGGCGTTTGACGGCCTCGACTTCTTCCTTGGTCATGTGCACGAACACGCTTCCTGCAGGCAGCAGCTGGGCGTTCACATACACGTCGGTCAGCGTGGCCTCGGTGTGCGGCACGCCACGGGTGGCGCGGAACTTGAAGTGCTGGCCGGTCTCATCCTCCCAGTAATCGAATTCGTCGCCCTGGTACACGGCCTGCGCGTGAATGCTCTTCAACTGGCCGGAACGACGGGCCAACGCGATCATGCCGCGATAGCCGAGCACGAACATGGCCTCCTTCTGGCCGGTGCGCATGTTCTTGTTACCGAATGGCAGGATGTAGGCCATGCCGAGCCCGTTCACGTTCGACGGTTCCAGACCGAGGCTCGTGCAGCGCATGAAGCATGACAACACCGATTCGACCGAGCAGCTGGCCAGCTGGGGTTCGCGGTTGATGGTGCTCACGTACATCTGGTAGAGGCGCTTCTCGCTCATCTCCTGCGGCATGACCGCCGCGATGCGAGGCCAGCTCTTCTCGAGCAGCTGCTTCATCTGGCGCTGCGGGTTCATGGCCTGCATCTGCACGTTCTGCGCCTGTGTCGCTAACTGTCCCATAATCGGTTCTCCTTTACTTGGTTTTCTTCGGTTTGATTTCGCTGAATCGGAAGGTGCGGCCCTCCCACGGCTGCACGACCCGCGTGTAGCCCTTGCGCGTGCTGTGCTTGTAGGTGGCCTGCAGGTTGCCGCAGCGCACCCCCTCGTGGTCTCCGATATAGGGGAGTATGCAGTCCTGTAACTCCTCCTTGCGGGCCTTCAGCGCGTTGAGGTCGGCGGTCGTCTGCTGGTAGTCGGCCATGAGCCTGCGCAGATCGGTGCTGTCGCTCATGTCCTCGATGCCCTCCGAAGGCTCCGGGTACGCCTTGGCCACGTCCGTGCCGGTGAGGGTGGGCATTTCGTCGCGGGTGACGAAACCCCAGAAGTCCTCGGCGGCCTTGATCACAGCGTGAATGTCGTCCTCGTCGCGCTCGAACCGCACCTCGACCGGCTCGCTTTCGCCGATGTCCGCGTAGAACACGCCCCATGTGAACCCGGTGACGGCCATGTAATGCGTGACCTGCGCCAAGTAGTAATCCGGCGCGATTAGCTCGCCAGTCTCGTCATGCCAGTCGGTGCGGCCACGGTTCGCGTTCGCCGTCTTGATCTCGAGAATGCCCCACGAATCGCTCTCCTCGTCGTAGACGAAGCCGTCCAGCGAGGCGTGCATCAACGGATGCTGCTTGGATACCAAGGAAATGTCGGTGCCGTCGATGACCTGGTACTCCGGGTGGAGTTTGCGGAACCGGCGGCGCAGTTCGACCTCCAAGGCGTTGCCCTTGATGATCGCCCACTTGCCGCTGATATCCTCCGGCTGCTGACGGTTCGTCTTCTCCAGCCACAGGTCGTAGGGGGTCGAGTACGGGTTGAGGCCGAGAATCGTGCTCATGTCCGAACCGCCGACACCCAGTGCGCGGAACGCGTGCCACGCACTCTCACGCTCCTTCTTCGTGTGCTGGCGGAAACGGTGCACGTCGAACAGTCCGGTCGCCTGCGCTGCCATGTCAACGGTCACTCGCTTCATTCCTGCTCCTTAGCTTCGATTTGCTGACGTATTCCACTCGCGCGCTCACCCTGCGCCGTTGTCTGTCGATGACGACCATGCCCGGCAACGGCATCACGTACAGGTACGGGTTGCCGGTCTGACTGTTCCGGTCGCTGATCAGATCCATAAACTCCACGATCAGTTCGCCCGACGTCATGCTCATGCCCTCGTCCGTGATCGGGCTCCATAGTTCCACCGTGTCCGTCATCCATATCCTCTCGTAGTCCGACGAGCCGTAGCCCGGCCTCGTGGATGCTCAGGCCGATGAGGCTCGCCAGCGACTGGCGTGTGGGGTGGGCGGTCAGGATGTCCAGGTTGGGCAGCAGCCGGGCCGCGACCGCCAGCCACATGTCGTTGTCATCGGCGCTCATGCGGCCTCCGTCCTGTATTGCAGCTTGTTCTCGGTCGCCCAGCGGGTCAGTTCGTCGATGGGGTAGACCACCTGGCGTGTGTCCCTTTTCCTGCCTTCGCGTTTCACCCCGCGTTTGCGGAATCGCGGGCCTCCTCCCGTGTAGCGCAGGTTCTCAAGCGTGTGCTTGGCGACCGTGTGGTTGAGGAATTCGACGGCCTGTTTCGTGGTGAGCTCCCGAATCGATTCCGCTTGGCCGGCCGGTTTTCCACGCCGTCCGGCAAGACTGTTATTCGACGCCCGCCTCGCTCAAAACGAGGCACAGGAGCCGCAAGGGAACGAGCCCGAAGCCCATGAGCGCGGCCAAACCGTTGCCGATGGGATGCGCGCAACCCGTGTGGGTCATCACCCAGCCGATGCACACCGCGAACACGAGAATCCAGAAGACGAGACGACTCATGAAGCCGCGGGACGGTTCGCCCGGTTCCGGCTTACGGTAGCCGCTGAAATGACGGCCATACTCTTCGACAGACATCACGCCGCCTCCTTGTCGGCGAGCGCTATGAATGAGTCAGGGAGCATTGTCATCGGTTCAACACGCAGACAATCCGCATAAACGGCAATCTGACCAATGGAAATGGAGGCTTTCCCGCTGAGCTGTCGACGAAGGGTCACATAGGGTGTCCCTGATTGGTCAGAAAGCCACTTAACGGAGCGCTTCGCGGCTTCCAGTGCGACTGCAATTTTATTTGCCACCTGTTTTGTGGTGCTTTCTCGATTAACCATATGGTTAATGTAAGCACCATTTGGATAGTTAGTCAAGTTAGTTTTTAATCTATATGGTTAATTTCCTCCCCGATATGTGTTATTCTTTATCCATGACCGAATATGGAGATCAATTTGCCGAAGCCATCGCAGAAGAGCTTCGAGCCCAAAAAGCCCGCATGGGAAAAACCAACGATGACATCGCAGAAGAAGTCGGACTGAGTCCCGTCACCGTTCTTCGCTATCTAAAAGGACAAAGACAAATTCCCATCGATGTGTTTGGAGATCTATGCAAAGCGCTCGGAGCAAACGCCGCCGACATAACCCGCATCGCCTACGAGAAAGCGCAAACGGCATCGCGGATAGCGGAGACAAAACGTCTGGCACACAAGAGCGATGTCAGCCTTGCGGCTTACGGAGCAGAGGGAAAGGACTATTACATGAACCACGATGGAGAAGCATCGGCATGAAACGCCTTATTCCGTTCGACACGCACATGAACTATGGCCCCATGCGTATGGCGATTTATTCGAGCGGAATAGATGTCACCGTAGAAAGCGACATCTTAGACAATATGTGGGGTTGCTACTCAGAAGCAAACCGCGTCATTCTCATAGACAGAAGACTTACATACACCGCAAAAAAATGCGTGCTCATACACGAACTCGTCCATTGGCTGCACGCCGACTACCAATGCGGAATGCACGAGCAACGTACCAGATTGGAGGCCGCGCGGCTCCTAGTAGATTCGCAAAAATACCGTCAAGCAGAACAAACATACGGAGGAGCGCCTTGGCTCATAGCCTCGGAGCTCGACCTGACCATACAAACCATCACCGATTATCAGCAATGCCTACATGACTTTGCAGTAATCGCGCCTGAGAGGAGGTGTCTGATTGGAACACAAGCATGATGGAGTAATAAGGGCTGCCGTTCCCGTCGTTGGACAGTTTCTTTTCGACTCGGGCCAGTGCGTTCTGACCGGCGTGGCGCACCAGCTCTCCATAGACCATCTTCCGCGCGTCGAACTCAAACAGAGCCGCTCCGTCGTGGAAGATGCCGACATGCGGTTTGGCGTAGGAGCCCTTAGGCGTTGGAATCATGTCCAGGGACACCTCGATGTCAATGAAGCCCCTGCCGGACAACAGACTGTCCGCCATCGCGTTCGGTTTATAATCGCTGGCTTTAATGGAATCAACATCGTCCACGCTGTCCCATTTTCCGGCACCAATCATGGACGCTATGATCCGTTCGCTACGGCTTCTTCGTGTGGAGGGTGCGAGAGCCTTGATCGATTTGATGGTCGGTTCGTACCATTCATGCCAGACGCAGCTGATGGTGCGTGCGTGGACGTCATCAAGATAGGCGCAGAGCCTGTCATTCGGAATCACGCCGAACGGTGCGCCGTTGTAGGAAAGCACATAGCCGTTGCCGTTACCGCCTCCGAGGACATAGCCGAGATCCCTGTTTCCATGGAAAGGCACGTTCATCCTGCGTCGAATGATTTCAGCGGTGAATATCCTGTCTCGCGGAATATTCGCCACAACCGGCTCGTTGTAGTTGTAGACGAGGTATTCGACTGTTCCGGCAACATGGGACTCAGCTGGAGCGGGAATCGTGTCCGGCGATTTTCTTTGCACCGTGGACCCGTCAACTGGAGTGCGAGAGACGGCTGGATCACCTCCTCTCTTGTCGAAGCGATGTTTATATGCGAACATGCCGATAAAGATGAAGAACGCTGTGAAGATGAGCATAGGCCAAGCGCCGACAAAAACGAACAGCGCGCAGAACGCGCCCGCCGTATAGCACAGAACGGACAGAACTGTCATTATGACAGATTGCGCTGTGGTCTTCTTCGTCCCATGTTTACCCATACCTTGATTCTACGAGCCGGGGAGACGTATGCGTTAATCCCCGTTGTCTAAATGAAAGTGCAACACCCGTTAGATTGGAAATTGCCTAGAAAACCAGTCCGAAGGGATGTCGCACCTATGGGAGAAGTATATTCGCACCTGTCGGAAGGGGAACGCCAGGTCATCCAGATCGAGGTAGGCAACGGCGCCAGCATACGCGGGATCGGCGCGATGCTGGGCCGCAGCCCGTCCAGCATCAGCCGGGAGATCAAGCGCAACACATGGTTCCCGTCCAACGAGAACGAGTCGTACCGCCCGTACCGGCCGAAAAGACTGAAGGCGGGGTCATGGACCGGCCGCTACTACATCGCCGGGCCCGCGCAGCGCAAGGCCGACCGCAGGAGATCCAAGCCACGAAAGCCCTACCGGCTGTCGCACGACCGCCTGTGGGCGCAGGTGGCCGAATGGCTGGGCCGCGGCTGGTCGCCGCTGCTCATCAGCGGCAGGCTGCGCGTCCTGTGGCCGGACGATGCGCTCATGCGCGTGTGCCCGGAGACCATCTACCGATGGTGTTTTGCTTCAATGTTTGTTCGACAGGTTCGGCAGTGTTTTTCCGCAGTGTGGGCTGATGGTTTTCCCCGGTGTCGTCATCGTTTCCCGGTGATGTGAGAGGCATCGGTGCCGCGGCCTGTATATTCCCGAGTTGCCAATCGGTTTTGATTCGGCCGGTTGCCGCCGGCCGGCGCTCGGGAAGGAAAGGAACATGGCGATACCGATGCCCATTGTGCAAGATATCAGGAGACTCGACCGGCAGGGAATGTCGCGCGCGCAGATAGCGCGTCGTCTTCACGTGGATCGCGGGACGGTCGCGAAGTACGCGGATATGGAGGATTGCTCGCCCAAGCCGAAGGCGGATCGCAGGTACGGGTCGAAGATCGACCCGTACGCGCATCTGGTGGACGAGTGGCTGGAGGCGGATCGGATGCTGCCCAGGAAGCAGCGTCACACGATCAGGCGCGTGCACGACCGTCTGCTGGCGGAGACGGATTACGACGGCGAGTATTCGACCACGATGCGTTACGTGCACCGGTGGCGCGAGGCGAACCGCGGCATGCCGGATCGCGAGGGGTACGTGCGGCTCGAGTGGGCGGCGGGCAGCATGCAGGTCGATTTCGGCGTGGCCCGGGCCCGGATCGCTGGCGAGATGGCGGACGTGCATTGCCTGGTGGTCTCGTTGCCGTATTCGAACATGCGGTTGTGCGTGGCGTTGCCGGGCGAGAACGCGGAGTGTCTGTGCCATGGCCTGATGCTCGTGTTCGAGCATATCGGGGGTGTTCCTCCCGTGATCGTGATGGACAACGCGACCGGTGCCGGCCGGCGCAACGCGAAGGGCGAGGTCGCGTTGACCGGGGTGTTCTCCGCGTTCGTGGCGCATTACCGGCTCGAGGTCCGGTTCTGCAACCCGTATTCGGGCAACGAGAAGGGCAGCGTGGAGAACGCGGTCGGGTTTTTGCGGCGCAATCTCATGGTGCCGCCCATGCGCGCGGAATCGTATGGGCAGTTGAGCCGTCTCCTGCTGGAGCGGTGCGACGGGCTCGCCAGGGACTCGTATTGCCCGAGGTTGCTGGACGTGCCCGTGGCCGAGGTGTTCGACGAGGAGAGGGCCGCGTTGATGCCGTTGCCGTCCACGGCGTTCGACCCGGTTCGCTGGGAAAGCCGGACGGCCGACAAGTACGGGCTGGTCGACATCGACTCGAACCGGTACCTCGCCGGCCCCGATTCGGCGCGTTCCAGGGTATTGGCCGCGATCCGGTGGGACACGGTCACGCTCGCATCGCCCGCCACCGGCGAGCTCCTCGCGGAATATCCCAGACAGTACGGACGGTCGCGCAATGTGGAGGATCCCGCGCTCGTGCTTCCCCGGCTCGCGGTCAAACCCCGCGCGTGGCGGGAAAGCTCGATCCGCCCGGACGTGCCCGACGATATACGCGCGTGGCTTGATTCCATGGACGAAAAGACGTTGAGGGAGAGCCTCAAAGCGATCGGGGACGCGTGCCGGGCGGCCGGGTTCGATCCCGCGATGCAGGCGTGCGGCGAGATCCTGCGCTCGAACAGGGACATGGGCCTGCACGCGGACTCGCTCACCCCTATCGCGTTGCGCATGCGCGACGGCGAGTGGGAATACCCCGGCGAGATCGAGGAACCCGACCTGAGCGGCTACGACCGGTTCATCACCGACATCGATCCTGCGAGCGGGAAGGAAAACGGATGAGCATCAGACCCGATCCGGTGATCCCGGAGACCCGCCGCCGTCGCGCGTCCACGACCGAGAAGAGCGAGAGGATCCTGAAGATGAGCCGCAGCCTGACCCTGACACGCAGCGTGCTCGCGGGCACGCTCGCCGAGGCCACGCCCAACCAGCTCGACTTCATCGAACGCTGGTTCACGGCCGAACTCGACTCGCGCGAACAATCCAAACGCCTGCGCCTGCTCAAACAGGCCGGCTTCCCCGCCGACAAGACCCTCGACGGCTATGACTGGACCAACCTGAAGATGCCCGCCGACTGGGGGCGCACGCAACTCGAGAACCTCGACTTCGTCGCCGGATGCGAGGACCTCGTGCTCTACGGGCCCGTCGGCACCGGCAAGAGCCACTTGGCCATCGCGATCGGACGACTCGCCTGCGAGCGGGGCGTCCCGGTGCGCTTCTTCACCGCGACCGGACTGCTCATGCGCCTGCGCCGCGCCCAGCAGGAGAACCGGCTCGACCGGGAACTCGCGAGCATCGGCAAGGCCCGACTTCTCATCATCGACGAGTTCGGCTACCTGCCCATAGACGAGGAGGGCAGCAGGCTCCTCTTCCAGATCATTTCCGATTCCTACGAGACAAGGAGCATCATCTACACCACCAACATCGAATTCAGCGGATGGGGACGCGTGCTCGGCGACAAGAACATGGCCGCCGCCCTCATCGACCGCACCGTCCACCACGGACGGCTCATCAGATTCGAGGGCCGCTCCTACCGAAGCGAACACGCCCTCATGACCAAATAACCAACACAACGCAGACAGGCAGCGGCCGATACCGCACACCCTGCGGAAAACCCGCTGCCTACACTGCGGAAAAACACTGCACAAAACGCAGACCCCAACTTGACAAAACACAGGTTTTGAGGATCTCGTCGATCCGGTCCACGGAGAGCGGCTGGATGGCGCCGTTCCTCGTCGAGTGGAACAACGGCCTGTCGCCGTCGCGCATGGACGGTCCGGGATGGAATTCCTCGAGGTAGGCGGCCAGGTGGGTTCGTGTCCTTTCTCCCAGGGGCACGACCCGGCTCTTGCCGCGTTTGCCGGTGAGCGTGACCCTGGCCGGCTTATCCATACCCACGTCCGCGATGGTCAGTGCGGCGAGTTCGCCGATCCTGGCGGCGGTGTCGTACATGAGGATCAGGAGCATGCGGTTCCTGCGCGATTTGGCGTCGCCGGTGCCCCATGCGGTCAGCAACGCTTTGGTGTGCTCCTCCCCGAGGTGGTCGACGGGTTTGCGCGCGGGTGGTTTGACACGTATGCCGGCCGCGTCGTTGCCCAGCGCGGTCAATGCCGGGTGTTCGAGGCCCGCGTGGTCGAGGAACACGCGCATCGTCGTCATCCTCAGCATGATGGTGCGGTCCGAGTACCCGCGCTCGGTCCGCATCCATTCGACCCACCGGCCCAGGCGCGCCCGGTCGAAATGCCCGAAACCGATGTGGCTGCGCTGCGTGCCTTCCGTGGTTTCGAGCCATCGGACGTAGGATTCCAGGCCGATGCGGTACGCCTCGACGGTCTTCGGCGAGCTGCCCCGCACCTTGGGCAGCCAGTGGTGCAGCCAGTCGCGCGCGACTCGCCAGAAGTCCGGTTCACCGGAGCTGGCGGCCGTTTTCCTTGCCTTGCTCATGGTTCCTCCGTTTCCGGGACCACGCGTTCGGCGTCGGCGACGAGGTCCGCGTATCCGTCCATGAAAATCGGGGCTGGCGTGCACGTAGTAGAGGGTGCTGTCGATGCCGGCGTGTCCCATGTAGGCCGCCAGATAGGGCAGCATCGCCATCACGTCCACGCCGTCGCGAGTCCACCGCTCGATGTTCGCGAACGCGAACCGGTGCCGGAAATCATAGGGCCTGGGCCGTTTGCCGGCTTGTGGCCACTCGAGCCCTGCCCGCGTCCAGACGCGGCGGAACACCACGCCGGGCATGCCCGGGGAGACCGGATTGCCGGTGGAGGTGACGAAGAACGCGGGACGGTCGTCTCCGAAGCGTTCGCGGGACCGTTGGTCGCATTCCAGCAGTTCGGCGGCGACCTCGTCGCCCACGGGCAGCCTGCGGCTGCGACCGGCCTTGGAATCGACCACGTCGATGGAACGGGCCTTGTGGTCGACGTGCCCGACGGCGAGTCTCCTGACCTCTCGGGTGCGCAGCCCGCAGCAGGCCATGAGCATGAAGAACGCGCGAGACTGCCACGCCCACGGCGACGGAGACTCCAACGTTCCCGCGGCCCGCAGGAACAGGGCGGCCTCGCGGTCCGTCAGCAGGTACGGCGTCGGACGCGGGGATCCGGCCTTCCACTGGTCGGAGAGCACGTACGCGTCGGGATCGTGGGCCAGTCGCATCCACCTGCCGAAGTCCCTGATGTACGAGAACCACGAGCGGCAACCCCCGGGATTCGCGTCGATCCTATGGGCGATCCATCGCTCCACGACGCCCCGCTCCAGACGCGCGGCCCCGTGTTCGAGGCAATGCCGGTCGAACGAGCGCAGGACCTGGACGCGGGTGGCGCCATGCCTGCCCATGGACGCCTTGAAACGGATGTACTCCTCCAATTCGCCGGCGAGCGGGCCGACGAATCCGTGTTCCGTGGGTCTCATGACGATCCGCCTTCCGGCACGGGCAGCACGCACGCGAGCATTCCCCCGCGGTGCGTGGCCATGTAGACGCGTGTGGAATCGGGGTCGGCGTGGCCAAGCACCGCGCTGATCGTCGGCAACGGCGTGGCCGCCTCCAGCATCCTCGTCGCCGCGTTGCGCCGCAACAGCCCGGAACCGCCCCGGCGTCCGAGCCCGGCGTGCCGCATGACACGGCTGATCGCCTCGTACACCGATGAATGACCCCGAAGCGCGACATGGGGCGCCTTGTACCGCACGAACACACGGTCGTCGTCGGTGGCGGGACTTTCGTCCAACAGCCAGGACGCCAGCCTCGCGGCCAGCGGTCCCGTCATCGGCACGGTCAACGGATTGCCCGTCTTTCGCTGCACCAGACCTATGCTCATGGAATCCCAATCCACGTCGGCGATCCTCAGACCGATCACATCGCATGCCCTCAGCCCGCACGTCAGCGACAGCAGGGTGATCGCCGCGTCCCTCGACGGCACCGACCGCGAGGCGCACGCCTCCAGCAAGCGGCGGTGCTCGTCGTCGGGCAACGTTCCCGCGATCGCGTGGGTCCTGCGTATGCCGGCCAGGCCGATCGCGTCCGCCAGGTCATCCCGCCCGAGCCATCTGAACAACGGGCGCAGGTCCGACGCGGCGTGCCGCATCGACGACTCCGACCAGCGTGAACGCAGCCCGGCCAGGAACCCCAGCACATGCGAGCCATCCGAACCATCCAACGACACGACCCCATGAGATTCCAGCCACGTGAGGAACAAGCCCGCCATCCGACGGTAATGCCCCACCGTCGCCGAAGCCAGTCCCGAACCGGCGAGATACGCCTCCCAACGCTCCATGACCACGGCCAAACCCGGAACCACCGGCTCCGCAAGCCTGCTCCTGCGCCACTTGCCCAGGTCCACCGAACCGGACCGCAGATACGAGTCGCACAAACGCGCCAGCCTGCCGTAATCGAACCACCGCTGCCTGCTGAAACCGCCCGTCCGCTCACTGAAGGTCGACGCGGCGAACCCCGCGCCCAACCCACGCGTGTACACCGCATCCGGGCCTCCGGCGTACCGTTCCAACGCCCTGATGGACTTGCGGTACTGGCCTATGGTGGATTCCATATAACCGGCCCCGTAAAGCGCGCGGACCACCTCGCCCGCGACATGGCCAACCGTCGTCTCACCCATGGCAAACTCCTTCGTTCGAATCAAATGGGACAAGACGAACATAACCCGGAACGTTAAGCCGGGAAACCACATGGGACACGGCCAGCCACCAAGACCCCGAACCGTTCCCCGGCTTAACAACAAAACCGGCTTAATCCGAGTGGATGATCGGCGTCTCGCCGGGCCTGGGCGTGGCGCACGCGTCGCGAAGCATGCCGTTGGCCAGGGCGGCGTTGGGGCTCGTGCCGATCGTCCAGGCGACGGGCATGCCGTCGTGGCAGTCGATGACCGGCGACAGGTACACCTTGCCCGCCGGGATCGAGAACTCGGTGACGTCCGTGCCCCACAGCCGGTTCGGCGCGGTGGCGTGGAAGTCGCGGTTCACGAGATTCGCGGGTGCGCCGCCGATCTCGCCCTTGTACGAACTGTAGCGCTTCGCGCTCTTGAGCACGGGGACCATGCCGTGGCTGGTCATCAGGCGCATGATGCGCTTGGCCGACACGATGATGCCCGCGCTTTTGAGCTCGAGGTGGATGCGCTTGTACCCGCAGCGCCTCCTGCTGCTCCCGAACGCCTCGCGCACCAGGGACAGGAGGTTCGCGTTCTTGTCCGGCCGGCGCATGGCCTTCAACTGGTAGTAGTACGTGCTGCGCGCGATGCCGACCTCCTTCAGCAGGCTCTCCGCGTTCACGCCCAACGTCTCACTGATGTCCTTGATCAGGGTCGTCTTCTCTCGGCTTGTCAGGTTGTCCGGGTCTGCGCCCGGCTCTTTTCCCACCAGTTCCGCCGCACCCTTCATGATCGCCAACCGGATCTCCATGGCCCGCTGTTCGGCGCGCAGACGCTCGAGGTCGGCGCGCAACGTGGCGATCTCGCCGCGCAGCGCGTCCGGATCGTCCTGCTGCGAGGAATCCCCGCGTTCCGGTTCCCTCTTCGCCACCATGAGTCCTTTCGCGTCTCCGAGCAGTTGACGCTTCCAGTTTCGCACGACCGACGAATCCACACCCACCGCCTCCGCGGCCTCGCGCGAACTCAATTCGCCGGACGCGACCTTCAGGACCGCATCCCGTTTCAATTCCCCGGGAACCGGGCCACGGCGAATCCGGCGTTCGCCCGGCGCGAGCTCGTCGATCCACGAGGCAAGCACCTCCTTGCTCGGATACCCCATCTGACGCATCGTGCGGCTCGCACGCCGCCCATGCGTCAGATAATGGTCCACGGACGCACGCTTCTGCTCCTCCGTGTAGCGCGCATACCGTTCACCACGCTGCGAGGACACGCCCGTCCCCTGTTCGTCGAGCCAGTCCCGGTGCCACATGCGCAACGCCTCCCGGCTGGGATACCCCAGCTCGCGGATCACATCCGCCGCGCAGCCCTCGTATTTCACATACAACTCGACCGCGCGTTGCCGCTGTTCCCTCGTGTACTTCGCCATGGCCGTCTCCTCCTCGGATCACAGTCCAAGAAAACGGCACCACCCCCTTTTCGGCATGAAGCGTGCCGGCCGGTGGTTTGTTTTACTGGTTGTCCGTCTTGCCGAACATGAGGGCCTGGCTGACGCGTCGGCTGGGGCCGGTGAACTCGATGAGGCGTCCGTGGTGGACGATGCGGTCGATGATCGCGGCGGCGAGCTTGTCGTCGGCGAAGATCGTCCCCCATTTGCCGGACTCGATGTTCGTGGCGGAGGATGATGCTGCGCCGCTCGTAGCTGCCGGCGATGATCTGGTAGAGGAGACGGGCCCCGTCGATGTCGAAGGGCACGTAGCCGAACTCGTCGAGGATGATCAGATCGGCGCGGGCGAGGTCTTTGAGCAGACTGTCGAGGGCGCCGTCGCGTTTGGCCTTGCCGAGCTGGAGCACGAGCTCCGCGGTCTGCCGGAACCTCACGCTCCTGCCCCGTTCGACGGCGATCATGCCCAGGGCGGTGGCCAGGTGGGTCTTTCCGCGTCCCGTCTTCCCGTAGAACACGAGGTCCTGCGCCTTGGCCGCGAAATCGAGGCCGGTCAGCTGCTCCTTGGTGTATCCGTTGGGCAGGCGCACGTTCGCGAAGTCGTAGCCGTCGAGGCTCTTGGGCACCGGGAACCGGGCCTGGCGCATGAGCCTTGCCCGTTTGGACGCCTCCCTGTTGGCCAGTTCCGTGGCGAGCATGCGGTCTATCGCGGCGAGCTGGCGGGGCGTGGCCCATTCGAGCGTTTCGTCGATGGTGGCCTGCGAGATGAACAGGCTCCTCGCCCGCTCGCGCAGCGGGCCGGGGTCGGTCCGTCCGTTCTTCTGGTTCACTCGTCCTCCTTGGTGTAGGCGATGTCGTATTCGCTCAGGTCCACGGGGTCGTCGTAGGCCACGGGTCCCAGGCCCGAGGCGTGGCGTGCCGCGGCCAGACATACCCCGGCCCGGTCCGCGCCCCCGGTGGATTCGAGGATCTCGAGCATGCCCGCCACGCCCGCCAGCCGCTCTCGCCGTCGGCGTGCAGCAGGGCACGCAGGCTGTCGCGCCGCGTGGCCTCGTCCTGCGCATCGATCCATTCGCGAAGCGGGTCGGGCATCGCGTCGCGCACCCGGCTGTTGCGCCAGGCCGCCGGCCGGTCGCACAACAGCCCGAGCTGGCTCGACGGGTCGCCGCTGTCGGTCGGCTTGTCCCCGTAGGACCTCGGATGCGTGATCACGCGTTTGCCTTCGGCATCGAGGATCTCCACCTCCAGGGCCCTCAGGCCGACGATCATCTCATGGCCGGCGTGTTCGGGTCCGGCCGCGTACCGGTGACGGCCCTGGACGGTGACGTTTCCGTATTTGTCGGCCTTCATCCTCGTCCACGTGACCACGTCGAACGGCTTGGCGGGCAGGGGCAGCAGCGCCTTGCGATCATCCTCGAACAGGCCGGCCTGGCTCTCGCCCTTCCTGTAATGGTCCTTGTCCCCCAGCTCGAGACAGCGGTCGGGAAGGCGCAGGTTGAAGCCGTCGAGGCTCCACACGCCGGGCACCGGCACGAACAGCCTGCGGCGCACGGCCCCGACCCTGGCCTCGACCGCGCCCTTCTCGTGTCCCGAGTACGGGTTGCAGAACGAGTACTCGAACCCGTAATGGGCCTGGAACGCCTGGAACAGGCGGGTCAGGCGGATCTCGTCGAACCGTCGGCGGCCCACGCCGGCGGCATTGTCGTACACGATGCGCCGGGGCACCCCGCCCAGCCATTCGAACAGGTTAAGCAAAGCCTGACACGTGCACTCCGCGTTCTCCCCGGGCATCAGCTGGCTCGGCCCGATGTTCGAGTACGGGAAATCCAACACGAAATGCCGCATCCGCGTCACGACGCCCCGGTAGCGCACGTCGACCTGGCCGAAGTCCGCCTGGCATTCGCCCGGATGCCACGACAGGTCCAGGAAACCGGCCTCCCGCTCCGCCGCGGCCTCGCGCCTGAGCCGCGCCACGGTCCGGGTCACCGTCGACAACGACACCCCGGCCCCGTACTCGTCACGCAACCGCTCATGGATGCGCGTCGCCGTGTGACGTTGCTTGCGCCAGGTCTCCCGGTCCTCGGCGAGCATGCCCTCGATCACGGGCAGCCACTCGTCGATCACCGAACCACGACGTCGCCTCACGGGCGGCCTGACCGATAGGTCGTCGACCCTCAGATACTTGCGCACGGTCGGCTCGCTGACCCTCTCGCTGCGCGCTATCGAGGCGATGGACTCACCGTTCCTGCGACGCGAACGGATAGACTGTATTTGGGGCATGCTGATCATTGCCTTTCCGGCCCTTTCCCGAATGGAACTAGAAGCACCATCAGGCTAAGGCCCACGGGTGGTCGGCATGCCTTTCCGCCTAAACCCGAAAAATCTTCGTGACTAAAACCTCAACTTCCTATTGAACAAAAACAAACGAGTGCCAGCTTTCCGCGTCCTCCTTCATGACCTCCGCCACGGCGAGCACCTCCTGGCCGCCGTCGGCGCCGACGCCGATGGCGGCCAGGACGCTCGCGTTCTCCATGCCTCCTCCCCAGCAGCGCTTGTGCCATACGCCGTCCATGAACAGGTACGCATACTCCCGCCCCAAGGGCCGGTTGCGCCATTCGTCGATGTCGGAGACACCTTCCCGAGCTTGTCGGAAAGCGTCTGAGGGGGCATGCGATCGCCCCATAATAGCTGGCTGACGTCATCGACCTGACGGGTGGACACTCCGGCCAGGTACATGTCGATCAGCGCCTCCTCGACGCTCTCCTCGCGCCGCCGGTAGCGTTCGATCACGGCCGACTCGGACACCGCGCCCTTCAGTTTCGGCACCTTCAGGCTCATCACGACTACAAGTGCAACGGCACGACCACGCTGTTCGCCGCGCTCGACGTGGCCATCGGACGCGTGATCGGCGAATGCATGGACAGGCACCGGCATGACGAGTACCTCAGGTTCCTGGGGACCATCGACCGGACGGTGCCCGCCGGGCTGGACGTGCACGTGATCGCGGACAACTATGCCACGCACAAGCACGCCGACGTCAGGGCCTGGGTCGAATCGCACCCAAGGTTCCGCATGCACTACACGCCCACGTCGAGCGCGTGGCTCAACCAGGTCGAGCACTGGTTCGGCGACCTGGAGCGCGACGCCATCCGCCGCGGCGTGTTCCCCGGTCTCAAGAGCCTCGTGGACAGCATCAACCGACACATCGACGCCCACAACCGCAGCACCTGCCCCTACACATGGACCGCCAGCGCCGAGACCATCCTCGCCAAGGTCAAACACGCCAAGGAAACACTCAACCACTCAACCATTTACGAGACAGACCACTAGGTTCACTATCACGCACACGCACTTATGCTTGGATTGTATCCATCTAAGAATACAATCCAAGCATATAATTCCAATCTATTCTGATGGTTGCCGCACCAATATACAATTATTCGACTTTTACCTCATGCAGCGCGAGAACTTCGATATATAAGAATTAATGAACTTTATTTCGCGCACGGCGTATTTCATTATATCCCTTATGACATATGGCAATTGTTACTAGCATTATATACACCATCAAAAAAAGGCTAGGACAATGAATTCGAACAGAAATCTACTTGATGAAAAGCGTCTACAATCGTTAATCAAGAAAGCCGTTGCCGAAGAGTTTGACGTCCGCGAAAAAACCAAACAACAAGAGGAAGATCGCGAAGACAAAATAGAAGCCTCAAAATTTAAACATTTTTATTGCACAGTAATTGGACTCACAGCACTCATATTTATATCGGTTTTGCTCATTGATGCCATCTTATACTCCTTATGTCCGTTTTCGGCGAAACTTTTTTCCATACTTGCTACTATCATAGGTGCAGTCACGCTTGCGCTCTCTACACATCATGATTATACGCATAAGACAATGAAAAATTGTATGAAGAACGTGGAAATTTTTGGTACCTGTTGCACAATAATAGGGGCCATTTCAACGGTCATGACTAGCACCGCGTTCCTGCAATGACATTCCGCAAATATCGAATCATCAATTAGAAATATGCAATGCATTTTTCCATTAAACTGTCATTATACGATTTGGCATTTGGAGTTAAACCTGCCCCTGTGACTTCAGTGCGAACAGATTTCTTTTATGCATCACTACTACCACCAACACCTCATATATATATAGTGGGACATATGTCTGATGCTTCCGATGCCTCTGATGCTGTTTCTACTCCTTTGACCGTGTTCTCACGAGTGGCGGCGAGCGCTGCGTGGAAGCGGCTGAACCGTTTGATGCCGGCCTTGGCGGCAGCGGTGATTCTGCTGATGGGTTTCATGCTGATCGCGGTGACGCCTGCCGGGCATATTCCAGACGTATGGGCGCACACGTATCGCATCGACGGCATTGTCAACGGGGATGTGCTGGCTCGGCCGGTCGACTCGACCAGTATTCTGCATTCGGGCAGCGGCAATGTGGGCGGGTGCGTGAGCCGTGATTGGATCCAGTTCGCCATCTCGGCCGATTCCATGGCACAGGCGCTGTGCCTATTGTTCGCGTGCCTGCTGTTTTCCTGCATGGCCGACCCGCGCGCCGGTAACGGACGATTGGCCGCGCTCATGACCGTAGGCGTGCTGATGGGCATGTCGAAATTCACGTTCACCCCGCTTCTGCTGCTGGGATTCCTGGCTTTGATACCGTGGCATAGCGCCGTATCCGAATCTACAGCCGTACCTTCCGCAGCAGACGCTGCACGGGCTTAAGCACCACGGTATCGGCTATCACCGCGAATACCAGCGCCGCCAGCAACGTAGCGCCAAACATCAGCACACTGATACCCGCATACGACCATCCGTTCGTCGGCGTGGGCATCCTCGGGCCAATCAGCACCTTGGACAGCGGCGAGTGCACCAAATAAATCGTGTAGGAATATCCAGCCAGCCAGATAATCGCCTTACGCACCCGCGCCGACGTAATGTGCACGTCGTACCGGAAGAACAGGAACGTCGCCATTACCACCATCGCGAACGCAACCGTGACCGTGCGGCCAACCTGCATCTGCTGGCCGGCGAACAGATATGGCGTGGCGACTGTCCAGGCCAGGGCGAATGGCGCCAACGCATACACGCCGCGCCGTATACGCGCGGACGGCGGATAGTATTCCAACACGAATCCCAACAGGTAGTAGATCAGCAGTCCACGCCAAGGGAATGACTGCAGGAACGTCAACGGATATCCGACAAGATCGCATATATGCTCGGCAGCGGCCACGGCGGCGGCCAGCCCGACCAGCAACCAGGCTCCCGATCGGCCTATCGTACGCATCATCGCGGCCAGGAACGGCGTTGCCAGCACAAACCCGGCAAGCATGAACACGAACCAATAGACGGAATCGTCATACCCGGAGAACAGATCGAACAACGTTCCAGACACAGCGCCGCCAACCGAACGATGATCAATCACCAGGTAGGCAACGAATCCCATGCCACCCGCATACAGCAGATACGGCACAATCAGCGAGACAAAGCGTTTGTAGTAGTAGCGCGCGTACGGCGCGAGGCTACCGGGATCGGCTTGGCCCGCACCGCCGCCTGCCCGGGCATCAGAGCCAGAGCCCGGCAGACGGCCCGCTGAGTGGGTGCTCACCGGCCGGTCGGCATCGAATGTCAGGTTGAACCGGCCCGATACCATAATGAACAGCGGATTGCAGACCATGAACAGCGCGAACAGCACGGATCGCGTCACTTCCGCGCTGCCGGCGAGGGTCATCTTGACGGGCATGTAGTTGTTGATCACGTGGACGCCGATGACCAGACACATCGCCACCACGCGCAGCAGATCGTAGTTCACGTCGCGCGGCTTGCCGGCGACGCCGGAAACGGAATCGGGCATGGTCATCACATGGATCCCGCCAGGGACTTCAGATCGACCGGGCAGCTGATCTGGCTCTTCAACTTGTCCAAGGCGTCCAGGCCGGCCGAGGGATCGGAGGACGCGTCCTTATGCGCGTCGTTCTTGCCGCCGTCCGCGCCGCCGTTCGCACCATCGGCACCGTTCGCACCATCGGCGCCGTTCGTATCCGCCGTGCACTCATCGGTCACATTACCGTTGGAGCCCGTCTCGACGCCATCCGCATTCACCACCGGCGTGGTTACCACGTTCAGTGGATGTGTGGCATCGCTGCTGACCCGAACGGTATAAGCAATCGTCAATTCTTTTCCGGGCTCGATCCACTGCTGGTTGAACATAATGTACTGACGGTCATACAGGCTCGCGGTGTTGGTACCCCATGAATCTATATCAGCCTGCACAGCGGTGATCTCGCCACCGTACGGAGCGGTAAGCACCACGCGGTACAACATGCCGCCGAGCACTGGATTCGCCGAGCCGCCATTAACGAAATCAGGCAACGATTCGGCCTTAGCCTTAGTCAGCGTGTTCTTCATGGTGAAGGTGACCGTGTATTCGTCACCGAGCTGATCTTCCGTAAACTGACCCAGCTGCGTGTTACGCACGGCTGTCGTGATGCGCTTATCCAGCACGCCAGAATACAGGGCGTTCTGGCTGGCTGAGGCGTCGCCGCAGGTTTTTGTGACCGTGGTGGAGGTCTTCAGATACCAATCCTGCTTGCCTTGCTGCAGCTCCGAAAGATAGATGCCGGTTTCAGGCACCTGACTGTCAGCAGACAGCTCACCACTGGCCTTATCGTCGATAAGTCCGGTGGCAATCAGCGCCTCCTGCTCATCCGGATCAGCCATCCACAGCTTGAAATGACCGCTAGCGCTGGTATCTCTAATTGCCTTCAACAGCGGGGATGCGGTAGAGGCATTCGCGTTGCCAAGCACATGGTTCATAATTGCTTGAGCCGCTTCGGAAACGAAGTTGTTCTGCTGCTCGAAGTCCGGGTAATCCGTGTACAGGTCTGAAGCGAAGAACGGCACCGTGGTGGTGCTATCCAGCACTCGGCCGTCCGAAAGCTTGACCTCGCCTGTGGCTCCCAGCAATGCCTGGAGAAATACGGGATCGAGTGACAATACACCCGCTACGTTCTCGTCTTCGTTGCCTTTCTGATACAGCCACATGTATTTGTTCATCTGTGCCACACGCTGGAATTCGGGGTCGATGGTCGTGGTGGCCGGGTACTGGTCAAAAGTGCCACCAAATACCTGGCGCTCCTTCAGCACCGTATCATCCATTGGCTCCTCAGGAATGTCCCAACCAGAAGTGGTGGCGAAATCACCGATGGTAATCGTGCCCTTATCTGCCGTGATTGCGGCGATGGTGCCTACCATGCCGCCCGCCGAACGTAGCTCGGCCGGGTTCTGCACCATCACCAAATACGTGCGCTTGCCGTCCTCGCCAAGCAGTTGCGGTAGCAAGTTAATGAGGCCATCGTATTCGCCGAGCATCGAATCCACGGTCTTGAGCGCAGCCTTTTCGGTTTCGAGCACGGTGGCCACCTTGGCGACGCTCGGAGTCGGCACCTTGTTGAGCTTGGTGAGCTGCTGCGAGATATCCTTATGCGCCTGCTTGACGATATCCGGCATATCCATCAGGGCGCTGACGTCCACCGAGCCATTCTTCAGGGAGAAGCCCTGCAATCGTTTGGACAGGTTCAGCAGATCAGTGAACGGACCGTTGACCAGCGTATCCACGGAAGCCAGCATTTCGCGGGCGGCGGTGATGTCGCTTCCGAATCGCGAATGGTCGCGGAAGAAGTCCCACTGTGGGCCGTTCAGCTCCGCATTGAGATCATTGGTGGCATTGACCAGCTCTTGGGAGATGTCCGACAGACTCTTATCGCTGCCACAGCCAAGTGCCGAATTGGCCAGACTTTCGGCGGATGTCAGCACACGCTGCGCATCCGCGGCCATTCTCGAGACGGATGCCGCGTAGAGCGTGCCCACACAGGTGACGCTGGCCAGCAACGTCAGCAGCAGTACAACCACCACTCGCGCCCATATCGGTGTACGGCTGACCAGCGAACGGCCGTTGCCACCCACGTGCTGGGGAGTCTTCAGGTTTACGGGACCCGTCTGCTGATTTGCAGCGCTATTCGTAGATGCGGAGCGATTGGATTTCCCGTTACCGGCATGGCGGCTTCTCCTACGCCCCACAGCCTTATGGCTCGAATGCCCTGAAGTGAATCGCATACTTATCCTACCCGAAAATCTGCTCAGCTCATACTCTTATCCAACGGCGCAAGGCCACGCTTCCGGATGCCGGACTCCGGGCGAATCCGGAATCGCAGACATGCCGGAGCACACGTGACGCCACGCATATCTCATGCCAGTGTACCGATGCCACCGAAATAGACCGAGGGTTTATCCCATACCGGGTGCAAATCCCCTCATGACCACCACATCGCTGTCAGAATGTTCTCAGACTTCATTGAGGGGTATAACAGTATTGCGCAAGAAAACGGTCACTAAACGCAACAATAGTTAAAGCCGTATTGATCTGTTCGGCTTAGGAGAACGGGAGAGGTAATTACATGTTCGTCCTCAGCAACGCCTGGCGGGCCCTGACACGTTCTAAAGGACGTACGGCCCTGACCGCGTTCATCACCTTGGCGGTCACCTTCGGCACAGTCGCCGGACTGGCCATCATTCAAGAAGATACCAACGCACACACCACCACGTACGATCAGCAGAA
>ERZ827490.494-NODE-494-length-62134-cov-7.867185_pt1 | contig 62134 bp, 66 predicted proteins | sample MGYA00519770_ERZ827490 | MGnify/ENA primary metagenome ERZ827490 (study PRJEB31778, sample SAMEA3449324) | human gut metagenome | biome: human gut; feature: human-associated habitat; material: faeces | place: United Kingdom | collected 2010/2012 ...
GCTTACTCCGGTGATTAATCAGATACTATAAACTATTTAATATATAATTCGTATGAAAACAAGAGCATTAAAAAATTTTGGTCACATTTCGGAAACTGTTACGTTTCTGAGGGTAAAAAATTGGGTTGGGCATTTGGTGCTTCATAATTTTGTGTTATGAGATTTGACGGTTACGTGGCAGTTACCGTAATAAGACATTCGGGCTCTATCTGAGTAATCATTCAACTGCCACAATAGGATGATGAAAAGGTGGGGCCCTTCTTTATTAAAACCAAAATCCGCATCGGTGACATAAGCCACCTTTGCGGAAAACAAAAAAACAGTACAAAGTTATGGAAAATACTGAATTAACAAACAACGGATTTTATTATTTTGACTACAAAGGAGCAAAAATACCTTACTGCAAGTACGAAAAACGTATTTATGTCGAATGCAAAGGATTGAGCACAGTTGTTGGAACCGGTGTAGCTGTATGGCTTAGGGACAATCGGGAAATAGTAAACAACTACGCATCCAGCCATAACATGAAGGTTAATAAATGCATCATAGGTGCAACAATATTGGTACTTGAACTCGCATTGATGTATTTCAGATCCTTTAATAGTGAATTGGCGGAATGGATGGAAAGCCAGGAGTTAACTTTCGGAGAAAAACCAGAAGTGAAAATTGTATCGGATAAAGTAGAACTTATCCAAACAGCTACACTACTAGGTAAACAGATCGATGTTTATGGATCAGCTGAAAAACCGTTGTTTTTGGCTAGAGATGTAGCTGAATGGATTGAATATGGATTAGACAAAGTTGGTCAAATGCTAAACTCTGTAGATGATGATGAAAAGCTGACCACTATAATATATCGGTCAGGTCAAAATAGACAGGTTTGGATGCTAACAGAGAACGGATTATACGAGGTACTCATGTTGTCTCGTAAGCCTAAAGCCAAAGAGTTTAAGAAAGGCATCAAAGAAATCCTGCGAACCATACGAACAACCGGAGGATACATGGCAACAAGAGAAGACGATACTCCCGATGAAATTATGGCCCGCGCCTTGCTCGTTGCTCAGGAAACATTGAAGAAGCGGGAAGAACGGCTGAAACAACTTGAAGCCGACAATCAACAAAAGGAATCCCAGATCGCCAAGCTCCAGCCGAAAGCCAACTTCGCAGATGCAGCATTTGCCACCGACGACAAGGTTGACATCGGCATGGCCGCTAAAATCCTAAAGCTGGGATTCGGACGTAATACCCTGTTCCAAAAGTTGAGACAAGCCGGTGTATTCTTTTCTAACCGGAACGAACCCAAACAGAGGTTTGTCAATGCCGGATACTTTGAAATGAAAGAAAAGTTTATCGAGCGAGATAATCACCCTGGATTTGTTGTGACAAAGACGCTGGTCACTCAAAAAGGTCTAGCCTATATCAACCATCTGTTTGGAGGTAATCCCTCAGATGGTAAACTGGCTAAAATGGTCTAACAGTTAAATAGTCCTTTTATTACTAAGAGTACTAAACACAAGTAAACTTACTTTATATTAAATACGGATAAGTTATAAAACGGACATAAGTTATAAGTCTCAGAAGCATAGCATTGGTTACTAGACTATTAGACACAACAAAAGCTTTATTCAGGAAGAATATTGGCTGTAATCTTTCTGAATCAAGCATAAAATTCAATCTGTCAAAGGTAGTTTTCGATCTTCTTTTTCTAATAACAAATCAAATACTGATTTTGTTTTTAATTATAGTCAGAGAACCGGCGATATTTATTAAGCCTTACTTCGAAGTATACCGTTGCTATTTTTCTGGGATTTAATAACCAATAAAAGATTGTTATGAACATAAGCTATGGTTGCTACACTGAAAACACAGCGTAGCATCCTTTAAAATCCATTTTAAATATTGACTGAATATCAGCCAATCGGAGGTGTGTTTAAATTCCGCACAGCCCATGTTATACACTAAAAGTAAAGATTTTATGAAAAATATGATTAAAAATTTGGATATGTCGATGAATGTGTGCACTTTTGTGGTGCTACAAGATGACGATTGTATTCGTTACGCAGGGCAAGCGGTTAATTTGCTCAATTTAGTTATTGGGCATTTTTTGTGCCCAAAAGTAAAATATTGGCGGTTGCCTATACGTAAGATTCATATTTGCTCTCGTAGTGAATACAACCATCTTGTAGCAGCGTATATGGCGACCGCTTTTTTGTTGCCATTTCTAAACCATTTTAAATGCTACAAGATGGAAAGTTTAGTATTCAATGGCGAGAACGGCCAAGTGCTGACAAATAGTTTGTTGGTGGCTGAAAAGTTCGGAAAAGATCACAAACACGTCTTATTCTCTATTCGAGAGTTGATTAAGGGGTTGGCCCAAAATTTGGCAGACCTAATGTTCGTAGAATCGACATACACAAATCAACAAAACGGGCAGGATTATCCAATGTTTGTAATGAACCGTGATGGATTTACGTTATTGGCAATGGGTTTCACAGGAACAAAAGCTCTTCAATTCAAAATGGAATTTCTGGATGCTTTCAAAAAGATGGAATCTTTGCTTAACAGCGACGACTACATCCTCATGCGTTCGCAGCAAATCCTACAGAAACGGGTAGAAGCAGCAGAACAGAGAGTAAAAGCCCTCGAAGCCGACAATGCCTCCAAAGAGGAAACTATCTCCATTCAAGCCGAGAAGATCAAGGAATCCGCACCTAAAGTAAAAATCTACAACGAGTACATCTCATCTACCGGGACATATACGGCTACCCAACTGGCGAAAGAATACGGGTGGGGAGCGGAGACATTGAACCGAAAGCTGAAAGAAATGGGCATCCAATACAAACAGAACGGGCAATGGTTGTTATATTCCCGATATGACGGGAAGAACTACACCAAGTCGATACCGAGAACCTACACGAAGTCGGACGGGACAATAGGCACGCAGATGCAGACTGTTTGGACTTCGCAAGGCAGGGAATTCATACACTCTTTATTTAAAATGTAAAACCCACATATAATACCAAATACATACCTATTCAGCAGTCCTTTATAACGCAGGACAGCCAATATTACACACATTTATAAACACTTATATAATTAGAATAAAACATGGAATTTAAAGATTTAGCAACAAAGTTCGAAGGTCTCACGGCAGACCAAGTCTGCGTATTAGCGGAGTTCGGAAAAGATATTTTAGATGATGCAGGCATATTCTGTTTACCGTCTTGTCTGTTAGGATTAATCCGGGATATACTCAAAACAGAAGAGTTTGACTTTGAAGAGAATAGGCTTACAATAAGATCACTCTTACATATCGTGGAATTAGTCAATGACTTGAACGAGAGATGCTGGGGTGAACATAAAACCCCGTTCGGACTTACAGGTATTAGAAATGACAACCAATATGTCGGATTTAAAGACGAGACTAAAATAATAGCATCATGAAAACATTGTCCTTGGCATTCCTGTTGGTGTCCGGGTTGCTTCTGGCAGGATCGGAAAGCGAATCTTTCTTGGGTAACATAATCGGGATTGCGATGCTGTTCATTGCCGGCTACAAATTGACAGAACAAGATAATACTGCTACATAAACAACATAGACCCGCACGATGGAGTCTTTCGTACCCAACGTGTCCGTTCAGATGCCCTCCGGTAATATGGCCGGAGGGTTTTGTTTTATAAAACTTTTCCAGGACGCATATTTTATATTTCAAAACTTATTTGTATATTTGTATCAAACAACAGAACAATGAGGATTGTATCACATAGAAAAATAAAAGACTTTTACGAAACAAACGGATATGAAGATTCCCGCGTTGCTCTTGAACGCTGGTATGATATCGCAGAAAAAGCAGAATGGAAAAACCTGTCTGATATAAAGGTCGATTTTCCTTCTGTTGATTATGTGGGTAACCAGCATTATGTATTTAACATTCGAGGGAACAATTACAGGCTTATAGTAGTCGTAAAGTTTACTATTGGATATATTTATGTACGTTGGATCGGGACACATAAGGATTATGATAAAATTGATTGTTCAACCAAATAAGTGTAAACATGAATAAAGTGACGAAAGAACAATATAAATTTGCCTTGGCCAGAGTTGAAGAACTTTTGCCATTAGTCGATGATAATACGCCAGCAAACGATAAAAAGGCGGTGGAACTCACTGTTATGTCCGATATTGTGATAGCTTATGAAAAAGAACACCACCCTATCGAGAAGCCTACCGTATCGGAATTGATAGAACTATCTTTAGAAGAGAAAGGCATGACTCAAAGACAACTGGCAAGCGAGATAGGAGTAAGTCCATCAAGAGTTAACGATTATCTTTCCGGTCGATCGGAACCTACTTTAAAGATTGCTCGTTTGCTTTGTAGAGTGTTAAACATATCTCCAGCAGCAATGCTGGGATTTTAGTTGGTATATTATGATAGATGTCAGAGATTTAAGAATAGGAAATGTCGTTAATGACGATACGAATTTAGCCCAGGAAATTGGATGTAAGGTCGTGGGTATTGTCGAGTCTATTTCAGAAGAAAATATTGGACTTAAGTATTTAAGATCGGATGGTGATACTTTTTATGGGGAAGAACATCCAATAAATTTAAGTCCTATTCCTCTAACAGAAGAATTACTTTTGAAGTCTGGATTTAGTTATGACCCTGAATCAGCCTGTTGGAAAATATGCGGTTTGTTTATTCGTAAAGTAGAATCAGGATTTAGTATATTTATTGAATGTGAGGATGATTGGTATTCAAATTGTTATTTTAAAGACTTCGAGTATCTACATCAACTTCAAAACATCTATTTTGCTTTAACAGGAAAAGAGTTGATGGTGAACTTATAGCTCACCATCATTTCTTACCCCTTCTACGAGCCATCATGTCACCACCAGATGTTTTCTTTATCTTCTCTCCGTAACATATCCTTAGCTTATCCTTTTGCATCATAAGCAAGTTTTGATAAGGGATAACCTCATACACTTCCGTATATGATAAATGCAGATTTTCCATTATGCTGGCAATCTGACCGAACATTGTGTCGTTTCCTATTACCTGGGTTCCGCCGCCATCCTTGCTACGCTCTTCGCTAAGGCGGCACAATCGAAAAAATCGTCTACATGTATTAGGCTGACGACTTTGCCGAATGCTTCTTTTAATTCTTCCAGGGTCGATTCATTTAAGGATGATACAATTTCTTTAGACTTGTTTTCCCAATCATCTACGTTACCGGCAATAATAATAGCTAAAGCCTTTATTATGCGCTCCACATTGCCGGGGATAGAAAAAAGGGCGTCAATCCAATTGGCTTTATCCGGGACCTCAATCTTTGCAAGGGATTGTATTGCCCTTAAAAGCACTTTTATTACAGGAGGGTAAACAGTATGCCCCTCTCCCTTTAACACTATTGTAACAAACCTATCACCTGTCAGTGATTCTGCTACGATATTAGCTGCTTTGTTCATAATTTTAAATAGTTAGGGCGAGGATAAAACCCCGCCCAATTGAAAACCTAAACCAACTTATTAAATACCAGATGAAGACTGAACTTCTTTGTCATAATACCAGTATTCTGTGCTGATAGCTGTATTTTCCGGCTCCATTGCTGTCCCGACAACTGCCAATCCTGTTGCACCATCTGTTTCGGCCTCACGGGTAACAACAGCCCCTTTCGGAAATACCGCCCATACATCATCTTCCGTCAATGCCATTAAGCACTTGTGGATTTCTTCGTATGTTCTTGAGCGCTTCCACCCTATTGCTTCCCCTCCGGTTTTGGTAATGACTTCTCCGCCCATAAGATTCTTTTTGGTTTTGAAATCATATTCGCCAATGGTGAAGTTCATTGTAACCTCTCCCAGCTCCGCAGACTGCCGGTAAGGTTTCTTTGTTAGCTGATTGTTGTATCGCGTAACCGATGCTTCCGATTCGTCCATTGACCAGGTGTCTTGATGCACATTGGTCACTTCTTCCGTCTCTGTATCTTCTAAAATTGATTTTAGCATAGCTGGAGTCAAATCTCCGGTAACCTTCGACGGATCTGCATATAACAATCGTTTGATACCTACTGCATTCATATTATCTCAGTTTAAAATTTGCTACTTTAAAAAATAATCTCACATTCACAAAATAAGAATCTGTTTCCGGATCTTCTTCTGTGCTTAATTCGTCTATGGTATAGGTTCCTTTATGACCTTCATATTCAAAATATCCCTTGAAAAACGCCTTTTCTGCAATCTTCTGAATCTCGTTCAGTCTTGCGCTATTGGGAGCCGGATAATTGACATTTGGATCATATGGGACAAAGATGTTGACATTAGCATAGCCTTTCGACCAGGGCGTATTCGTCATGCCAAGAACATTGACAACAATTCTTTCAGGGACATGTTTTTTCTTGTAAGTAGGATGCTTGTCTTTGTATGCCGGCATACCGGGAAAGATTGCTGTAGCCTTCTTATAGAGCATATCCTTTATGTCTTCTACTGTCATCATTTGTCTTCTACCCCTAATTTGTCAGCGGCTTGTAAATAAGCCATTGATGATACATCAAAGCCTCTTTTCTCTACATAAGAGGCGTAAGGCATACCATTCACGAGAATAAGAGAGTCACCCGCTTTACTGGCATTTTGTATCGCCCGCAAAGCATATTTCTGAGCGTCTGTCTTACTAAATGTATTAGCAACCTTTTCCTCTATCACTTTACCATCATTAGTAATAGCATAAGCATTTGAGCTACGAAGATTTCCGGTCCTATTTTGATAAGAGCCTTTAGTAACAGCGACATTTAAATACAGGTCACCCGCTATACGCATATCGTTAGTTACCTCTTTTTTAAGCTGTGCCTTAGCTTTCTTAAGGTCCGAAAAATCATATTTAGTCTTTATACCTAAACCCATACCTCTGAATAGTTCAAAAAATTACATTTACCTGGCTTGATAACCTTTCCTTCGCCCCTAACGGAACCATCTTGCTCTAATGCCCTCACATAATCACCTTCGGATAATTTTATTTGACCCGCAATCACTATATGGTAATTATAAGTTACCATTTTACCATTGACCCCGATTTGCTTACCGGAACCATTGTCATCACATCGACACGGACCAATTGTTTCCCAGGTATCACCGCTGGTTCCGGGAATGGTATTCCCTTTGTCATCCCGATCCGGTTCGATGTAAACCTTTTTTTCTAGTATGTGAGGCGCAAAATACATTACCAATACATTGTAGCGTCAGAAATCCGACTTGATAAAACATCTTCTATTCCTAATTGCTTACACAACAACGAATAATAAGCCTTGATACCGTCTTTATCCCAAGAAACTGAGAATCCATTTTCGTTCACCGAAGTTGGGCGAGCAAGCAATGAAGGAATAAATACAGCTATCGCCCTATTTACTTCAGCCATATTCTCTTTTGTCACTTCGTCTTCAAGAGATACAGAACTGTTCAAGGTCATATCCAAAAGATCGGCCTCCGATAAATGCATACCGAAAGAACCGATCTTTTGAGTTATGTAATCAGATACCGTCATGATCAATCAGGTTCGGTATTAAGTGATCCAATACCGTTGATTTCAGTGATGACCGGCAAAGAATACGATTCTGCTTTAGTAAACTCTACACCATTAGAATTCTGTGTTTCGCCTACTCCCCACTGAGCAACACGAATACGTCCATAATTTGAGTATGTCACACCCCGCTCCGGCCTTAATTCGTTATTTACATATGCATTCTTCACAACTCCCAGATTACCAGCAGGTATAAATACCAGATTTTTGGAGTTCCAAGGATTATACGGCGTAAACGTTCCATTATTCTGGATCAAACATTGTCTTCTTACCGGCTCCAATACTGGCAACTCGTTTGTTCGCATGAATTCGTTGAACTCATTTAACAGCAGAGGAGTATTCTGTTTGTCTGTTCCGAAAATCACCTGCTTCATTTTCTTTGTACGTAAAATGTACGAAATTTTGGCAGGAGAAAGGAGAATACGATCAAATACAACTTTGTCCGAGAAAGCGTCTACCATCCCCTGAATATCTTCGAAAACATCGACATTAGTGATATTAGCGTCCGTCCATCCCAATGTAACTTTTGCTTTGTTTTCTTCCGGCATGTTATAATTGATAGTCGTTTTTACACCGCCTTCAGGGTTGTTTGTCTCATCCAATGTAGCAATACCTTCATTAGATAAAGCTCCCATGGCGATGATATCAAGTTTTGCCTGCACGCCTTGAACCGGAGTCCTGACATTTCCCCACATAAGTTCTATGAGTTGACGTTTAGCGTCTTCTTCGGGAATAGAGCGACTATCAAGAATCTGCAAAACCTTTCTGTAGTCTTCAATCGTCATAGGGAGTGTGATTGCATGATGCAACACTTTCTGGGCGATTGTTTCAAGACCGTGAGTCCCCAACACCGGCTCTTTTGATTTGTCATCAATAGTTGCAGCGGCAATAGTCACATTGTACTTGCCTTTGATTTCTTCAAAATTAAGTCCTACAGATGGAAAATCCCATGTAAAAAAGCGTTCGTAAAATACATTGTCAAACAATTGCTTATGAAGCCTTGACACTGCATCAAAACGAAGTTGAGTCTGTCGTGTTAACTCTTTGAAAAGAGAGCTGTATTGAAATATTTCTGCCATATTTTTTACTGTTTTACGTAAATAATATTAGGGTTGTTTTTTAAGCAGATACCTTGCATCCATGAAGCCGGTAAATCCGGTACATACCCTTTTAATACTACTGCATCATAAGCAGCGGATACTGTATCTTGATCATCTCCTGCCAATGGTTCAGTATCTTCCCCTACTACCATATTGGGGACATATTTAGCTTCTGCATCTGTAGTTCCGGTAGCTTCGATTAACGTGTCCCCAGCTGCTAATCCGGTGATTTCTGTAGAAAGAGTCAATACATCATAATCTTCATTTGATGTATCAACAGACGAAACATTAACCCCTGTTGTTTCTCCCTCTTTCATTACGACATCTCCAGCCTGAAACAAAGAGCCTTTATTCACGCGTGGTTTTGTTGTTGTACCACCGGAAACAACCTGAATATTTTTTGATACTGCTGCCGTAAGAGTACCAAAAACAATATGCAAAGGTGTTCCTTTCTTTATTACAGTCCCTTTGGGAAATGTCTGTAACAATTTGCAACCCCCAGGGAGAATTTTAGCTTCTCCCCTCCAAAATACCGGCATTTTCCCGGAATAAGTTTTACCTTCAAATTTAATAGCCATTTTACTTATTGTTTTAATGGTTAATTTGCATCAGGAAGAGCTCTGGCCCATTCTTCTGCTGACTCTTTTGCTTTATCGTCCGAAGTAGACAATACGCCTGATGTGTTACTACTCTCAAGCCCTGCGGTAACAATGTTTTGTTTAACACTAGCCAAATAAGACGTTATTGCAGCTTCATCCATTTCTGGAGTTATAGCAAATCCTTCTTTAGCTCTCCATTCCGGTATACCGAGTTCTTTTGCTTTAGAAGCGATCATATTAGCTCTTGCACCTTGCTGTTCCTTTGCTTTGTAAGCGTTTAGTTCTTCCTGGATAGGAGATAGCTTTGCCGCAATTGCTTCTTCAATCAACTTCTGTAAATCGGGTTCTGTCTTTGTCTGCTCGCCCCCAGCAGCAGTGCCCTCCTTCTTTTCTGCCTTCGTTTTATTAACAGCGTCTGTCACACGTTTGTCAATACCGCTTTGCAGCGAAGAGAGGAAAGGTTTTTGACCATCAATAACAGCCTGTAAATTGTCATCAGTTACAAGCCCTGTGTTAGCCAAAGCTTCGGCCTGTCCCTGTAAGATATCATCACTTAACCCAAAACTCGAATAAGTTTGTTTTAAGAGATTGAAAATTTTGTCTTTCATACTTTATACACTTTAGTTTAATTCTATAGCATAAAATTACAGGTAAGTAAATATGAGCGGAAATATTTGAACAAGAGAAACGTAACACTTTGAGAACTGTTACATTTTAATTAAAAAGGTAGTAAATTTTGCCGCATTTGACATCATTCGCTACCTTTACACATCCCATTAGGAGATTTCAACGATTAATGGTCCGGACTGTGAAGTTAGAGCCATTGCCATTATATAGGGAGTTCTTCATTTTTCCATTCTTTCGAATTCAGCAAATTATCAAGGATATCTCCCTCATACACCGGATATGGATAAACCGGACCCTGATATTCTTCTCCTGTTTCCGGTAGAGTCATGGCCGATGGAAACAATTTTTCATAGTTGTCTACTTTCATCAGCACCTCTGATCCGTCAATACTGTAACGAGGAGACAGATGGAAGTGATCCAATGCATCTTGTGTAACTTCAGCTAGTATTCCTGCTGGTAATACGATATATTTCATGTTACTTCTCTTTTAGGGTTGTTCCGAAAATAATTCAGGAAAATCCTGTTTCCATTTGTTTATAACTATTTCACGTTCTGCATCAGATGTGTCGTGATCTATTATACAGAGGGCATAGATAGCCGAATTAGCATATAAATTATTCCTAGAACCAGAACCTACAAATAAATAAGAACCTCCTTGAATTTTATTTCCTACTTCTATAATATTGCCATTGTAATTATTAGAAGTTTGATAAAATAATAAATCATTTTCATCAATATTTATACGTGATGAAGAACTATAAGATATAGCATTTATGATTTTAGGATTTAAATTATTGTATTTTACTTCACAGTTAAATGCTCCTAAATTAATAGATGACCAATCAGTGTTATAAAGATTAGAAACGATAACCTCATTCGATGTCTTTGCTTCTGGTGTCAACCACTTTCTTAACGCCATCACCGTATATCCCTTTTCCTTTGTAAGAATAGGGAAGGTATCACAAAAGCCATAATCATCTACTCCGTCAAAGACAATTGCGCCAGCATAATCTGAGGCGTTTACTCCGGATTGATCATTCCAAGCAAAGTTTTTCATCTGCAAATCATGACCATTACCAGATAAGTCTTTCCATACGGGATTTTGAGACATTTGTTCATTGGTAAGTCCGGCCCCTGAGTAAAGAGCAATAAGACCTTTCAATCCTGGGATAGGATTAGGCTTTCTATTTCCGCTAGGCATGCCTAGTTTAATCTCGGAGAGGTTTATCCCTCCGAGATTAATGCCCGATAAATTTGTATGACTTAGGATTATCATTGCAGGATCTGAATTGATAATGGTTCTGCTGTTGTAATTATTCTTACTTTCAGCCCGGCTTTGCCTCCGCTGATAACATCAACCACATTTTTGACTCCTCTGTGATTAAAGGCTGCAATTTGCCATGTTGCACCATCAAGACTAATCTCAACAAGGACATCACTGTCATCTTTTGTTGTCACTTGCAAGCCTGCATTATCAGATGTCATCTCAAAAGACTCACTTACATACTTGTCTCCCTGCTTTGTACTATTTAATATTGTTGCTGCCATAAAATATATAATTAATGATTGTTGTTATATATAAATACCAGATATACCACCTTTTAAGCGTTATCTTCACCTCTATTTGCCCTTTGATTGCCTTGTCCTGCATTTGTGTTATTTTGACCGGACTGATTATCTTCTTTATTGCTTTCATTATTATTTTCATTTTGTTGTTTATTTTCCAATATTTTCTTAATTTCTTCAGTGGGCTTATCAGTGATACCCAGCATCTTTATAGCAGTTTCAAGGGATATTATACCATCATTATATAATTTACCGATTGCAGTCCATTTTTTATCTATGTCCTCCTGAAACGGCTCAGAAAACTCGAAATCTATCTGTAGTGCTTCTAGTTTTGCCTTAAGTTCAATATGAGTAACATTTTTCATAATTGCTAAAATCAGGTTTTTCTCCCTATCAACTGCAATCTCATATATTTCTTTACGATTATCCCGCTTCATATAGGAAGGAGCCATAGCGCGTTTCAAAGCCTCGCCGGTTAAAGTCCCCAAACCCTTCGTGTTTTCCGGAGAAAAGTTAAATGTAAAGGTGTCATTCAAAATAGACTCTTTCAATACTTCTTTCTCAAACTTTTTGAGTTCAACTGAATCAGGAGGAGTTACATATTCAAACATGCTATCAGGACCAAAACATCTAATAACCTCGCCTACGTTATCTGGGTCAGTAAGAGACTCCAGTACATCGGCCGACACCTTTGCCTTTGGATCAGCAAAATAATTAACAGTGTCAGCAGATTTAGAATCAATATACTCGTCTCTTTTTATACGTGGTTGTGCCCCTTCCCACTCTTTTTCTTGCTGATAATATATTATATTAATCTTACCGGTTGGATTGACAATAGTCGTCACTTCCCATCCTTTATTATTCTTTTTGCATCTATAGATAAATTGCGACGTCTGTATATCAAAATGCTCAACAGTATTCAGCCCCTCCTTAAGGTAATAGCCATAACCAAAGGCCTGCAGTGTCCCATACTGGTCAAACATTGGTCTCAAGGTGTATCCTAAAGACTTAGCCAACAAAACAACTTTTACCTCCGGTTTATTCGTCTCTTCATTTCGGTATATATGATACAGTTTCGCACATTCCGTTTCGGCCCCCGCTATTCTTTTTGCTTGACGCATTGTTGTATTAAAGCGGGTATCTTTTAAAAACTGAGTAAAAGCATCAAACGCTTCATCTTTAACATTAGGGTCATTTTTACTCCATCTAATAGGTTGGCCTAATAAATAAAATAAAGCTACCTCATTAATATAAGCCTGCCATCTTCGTGGTAGTTTCTCTGTTTTATATGGTTCCTTACCCTTTCGTAGCTTATTAGGACGACTCATAATCTCATGGAGATTAGGATCATATTCTTGTATCGCTTCTAATACTTCCAGGTCCCTATTTTGAAACATTTCCATAGCCTGACTTATATCCTTATCCTGGATAAGCGTAATCAAGTCTTTAGTTACTTCAGAGTTGTTCATTGACTGCCCTCTAAATATATCAACTATATAGTTTAATATTGATCCCATATCTTTTTTATTGTTAGTATATACCTAAATCCTCTTTACTATATTGTTTTGATGTTAGGACCTTACCTAACAGCTTGCCTATCGTATAATATCTTGTACCATCAATTAGGTGGTTATAAGCATCAATAGGCTGATTTATAAACTTGCCATCTTTGTTCTGCTCATAAACATAGTTTTTTAACTCCCTGATGTAATTAACAGATCGCTTTGTTACACACAATTTATACTCCATCATCTTAAATAATCCTCCCATGACAGAGCCTTTATATTTGTCGGCCGGAAAGATGATGATCCCCGCATTAGCAATCTCCTGTATTAACCGAGGGTCGGCACTATCTGCGTAAACAAACAGCCCCAACTTTTTTAACTCTTTAATTATCTCGCTTGTTAGCATGTGAGTGCGATAGCATTGTTCGTCTAAATATAGCCTACCATCAAGTATTCCGCATTTGACGATAGCTGTAGGATCAGAACTGTATCCAAAATCCAGACCGGCAGCAACCTGCTTTGCATTTACTGGAAATTCATCTACAATCTCAAATTCTGGGAACACTAAACCTTCGGCCATAGCTTGCAAGCCTAAACCATAAACAGTCCATAATACTTTATTCTTATGTTCAAGAGATTCTATCTCGTCTATGATCGTTTGTTCCAGAAAAGGATTATCCTTGTATGTTGAGATAAAATGATAGGTTCTAGTGTCCTTATTAAGTTCACATAACCAATGTTCGTCTGAAAAAGAGGGATTATAGTCTACTATAGAAAAATCGGTAGTACGCATAATGAGTTGCTGCCATTCCAAAAATGAAATTTCGTTTGCCTCGTTACAGTATAGGATATTGCGTTTACGACCTCTGATCTTTTGCTCATCATCTGTCGAGAAAAACTCAACAAACGAACCGTTCGGGAATGTGTAAACCATTTCAGACTTATTCATACAGCGATTGTCCCATATCTTGAACTTATCCTGCATGATCTCTTTAAAATCACGGAACACAGAACCTTTTAACGCAGGTAAAGTCTTTCTGACGATAGACAAGGATTTTTTATTCGCTAAGATGTAAGACAAAAGATAAATAAGGATGTTATATGTCTTACTACTCCTGGAGCTTCCCTGTGCAGAAACGATCTTATAGCCGGACTGGACGGCATTATCGACAGTAGTAAATATTTTAGTCGTCTGGATTATCGGCATGAGCTACATCCTCCCTTTTATCAATAACCTGTATTACATAATGAGTTTCTTCCTCCTGCTTTACTTCTTGTTTTACTGGAGCATCCCATCCCATCATTTTAGACAACCGGTCTAAAGCGTCTATCTTAGAGTACATCTTAACCTCAAATCCTTTCTCTGTACTTTTTACTGATTGTATAGCTAGCTGGAAATGAATAGGTAATTTCGAAAGATCCTTTATTAAAAATATACGATAATTCTCCGTCCGTTTAATCTCTAACATATCGACAACATTAGCACGAGCGATATTTGTCAGTATATTAACTGCTTCATCTTTATTTAAATCAGACCTCGATTGAAGAGCTGCCTGAAGTTCTTTGACCCTTACCGAAACCTTACCGCTGCTAAGAAGTTCGCAAGCCTTAATGTTTATTGTTTCACTTTTCATTTTATCACAAGAGTATGCACGCCTGTAAGCCTCAGATGCGTTACCACATTCAAGGTAATAGTTGCAAAACTTTTCTTGTTTGATAGTGAGAGCCATACAAAATATTTTCATCAAAGTTAAGCATGCCTCTTATGATGACATGCATAACTTCAAATCGAAAACGTAACAGTTTGGTTTCTGTCACATTTTTCTTTTACAGATAACCATCGGATCGAAGTTTACCCTCCATTAAAGCAATTTTATTGTCAACATCAAGTCTAAAATCCCTATAATGCTGATAAGAAAAAATCAAATCTGAACATATCCTGGACACAGCCGAAGGAGCATTCAGCTTTAATGCATGAGCAAGTCCATCCCTTACCCCTCTGTTTAAACATCCTCCTGCCAACGTAGACGGAGAATAAAGAAGGACAATGATAAAGACAAACTTCTTTCTTTGTATAGCTCCCAGCTTCCGGGTGTTTCCCATGCCAAAAGCATCGATAAAATAATTGTGTAAATACGGAATTAATGATAGGTCTGATAGTTTTGGTTTTACGAGTTCTGACTCCCGAACCGATAAATTAGATATCTGTTCGCGGATAGACATTAGTTCAAATATTTCAGAGACCATATTGTGTAACTTGTTTGGTTACGATCATGTAGCACAAATGTACTATTATTTTTCTTATTTACAAAATACTCAAACCTGGAAAGATTCTGGGCGAATAAGGATCGGCAAGCGCATAGCTCAACTCCGGGAGCAGGCCGGAATGTCACAGGCAGAATTGGCCGAAAAAATAAATACCAAACAGCATGCTATATCCCGGATTGAAAAGGGAGCTTTTAATGTAGGCTTTGATACATTGCAATCGATAGCCGAAATTTTCGGCATGAATATTGATTTTACAAAATAAATATTATACATTTGTCAATCCGCTACCATAAGTGGCGGGTTAACAAATTGTAGAACGTCCGTGCTAGTGATAGTCCGGACGTTCGTTTTTTCAGAGAGCTCAAATCGTGAAAAATATAATGAAAATAATCTACTTTATATAGCATATTTTTTATGTCTAAAATCAATATCTTTGTCTATATCATATAGACACCCTATAAGGTTTATTTTTAATTTTTGCGTGTAAATATACGTGTAAAAGAAAAAGGGTGTTGTAAATCAAAACATTACAACACCCTTTGTGGAGATGGAGATTGTGAAACTATGGGCTTTGTGCATAAAAAGCTGGCACAACTTCTTTATGTAAAATTAAATACATAATCTACAATGTCCTTATTCAAATTATTAATGATCGTAAAATCTTTAGTTATATAAAGATCCGTAATAACCATATCTTTATCCACATGATTTAAAGCCTCATTAATAGTTGATTTTTCTGCTTTTAAATCGTTGCGTGCAATTGTGGCCCATGAATGACGGGCTGCATAAAATTCAAGATCCGGAACTCCTATCTTTTCCCCTACTTTTTTCAAACCTATATTTAATGCTGCATTAAATACAGATTCATTTGCATACATTTGATAAAACTTAAATACTCTTTTACCGGTCTTGTCTCTATATTTTTCAAAAAGATTAGCGATATGTGACTGTATCTTAATTTTGATTAAAGCTTTGTCGTTTCTGCGATCTTTGGTTTTTGTTCTACAATACACTATTTCCTCATTCTCATAAATTTGCATATTATATAAATCAACAGAATTAGTACCAATCAAGCCAAACGAGAGAATAAAACAGTCCTTAGCAAGATTGTAACGGTTTTCTTTCTCCTCTCCCTTAGTTGTTGTATCATATGGTAACTCTATTATTTTTCTGATGAAAGATAAATTTATAGCTCTCTTCTCTGCAACGTTCTGTTTTGGAACCTTGAACCTCGAAAATGGAGAATATGGTATTAGTATTTTCTTAACATCTTCATCGTTATACTTAAGTTTTGCATACGAATAAACATGCCTTATACTTCCTAAATATAGAGAGGATGCCCTACCCTTCCCAAGGTATGAGGTATATTTCTCAAGAAAGTCAACTGTTATCTCGGAAATATCCAACCTATCCCTGCCTATGAATTTAATAAGAGAGTTTAATGCCGATCTGTAATTTTTCAATCCTTTCTTATTTACATTCTCATCTATGTAATCTCGAAACACTTCTACAAAATCTATAGAAACTATTTCTGGTTCACACAGATAGTTAGCCAATTTATCAATAGTCATACTATTGATTGCAATCGAAAGTTCATTAGCCTTTTTCCTGTATATCCTTATCAAATCATCTATCTGATCTAATATTTTCTGATTTTTGATCTTGCCAGATCGGGTCATATCATTTTTAGTAACGTAGATACAGGTAGGTAGCCTTTTTAACTTTCTGTTATGAGTGAGAAGGATCTTCACATTAAAAGTGCCGTCCCTTCGCTGTTTTTGTACTTCTGCCCTGAATGTTGCCATAGTATATATTTTTTACGAAACAGTTGCGAAACATTTTCACGCAAAAGTAGCGATTTCAAGCAAAAGTAAGTAAAATAAAAGCCGTAAATCTATAAAAGAAATATGGCTTAAACACTTAAAATATTGATTTTTAAACTTGTGACCCGGGAGGGATTCAAACCCTCGACCTTCAGAACCGGAATCTGACGCTCTATTCACTAAGCTACCAGGCCAAAGACGGGGCAAAAGTAAATATAATATCGGAGGAAAGCAAATGTATTGAGGATGAGTTTTCACATTCTTTCTTTTTTCTGCCGAAAAACATAACTTCTGATATTTTGCAACTCTCTTTAGCGTATATACTGCCATTTTGCAAATAAAAAGGGCTGCTATATTGCTATTTTGCCATTAATCATTATCTTTGCCACGCATATTTAACAAACACAAAGCACAACAAGTATATGAGCTATCTAATTAAACCTGCGGGATATAAGGCTTTGCTTAACCTGTCTCAAACAGAAATGGGTATCAAGAAAATCAAAGACTTTTTCCAGCAAAACTTATCTTCCGAATTACGCCTGCGTCGTGTCACGGCTCCTTTGTTCGTTCTGAAAGGTATGGGAATCAACGATGACCTGAACGGAACCGAACGGGCTGTTACTTTTCCTATCAAGGACCTGGACGATTCAAAAGCAGAGATCGTCCACTCGCTGGCTAAGTGGAAACGCCTCACTTTAGCAGACTATAATATAGAAGAGGGTTATGGTATTTATACCGATATGAATGCTATTCGTTCGGATGAAGAACTGGGGAACCTGCATTCTTTATACGTTGACCAGTGGGACTGGGAACGTGTTATGAGCCCTAAAGAACGCAATGTTGAATTTCTGAAAGAGATTGTGCGCCGTATCTACGCCGCTATGGTACGTACGGAATATCTGGTCTACGAAATGTTCCCGCAGATAAGGCCGTCTCTCCCCCAGCAGATTCATTTCATACATTCCGAGGATTTATTACAAAAATATCCTACCTTTACACCGAAAGAACGGGAAGACGCTATTGCCAAGGAATACGGAGCCGTATTCATCATCGGCATCGGATGCCAACTGAGCAATGGACAGAAACATGACGGACGTGCTCCGGACTACGACGACTGGTCGACTGTCGCTGAAAACGGACAGGTCGGACTAAACGGCGACCTGCTTGTCTGGGACGACGTACTGAACCGCTCACTGGAATTATCCTCTATGGGTATCCGTGTGGATAAAGAAGCACTGCTACGCCAGCTAAAGAGTTGTAATGCGGAAGAAAAGAAAGAACTATACTTCCACAAACGTCTCTTGAGCGGCGAACTGCCCCAAAGCATCGGCGGCGGTATCGGACAAAGCCGTTTGTGTATGTTTTATCTGCGCAAAGCTCATATCGGAGAAATCCAGGCAAGCATCTGGCCGGAAGAAATGCGTCAGGAAGCCCGTGCTGCCGGAATGCTATTAATTTAACTTTCAATTATGGACGTAAAGATCGAACAAAGCTGGAAAGAACGGTTAGCCCCCGAATTTGAAAAAGATTATTTCAAAGAGTTAATCAACTTCGTAAAACAGGAATACAGTCACGGAACAGTCTATCCTCCGGGACCATACATCTTTAATGCTTTCGAGCATTGTCCTTTTGATAAAGTAAAAGTAGTCATACTGGGGCAAGATCCTTACCACGAACCGGGACAGGCTCACGGGCTTTGTTTCTCTGTTCAGGACGGGACTCCTTATCCTCCATCCCTGATCAACATCTTTAAAGAGATAGAAAGCGACCTGGGTACGCCTATGCCTAAAAGCGGGAATCTGCTGCGTTGGGCAGACCAGGGTGTTTTATTATTGAATGCGACACTGACGGTCCGTGCACATCAGGCCGGTTCGCACCAGAACCGGGGATGGGAAGCATTTACAGATGCGGTAATCCACAAACTGACAGAAGAGCGCAGCCACATTGTTTATATCCTGTGGGGTTCATATGCACAGCGCAAAGGTGCTTTTATCGATGCTTCGCGCAATATGATACTCAAATCAGCGCATCCTTCCCCCCTCTCCGCCTACCGCGGATTCTTCGGGAACAAGCATTTCAGTAAGACAAACGATTATCTGATAGCCACAGGACAGACTCCTATAGAATGGTAAATACCAAGATAAAGAAAGGGCGTTGAAAATAAATTCATCGCCCTTTCTTTATGTCTTTTCTATGAGATCAATACCAGTCCTGACCTGAACGAACGCTGCTGCTCTGGTTATACTTCAAGTCTTTCAACAGGGAAGAACTTACTGCTACAGAGAATGTGTACGACTTATACGCTCCCACCGGAACGATACTTGCCGACATCTGGAAACAGTGCAGGTTACGGGTTATATTACAGGTCATAAACGAAATCTTTTTATTCTCGACGTCGTAAGTGGCATTGAAGTTAAAGCTCCAGTTCTTTGTCGGCTGGATATTTCCGTTAAAGCTCAGTGCATGGGTCAGCTTATACTTATACTCCAAGCGGTTCGGATCGAAATCGCCATAGCGTAACTGCATACTGTAATTGAAAGAAAGGCTCCAGGGGATTTTCGAAACCAGATAACCATCCGAATCATACTCTCCGGTATCTTTCTTCTTGCCACGCAAACGGCCACCTTCCTGAGTTCCTTCCGCATCCGCATTCTCACCATCCGCATTCTCGGCTGTCAGATTTTCCAATTCGCCGTCTCCTGCATTCTCTTCCGGGATATTACTATCCGTTTTACCTCCGAACCACTTCTTGAACGTATCGTTGTTGAAAGTATAGGAGAAGCTGGTTCCTGTTGAACGCAGACGTCCGATACCTTTGCCGGCTTTCCAACGGGGGATATCCAGTCTTATCGGCTTTCCGTTTTTATCCGCACCATAGGTATAAGTATCGAATTGTCCGTTCAGATTCAACGTATAACTCTTTGAGAACTTCAAACGCAATCCGACAGAGAGGTCACTCCATTTGAAAGAGTCCGCTGCCATATTATAACTCATCCCCAAGGATAACTTATCGATCAGGCTGATCTTTTTAAAGCCGGTAGTATCTTTATCCGACTTAATTTTCATTTCTACGTTATTATCCAGCGAAAAGTTCAAACTACCCTGCTTTCCACTCGGGATAGACCCGTTGTGGGCGAAAGGAGAATAAACATAATCGATAGGGTCGCCATTTGCATCTATGTACTGATAATGATCATAAAAACCAAAGATACTACCGCCAAAGTCAGGAGCGGCACTAATGCTGACAGATGGTTCGAAACGATGGCGGATCATCTCCACTTTATCTCCCAAGAAAGGAAGCGGCTTGTAAAAACCATACAACGTAGTCGAAGCTGATAACGACGCACTGTAGTTGTAAATACGATAGAATCCGTAAGTTGTATCACGATTTACCAAAGTATTCAGGTGCGGATCGAACTGCTTGGTGATCTTACTGGTATACCAGCTTTCCTTGTAATTGAAAGACGGAGATATATTGATATACTTGAATGCGGTAAATGTCGCACTGACCGGAATACTATGGTCCATCGAGTTCTTCCAGTCCTTTATGATATTCGATTTAAACAACTGGTTTTCCTTCGTTGTGATGCTATTCTTGAAATATCCCGAATAACTCATGGAGATCTTTTCATACCACCGTTCTTTTCCCACCGGATTCTTACGCTTGAACGGGAATATACGGCTCAGCGTAATAGTCAAGTCAGGCAATGTCACGGAGATCATGGAGTCTTTGGAAGACTGGTTCACGTTCATGGTTGCCGAAAGCGTCAACGGATTGTTCGGGAAACGCTGCGTGATATTGATACTGGAACCTTTTGTATTGTTTGTCGTATTCGGGTTATAAATACCCATCGCACTGTTACGGTCGAAACTGGAAGTCGCAAAATTGACACTGGCAGAAAAAGTCCGGTACGGATTCGCTTTCGGGTCCTGGCTGTGCGTCCAGTTCAACCGGAAGTCTTTCGACAGACTATAGTCGTCGAGCCCCTTATCACCATACCTGCTCACCTGGTAAGCCGCATTGAAGTTACCCGAAAAAAGATACCTCTTTTTATAGGAAGACTGCGCCTGAAGCCCCCAGGAACCTTTCGTATAGATCTCACCAGTCACCGCCAAATCGATATAATCGCTCAGTGCAAAGTAATATCCTCCATCGCGCAAACCAAATCCCCGCTGGGAGTCATCAGTATAGGTCGGCATAATCACACCGGAAGAATAAGTACTGGAAAACGGGAAGAAGCAGAAAGGCAGACCGATCGGATATAACGGTACATCCTCGATCACCATATAGACCGGACCGGTCACGATATTCTTTTTAGGACGGACCTTCGCCTTGGTCATCTGAATATAAAAGTGAGGGTGATCATGCTCATCACAAGTAGTATATTTACCACCCACCATATTCAGGACATCGTCGTCCATCTTCTTTGTACGGCCGGCAGTTACGAATCCCTCTCCCTGTTGGGTGATCACATCGGTAATATACCCTTTCTTGGTATTGAAGTTATAACGCATCGTTTTCGATTCGTACTCCTGATCACCATCCTTAAACAACGGGTAACCGAACTCTTCACCGATAGAGTCGAGACCGAACTTGGCAAACACCAGGCTGCTGTCCAGGCTCATCTCTATATTTTCAGCCTGTAATCCGATCTGTTGATATTTTACATCACTTTCGCCATAGAGATACGCCCAGTTGCCGGCAGTCATTACCATAGAGTCTTTCGCTTGGTAAACAACCGGTGCATCGAGACCGACCTTATTGTTCTTGGTAGAGTCGGATACAAGGACTGTACTATCAGTGGCTGCCTGCGTTATCGTATCCCCATTGACTGGCAATACGGTATCACGCGGGGCAACCAGCTCCTGCGAATACATCATCAAAGCCCCTGCGAGAAAATATAAAAGGATAAATAAGCCTCTGTGTCTCATTAATTAAGTTGACAGTTGACAGTTGACAACTGATAATTAAAGATTGAAAATTGAAAATTGAAAATTAAGATTATCCTAATTGCCAATCGCCAACTGTCAACTGTCAACTATCAACTGTCAACTGAATCGTTACAGCGTGCAAATGTATAATAAATTAATGAGCCCTATAGCTTTTATTCCCCTAAAAAGAGTTTACACCAGTTATCAAAACGTATTACAGTATCTTCTCCGTACTTTGAAAGGCCCTGTTTTACCTTCTCAACGGACTTTTCTTTATCCAGTTTTGTTTTGCTGTAAAACTTATCGGCAAAACAGATCAGCTGTTCTTCCAACGAAACCGGCACCATTACACGTGAAGGAAGCGGAAGATGCCGCTCCTCTATCATTTCACGGGTTATACCGGTCCCGGTATGCCGTTCGCAAACCAATGCGTGACGGGGAAAGCCTTCTTTACGCATCAGGTCAGCTCCCAGATAGCCGTGACAGATGTATTCGGCATCCCCAAAACAGCCGATCTCCGGAGCATTACACAGGAAAATACCTATATCATGCAGCATGGCCGCTTCTTCTATGAACGGAATGTCCAGATTCATTTCCGGATGCATCCGGGCCAGGTTCAATGCTTTGTCGGCAACACTCCGGCTATGGGTAACCAATATATGATAAGCATCCGATTCTGCCGGATAATATTTTGAGATAATATCAATAGGATTCATTTTATCCATACCTTGTTTTAAGTTAATCCGGTTGCGAAGATACAGATATTTTATATTGGCTATCCAGTATACGGCTGATAAAATGCTATCCTCTGCTTCCGAGGCTATTCAGGTCGGGGTTGATTTCTTTGACGGCGTCTTTCACCTCTTTTTTTGTTACTTCACCGTCTGTTGCCACCTGTTGTACCGGATACCGATCTTCTTTGTGATCCAACACTAATGCTTCGGTTTTCGCTTTTTCTTTGATCTTTGGAAGTTTTGTTGTCATATGATTATTCTTTTTGTTTATATTAAATCAACACGAAATCAAGTATGATGGTTCAAGGCAAACATGTTAAATAGAAACACATTTAATCCTTTCGTTGCTTTAAAGAGACGAACATTTGCTACTTTTGCAGATAATAAACAGTAGGAAACGGATTATGAAAACAGTTTTCAGGCTTACACTTTGGTTTATCGGCATATTGCTCATGCCCGGATTACAAGCCGCAACAACTCAGGGACCTTTGGTTTTAGGTGCCGAGCGTATGGATGTGATTACCCGCTTGCTGAAAGACAAACAAGTGGGACTGGTTATCAACCAGACTTCTATTCTGGAAAAACAACAGAAACATTTACTGGATGCCCTGGTTGAAAAAGGCATTCAAGTGAAAAAGGTTTTTGCACCCGAACATGGTTTCCGGGGAACAGCCGATGCCGGGGAAGAAGTAAAAGATAGCCGCGACCTGAAAACCGGCATTCCCATCGTATCCATTTACGGTAAAAACAAAAAGCCGACAGCCGAACAGTTGAATGGACTGGACGTTATTGTATTCGACATCCAGGATGTAGGAGCCCGTTTCTATACGTATATAAGTACCATGCATTATGTAATGGAAGCATGTGCGGAAAACGGTGTCGAGTTTATCGTACTCGACCGTCCGAATCCCAATGATTTTGTGGACGGCCCGATCCGTCAGAAAGGTTTTGAATCGTTTGTCGGTGTCGATCCGATCCCATTATTGCACGGCTTGACGGTCGGCGAACTGGCCTGGATGATCAATAGTGAAGGCTGGCTGAAAAGCTCTCCGGACAGCTGCAAACTGCATATCGTTAAAATGGAAAACTGGAAACATGGCGATCCGTACTGGTTGCCGGTCAAGCCTTCGCCTAACCTGCCAAACGACCAGTCGATCCGCCTATATCCGTCGTTATGCTTCTTCGAGGCAACCAACGTCAGTGTCGGACGCGGTACTTACTATCCGTTCCAGGTGATCGGATACCCGGACCGGAAATACGGCGATTTCGCATTCACTCCTGTTTCATTGCCGGGCTTCGATACGAATCCTTTGCAAAAAGACAAGGAATGCTACGGCATCGACCTCCGGGAATATCCTTTCGAGGGAGGATTAACACTGCGCTTTTTCCTGGACTTCTATAATAAGGCGGGAAACGAACAGGCTTTCTTTTTCTCCCGTCCGCAATGGTTCGACCTGCTGGCCGGCACCAAAGAACTCCGTTACCAGATTGTCAGAGGATTGACAGAGGAGGAAATACGTGAAAGCTGGCAACCGGAACTGGACAAGTATAAACAAATGCGAAAAAAGTATTTATTATACCCGGATTATCCACAAAAAACAATAAAGAATCGATAACCGTTGATTTTGCGAGTCTTTTAATTATCTTTGTCCCCTCATAACATAGTATTAATATAAACAGTGTTATCTCTGGTAATTGTCGGATATAACACTGTTTGTTGTAATAGGAAAATAACTACAAGGGCAATAACAGGATACAATTCTTTGGAACGCTTTGGGCACATATTGCTATTATTTCTTCTGATTTCTTTGGGAACAGGAAGAAATATGGAGGCTGCTACCGGCAATACTCCATATAAAGTACTTATTCTCCAGTCCTATACGGAGGATCTTATCACTTACTCCCAATTCGGCGACATGATTGCCGGAAAACTGGAGAAAAAGGATATTCAAACAAATATCAAAACATTCTATCTGGATTGCGAGCGTTATAATGAAAAGGAAGAAAATGAGCGGATGTTCCATTATTTAGACTCGATCCAGAGTTGGGATCCCGATATTATCCTGTCAAACGACGATCAGGCCACTTACACATTGATGGCATGCAACCATCCGCTGGGGAAAAACAAACCTGTGGTGTTTTCGGGAGTAAACTTCCCCAACTGGGATTTACTGGAACTGCATCCAAACGTCACCGGTTTCTGGGACAAACCCAATTACCTAAAAACGATTGAACTCATTGAGAAATTATATGGTCCTTCCAAGATTCTGTTCTTCAAAAATGCCCGTTTCATGAGTCGGGAATCGTTCAGGACCATTCAGGAAGAGGTAAAAGGGACAGGCAGGGCATTGCGGATCGGTCTGTATCACCAAAAAAGAAATGAATACCCCGAAGATCTTCTACCGGGTAAACCCGATAAATCAGTTTTATACACAACTGAAACAGCATACCTTTCCGCCAAAGGCTTGCTCTCGATTTTCCAGAACAAACCATACACAGCATGTTTGCAAATCATCCTCGATTTTGATGTACTAACTATAGGCCGCCTGGCCAATGTTCCCAATTTCACAGTTATCAATAATGGGTTTAACGATGATAAAGGTATTACCGGTGGATATTTTACCACCCTGGATATACAAACGGACATTGTAGCTGAAAGAACAGCTGAAATTCTGAACGGTGCCCTGACAACAGATTATACCATCACTGAAAGCCCGAAAATATATGCTTTCGACTGGAATGAAATGGTACGTTTTAATCTCAGTAGAAATGATTTGCCGGAGGGCAGCGTTATCTATAACCTCCCGTTCTACGAGCGTTATCATAAGGCAATGATCATCACATGTGCTCTATTCCTGTTGCTGATCATATACGTCATCTCACAGTTGACCCTGATGTATAGAAGGGAGTTCAAACGTAAGAAACAGATACAAACCAATCTGTTCAAAGAGAAACGGTTCCTGAGACTGGCGCTGGAGGGCGGAAATACATATGCCTGGAAGTTGGAAAACGAATTATTCATTTTTGAAAATGACTTCTTTACGGCAAATCAAATGGCTCCCCGCAAAATATCTCTTACCGAACTGCTGTCTATCACGCATCCGGATGACCAGGGACACCTGCGCAGCCATATTCAGGATATCTATTCCGGAATCTGGGAAGAAACGACGATACAATGCCGTTTCAATTTCAACGGGAAAGATTATTGCTGGTGGGAACTTCGTTACAACCAGGGAGAAGACAAAACGGATCCGGAACAGACAGTAATAGGCTTATGCCTGAATATCCAGGCATTTAAAGAAAAAGAAGAAAGACTGAAAGTGCTACAGGAAAAAGCGGAAGAGGCCAACAAAATGAAATCGGCCTTCCTTGCTAATATGAGCCATGAGATACGGACTCCTTTGAACGCCATCGTTGGTTTTTCGAATCTGCTACAAGAAGAAGAAGACATCACCGCAGAGGAAAAAGAGTTATTTAAAGATACGATCAATAAAAACTGCAACCTGCTTTTGAAACTGATCAATGATATTCTGGAATTGTCGCGCATTGAATCCGGCCGGATGACATTCAGCTTTGAGACATGCAGGTTAAACGAACTGATCAATGAAGTCTACCAGACCCATCATCTGCTCATACCTCCCCATATTCAGTTCACCAAGGATATACCGTCGTTGAGTATCGACGTCCACGTCGACCGTTTCAGGTTTACTCAGGTGATCACGAACTTTATCAACAATGCAGTCAAGTTCACCAGGAAAGGATATATCAAACTGGGATATGAATACAAAGAAAAAGAGGGATATGTTTATATTTATGTAGAAGACACCGGCATCGGAATCACCAAAGAGGCCCTTGAAAAAGTATTCGAACGTTTCTACAAACAGGATGAATTTGCCCAAGGAACAGGGTTGGGCCTTGCTATCTGCAAAACAATTGCCGAACGCCTGGACGGGGATATCCTGATCTCCTCTGAAGAGGGCAAGGGCAGCCGGTTCACATTAAAGATACCGGTTCGTACTTCCAGGCTATAATACAAAAATAGCCGATCCACTTCTTTGATTGACCATCCTTATTCTACTATATAAAAAATCACAACAACCACAACATTATTTATATAAATAAACACAACGCAATATTTTACCCAATAAAAAACAAGTCAACAAGACTCTTTGAATAATTTGCATTATAAAACAAAACAACCTTAGTCCTTGGAGAACTAAGGTTGTTTTATTTCGCAAAAGTATGGATTAATTTTAAATAACAATAATATTTATTTGAAATATCATTTTTTTAACTAAACCAATTAACACTTCATCTCTATAAGTACATGCAAATTCATATCAAACTTCATTTTTGGACCTTCAGTCTACTTCGAAAGCAAATAAAAACCATAAAAGTACTTAGTTCTCCAAGAACTAATTAAAACTAATATCAATATGGCAGCTACAGAACCCAAAATGCGCAGTATTACAGGAAAATTAACTCCTAACGAGTTGACTGAACGCGAAGACGATTTCACTTGCAATATTACCTATCAAGCCAACAGAGACATTAAAGATCTCTGCCAATTAACCGCTGCAAACAGTAAATTTACAGCATCCGAGTTGGAAAGTGCCTACAATGATTTGAAAGAACAAGCAAAAATCGAACTTTACAATGCCTCAACAGTCGAATTTGGCTTCGCAACAAATTCTCTGGGTGTCGACGGTCCTTTTATCGGTCCGGATGCAAAATTCGATCCCGCGAAAAACAACGTCGTTCTTCGTAGCATCCCCCTGGTTGAACTGAAAAAAGACCTGGGAAATATCAACGTAATCATTTCCGGCACCGCCGAAGGATTACCCGTCATAACAACCGTCACAGACGTAACGACAGGTAGCGAAAATAACCAGATCACCCCGGGCGGTGGTTTGAACGGTAAAGGAAACCGCGTGAAAATCGGTGGAGAAGAGGGTAAGGAAGTTGGTTTCTATTTTGTTTCTACAACAAACGATACAGAAACAAAAGTTCCGGTAGCTTCACTGCTACGTAACGAACCATCTCATTTTTCATTCATCATCCCGCCTCTGACCGCTGGCACTTACTATCTGGAAATCGCCACCCAGATAAGCAGTAACTCTAAGATTCTGTTAAACGAACCGCGCCGTAACCGCTTCCCCTACATACTGACAGTAGGGAACAGCGACAGACCGGAAATCGAATAAAATCATTTCAGGGAGCATGAACAACGTTGTTCACGGTTCATGAACAGTGTTGTTCGTGGTGCGTGAACAGTATTGTTCACAGTCTATGAACAGTTCATACCTATTTTTTATTAATATCAAACTAAATCAGTTATGTTGAAAAACTTCAGACCCATTGGTCTAATGTTGTTTGCAGGCGCATTATGTTCTCCTGGGAATATAAAAGCCGACACAACTCCCATTAGCCCGAGCGTAAGCATTTCCCAACAAAACGGGAAAGTGACAGGAACAGTAGAAGATGAATTCGGTCCCGTAACCGGAGCTTCAGTCATTGTGAAAGGAACCACTAACGGTATTATTACCGACCTGGACGGTAATTTTACGTTGGAGGGAGTAAAAAACGGAAGTATCATTCAAATATCTTTCGTAGGCTATACCACACAGGAAATCAAGTACACAGGTCAAGCCTCTATCAATGTAAAATTAGAGGAAGATTCACAAGCTTTGGACGAAGTAGTTGTAACCGGTTTCAGCGGTGTACAAAAAACAAAGACATTGACAGCTGCCGCTGTTAACGTAAAAATGGAATCGATTGCCAAACTCCCCGTAACTTCTCCTAGTGACGGATTGGGAGGTCGTGTATCCGGTATCATCTCACAGGCACGCTCCGGTGCCCCGGGTGAAACATCCAAAATATGGATCCGTGGTGGTAGCAACATCTTATATGTAATAGATGACGTAGTAATGGAAACCAGCCAGGGTGAAGTATTCTTCAACCGCCTGCGACCGGACGATATCGCTTCCATGAGTATCTTGAAAGATGCTTCCGCCACAGCTGTTTACGGACCACGTGCAAAAGATGGTGTTGTGGTCGTGACCACAAAAAAAGGGCAGGAAGGACAGTTGGAAATATCAGTAAGCCAGAAAATTACAATGATGACACCTTCTTACCGACCTAAAGCAATGAGTACTTGGGACTATGTGAACAAGAAAAACGAAATCTATGCAGCCAACATGGCAGAGAACCCGGCTTTCAATACAACAGAAATGTCCAAATACTACATGGGATATCTAAATGGACAAGGCCATAGCCGTCAGGAAATCACCGATATGGTCAACCAAAAATTCAATATGGGATATTCGCTCAATGAGGTAAACGATTTATTCAATCCATTCGTAACGCAAGGAAAAGATATTGAAAACTATTATGGTAACTATGATGCCTGGGACTTCTTCGACCATACCCAACCGATGACTCAGACAAACCTGAGTGTACGCGGCGGTAGCGAACGGGTAAGATACTATTCAAGTTTAGGTTATATGAATCAATCCGGTATCAGCGATACCTACAATTACGAACAGTACAACGCCATCGTAAATACAGATGCTTACCTTTTGAAAGACAAAAGCCTGAAGTTCACATTAAACTTGAATGGGGTTATGTCTAAGAAGAAGCAGCCGTACGGTACTGATTATGGTAGCGATAATATTTTCAACACAGTCCTGATGCAAGGAAGCGAAATATTCAGTCAGCCTCAAAACTGGACAACCGGTTTGAATAAAGCCGATGGAGTAGATGCTCTTTTGAACAGTACCGGATTCAGAAATACGGATGACTATCGCCTGCAAAGCAATATCGGTTTAAAATGGAGTTTGCCATGGGTAGAAGGCTTGTCTGTCGGCGGTAGTGTTAATTTCAACTACAGCAGTTCGATGGACAAAACATTCAAACATCCGCAGCTAGGTGTGTATTCTGCCCCATACGCGACCCAGGAAAATTCTTACAATCCGAGTAGCGCCAACCTGGAGCAAAAGTGGAGTAACTATACTCTGACTACCGGTATCCTGCAGGCAGACTATGTCCGTTCTTTCGGCAAGCATAACCTAAGCGCCATGATCAACTATACAAGCCAAAAACGCCATACCAACTCAACAATGGCGAAAGCATACGGTTATCCAACCATCTACAATCCGCAAATCGACGCAGGAGCCGTCCCGGAAAAAATGGCCGGTACAGAAGGACAATGGGGATCTTCTTCATTCGTCGGCCGTGTCACTTACGACTACGACAGCAAATACCTCTTACAGTTGAGCGCCAACTATAACGGATCTTTATGCTACCATCCGGATAAACGTTGGGGATTCTTCTATGCAGCATCTGCAGGTTGGGTATTGACGGAAGAGGAATTCATCAAAGATATCATTAACAAAGACATCCTGAGTTCATTCAAAATCCGTGCAGGCTACGGTCTCGTTGGTGACGAATTGGCTAGCCCCTTCAGCTACATGAACCAATACAAAATGCAAGACGGTCGGCTACTGTTAGGAGAAAACATGAGTGCCAATACGGTTTGGAGCGAGCACAACGTATCCAGTAACCTGACTTGGGGCGAATCTCAACAGTTCAGCGGAGGTGTCGACTTCGGATTGTTCAAAGAGCGTCTGACCGGTTCGTTCGATACTTACCTGTATCTGAACAAAGGAGAAGAAATCGACATGAACCCGGAAATAATTTATACACCTGTCCTTGGTCTGCCCAGTACACCGAAAATGAACGCACCTTATGTGACTAAACATAAAGGGGGCGTAGAATTTTCACTGAACTGGAACGACCGGATCGGTGATTTCACCTATCGCCTGGGCGTGAACTATACCTATTGGCAAGAAGTTGCTGTTAGACACGCAAAAGAAAATGAAGATTATTATTATCCTAACTGGAACGACTTAGGAAAGAATAATAAGCAACCGACCTATTGGTATGCTTTGCCAACCGATAATGTGTTCTCTTCATACGAAGAAATGTATAACTCATACTTGAATCCTTCTCGTAACCATACGTTAGGAACCCCTCATATTGTAGATAGAAATGGTGACGGTACAGCAGGAGCAGCCGACTATTATATTGTTGAAAAAGGAGGAACGACTCCTCAAACACTTTACGGTATCACATTGGGAGCAGGCTGGAAAGACTTCAGTTTTGAAATCTTCTTACAAGGAGCTGCCGATGTAAGCGGTGACGTTACATCACCGGCCCGTTCACAACAGAGTTACTTCTTTAATTACGGTAAATACCTGTATCAGGAATCTTATACACCAAGCAACCCTATTACCAATAAGCTGCCGATAGCAACCAATGCAGATACCGGATGGGGATATAGCTTCATCGATGCTTGGGTATACGATGCCTCTTATCTGAAATTAAAAAATATCAGTGTCAGCTACGACCTGAAACAACGGGTGCTTAAAAACGTAAGTTATATCAAAGGTTTAAGCGTAAACTTTATCGCCAATAACGTTTTTACCTGGGTAAAGAAAGATAATCCGTTCCATAATTTGACAGACCCTGAATACATACCTTCAAACTCGATTTGGGGTAGTAACAGATTGGGGAGTTATCCTACTCAACGTTCATTCACTCTGAGTGCAACATTAACATTGTAATCACATTAGAACATAACAAAATGAAGAAATTAAATATATTAGCTTTATTCACTGCGGTTTGCCTCACCAGCTGTGATCCGCTGGGAATCGAACCGACAACCGAGGTATTCGAGGATCAATTCTGGAGTAATGCACAGTTATCACGTACGTTCGTAAATCAATTTTACTTATGGGCGCCGGCCGGAGCTAATCAGGCTTTTCAGGCAGAACAATGGTCGGATAATGCTTGCGGCAATATCGACCGCGATCAAAGCACATTCCGCCAGTATGACTACAACTACAGGCAATACGATGAAATGAATAGCGTCGGAGTAGTCGGAGCTCCTTGGGGTGACGGATATAAGAGAATTCGGCAAGCCAATATGGCCATCGAGCGAATTCCTGACGTACCTAACATGACAGATCAAGAAAGAAACCAATTGTTGGCTGAAAGTTATGCTTTCCGTGGATTGTTTTATGCAGATATGGAAAGATACTGGGGGATCATGCCGATCATCACCAATACGATGACTATTTTTGATGAAACAATGCTTCCTCAAAACGGACGCGAAGAAGTATTCGATCAGATTCTGTCCGATTACGACAAATCACTGGAGCTGTTCAAGCAAATTACGACAAAACCTACATTGGGACTACTCAACGTGGATGCTGTACAGGTACTGAAGTCACGTACAGCACTGGCTGCCGCTTGTGCTGCAGAAGCTTCTGCTAAAGGACTGTATGATAAATTATCAGGTTCTGCCGAAAGCAAGGCCCTTTACAAATTCACAAAAGATGCTAAACATTATTACCAGATGGCCTATGATGCAGCCAAATCGGTAATAGGCAAATATGCACTGGAACCAAATTATGCCGATTTATTCAATAAGCCTAATACTCATACGTCGGTTGAGTCAATTTGGCCAATCATGTTTAATGAAGCTAACAGATCCGGTTTCAATCCAGGCAATTACTCACATCCGGTTTCGTGGGCTAAAATGTACGGAGGAACAACCGACTTTAACCCAGACTGGGAAGGTGGCCGCGGAGGTGCATATCCGACTCAGGATTTGGTTGACTGCTACTATCAGAAAGATAAAGTAACCGGAAAATGGATGCAATGGTGGAAAACAACTCAGTCACAAGAACTCGGGGTAACCAAAAATGCTCAAGGCCAATTTACTGCTACCAGTGAAAATTATCTTAATATGTATGCCGACAGGGACAAACGTTTCTATGCTACTATTCTGTACGACAGTACTTATTTTGGCGGTGTTGAAAATGAAAGATATTTGATCCGTACCTGGATTGACTTTTCAGAACCGACTAAAACGGAAAAATATAGTTCGTTAGGAACCTATTACCATCATACAGAAAAGCTAGATATTACTGGCGCCGCGCAGTCTACAGTAACAAGTTATTACGCTGCCAAATATACAATCGGACGTTTCAACGAAAACGGAACAGTCAACTACACACAATCGTCTTCTTGCTACTTCATGGTTCGTTATGCCGAAGCTCTGTTGAATTATGCTGAAGCTGCATATAAACTGGGAGGCAAAGAGAATGAAGTAACAGACGCAGTCAATCAGATTCGTAATCGTGCAGGTTTGGATAATTTTGACGCTTCAGCAGTTGGTCATAATTTGTGGGAAGAATACAAATTACAACGTCGTATCGAGTTTGCTTATGAAGTGCCGGGATTCCGTTATTTTGATCTGCTCAGATGGGGAGAATCAGACGGTAAAACAACTATCGAAGAATTGAATAAACCTACAAAAGGTATGTTTATCTTCCGTAAAGGTATTGAAAGTGAAAAAATAGGAGAAAACGGATATTTGGCTCCGAAGTCCGATCCTAAGTATTTTACGCCTTACTTCGAAGTTCGTACGGTAGATCAAAGCAATTACTATAATCGTAAATTTAACGATGCAGTGTATTACAAATTGCCTTTCGCAAAAGCGACTCTGGAGGAAAATAAAAATTTCATTCAAAACCCGGGATGGGAAAATAAAAGCTATCAATAATCTTTTAATAAAAACAGAAGTATGAAAATCAAAAATATATTAGCTATAATTACATTTGGCTTGATCACACTGTCTGGTTGCCAAAGTGGAATTGTTTGGGATGAAGTTCCTGAATCGATCTATTCGGAACTTGATTTGGGAAGCGGCTACGTCAAAAACCGTCCTCGCGAACTCTTCACCAACAAAGTGTGGCAAATCAATTATGGCTTAGAAGGACAATGGCTGGAAACCTTTTTAGCAAAAGCTTATCTCAACTCCTTTGAACAAGGTATGGAGTATGAAAATACTACCGGATCTGCTGTTACAATCCTGGACAAGACATTGAATCCGGGAGAAAAAATGATTGTAAAAAACACGTTAGAAACGGTAGACGACAGCTCTGCACCGGAAGGGAAAAAATACATCATCCATGTATTTTCTTTCGACAAAGTTTGTTACAACACGCCTAATAAAGGGCATGCTTTCATTAAATCGGCATTCGACAGTGAATCTGTAAAACCGTATGCTTTCATCGAAAAAATAGAAAGCGAATCGGCAGGAGCCAAAGATGACATGTATCGCTATATCGTTATGCCGGTAAAGCAAGACCAAATGGTATTGGAACTAATTTGGGAAAACCAATATGCTTGCAAAGTGGAGCCTGTCAACGGCGCACCCAAACTGGGTGTTCCCGGCGACTTCACCAAACCGCAACAATACATGGTGATCAATACGGCTCTCCGTCCAGACGGTGCTCCTGAATACAAACGTTTATACGAAATCCAAGTACACATGCTGGAAGTAACTCCCGAAGTAGCTCATGCAAATACATCTTATACCAATTGGTAAAAGGTCAAATCACTTCAATAAATATGTGATCCCGGGACAAAATCTGGGATCACATAACTATAAAACGAGGTTTCAATAAAGACACTTCTTTTTATCAATTATCCTACATTATTAGTAAAAGAATATGAGATATACATTAACTGTTTTAATTCTAATTTTAGGATTGTCTGTTCTTGGGGCACAAGAGAAACAGACTCGATATTTATTTCCTGAATTTACAGATTCATACATATATTATAAAGATGGAAGAGTATTTCAAGTCCCGACTAATTATGACTTATTTGAGAATAAATTCGTGTTTATTGATAAAGACAATGAAAAAAAAGAATTCTCAGATCCGAACATGATAGTTTCAGTAAAAGCTGATAATCGGACATTTATTCCCATATCCGGAAATGAAGCGGCAGAAGTAATGCAAACTGAACCACGCATATTAGTACAATACATCGGTAATAAACGAATCAAAAAAGATTTGACCTTCGGAGGAAAAACAGAAACAGCATCTGTTGACAGTTACTCTAATCTTATATATGGAACAGGAGAGTATGATAAAAATACAGTTCTTATCAATATAGATTATCAATTCTATGTCGAAAAAGATAAACGATTGAAACAGTTTTCCACAAAGAAACAATTCTTGAAATTGTTTTCGAAACAAAAGAAAGAATTAAAAAAATACATCGATGAAAACAATGTGGATTTTGGTTCCATCGATCAAGTAGTAAAACTGTGTAATCATGCTTTTTCTAAAGAAGAAAAATAAAATCCAGAAAGCTCTTTTGAGAGCTTTCTGGATTCATAGAGACATTTTATTCTAAGGACCATGGCCACTCACCGTTTCCATGATCTATCAGTTCAAAATCTGCATATCCGGTCGTTGTATTTACATATCCGGTAATTTCTATTTTCTTATTATTTTTCATATCATTGAGATACGATGTCAAATACACAATATCTGCATCAAAGAAACAAACATCTCTTGTCGAAAATAGACGTTCTCCGGCAGCACCACCCAACACATTATAAATTTCACCATTTTCCATTTCCCATATAACTCGAACATCTATATTCCTTCCATCATATTGCATGGGGTAATATTTATCGAAAGTTTCGAAAGCTGATGAATTTATCATGTTATCCGATGGATTTGCATAAAGATTATTATTGCTAAATCCACAAAAGAGCAATAAAACAGTAAGCGTAGTTAGAATTGTTTTCATAATACAATAATTTAAATTAATAATGATTCGCTAATATAATACTTTTTTCAGTACAAACCTAAAAAAACAGCGTCTATTATCAATTTAAATTCAAACAATATATTGATGGTTTTTAGATAGATTTTAACACTCTTGGCGAAGTTTTAAAAGCAGACAATTATGCTCTATCTTTGAACTGAAAAGAGGTGGCCTCCTTCAACAGGGCCACCTCTTCAATTGTGTAACGTTTGTATTATTATTTCTTTTCGATAACCATCAGCTTTCCATTATCGGTCCCGTAAAAAGCAATCGTATTCACGGGTTTTACATTTCCTTCCGCCTCAAAACGAACTACTTTGTTCAGAGCTTCCAGAAACTCCTGCTCGCCTTTCAGATCAGGACACGCCATGCGCGTCGTGGCGACTTGCGGAAACTTAATGATGTTTTTCCGTGCTTCCGAATATTCGATATTGCCGTTCATCCGGTTACAACCGGCATTCCCCGACAAATGGTTACGGGCAACATCAATGACAATAAGCTGTTTGCTGTCTGCCGGATCAAGTTTCTTACCGTTCAGTTCCACTACACTCCATTCGCCATTCAGGTCTGAATAGGAAGCCACCACGGCTTTTTGTGATTTACAGGAAGCAAATACGGCTATCCCCACAACTGCCAGGCAGAGATATAAATACTTCTTCATACGGTTTAATTTTTAGATAAAACAAGCAATACGTTGCCGTCCTGGTCTACCAGGGTCATTTCGCTTTCAGAATTACCGGCTTTAACCGCTTTCACATCACCCATCGCTTTCATGATCGCATCTTCCGTTGCCATATCCGGACAAGCCATCATTGTAGCAGCACCCGGTGCAATAGTGATCGAAGAAACATCGTTGGCATCTAATGTAATGGTTGTATTGAACATATTACAACCGGCATTGCCATGCAATTTATTCTGAGCCATATCGAATTCCATATAAGGCAGTCCTTCTTTCAGAATCTTTTCACCTTTTACTTCCACCACATTCCATTTACCTTCCAGTTTCTTTGCGTCTGTTTTGGCTTCAGAACAAGAAATCATCATCCCAAGTACCATCGGGAGCATCAATACATAAAAAATCACTCTTTTCATAATCTATACTATTTGTTATATCACTTACAAGGATAAGACGCCAAATCCGTCCAAATTGTTCCCCAAAGATATTCTATTTAGTCAATATTAACAAATCTTCCCTTCTACGCTACTTCCATGCGCCTGATGCTTTACATTATTTTCCGTAAGTTTGCACCCGACGAACAAACTATAAATGAGGATATAATGAAGAGATCAGGCATTGCACCTATTTTGATTTTACTGTTCATAGTAGGTATCTCCTGCAAAAACACCCCTAAACAATGCGAAGAAGAAGTTGACAGCGAATGGATCGACAGCCTCCAACGCGTATATCAATACGGTATCTGTATCGATACACTCGACCTGAAAGAGTATAAGATGAAAAACGGTGATAATCCGGCTGCAATCTTCTCTAACCTCGGTTTCTCTGCCTTAATGGCTGACAGTATCAGCAGATCGTCCAAAGAAGTTCTGGACCCTACAAAGCTACAGGCGGGCATGCATTATTATACCTTCTCCATGCAAGACAGCACTGCACAGATACGCTACATTGCTTTTGCTAAATCGAAAACCGATTACGCAGTGATCGACTTTACCGGCGATACGATCAGTGCCTACGAGTTTAACAAGCCTATTACTTTAAAACGCCAGTACGTAGAAGGAACGATCAATTCCTCCTTATGGAACGTATTACAATCGAAAGGCGTAAACCCGTTGCTAGCGATCAATATTGCCGATGTCTTTGCCTGGCAAATAGACTTTTATGATGTAAAAGAGGGGGATTCTTTCCGTGTACTCTATGATATTGCTTATATCGACGACACAACAGCACTGAATATAAGCAGTATCCAGGGAGCAATTTTTACTCATCAGGGAAAAGACTTTGTTGCCATCCCCTTTACCCAGGACAGCGTATTCGAATACTTCGACCAGGACGGGAACAGTTTGCGTAAAGCATTCCTGAAAGCCCCGCTGGATATCTTCCGTATCACGTCACGCTTTACGAATGCCCGTTTCCATCCGATTCTGAAACGTTATCGCGCTCACCACGGGGTTGATTATGCAGCACCGGTCGGTACCCCGGTTAAAAGCATCGGAGCCGGAACCGTTATTGCCAAAGGATACCAGAATGGCGGCGGAAATTTCCTGAAAGTAAAACACAACTCCGTATATACCACCACTTATATGCATCTCAGCAAGTTCGCCAAAGGCATACAGGTGGGCAGTCATGTGCAGCAAGGTGAAGTGATCGCTTATGTGGGTTCTACCGGTCTCTCGACTGGTCCTCATCTCGATTTCCGTGTACACAAAAACGGCCAGCCGATAAATCCCCTGAACATGGAGGCACCTCCTTCATTGCCTGTCAAAGCGGAATTCCGCGACAGTTTTGCTATCGTAAAACAACAGGTACTTGCCGAATTGGACAGCATGCAAACACGGCATATAGAAGTTGCCGATACACTTCTGATAACGGAATAAATATCCGGTCAGGAAGGTTTCAAACGGATGCCCACCCGCAGATGAAGCGATGCCTATCGGTTTCAGCTCCGATAACTATTGCTTTTAAGTAGAATTATGCTACATTTGTAGGAACTATAAATCACGCAAGTATGAAATTTTTAGGTAATATCATCTGGTTAATATTCGGCGGACTGATCACCAGTATTGAATATCTGGTCTCAAGCCTCCTGCTGATGGTTACGATCATCGGCATTCCATTCGGACTACAGACATTGAAACTGGCTCTGCTGGCTTTGTGGCCTTTTGGTAGCACGGTTACGGATAATGACAATTCCGGAGGTTGCATCTGCATTATCATGAACATTCTATGGATCATACTCGGAGGTTTCTGGATCTGCCTGACACACCTGGGATTCGGGTTACTGCTGTGTATCACCATCATCGGTATCCCCTGGGGAAGGCAACATTTCAAGATGGCAGCCCTTGCCCTGACTCCTTTTGGTAAGAATATCAACTAATCCAAAACAGGATAGCTTTGCCGGGCTTCTGCCCGGCTGCAAGCATTGAAATGCCACCATTCATAAGGAATGATGCGGAATCCGGCATTTCTCATGATCCGGCGAAGCAAACGTCGGTTATCATAGGCTGTGCGATCTATTTTCCCGGCATCCAATAAAGCCTCTTCATTATTCGTATGAGCCTCTTCGCCAAAGAAATCGAATGGCGTTCCCATAGGAAGGGGAGCGCCTGTCTTATCAAGGATAGTTACATCTACTGCCATTCCATAATTATGCAATCCGCCGCCGTTAGCCGGATTGCTGACATAATTCACCTTATCGGTTCCGCGAACAAGTGCCCACATTTTACGTTGTACAGACATTGGGCGGGCCGCATCATAAACAACCAGCGTAAGGTCGGGATTTTCTTTTTTCAATAGCCGTTGAGCCGCGATAAGTTTCCCGGCGGCATCCGGATGAAGCCAGGCACGCGTGATTCCGGAATAAACAGCTTCCCCCATAAAATTATCAGGAGTTGCATAAACCAGTTGTACACGAATGGAAGAATCCTGTGCAGAGATATCGACCAGTCCTTTATTGCGCAGATAGGTATCCAGTTCTTCCGCATCGGCACAGGCACAAACAAACAGTACCGCTAACAGGAATATATGCTTCGGCCACTTCATCGGATTCTTTTTTAATCAATAGATATCTGCTCCACTTCTATCGGATCATTCAGGAAGACTGAGGCTGCCTCCGAGAATTTCGCGGCAGACTCTGTAGTCAGGAAACGGCATTCTCCGCCACGGGTAAGCCGGCGGTCCATTTCCGGATGCCTGTTTAAATAGTCTTTCAGGCTCTCTGCCACGTATTCTCCCTGCGCAAAGACAGTTACCCCTTGCGGCAAATACTGCCTGATTTTGCCGATTAAAAGCGGATAATGCGTGCATCCCAGTACCAGTGTATCTATCCGGGGATCGACCGACAGAATATGATCCAGATGTTTTTGTACAAAATAATCCGCTCCGGGAGAATCGAACTCATTGTTCTCAACTAATGGAACCCACATCGGACAGGACTCTCCCGTCACAGTGATATGGGGAAACATTTTCTCAATCTCCAGTGAATAGGAATGTGAAGATATTGTTCCGGCTGTCCCCAGGATACCTATATGCTTTGTAGTGCTGACCTGATTCATCATTTCCACCGTCGGACGAATCACTCCCAACACACGGCGGGCCGGATCCCAGTCCGGCAGATCACGCTGCTGAATGGTACGCAGGGCTTTTGCCGATGCCGTATTACACGCCAGAATCACCAACTGACACCCCTCGGAAAACAATTTCATTACAGCCTGGCGGGTGAAACGGTAAACCACCTCAAATGAACGTGGTCCATAAGGTGTACGTGCATTATCGCCCAGATAAATATAGTCATACTCAGGCATTGCCTGGCGGATCTTATCAAAGACTGTCAATCCACCATAGCCGGAGTCAAAAATCCCGATAGGTCCTGCTTTTTGTGAAAACATATTTCTTCCTTCTTTATATAATACAACAAAGGATGCCCTCCATAGAAAGGCATCCTTTGTTATATCTCTAATTAGAATCTATTATTTCAAACCTAATTTAGCTTTTACCAACGGAGTAGCATCGATTGCAGCATTGCCGGTATAAAGAACGATACCAGGATTGTTATCGATGATATAAGCATAGCCTTTTTCATCACCTACAGCTTTGATAGCATTTCTGAGCTTATCCTGAATCGGAGCCAACAGTTCCTGCTGTTTTTTATTCATATCCTGTTGCGCAACCTGTGTAAAGTTTTCAACACGCTGACGAATATCTTCCAATTCCTGTGTTCTTCTCAGTTTGATATTTTCAGTCATTGAATCCTGCTGAGCGATATAATCTGTATATTTCTTTTGGAATTCATCCTCCATCGTCTTCATCTCACCCGCATATTTGTCATTCATCTGCTTCATTGTTTCCTGCATAGCTGCTATTTCCGGCATAGCCATCATAATTTCCTGCGAATTAACAATTGCCACCTTTGCTTCCTGAGCAAAAACTCCTAACGGGAGGATCATCAACAAAAAAATAATCAGTTTCTTCATTTTCTATAAAATATTATTGTTATTAATCAATCATGTTATTTTGTGCATAAAGCGCACAAATGTAAGCATTTATTTTGAATATCCTAACTTTAACAGCACTTCATTGCTGATATCTATCTTCGGAGAAGCAAAAATAATACTCATCGCCGAAGCACGGTCAACAACGAGTTGATACCCCTTGTCTTCCGAAATCTCTTTTACGGCATTATAGATTTCATCCTGGATAGGTTTCATCAGGCTTTCACGCTTCTTGTACAACTCGCCTTCCGGTCCGAAATACTGACGTTTCAGGTCCTGTGCTTCCTGTTCCTTCTTCACAATCTCCTCTTCACGCTTCGTTTTCATCTCGGCAGAAAGGAATACCAAATCACTCTGATAGGTCTTATACATGTTTTGTGCTTCCTGCTGGATAGCTTCCACCTCATTCTGCCACTTCTTCGATACCTGGCTCAGTTGTTCGTTCGTCATCTCATAAGCCGGAATATTTTTTAGTATATATTCCATATCTATCAAGGCAAACTTTTGTGCCATACCGGCAAAAGAGCAAAGGAGCATCATACAACTCAAAACAATAATCTTCTTCATACGCTTTCTTTTTATAGTTTCACTCTCTGACTGCAAAGATAAGATAATTGAATATTGAGAATTGAAAATTGAAAATTAATAAGAGACTATTAACACTTTAACAGAATTGCCTCCCCCTAATTTTCAATTTTCAATTATTAATTTTCAATTAATTAAAACTCCTGTCCGATGATGAAGTGGAAGTTGCTTCCACCTGCACTACGAGCACCATCCACCTTGTCGAAACCATACGCCCAGTCGATACCCATCAAACCGATCATCGGCAAGAAGATACGTACACCAACACCGGCAGAACGTTTCAAGTCAAACGGATTGAAGCTCTTCAAATCTCTCCAAGCATTACCTGCTTCAGCGAATACAAGACCGTAAATCGTAGAAGACGGTTCCAACAGGAACGGATAACGCAATTCCATTGCCAGACGAGAGTAAGCATAACCATAAGAGTTATATCCGCCGTTACCGGCAATACTTCCGTTTTCGTAACCTCTCAAACCTATCGTTTCAGTTGCATACGTACTGGAGTATCCGCTCATACCGTCACCACCCATATAGAATGTTTCAAACGGAGAACGTTTGTGCTTGTTGTAAGATCCCAGGAATCCGTATTCAACACGTGTCATCAATACCGGTGTACGTTTGATCGCTCTCGGAGCCAACGGAGAGAAGATCTTTGCTTTGAACTTCCATTTATGATACTCGATAAACTTAAACTTATCAGGATTATCGTCCGACATATTAGCATAGTCCTTTCCGTCCCATAAAGAATAAGGAGGAGTAGCACTGACTGACATAGAGAACTGCGAACCGCTACGAGTATACAACGGGTTGTCGATAGAGTTACGCTGCAACATCAATTCCAGGTTTACATTGTGGCAAGTACCGTTCTGCACCAGGAAGTATGCCCAGTCATGCATGATATACATCTGATAATTCAATGTAGCCATAAACTGGAAGTAGTCATCCGGCCAGTTCAGACGCTTACCGTAACCGGCAGAAAGACCGAACATCATGATAGATTTATCCGGGTCGTATGCCAATTCATAGTTATTATTATAATAACCGCCATAGTTACCGTAGTAACCGCCATACATGCTGTTTCCATAATAGGGATAGCCACCGTAATAATTCGACATGCTGTTATTATAGTAGTTACTACTGATATCAGTCTGTTTGGAGAAATAAGCACTTACAGAAAGTGTATTCGGACGTCTTCCGCCGAACCACGGGTCCATAAATGAAATACTATAAGCCTGATAGTAGCGACCGTTAGTCTGTCCGCTCAATGTCAGTGTCTGGCCTTCACCCTGCGGGATAATACCTTTATAAGTTTTCGGGTTCAGGAAGTTCTTCATGGAGAAGTTCGTAAACTTCAGACTCAACTTACCGATCACACCTGTTTGTCCCCAACCGGCCGAGAACTCAATCTGGTCGTTCGCCTTCGATGTTAGGTTATATTGGATATCCACTGTTCCGTTATCCGGATCAGGTAACGGTTTCGGCTCCATATTTTCCGGGTCGAAATGTCCCATCTGGGCAATTTCACGAACGGAACGCATCAAGTCTTCACGACTGAACAACATACCCGGCTTGGTACGAAGCTCACGACGTACGATATCTTCATACAAACGGTCGTTACCATTAATGATTACACGGTTGATGGTAGCCTGCGGGCCTTCCTGGATACGTACTTCCAAAGAGATAGAGTCGTTATCCACATCCACTTCTACCGGGTCGGCACTGAAGAAGATATAACCATTATTATAATACACATTGGAAACCGCATCTTCGTCTGTCGTCAAACGTTCATTCAACTTCTTCTGGTTATACACCTCTCCCGGTTTCATACCCAGGATTGATTCCAAAAAGTCAGATGCATACTGCGTATTACCCACGAAACGGATATCTTTCAGATAATATTTATCACCTTCTTCTACCTTCAGGAAGATGTCGACTTTCTTTTCATTAAAGTTGACAACACTGTCCGATAGCAGCACTGCATCCCGATAACCATGTTCGTTATACTTAGCGATAATATTATTCTTATCGTTCTCGTATTCTTCTGTAGTAAACTTCTTTGTACTGAATGCTTCCAGAATACTGGTTTTCCAGTCGTTCGGAAGACTGAACTTTTCATTCGTCTTCTTCATCGCCTTCTTCAGGTCCCTTGCTGATAGAGCTTCATTACCTTCGAAGTAAATACGGTGGATCTTTGTCTTTTCGTTCTTATCGATATTAATATCAACGATCACCTCGCCTTCTTTCGACAAGTCGTCACGCTGTACAATATCAACGTCTACATTCTTAAAACCTTTGCCGTCAAAGAACTTCTGAATAACGATCTTTGCACGGTCCATCAGGTTGGGAGTCACCTGGAAACCTTTCTTCAAACCCAACTTGGCTTCAAGGTCTTCCCTCTCTCCTTTCTTGATACCATGATAATTTACTTCTGATATACGGGGACGTTGTTTCAACTGAATTTCCAGCCAGACTTGGTCACCTTCAATCTTGGTTGCCAGGATTTTTACATCCGAGAACAATCCGTGTTTCCAAAAACGCTTTACCGCTGTTGTAATCTCACCTCCGGCGTCGGGGATAGTAACCACGTCACCTACCGATAACCCGGAGAAACCGATTAACACGAAATCATCATAATTCTTAATACCCGTCACCTTAATATCGGCAATCTTATACCGCTTCGGCGTCGACGAATAATTAATGACCGGCACTTCTGCCGGTACTTCAACCTGGGTAGTGTCACTTTCCTGGGCAAATGCTCCGCAGGCAAAACCTAGGAAAATAAAAAACAGCACTATTCTTTTGTACATATAACAGCTATTGTTTATAAGATTAATTGCTCACTTGTCTTACCGAAACGGCGTTCACGTTGCTGGTAATACAATATAGCTTCATACAACTCTTCTTCTCTGAATGCCGGCCAAAAAACATCGGTAAAGTAGAACTCCGCATACGAACATTGCCACAGCAGAAAGTTACTGATGCGTTTTTCTCCTCCGGTTCGAATCAGCAGATCCGGATCGGGAATGCCTTTGGTCGTCAGGTGGTCCGAGACCACTGTCTCGGTTATATCGTTGGGGTTTATTTTCTTTTCCAGTACTTGGACGGCGAGCTGTCTGACAGCTTCTGTTATTTCCCAGCGGGAAGAATAACTAAGAGCCAATACCAGAGTGGTTCCCGTATTGGCAGAAGTTTGTTTAATACAATCCAGCAACGTTGCATGCGCATCCTCCGGCAGACGGTCCAAATTACCGATCGCCATCAGACGTACATTATTTTTCATCAGATCCGGAGTTTCGCGATGGATGGCGGAGACAAGCAGACTCATCAACGCCTTCACCTCCGCTTCAGGCCGGTTCCAGTTTTCTGTCGAAAAGGTGTACACTGTCAGGTACTTCAGTCCAATCGTCGTTGCCGCCTCTACCACTTTACGCACGGAAACAACGCCCTCCTGGTGTCCATAGCTCCGGTCTTTCCCTTGCGCTTTGGCCCAACGTCCGTTTCCATCCATAATAATCGCCACATGTTGCGGCAAGCGATCTTTGTCTATTTCCTCTATCAATGACATAGTGTTTCTCAGTATCTAAACGTACTGTTGCTGTTTATACTATTACATGGCCTGTTACGCGGACCGAAGTCCCAGGTAACAGATAGCAGTAAAAATGAATACCAATCTTTGTTCTTCAAGAAACTGCCACTTATCTGATACGGATTATCCAGTATTGCATTATCCCCGTTCGTAACATCAAATTTATCTCCGAACAATTTACGGAACGAGAACTCGCATCCCAGGTTAATCCTGTTCTTGATCTTATACTTCACGCCTACCCCTAACGGGATATTCGGTCCGAAAAACGCTTCATTACCTGTTCCGTATGTAATTCCTAATCCCAGGAATACATAAGGAGTGAAGCGCTTCGCCCCTGCATAAGCAAATTTATCACTGTACGGAAAGAAGTTAAACTCCATCTGTCCGCCCAGTTCTACCAGGCTACGGCTGAACGATGCCTGCGCATTGTCCGGAAAAACATTTTCCAGTCCTTCCGTGCTGCCTGAAACCTGTCCCCACATCAGATTGCCTTTGAAAGCCCATCTGAAGTTGGCATTATAACGGAATACAGCTCCCACTGCCGGATTCATTCCTTTAAAGAAAGCATTCTTGTTGGCATCTCCCATATAGAAAGCGCCACCGGCCATTCCGCCTATTTCATATTTATATTCCTGTGCGTGGAGACCGGTAAATGAGCCGGCCATCAGTATCAGTATAAGAATCCGTTGAAAAAAAGTTGAAGTCATATGCAATGCTGTTATGTTCTACACCTCTTTTTCTAACGCTAAATTCTTCCTAAAATTATACTTTCCTCCACGAACTTTCTCAATCCTTAAAACCTAAACGGTTTATACGGCCTTTCCAGATCTGGTCCAGATCATTTGCATTATTATTCTCTTTACCGCCGAAAATTAGCATAAAATTCTCTTTATCCACTAAAACGGAAGCAAAACCTCTCGCTTTATAATCTTCCGGCATCACAGTCAGCGTGTCCGACAATGTCCATGTCACACCTCTGTCTATGGAGAAGTAAATATCTTTAAACGCTTTATTCGACTCACCGATACCACCTATCAGGCAGAACTTATCATCATAAGCAGAAAGCATTACACCTTCTCTCTTATCGAAATAATCAGATTCTATATCGGTCAGTAAAACCCATTGTTTACCATTCATGGTGCCCCAGGCTGAATTCTGCAATTTACCGTTCTTGTCTTTTCCGGCAACCACTGTCAAACTGTTTTGCTTGCTACTACTTGAATAAGAAGCCAAAGAACCAAAACTGCTTACAGGGAATTCATCCGGAACAACATCACCGGTTGTCCATTTCTTATCCTTATCCATAAAAGCAAAACTCCGTGTACCGTTCTCTTCTACGATTGCAGACAGGAACGAAGTCTGGCCTAAACCTATTTCGTTATTAATTGCTCCCAACAAAGCATTTACAGACGGTGTTTGATCTACAAGCGTCCAATCCTGTCCGTTAACAGAACGATAGAGCGCCCCTTTGGTTGTAGGCACAAATAAAGCGTCATCATACTCAGTCATCTGAGAAAGACGAACCTCACCAGCCGGCAGACCGTTCAATGTCTCTTCCTTCCAGCTTTTTGCATCGGAAACAGAAGAACTATATAATGAATATCCTTTGCTTGCATCAGTTCCCTGTACGTACATATAATAATATTCATTATTCTCTTCACCCCATGTAACCACTTTTTGTTCTTTCACCGGGAATCCTAAAACGCTAGAATCATACAGTTCCCAACTCATGGAATCAGGCACCATCTGATGAACATTTACCTGAGCGATATACGTTTTCTTTGTAATACCGTCGTATGCGGCAGTCACAAATTTAACGGGTTTGGAGAAGTCCAAAGAGTCTTCCCTATTCCAGTAAAAAGTAGAGTCAGGCAAAGCATCCTGAGTCACTTCGATAGTATAGGTGCCCGTTGCTACAGACACTGTACAGACAACTTTCTCGATCTCTGTGCCAAACGGCAGGGAGTCCGGGTTAAAAATACGTCCGTTTACCTGATCAATCACAAACTTCACTGTATCCAACTTTCCACCCAGAATTGAATCATGATCCACAGAGAATGCCGTTATCTGACAATCCTTAGGTATCTCATACTCCTGATCGTCTGAATTCAGACAAGAAGACAGAAACAATGCAATACATCCCGCTACAAATAGTACTATTCTATTTTTCATCCAAAAATAAGTTTGTTGCATATAAAGCCACAAAAGTAGAAACATTTTTTGCTTTATTCCCAATATCGGCTAATATTTATAATATTTTAGTTCCGTTAAACTACTTCGCTCACTGATTTTTCCGTGAAAAAACAGTGATTACGTGGTTCTGAACTTTTTTCACGTCCGTTAACGACAAAGATGCCACCCTGTTCAGATCCGGCGCTTTTACACCCGATTCCAGATTGACAGGGGCTGTTTCAACAAATATCTGATCCCATAAATTCTCCTCCAGAAAATGCTCAAGAAGCACAGCTCCCCCTTCCACCATCAACGAATTTAATTTACGGATATACAATTCGTGCATCACCTGCGGCAAGACTGACTGTGAAAAATCGAGGGTGACGTACTCCACATTCTCCCGGTTTTCCGCTTTTCCAGCGGTAAAGACCAGTGTTTTCACCGTACCGTCCAACAAATGATAATGCGAGGGAATACGTAAAGTCCGGTCGAGCACCACCCTGACAGGTGAGTTTCCAGCCCAATGCCGTACTGTTAACGAAGGGTTATCCAGGAAAGCCGTCTGCGTCCCGACCATGATAGCCGCCACATTCGCCCGCAAAGAATGCACCCTGCGCATCGTCTCCGGTGAAGACAATACGACAGCCGGTGAGGTATTATCCGTCCGCCCACGATCCATAAAACCGTCCGCACTCTGCGCCCATTTCAAATAAATGTAAGGCCGCCGCTTTTCCTGAAAAGTCATAAACACCCGGTTCAACTCCCAGGCTTCCTTTTCCATCACACCGGTTACCACTTCCACACCTGCTTCACGCAGCATCCGCACCCCTCTTCCCGACACTTCCGGAAACGGGTCCAGACACCCAATCACTACACGCGGTATCCGCTTTTTTATGATCAACTCCGCACAGGGAGGTGTCTTCCCATAGTGCGAACAGGGTTCCAGGCTAACGTATATCGTAGCCTCTTTCAACAAAGACTCATCACGAACCGAAGCGATTGCATTCACCTCGGCATGCGCTTCGCCATATTTCCGGTGATAGCCTTCTCCGATAATTTTACCCTGATGCACGATCACGGCTCCAACCATCGGATTCGGTGCCACATTGCCCACTCCGCCACGGGCTAGTGAAATACAACGAGCCATATATTTATTCTCAACCTCGACCATTTTCTTTGCTTATAAATGGTTTTTGCATTACTTTTGCATTAAAATTAAATTGATATGACTGGGACTGTCGCCTATATACAAAATACGCTCAAAGATTATTATCCGCCAAGTGAAATTAAAGCATTCATTCGTTTGATAATGGAACGCGTTTGCGATATTCAGCCGCACCAATTCTTACTCTGCAAAGATAAAGAATTATCTGAGAAGGAGAAGACACAGATTTATAATATCGTAGAACGATTGGTAAAATATGAGCCGATCCAATATATTTTCGGTAAAACAGACTTTTACGGATTTGAGTTTCTAGTGAACCCGTCAGTGCTGATCCCCCGTCCGGAAACGGAAGAATTGGTGGAATTGATCGTACACGATTATGCCAAAAAGAGTATTGACATCCTGGACGTAGGTACCGGTAGCGGCTGTATTGCCATTACTTTAAGGAGATTACTGAAGAAAGCACAGGTTTCAGCACTCGACATCTCTCCGGAGGCGTTGAAAATAGCCAAAAGAAATGCCGGGATCAACCGCGTACAACTGACTTTCTACGAAAAAGATATTCTCCAGCCATCCAAAACGGCCGATTCCATAGAAGATGAATTCGATGTCATCGTCAGCAACCCTCCCTATGTCATGGAGAAGGAAAAAGCGGAAATGGAGAAAAACGTGCTTGACTACGAACCTTCGCTGGCACTGTTCGTACCCGACGACAACCCGTTGTTGTTTTACAATAACATCGCCCGCTTTGCTGAACAGAAATTAAAAAAGAAAGGCTACCTCTATTTCGAGATCAACGCACAGATGGGCGAAGCCGTAGTAAATATGCTGCGCATGATGGAATTTAAGAATGTGGAACTGATACAGGACCTGTCGGGCAAAGACCGCTTCGTAAAGGCACAGACATGGAACAGATAACCGAATCCGAAATGCTACGCCGCGCAGCCGCTTACTGCTCAACTGCCGAACGCTGCATCCAGGATGTACAAAAAAAGATTAAAGCCGCCGGCCTCTCCCAAGAGGAAGGCGAGCGGATCATTACACGTCTGCTCCAGGAAAAATTCATCGACGAACATCGTTTCGCCCGTTATTTCGTGAACGACAAACTGCGCTTCAACAAATGGGGACGCATCAAAATCGCATACGAACTTCAAAAAAGGAATATCCCTGCCCCCATCCGTTCGGAAGCGCTGGAAGGGATAGACGAAAAAGAATATGCCGATATCCTCCAATCGTTGCTGAAGGCGAAAAAGAAATCGACCAAAGGCAAGGACGAACGGGATATCTACATCAAACTCCTCCGTTTTGCTGCCGGCCGTGGCTTTGAAAGCCGGGAAGCATCCCGTTGTCTGAAACAATTATTCAACGGGAACGATTATGAGGAAGATTTTTAATGACCTGCTGCACCTCTTTTTTCCTAAGCTCTGCATGCTGTGCCAGACACCTCTCGTCGGAGGGGAAGAGCATATCTGCCTGAAATGTCTTTGCGACCTGCCCCGTACAGGACACAATTTTCTGGAAGAGAACCCCGCCACCTACCTGTTTGGTGGAAAAGTCCCGGTCTACCATGCAGCCGCTTTCCTGCATTACGAAAAAGGCGGCCATGTGCAACAGCTTATCCATTCCCTGAAATACCACGACAACCGTGAGATCGGTTTCCGCCTGGGACGTATGGCCGGCCTGAGGTATCAAAAAGCGATCCTGTCAGACCGCCCGGACCTCCTCCTCCCCGTCCCGCTCCATCCCAAGAAGCGAAAACAGCGCGGCTACAACCAGTCCGAATGGATCGCCCGCGGCCTCAACACCCTTTTGAAACTCCCGATCGACACCACCAGCCTCCGTCGCACAAAAGAGACAGAAACACAGACGCACAAACAGACTTACGACCGTTGGCTAAATATGCAGGATATTTTCTCTGTCGTCGACCGCGAAGCTCTGGCAGGAAAACACATCCTCCTTATCGACGATGTCATCACCACCGGATCGACGATCGGAGCATGTGCCGAAGCACTGCTGACGATCCCTGGAGTACGGGTGAGCGTGCTGGCGATAGCGATGGCGTAAAAGAATGAGGAGAATAAATAATTTGTTTTTTATGCAAACTTGATAATCAAAGTCGGATCTATATTCAACTTTTCATACAAACGCTTTGCCATTCGCATGGAAATGGGACGTTTCCCTGTCATTATCTGACTAAAAGTAGATTCTTTTACATCCAGAAAAGCTGCAGCCTGACGTTGTTTTAAAGAACGCTTCTCCAGTTCTTCTTCTATTGATGCAATAAGAGGAGATTTAAATTTCAAGCTTTTAGATTTATAATACAAAGCTTCATAATCAGCGCACATACCGGCTGCACGGCTGATTTCAAGTGTATATTCATTTCTTTCACCTTGTACTGAAAGAGCTCCTTTTTGTGTTGCTTCAGCAATAAGTTCTTCTACATATTCTGGCACCTTTTCAAAAAGTTCAGGTGTATCTATACGTATGATATCTTCAAACTTCTTTTCCATTTCACTTATTGTTAAATTGTTAAACAATTTATCTTATCATATTCTGCATGTGTTCCTACAAAACGGATCGTCAAAATATCATCAATAAAAAGTACAATAGTCGCAAAGCATCTGCATGTTTACTCGAAAAATCATCAATCACCTTCCTACGCTGTATTCTCATTTCATTTATTCTTTACCACGAAGTTACGCAAAACTTTACATATTGCGAAGTTTCCCATAAAAAAGTCAGTAAGCTAACGATAGTGATGACCTAAACGAAAGCCCCGGCAGGAAATCCAACCGGGGCTTTGTTTGTGTCTGTTTTCACTCTTCACAGAGGTAGAACAGAAGAACTTTATTTCATTACTTTAGTATTAATATTTACCGCTTGTTCGCCTGTCACAGGGTAATTGGAGTTCGATATCACCTCGCGGTAAATTTAGAATTATTTTGATTATAAATATTTCTTATAAGAGAGACGCAGCTTAGTACGCCTCCCTATATGAATCTTATTTTACAATAGCTTTAACAGCAGCTTCGCCTTCAACTGTAACGATTACTACACCTGCAGGAGCAGAGATTGTAGCGTTATCAGAAGAAACAACTGTACTAGCTACAGTCTGACCTAATACATTAGCAACTGTTACAGTCTTACCTGCTGCGTTCAATACCTGAACACCGCCTTCTACAGTTACAACCTTAACAGCTGAAACAGCTTCGATTGCATCATTTGAAGTAGGTACGTCATTACCTTCAGACAATGTGAAGATCTGAGCATCACGCATGATTTCGTCGATAGAACCATTAGTTCCTTCATGATCTTCAGAAGAACCGCTTGTTGCAATGTGACGTGCAATAACCGGGCAACCGTTCTGTACTTTAATCCATCCACCTGTGAATGAACCTGCTGCTGCACGTTCAGATTCGATGAAGAAGTTTTCTTCGTCACCTCTGTTGATCAGACGCAAAGAGAATGTATAAGGTGAGTCTAATGCTACAGGAGTCAATTTAGCTAACTTAGCAGGATCGATAACACCACCTTTTTCTTCAGCAACCTTCAGGCTTGCAAGAGTAACATCTTGTTTCAAAGGATCGTTAGACAGGATATAAAGTTTACCACCCTGATAAATACCTTCTACGAAGCCCAAACGATCATAGCTTTCAAATTTGTAATCCTTACCATAATTTTTCATATTGATCAGGAAGCGACCTGTCATATAACCTTTATAAGGATCAGCATGTCCACAAGGATCTGTTACTTCGTAACCATGAATATCACACCAGTAACCATCAGCCACAGTAGCTGTATCTACAGCGAACAAGAACTCAGGCATAATTCCGGCATGGTCAGAAACTTTGAATGAAGCCATTGAAGGATTGTAACCTTCAGCCTGGTGAACACCTTCAGATGTTAATCCAAGGAATCCAAACGTTTCATTTCCATTTCCTTCATACAGATATTCGTTAGCAGCACCTCTCTTCAAGAAGAACTTAACAGTCTTGTCAGCTGTCAGATCACGATACAATTTCACATCAGCCAAAGCGATAGCAAATGTTGAACTCGGTTCGCTAGGAATGTTATTTAAGTCATCGTAAGCCAATTTAGAAGTAGATTCCAAAGAAGCCTGGCTGATAGCAGCGTTAGCAGTAGTACCGTCTGTTTTGATCAATACATATGTTTCAGTTTCAGCTTCACCCATTATTTCGTCTGATTTGAAGAAGAAACGTGCTTTTTCCAGACCCGCAGCTGTACCTTCAGCTTCAGTCATTGCTTTGTAGTAAGTCGGCTTGCCGTTTTCAACAACCTGATAAATCCAAGTTTTGTCGTTGTCGATCAATGTTTCATCCAATACCTTTACAGTATATGCTTTTCTTGACAAAGCAGGAAGATCAGCAACTTTACTTCCAAATGTTACAGTACCTGCTTCATAGAATTCGTAATAGCTATTTACACCCTTAGTAGGAACGAAGAAGTTACCTTCAGTCAGGTTCAGGAAGTGATCGTCAACCAGATTATCGTTGAATTCAAAAGTGAATTTGTTAACTAACAATTTGTCACCTGCGTTATAGTAACCATGATCTGCACTTGTCAATGCATTTTCAGCAGTTACAGGAGCAATATCATATGCTTCACGATTATTCAATTTAACAGCAGTAAAACCTGTATAGTTTTTATCGATAGCGAAATATTTGCCATCTTTTACATAAAGCTGACCTTCGAATACAGTCGGAACACCGAATTCACGGTTCTTAACGATTACCTGTTCGTTACCTTTTTTCTCAATAGTCCACATAGTTGCAGGCATATTGTTGTAGTTCTGATTTTCTGTCGGAACATCCAGTTGCATGTCACCGGCGAAGTTGCATACGATATATTCGCTACCAACTTTGACTACATAAAGGTTAGAAGCAAATTCTGCACGTTGCAGATAAGAGAATGCCTGTTCGATAGAAGTTACAATAGCAAAACCGTCTTTTGAAGCGGGAGCTACAGTAATAACTTTGCTACCATCATCCAATTTTACAGCTGTAAAAGAAACAGATTTTTCTTTGTAATCATTTACACTTGCATTAACAACAGAGTTAGCAGATGTTAGCTGACCGCTAGTACCTTTTACTGTAAAGCTAGTTGCAGCAGCACATGAAGCAAACGCTGTTCCATCATTATATTCCTTATCTGTCATGACACCAGCATTCAGCGGTTCGATGAATACACGGTCTTCTGATGGATAATAAGTAGCACGGAACATTGCACGAGCTTTCAAATACTTGTCTGCTGTTGTTGCAGGAGCAGGAGCAGCGATTACTTTCACGCTAGGAGATACACTCGGAAGTTTATTTTCTTCATAGCGTTCTGTACCGATCTGCAAATAATTTGTACCAGCCTTGAATGACAAATTGAAGTATTTATAATCAGCTCCAAATTCAGTTTCCGGATTAGCAACTAAACCTTCTTCTGCAACAAATTCCTGTTCTAAAACTTCTTCGCCTTTTACGCCTTCTTCTGCTACTGTAAACTTGAAGCTTCCGTCACCGTCTGAATCCAAACGATTGTTGAAATCTTCTTTAGTCATGAAGAAAGGAGCAGCCATAACTGGCTTGATCTGCATAGCGTTCAAAGTAGAAATACTAGCAGGAACATCTCCTATCTGAACAGCTACTAATGATGTTTCTGCTACATCAGCACCAGTGGAAGTCTTACAGTCATAACCGTTAGTCTTCAAAGATGTATTGATTGCAGTAGCCACACCAGCCGCAGCCTTATTCAAATACATAATTTGCTTTTTACCATTAGCATCTGTATAAACAGAATACAATGTAGCCCAATCCATTGCAGCAGTACCGTTATCATTGCTGAGATACCAAGTCCAATCAGAGACACCTTTACCCAATGCTTCTACCTGACCATTTGCAGCAAGAAGCTGATCGAAAGACAGCTTATAGCCGGTTTCTTTATTTACGAAAGAAAAATAACCGCCACTTACACCATCTTCTTTGCTGTATTCGATCTTCCACAAAGAAGCAGTCAGAGGAGCTTTAGCAGCTACAGTTTTTTCAACAACACGTAAATAGATTTTACCAGTCAGTTCGTCGCGTTCCTGAATCAAAACGTCCGCAGCATCAGTAGAAGGATCATTAACTTCTAACTGATACCAGTAATCAGAGTTAATTTTGTTGACATTTTTGTTCCACTCAGCACCAGTAATAGTTGCAAGAGGATTAGCGCCAGGATTCAGAACCGGATTATTAGCACCGGAACCAACGATGTTTGTATAGCCGGTAGTACCCAGGCGATACTCAAAATCTGTACCTGCATCATAAGTCTGTGCAGCTACTGATCCGGTCACCAAGGCGGCAGCCATCAAAGTAAAAAACTTTTTGTTCATAATCAATAAATTTAATATTAATAATAGTGTTATAAAAGTCTATCCAGAGGACACGCCAAAATGTCACAAATTGTTAAATGACGAGTTTAAACGTTCCTTTTTTCTAGTCACGTTTTTTCTCTTCTTTTGCTTTCGTATAAAAAAGGATGAATTTTGTACTAACTTCGTTATTGTATTGATAAGAAAGGATATAGAAAAGAAAAAAATATTTGGAAAAAGATTGGAGGTTCAAAAGAATGTCGTAATTTTGCTGGCGAGAAAAAAGGAACCTTTTTTTTAGTCAGTCTTTTCTACTTCTCTAACTATTAATAATCATAATTTACAAGCACTTTTCGAACCCAGTAGAATAAACTGTTTTCTTCAATACCCTTCCAACGGGTGCTTATCCGTCAGAAGTCCGATGCCTACTCGTTTTCGGGGCGATAACTATCCGTTTCAAAAAAGGTCGTTTTAGGTCGGTGAAATGTTAATGAGTCTCACGAGTGTCACGAGTCTCACCCCCATTTTTCATTTTTTGACATTTTTGCCTTTTTCTGTCTTGCGATAGTAACCGGTTGATACTAAAACGACAAGGCTATATTCTTGTGCTTTTTTCAACATACGGAACACACTCGAACGGCTAATTCCCCGGACACCGGCCTCATCGATTATATCCGACGTCTTAAACTCATCCGGCATCACATCGAACAGGTCGACCTGTGCATCCGGCAGCTTATGACGCTGATTCGTATCGCTATGCTTCAACGACGTGCTCACCAGCAACGAATGACTCAGGCAGCGGGTCCCGATATGGAAAGCGATATCGAAATCGTCATCCAAAATCTCGATTTCTTCCGCCGTACTCTTCGTTTCACCCTTGCGGATTCCCGTCAGTGTCATCGCTATACGGAAGATAATCAAGCGATGGCGCAACACAACCGAAGCGACATCATCGTTGCCGAATACGCGTACATTATTATATTCACGTTCAAAGTAACGGTCAAGCCTTTTACGCTGCTTATCAGAAAAGACAACGAAGGTCGGAGACTTCTCCAGATGCACCGCCATATCAAGTACCCGTTGCCCCAGCCTTTCAAAATAACGCACGCTGCACATCGTATCGTCGACCGATGTAAGCGGTTGATAGTCGGCACGGCCGGTTATACGGTAAATCAGCAGACGGCTATAAAGGCCGCTCTCGGTCGAAGGGATCAGCTTCAACAACATGCCAGGGGTGCCCGTTGCCAGAAAACCCAATTCGGGGAACTCAATAAAAGAAGTCCCGTTGGTTTTCGATGAACAGCCGATCCGTTCATGTTGGAAAGCCTGGTTCAACACATAGCTATACCCTCCGAAGTCCTGCATAATCGTATTGTTTACCGATTCGAGTTCTGTCTCGTACAAAAACGAAGCATAAGGACTGTTCACATCCAACTGCTCGATCATACGCGCCGTTGTCGTGTAACCACTCATATGCAAACGTTTCTGACAGACCGGCACCGGCTCTTCCGGAGGAAGTCCTACCGGCTTCTTTCCTTTCGCGGCACGTACCTGCGCCTTATAATTGTCCGACAATTCTTTTTGTTCCTCGTATTCCTTCACCTTCGCTTTCGAAATATCGAATATGTAGTCTTGCCAGGGATCGGCCAGCTTACGGACAACATTGATACATCCCTTACCGCTTCCGGAAGGTCCTATAATTAATGTATAGAAAGGAGGCTTGTAAAGTTGCTTCTTCAACATGCCGCTGACACCCGGCATGACGGTACTGAGCACGGTCAGCGAAGAGAGGAGCATCAGGTCGTATTCCCGATCGTCGGTAGCCACCTTCAGGACGTCCGAAAGCAGTCCGGGAAAACGGTCGATCACCACCCTGTCGAAGTGAGGTAAACCGACTTCATCCGGATCAATATCAAAGCCTAGAGGCGAATCACCCTTTGTAGTCGGATTTTCAGAAATGGGGGTGAGACTCGTGACACTCGTGAGACTCTTTTGTCCAGTGGAAGCCGTCGGAGGGCACCAGGGATTGCTGCCGTGCGACGAGCGGTAACGGCGGTACACGTCTGCGACGATGCCCCGGATTTCCTTCTCCGCAAAGTCCGGTTCCACATAACGGCGCAGGCATTCGGCCATCACTTCATTTTCGTCGAACCCCGCACTGTTCAAGGCCGAAGCCAATTTGAGCACGAAGCTATGACGCCCGCCACCGGCAAAAGGATTGTTTGCTTCAAATTTGTCAATGTAGTTGGACAGCGAATTGTCCGGATAGGACGACGCACGGACAGCCGGAGCCTTTTTCGCCACCGGCACCGTTTCCTGCGGGACATGCACCACTTCGGCCACCTCTTTATAAAAAGCATCCGGATCATAGCTGGCAAAGCAACCGCGGTTGGCATCCTTGCCGGAGATATCCACCGTTACACCGGGGAGGTCGTTCTCGATCATCGCCCGCACCTGTTCGAATGCTTGCAGATGATGTTCCTGATCGCTGTCCACCAGCACGAAGAGTTTGTTTCCCGTATGGGAAGGACTGATATGCCCGGCTTTCACATAACCGAGTTGCACAGCCTGGCTGAGAATTTGCTCAGGTGGCAACAGCACATCATCAAGATCAAAGCAGATGCAACCGGAGTAACGAACCATATGTTCGAGTTTACGGCCTCCAGCCATCGCTCCGCCGGGTACCAGCAGAGGGAGTCTCTTCTTGCCGGCTTCGGCTTTTTCATTTTCACTGGCAGCTAAATAGGCTTGCACTTTTTCTACCGCTTTTTTGTGTTTTCCGCTTCTGACGTCAGCAATGTAGCGTTCGAGGGTGGTTAACATCAACGTTTGCGTGTCGAATGCCGAGAAATACAACGTACATTCGACAGTTTGTCGTTTTTCTAAATCCATGGATTTATAATTAAATTAAACATTTTCAGGGTTCGCCCAGGTGTTCTACCAGGACAACGACCTGTTTTGGGGTGTATAGTTTCTGAAATTTTACCCATCCGGCGGCTTCCAGCTTGGCTTTCAGTCCGCGGGAGGTGCGTATCCATTCCCACATACGTTTATAGGCAACAACCGGCGTGTGGCCGGGAAAATACAGTTGGGCGAATTCCGTTACGCCATAGGCTCTCCTCCAGGGAGAAACTTCTGTTTTTTTATCTTCCATAATTATTTATAAATTATAATATTAATACACCACAATATAAGCATTATATCAATACGTTGTTCCGTAAAAGACGGATATTTATCAAATAAAAAATACATACTGAACATTACGCACTATCCCGCAGCCTCCCATGAAGGAGAAAGCCTGTATTATCTTTGTAATGTAGTTCAGAAACAAGTTCTTATTACACTAACCCTTAAACAATTAACAGTATGTCAGTAAAGTACAAGCTGGTCTTGAAAAAAGACCTTACCCAAGGAGCGACGGCAGATGCGAAACGTTATTACGCATCTGCTCCGGTGAGCGGAATGATGGATTTCGACTCCATCTGTGAATTGATAGCCGACCGTTCCACAGCGAGCGATGGCGACGTGGCACTGGTTGTTCTCGGTCTGATTCGTGCGATGGAAGAAGCTTTACTCCGCAACGAAGTTGTTCAACTTGGAAGACTAGGTAATTTCCGGTTGTCGATCGGTAGTTCCGGAACAGTCGAAGAAAAAGATTTTCAAGCCAACATGATCCGTAAACCGAAAATCATCTTCACCCCCGGCGATAAGCTGCGTGCCATGATCGAAAAAGTAAGCCTCGAACGCATCGGCAAGGAGCCGGAAACACCGGAAGAAGGCGGAAGCGACCGCCCGGAAATTGAGTAATTTTTAATTTTCAATCTTCAATTAAAAAGTATGACAGCACAACAAATCAACTTCGTCAAGAACTCCCTGCAGGCCGCCGTGTCTGCGGGAGCCTCTTTCAACATGAATCCCACCGTGATACTGGCACAGGCTGCCTTCGAAAGCGGATGGGGAATGAGCAAACTGGCAACGGGCAGCAACAACTATTTCGGTCTGACGGCCTACGGTTGCAGTAACCAGTACTGGCACGGTGGCAAAACAACGGTGAACACCGGCAGTTACTCCCTGGATTTCCGCCGGTACGACACCCGCGAAAATTCCTTTCTCGACTTCGCCCGCCTGATCCGCAACAACTACCGTACCGCCTGGCAGGCCAGCAACAATCCGGAAGCCTATGCCCGCGAGATAGCCTACAGCCCGTATATCAGCGAACTGAACGGCGACGACCGCGAAACCTACCGTCGAAGCCTGGTCCAGATAGAGAAGACGGTACGGGCGATTGTTGAGATTATTGTTTAATCATTCATTTAATCCAAAAACAACCATGTCCAAATTCAAACGAATCATCGAATTCATTCTTGCTTTGCTTAATTTTTTGTTTCATTTTAAACCGTCAACAGATGATAAAACGGCTATCGGTACTAAAACTTATCCCAACTCTGCTGCTCCGCCTGGCACGGAAAGGGATCACCCTGTATTTGAAACTATCCCTTAGGATACGGCTGCGGCTGCCATAGGGATAAGGCTGCCGGTCAACGCCTCCCGAAGGCTGGCCGGTGGCCTTTTTATTTTTAATAACATCTTTTTACCCCCTCATTTTTTTCAGGTTCTACAAGGTTATCTCATTCTGTTTACCTACTTTTGCAGACTGATATAAATATATATGTAGGATTGTATGAAAACACTGGAAAGATTAGTTGCAGAAAAATTATTAAAGATTAAAGCCGTTAAATTACAACCGGCAAATCCATTCACTTGGGCTTCAGGCTGGAGATCACCCATTTATAATGATAACAGAAAGACGCTTTCTTATCCGGCTGTTCGTAGTTTCATCAAATTGGAACTGGCACGCGTAATCAGCGAAAAATATGAAAACGCAGATGCTATCGCAGGTGTAGCCACAGGGGCTATTGCACAGGGTGCATTAGTAGCCGATTTGCTTGGACTTCCATTTGTTTATATTCGTGCTACCCCAAAAGATCACGGACTGGAAAACCTGATCGAAGGTGAACTGAAACCGGGTTCGAAAGTTGTCATCATCGAAGACTTGGTATCGACCGGAGGAAGCAGTCTGAAAGCCGTACAAGCAGTACGTAATTTCGGTTGCGATGTGGTCGGTATGGTTGCTATCTTTACATATGGATTCCCTGTTGCTGTAGAAGCATTCAAAGATGCAAAAGTACAGTTGACAACCTTGAGCAATTACGATGCAGTCCTGGAAGAAGCCGTACGCACGGATTATATCGACGAATCCGAAATTTCAATCCTCCAAGAATGGCGTAAGGATCCCTCAAACTGGAATCCTGGTGTTTAATCATAAATGACCCGGAATGACAGAATTTGTAAGTGAGATCAAAACGATCCCCTATAACGAGGATCGTGTCTATGCAATGCTGTCCGACCTTTCCAATCTGGAACGGGTGAAGGACCGCATTCCACAAGATAAAATCAAAGACTTCGAGTTCGACAGCGACTCTTGCAGTTTCGCTGTCGATCCCGTAGGTAAAATAACTTTTCAGATCGTAGAACGCGAACCGAACAAAACGATCAAATTTACTACAACCAACTCGCCCGTCCCTCTCTTCCTGTGGATTCAACTGAAACAGGTGGAAGAAGCCGACACGCGATTGAAAATGACGATACGCGCCGATCTGAACCCGTTTATCAAACCGATGGTATCAAAACCGTTGCAGGACGCTCTCGACAAAATATCAACTGTGATTGCCTCCCTGCCCTATTAATTCTCCGCATTATGGCTCAGAAACTTTGGGAAAAAAATGTACAGGTAGACAAGGAAGTCGAAACATTTACCGTAGGTAAGGACCGCGAGATGGACCTTTACCTGGCTAAATACGACGTTCTTGGCTCGATGGCTCATATAACGATGCTGGAAAGCATCGGGTTGCTCGCAAAAGAAGAACTGACGGTTCTGCTGGCGGAGCTGAAAAACATCTATGCCGTGGCCGACCGCGGTGAGTTCGTGATCGAAGAGGGCGTGGAAGACGTCCATTCGCAGGTGGAACTGATGCTGACACGCCGCCTGGGCGATATCGGCAAGAAGATACATAGCGGACGTTCGCGCAACGACCAGGTGCTGCTGGATTTGAAACTGTACACGCGTGCACAAATCCGGGAGTTGGTAGAACTGACGAACGGCTTGTTCGAGGTGCTGATCAGCCAGAGTAACCGTTACAAAGAAGTGCTGATGCCGGGGTATACGCATTTACAGATTGCGATGCCTTCATCGTTCGGCCTGTGGTTCGGGGCGTATGCCGAGAGCCTGGCGGATGATTTGCAGATGATGCAGGCAGCCTATAAGGTTTGCAACCGTAACCCGCTGGGTTCGGCAGCCGGATACGGTTCGTCTTTCCCGCTGAATCGCCAGATGACAACCGACCTGCTGGGCTTCGACTCGATGGACTATAATGTTGTCTATGCACAGATGGGACGCGGCAAGATGGAACGTACGGTGGCTTTCGCTATGGCGGGCATTGCCGCAACGCTTTCAAAACTGGCCTTCGATGCTTGCATGTTCAACAGCCAGAACTTTGGATTCATCAAATTGCCGGACCAGTTTACGACGGGTTCGAGCATCATGCCGCATAAGAAGAATCCGGACGTGTTCGAACTGACTCGCGCAAAATGTAACAAGATACAGGGCCTGCCGCAGCAGATTACATTAATATGCAACAACCTGCCGTCGGGTTATTTCCGCGACTTGCAGATTATCAAAGAGGTGTTCCTGCCTGCTTTCGACGAACTGAAGGATTGTATCCGCATGGTAACACACATGATGCGCGAAGTGAAGGTGAACGACCATATTCTGGAAGATGACAAATATGCCTTGTTGTTCAGCGTAGAAGAGGTGAACCGCCTCGTATTGGAGGGTGTGCCTTTCCGCGACGCTTACAAACAGGTCGGTCTGAATATAGAAGCGGGCAAATTCACTCCGAATAAAGCGGTCAGCCATACGCACGAAGGTAGTATCGGTAATCTATGCAATGATAGTATTTCTGCTCTGATGCAAAATATTATTGACGGTTTCTCGTTTAGTAAAGTAAACGAAGCAGAAAAGGAACTGTTAGCATAAACACATGAAAAGAATATTTTTTTGTTTTCTTACTTTTATGGTTCTCTCTTGTAGTAAAACCATTGAGCCAAGCTTAGGTCTCTACCCTGTTTATTTTGAAGTTAATCTAAATACAGAATGGAGACTTCAAGAGTCTCAAGCTCATAAAATATTTACAAAAGAAAACACGAACCAGTACCAAGCAAACTTTGGATTAGGTGGTGTGCTTGTATACAACGGATTCAGCAATAATGGAGGTTCTCAAAACGTCTATTACGCTTTCGATGCAGCTTGCCCTTATGAAGCTTCTTCAAATGTAAAAGTAGAAGTACAAGATGGTACTTTTGCTGTTTGCCCTAAATGCGGAAGCAAGTATGACATATTAAATGGACTAGGCAATCCCATAGAAGGTCCGGCAACTAAGGTCTTACAGCAATACTATGTAAATCAAAAAGATAAGAATTTATTGATAAGAAATTATTAAAAAAGTTCCTATTTTGTTTGCACATAATGAAAAATAGTCTACCTTTGCACACGCAAACGAAAACAATGCGGAAGTAGCTCAGTTGGTAGAGCATAACCTTGCCAAGGTTAGGGTCGCGGGTT
>ERZ827490.498-NODE-498-length-61974-cov-6.720054_pt1 | contig 61974 bp, 58 predicted proteins | sample MGYA00519770_ERZ827490 | MGnify/ENA primary metagenome ERZ827490 (study PRJEB31778, sample SAMEA3449324) | human gut metagenome | biome: human gut; feature: human-associated habitat; material: faeces | place: United Kingdom | collected 2010/2012 ...
TCTTTCGGGTCGGCGTCCCCATGAACGCCGTCTTCGGGATCCGGATTTTTCCATGATTGCGTGGGCATCATGATTGATCCGTTTTTTCCGACGACTTCCATCAAGGCTTCGATTACGGTCTGTGCGCCGCCGCAGACATAGCCCATTTTTTCAGAGATGTATGCACCATGACGATATCACCGTTTTGAAGACCGACTTCTCTGAGCTTTTGGATGATGTTTTTCTTTAAGAATGACTTCCATACCGAGGCTATCTGCCTTTCTGATTTTTTGAACGCAGTACGAATGGGAAGCTGCCATGCGTTATTTAAAGTTTGGCAATGCGCTATACCTACATCGAAAAAAACAGCGGTGGCTGCAATGACATATCCTCATGACATTGCAGCCACCGCTGGGCTTTCTAATTTGGTGCCGGTGGCGGGGGTCGAACCCGCACGTCCTTGCGGACACGGGATTTTGAGTCCCGGGCGTCTGCCAATTCCACCACACCGGCGTATGGCGGCATTATACCGCGGAAATGTGCCGTTGGCAAGAAAAAATATTCCGCTTCCGGTATTCCATTTTTAGCGTCGATATGGTAATATAGTTTTGCCTACTTATGCACTGAAAAAACGGAGATAGACTATGAAACGATTTGTCCGGCCGGGGGCTTTTCTGCTGCTTGCTGCGCTGCTTTTCTGTCTGAGCGGCTGCTATTCCGGCAACATCGATCAATATTTCTCTCTTCCGATGGCCTCGGAGGAATACCGGCAGCTCCAATCGCTCATCGATGAGGAGCTTGCCTCCGGCAGCGAATATGCCGCGCCGATCCACGGCAGCTACCGCCAGAGCGTGCAGCTCAGCGACGTGGACGGCGACGGCGCCGACGAGGCGCTCGCCTTCTTCCGCGACGCCGCGAAGAACCCCAAGATCAACATCTACGATTCCGAAAACGGCGAACACCGGCTCGCGCTCTCCATCTCCGGCGAAGGCTCGTCCATCGGGCGGATCGACTATGCCGATCTCACCGGCGACGGACAGAAGGAGCTTCTCGTCTCATGGCAGATCTCCTCGGGTCTGTCCGTTCTGGGCGTATATTCTCTCGCGGGCTGGTCCGGCGACGTGCTTTTGAGCACCGACAGCGCCGAGTTCGTCACCGGCGACATCAACCGCGACGGCTGCGACGAGCTTTTGAATCTGCGCGCGGCAAACAGCACGACCTATCTTGTCGATCAATACACCTTCCCGCTCGGGCAGGAACCGCAGGCGACCTCGGCGGCGCTCAGCGCCGGTATCTCCGCGCTGCAGCGGCTGCGCATGGTGACGCTTGCGGGAGACGCGCCCGCGCTGCTCGCGGAGTCTACGCTCACGACCGGCGATCTTGTGTCCGATCTCTTTGTCTGCCGGGACGGTTCTCTCATCAATCTCACCATGAACCGCACCACGCAGATCTCCGAAACGCGCCGCTCCTACAGTCTTGTATACGCGCAGGACATCGACGGCGACGGCTCCACCGAGATCCCGCACCCGCAGCAGCTCTACAGCCGCGGAGACGAGGTTTTCTGGTCGATCGCCTGGTTCCGCTACGACGCTTCGGGCCGCGCGAGCACGATCATGACAACATACCACTGCGTTACGGACAACTGGTATCTTGTGCTGCCGTCCGGCTGGGACGTCGGGCTCACGGTGCGGCGGGACGACAGCGTTTCCGGCGAGCGAGCGGTCATTCTCTCGCGGCTGCGCTCGGACGGCTCGCTTGAGGACTATGTTGCCGTATACGCCATCACCGGCGAAAACCGGTACGAGCGCGCCAGGCTCGATAACCGCTTCCTTTTGCAGGAGGAAGGCACGACGGTGTACGCCGCCAAAATTCTCGACGGCAAGACCGACGAGAACACGATCCGCAGCCGATTTCATGTGATTTATACAGACTGGAGCTCCGGCTCCGTCGTTGGAGGGTAAGAAACCGATATGAAGAAAGTTCTGGTTCTGGAAGACGAGGCCAACATCCGAAGTTTTGTCGTTATCAATCTGCGCCGGAGCGGCTATGAGCCGATCGAGGCCGACTGTGGCGAAATGGCGCTTGAGCAGCTCCGCCGCCACCCGGACATCCGCGTGGCGCTGCTGGACGTTATGCTGCCGGATATCGACGGCTTTGAGGTCTGCCGCCGTATCCGCGCGTCCAACACGCGCATCGGCATCATCATGCTCACCGCCCGCAGCCAGGAAATGGACAAGGTCACCGGTCTTATGACCGGCGCGGACGACTATGTCACCAAGCCCTTCTCCCCCGCCGAGCTGACCGCCCGCATCGACGCGCTCTTCCGCCGCACCGGCGGCGAGCAGGACGCCGAGGATACCGGCGAGATCCGGCAGGGGCCGTTCCGTCTCAATACGCGCAACCGCACGCTGGAAAAAAACGGCGAGCGCGTGCGTCTGACGCAGATCGAGTTTTCCATCATCAAATACTTTATGGACAATCCCGGCAAGGCGCTCTCCCGCGAGGATATCCTCAACGAGGTATGGGGCCGCGACTACTTCGGCGAGCTGAAGATCGTGGACGTGAACATCCGGCGTCTTCGCATCAAGATCGAGGACGATCCCACCATGCCCGCTTACATCACCACCGTCTGGGGCTACGGCTACAAGTGGGGACTTTAAGACTCTTCGGAGGATCTGCATTCCATGAAGAAGCTGCTCGCTGACCTTTTCGCAAAAAAAGAAAAAAGCCGCCACGCCGCAGCCGCCAAAAAACCGGTGCGCCTGCCGCGCCTGTGCGATATCCATTTCCGCTCCATCCGCGCCCGCGGTATGTTCGTCGGAAGCGGTCTTGTGCTGCTGGCGATCATTATTGCGCTCGCAGCGTATACTCTCTCGCTGCAGGCGTATTACTATTCCGCCACGCGCGCCTCGCTGCAGGCAAAGGCGGAGACCGCTTCGGCGTTTCTTTCGTCCTATGTGGACCGCACCTACGCGGAGTTTTATCAGCGCGCCTTCAACTATGCCGAGGATTTTGACGACAAGGATTCGCTTGAATTGCAGTTCGTCAACACCGAGGGACGCGTAGAGATCGCCTCCACCGGCATTTCCGCCGGTTCGATCCCCGGCTCGGATGATATCAAAAACGCGCTCGACTCCGGCAGGATCAGCTTCTGGCAGGGCAAGCGCGCCTCCACGGGGGAAAAGGTTCTTGCCGTATCCGCGCCGCTCGTTTCCGGCAGCGGGAGCGTCGTCGGCGTGATGCGGTATATCACAAGTCTCAAGCTCATCGACCGCGCGGTGAACACCTCCTCGCTCGTCGCGGGCGGCATCGGGCTCGTGGTGCTCGCGATCGTTGTATTCTCGAACCTTTACTTTCTGCGCACGATCACCGAACCGATCGCTTCGCTCACGGGCGTTGCCCGCCGCATCGCCGAAGGAAGCTACGGCGCGCAGGTGGAAAAAACGCACAACGACGAGATCGGCGAGCTGACCGACGCGATCAACGATATGTCGCAGAAGCTCTCGCAGGCGGAACGTGTGCAGACCGAGTTCATCTCCTCCGTTTCCCACGAGCTGCGCACGCCGCTCACCGCCATCACCGGCTGGGCGGAAACGCTCGCCTACGACGAGGCCATCCGGGGCGACTCGCGCCGCGGCATCGAGATCATCACCCGTGAAGCGGGACGCCTTACCAAAATGGTCGAGGAGCTGCTCGAATTCACGCGCATTCAGGACGGCCGGTTTACGCTGCACGTTTCCACGGTGGAGCTGCCGGCGCTGGTCGAGGATTGCCTTTATACCTATAATGAGCTTTTCCGCCACGAAGATCTCGCCGTGACCTATGTTTCGCCGGAGGAAGACCTTCCGGAGATCCCCGGCGACCCCGAGCGGCTCTCGCAGGTGTTCCTCAACATTCTCGATAATGCCTGCAAATACGGCAAAAACGGCAAAAAGATCGACGTGAACATCACGCACGACGACGCGACCGTCTCCGTATGCATCCGCGACTACGGCCCCGGCATTCCGCCGGCGGAGCTGCCGCAGGTGAAGAAGAAATTCTTCAAGGGCTCCTCCAAGGAACGCGGGAGCGGCATCGGCCTTGCCGTGTGCGACGAGATCGTCACGCGGCACAACGGCACGCTCGATATTGCCAACGCCGCCGGCGGCGGCGTGCGCGTTACGGTGACGCTGCCGCGCAAGGCATCTTAACTATAAGGAGTTTTTCTATGGCACAGGAATCCAAGACCCCCGCGCCCTTCCGGACGAGCATCGGCGGGCAGGCGCTCATTGAGGGCATTCTCATGCGCGGTGTTGACCGGCAGGCCATCGTCTGCCGCAAGAGCGACGGTACGCTTGTCTCCCGCGTTGATCCGCTCAAGCTCAGCAAGGACAAGCACCCGTGGATGGGATATCCGTTTATCCGCGGCGTGGTGAATTTTCTTGACTCCATGGTCAACGGCGTAAAGGCGATCACCTGGTCCGCCGAGCAGCAGCCGGAGGACGAGCAGGGCGAGCCGGATAAATTTGATCTCTGGATCCAGAAGCATTTTTCGGACGAGACGGCGGAAAAGATTATTCTCTATACCGCGGTCGTGCTCGGCATCGCGCTCTCCGTCGGGCTTTTCGCCCTGCTGCCGACGTTTCTCGCAGGTCTCCTGAACCGGCTCGTGCCGCTCGGCGTATGGCGCGGTCTTGCCGAGGGTATTTTCCGCCTTGCGATCTTTCTCGGATATCTCAAGCTCTGCTCGATGATCCCGGATATGAAGCGCGTGTGGATGTATCACGGCGCGGAGCATAAAACCATTTTCTGCTACGAAGCGGGGCTTCCGCTCACGGTGGAGAACGCGCGCATGCAGTCGCGCTTCCATCCGCGGTGCGGAACGAGCTTTCTCTTCATCGTGATTTTTATCAGCATTCTTGTTTTCTCCTTCGTGCGCACCGAAGGAACGCTTGCGCGCATGGGCCTGCATCTGCTGCTTCTGCCGGTCGTCGTTTCGATCAGCTATGAGATCATCAAGTGGGCGGGCCGGAGCGACAGCGCGCTTGCCCGCATCGCCTCCGCGCCGGGCAAGGCCGTGCAGCATCTGACGACCGCCGAGCCGGACGACTCCATGCTCGAAGTCGCCATCGAGTCGCTCAAGCTCGTTCTCCCGGAAGAAAAAGGCTCGGACGCCTGGTAAAAAAAAGAGGGGTTAGGATTGGCAAAGACCTATAATGAGCTGTATCTCGCCATGCGCCGCGCGCTCAAGGAGGCCGGCGTGGAAGAATATGCGCTCGAAGCCCGGCGTCTGCTCGCGCAGGGCGCCGGATATACCGACGCGCAGCTCATTGCACGGATGTATATGTACGCCGGTGACGAGGCGGAAAAGGCCGCGGAGAATCTTTTGCAGCGGCGTCTTTCCGGCGAACCGTTGGCGTATATCGCCGGGAAATGGGAGTTTTACGGGCTGGAAATGATCGTAACCCCCGCGGTACTCATTCCCCGCATGGATACCGAACCGCTCGTTTTCACGGCACTGGAAATTCTGAAGGATGTTCCCGAACCGCGGATCCTCGATCTCTGCTGCGGCAGCGGATGCATCGGCTGCGCGCTGGGCGTCAATCTCCCGAAGGCGCGCGTCATTTTTGCCGATATAAGCCCCGAGGCGCTTTCCGTTACGCGCAAGAACATCTCCCTGCACCGGCTCAATCCGCGCGCCGTTGCGCTCGAGGCGGACGCTCTCGCCCCGCCCCCGCTCCGGATGCAGAATTTTGATCTTATCGCGTGCAATCCGCCGTACATCACCGAGGAAGAGTACCAAGCGCTGGACACGTCCGTCCGCGACTGGGAACCCATGCTCGCGCTTGACGGCGGCGAGGACGGTCTCGTATTTTACCGCAGCGTCCTACAAAACTGGAAGTCCGTTTTAAAGGATGGCGGATGGATTATATTTGAAGTCGGAGAGGGGCAGGCGGCGGATGTGCGCGCGCTGCTTCTCGAGGCCGGATTCCACAATCTCGGCTGCACGCTCGACACGCTCGGCACCGAGCGCGTCATTTACGCACAGAAAAAGAAACCGATTCCTACCGATTCTGAAGAAATGTGAGGGATGCATCATGGCAGAAAAGAAAAAGGCCGCCGCTCCGGCCGCCGCTGTGGCGACCGACAAGAAAAAAGCGCTGGAGACCGCGCTCGCTCAAATCGAAAAGAATTACGGCAAGGGCGCGATCATGCGTCTCGGCGATGACATTGCCGTGAACGTGGAGGCGATCCCCACCGGCTCTCTTTCGCTTGATCTCGCGCTCGGCATCGGCGGCGTGCCGCGCGGCCGCATCGTTGAGATCTACGGCCCCGAATCCTGCGGCAAGACGACGCTCGCGCTGCACATTGTCGCCAGCGCCCAGAAGAGCGGCGGCGAGGCCGCGTATATCGACGTAGAGCACGCGCTCGAGCCCGCGTATGCCCGCGCGCTCGGCGTGGATATCGATAATCTTCTCATCTCCCAGCCGGACACCGGCGAGCAGGCGCTCGACATTACCGAAGCGCTCGTGCGCTCCGGCGCGGTGGACGTGGTCGTGGTGGACTCCGTGGCCGCTCTCCTCCCCCGCAGCGAGCTTGAAGGCGAGATGGGCGAGAGCAGCGTCGGCGTGGTGGCGCGGCTGATGTCACAGGCGCTGCGCAAGCTCGCGGGCGCCATTTCCAAGACGAATACCGTCGTTATCTTCATCAACCAGCTGCGCGAGAAGATCGGCGTTATGTACGGCAACCCCGAAACGACGCCGGGCGGCCGCGCGCTCAAATACTTCTCGAGCGTCCGCATCGACATGCGCCGCATCGAAACGCTCAAATCCGGCACGGAAATGGTGGGCAACCGTACCCGCGCCAAGGTCATCAAGAACAAGGTCGCGCCCCCGTTCAAGGAGGCCGAATTTGACATCATCTACGGCGAAGGCATTTCCAAGGTCAGCGAGATCATCGATCTCGGCGTGAAGCTTGAGCTCATCGACAAGGCGGGCGCGTGGTTCACTGTGAACGGCGAGCGCATTCAGGGCAAGGACAAGGTCAAGGAATACCTTGAATCCAACCCCGAGGTCGCCGACAAGATCGAAGCCGACATCCGCGCCAACGCCCACAAGCTGCTCACGCCCCAGGCGCGCAAGGCCGCCATCGCCGCGGGCCGCGCCATTGATATTTCCGCCGACGACTTTGAGGGCTGATGAACGACGAAGCCAGGCAGCGGGCGCTGAAAATTCTGGAACGCCGCGACGTATCGCGAAAGATGCTGCTCGATAAGCTCACCGAAAAGGGCATATCAAACACCGACGCCGAGGAAGTCGCCGATTGGCTGTGCGGTCTCGGCGTTGTGAACGACGAGCGCTTTGCCGGTCTTGTTGTGCGGCACTATGCCGCCAAGGGCTACGGTAAGCGCCGCATCTGCGATGAGCTTTACCGCCGCGGCATTGACCGCGAATTGTGGGACGCAGCGCTCGATGAGCTGCCGGAAACGGACGATACCGTGGACCGGCTGCTCGGCGCAAAGCTGCGCGGCGACGTCTCCCCCGAAGGTCTTCAGCGCGCGCAGGGCTATCTTCTCCGCCGCGGCTACTCCTGGGACGATATCCGCGCGGCAACAGAACGCTATTTATCCGGAAAGGACACACCATGAACAATTCCTCCACGGTGGCCATGATCTCTCTCGGCTGCCCGAAAAACCTCGTAAACAGCGAGGAAATGCTGGCTCTGCTGCAGGACGCCGGATATGCTTTTACCGACGACCTTGCGAAAGCCGACGCCGCGATCATCAATACCTGCGCCTTTATCGAATCGGCCAAGACCGAGGCCATTGAAAAGATCCTTGAGACCGCCTCCTACCGCGAGGAAAACCCGGAGCTCAAGATCATCGTCTCCGGCTGTCTTGCCCAACGCTATGCCGACGATATCCGCGCCGAGCTCCCGGAGGTAGACGGCATCATGGGCACCGGCAGCTACAGCGAGGTCGTATCCGTTGTGGAAGCTGTGCTCGCCGGGGATAAGCCAACGCGCCGCGGCGCGATCAGCGCGCCGCTCTACGATACGCCCCGCGCCGTATCCACCGGGCCGAACTGGGCGTATCTCCGCATTGCCGAGGGCTGCGACAACCGCTGCGCCTACTGCGTTATCCCGTCGCTGCGCGGCAAGTTCCGCAGCCGCACGAAGGAGAGCATTCTGGAAGAGGCCCGTCTTCTCGCCGCCTCCGGCGTAAAGGAGCTCATCATCGTTGCGCAAGATATCACGCGCTACGGCATCGACCTTTACGGCAAGGTTTGCCTGACGGAGCTGCTGAAAGAATTATGTAAACTCGATTTCCGCTGGGTGCGTCTGCACTATCTCTACCCCGAGCTCATCGACGACGAGCTCATCGACGAGATCGCATCCGAGGATAAGATCGTCAAGTATCTTGATATCCCGATCCAGCACATCAACGATACGATCCTCCGCCGCATGAACCGCCGCGGCACGGGAGAGGAGATCCGCGCGCTCTTCAAAAAGCTGCGCGAGCGGATCCCCGGTCTGGTGCTGCGCACGTCGCTCATCACGGGTCTCCCCGGCGAGGGCGAAGCGGAATTTGAAGAGCTGTGCGATTTTCTCCGCGAGGCGAAGATCGAGCGCGCCGGCGTGTTCCCCTACTCCCCCGAGGAGGGAACGCCCGCCGCTCTCATGCCCGACCGATGTTCGACCGAGGAGGCGCAGCGCCGCGCCGAGCTCTGCATGGAGATCCAGGCGGAGATCATGGACGGCTTTGCCGAGACGTTTATCGGCCGGGAGCTTGATGTGCTCGTTATGGGCAGAGAGCCGGACGGCACGCCGTGGGGCCGCAGCGAGTACGATTCCCCGGACATTGACAGCCGCGTGATTTTCTCCGGCGGCGCTGCGCCCGGCGACATGGTGCGGGTGCGCATCGATTCCGTCGATGACGGAGAGCTCATCGGCGAACAAATTTGAGATATCACCCGTTGGGGAGGAAATACAATGAAAATATTCAACGATATGGACATGCAGCTGGAGGAGTTCCAGCCCATCGAGCCGGGTAAGGTGAAGATGTACGCCTGCGGCCCGACGGTCTACAACTACATTCACGTGGGCAACGCCCGCCCGATCGTGATCTTTGACGTGCTGCGCCGGTATCTCGAGTACCGCGGGTACGAGGTGACGTTCGTACAGAACTTTACCGATGTGGATGACAAGATCATCAAGCGCGCGAACGAGGAGGGTGTCACCTCCGACCAGATCGCCGAAAAGTATATCGCGGAGTACTGGAAGGACGTGACGGCGCTCGGCGTCCGCCCGGCGACGGTGCATCCCAAGGCGACCGAGAACATCGGGCCGATCATCAAGATCATCAAGACTCTGGTTGAAAAGGGCTATGCCTACGAGGTCAACGGCGATGTGTACTACCGCACGCTCAAGTTTGCCGGATACGGCAAGCTCTCCCACCAGCCGATCGAGGATCTGCAGTCCGGCGCACGCATCGACGTGAACGATGTAAAGGAAAATCCGCTCGACTTTGCGCTCTGGAAGGCCGCGAAGCCCGGCGAGCCGAGCTGGAATTCCCCCTGGGGCGCGGGCCGTCCCGGCTGGCACATTGAGTGCTCGGCCATGTCCAACCGCTATCTCGGCAAAACGATCGACATTCACTGCGGCGGCAGCGACCTGACGTTCCCGCACCACGAAAACGAGATCGCCCAGTCTGAGGCCGCGAACGGCTGCAAGTTTGTCAACTACTGGATGCACAACGGCTTCATCAACGTGGATAACCGCAAGATGTCCAAGTCGCTCGGCAATTTCTTCACCGTGCGCGAGGCCGCCGAGGTCTACGGCTATGACTGCATCCGCATGTTCATTCTTATGAGCCACTACCGCAGCCCGCTGAATTACTCCGGCGAGATCCTCATGCAGGCGAAGGCCGCGCTTGAGCGTCTTTCCACGGCGAAGGACAATCTGGACTTCTTCTGCCAGAACGGTGCGGACGGCGAAATGACCGCGGCCGAGGCCGAAACGCTTGTCTCGCTCGGCGTTTACCGCCAGAAGTTCTGCGACGCGATGGACGATGATTTCAACACCGCCGACGCCATTTCCGCGATTTTTGAGCTGGTGCGCGAGATCAACTCCGCCGTTTCGCCGAACGCCCACCCGACGAAAGCGCTCGCTGAGGGCTGCCGCGCGCTGTATCTGGAGCTTTCGGATGTGCTCGGCATTCCGTTCACCGAGAAGAAGGATGAGCTCACGCCCGAACAGGAAACGCTCTTCAACGCCCGCAAGGACGCCCGCAAAGCAAAAAACTGGGCGGAGTCTGACCGCATCCGCGACGAGCTCAAAGCGCAGGGCATTCTCGTAGAAGATACCCCGCAGGGCATGAAGTGGAAGCGTATCTGAGCATTCTTTAATAGATCATAAATGGGCTTCAGACCGTGGTCTGAAGCCCATTTACATTTTCTTAATTTACGCGGTCTTGACACGCCGCGTTTTTTTCTTTATCCATATTTATGTTTCTCCGTAGTATGCTGTTACCAGTAAATAACACAGGAGGAACCGCTATGAATCAGGATACCGTCACCAAACTGCTCCGTCCCGGCGAACAGATCCTCTGGTCGTCGATGTCCAATCCCGGAAAGCTCATGGATGAGAAAAACAAACAGCGAAACACGCGCTGGTTCATCATTGTCGGCGCTGTGTTCGCGGTACTGATGTTCCTTTATGTCCGCGCCTGCATCCGTGCCGGGACGAACGTTTTTTCCGTTGTGACTCTCGTTTTCGTTCTGGTCGCCGGGATCATCTTCCTAGACCCCGTCACCACGCTCAAGCGTCTCCGCAAGGTCGAGTACGCCATCACGACCGAGCGCGTGATCGTCTCCTCCACCTCGACCAACTTCTCCATCCCGCGTTCCAAGGCCGCGCCCGTGCAGATCATTGACGAGGACGGCGGCGTTTCCACGCTCATCATCGGCACGGAGAAGACGGCCAAGCCCTCCAAGCTCCGCCCGCTCGGTCTCACGGGTTTCTTCGTCACCGAAAACGAAAAGGACGTCCCCTACCCCGTGTTCTACCGTGTGTCTGACGCGAAGAAAGCCGTCCGTATTCTGGAAGCCTCCGGAAATTGACATTTCTTTTTCCTTTCTCCCAATCCTCCCGATCTCCCCAGGCGAAAAGGGCCGCCGTTCCGTTGGAACGGCGGCCCTTGAGCTTGTCAAAAAAGGTTTTTTGACAAGCTCTCAAACGAGACCCACTTCGTTGGGCTCTCGTTTGAAAAGGCTGCGGCTCGCCGCAGCGCACTCGCTTACGCTCGCACGTTTGCGAGCCGTAAAGTATTTTCTCCGACGCACATGTCGCCGGAGAAAATGGTTAAAACTTTATTTGCGCCTGCGGGCGCAAACTCTGCGAGGCTTTTTCGACAGACTGAAGGCCGCCGTTCCGTTGGAACGGCGGCCCTTTTTAAGTATGTTATTTTTACTGTTCCGGCTCGTCCGGCGCGTCGGCGTCCGTCATGCGGTAGCCGACACCGATCTCGGTGAATATGTATTTCGGTTCGGCGGGATTCTTTTCGATCTTTCGGCGGATGTTCGCCACGTTGACGCGCAGGATCTGGTTGCTGCCGCCCGCGGAGGGGCCCCACAGCTCGCGCAGGATAAAGTCATAGGTGAGGACCTTTCCGGCATGGCGGGTGAGCAGTGAGAGAATCCGGTATTCGCTCTGCGTGAGATGGATATCTTCCCCGTTGATGCGCACGCGCCGACGCACGCAGTCCACCTCCAGATCGCCGCAGCGGTACACACCCGTGCGGCCGACCTCACCGCCCGCTGCGGTGCGGACGTGGCGGAGGGCGGCGCGGATGCGCGCGAGAAGCTCGCCGGGGCCGAACGGCTTCGTAAGATAATCGTCCGCGCCCATATCGAGCGCGATGACCTTATCCCGCTCGCGTCCGCGGGCGGAGACGACGATCACCGGCAGCGTGGACCACTTGCGGAGCCCCGCAAGGATCTCCATGCCATCCATATCCGGCAGACTGAGATCGAGCAGCACAAGGTCCGGGCAGTGCGAGCTGATGAGCGTCACCGCCTCCCGGCCAAGGCTCGCGCGGATGGTGTCAAAGCCGTTGGCTTCCAGCACCGCTATGAGAAACGCGGCGATGGTCTCGTCGTCCTCTACGATCAGGATCTTGTCTTTCGTCTCCATGGCTGTCTCCTTTGCCGGTTTCAGTGTCCGGATGATATTTCTTTATTCTGCGGCGGTCTCGCTCTCCGGCGGCACCGGAAGCGAGAAGCTCACCACCGTCCCGCCGTCGGTATTGCGGGCACTCATGCTGCCGCCGTGCGCCTTCACGATGGACATGCACACCGAAAGGCCGATGCCCATCTGGCTGCGGCCGCCGACGCCGTTTTTCTCCGGCAGAAAGCCGATCCCGTCGAAGAGATGCGGCAGCCTTTCGCGCACGATGCCGGTGCCGTTATCCTGCACGGTGAACACCGCGACGTTCCCCTGCCGCGCAAGCGAGACCGTGATCTCCGTTGCGCCGCCGTGGCGGGCAGAGTTTTCCAGAAGGTTCGTGAGCACCTGCTGGATGAGCACGGGGTCCATCGGCACGAGCATCACCGATTCGGGCAGCTGCGGCGTGACCGCAACGCCCGGAAAATGCGCTTTGAATTTGGAAATGGCGGAGAAAATGACCTCCTCGGCGACTTCGTCCTGCTTTTCGATGCGCGCCGATTCCAGGCCGATGCGCGTTACGGAAAGGAGATTTTCCACCATGCGGATGAGCCATTCGGCGTCGTCGTTGATGCTGCCGAGAAGCTTCTTTTTCTGCCAGTCCGGAAGGTTGTCGTTTTCCAGAAGCGTGATCGCCGAGCCGGAGATCGCCGTAAGGGGCGTGCGCAGATCGTGCGAAATCGCCCGCAGGAGATTGGCGCGCATGCGCTCGGTCTCTGCCTCCATGCGGATGCGCTCCTGCCGCTTGAGCGTCGCCGTCAGCGTGTTGACCGTGAGTGAAACGGCGAACATCGTGAAGAACGTGAGCGGATAGCCGGACAGGGAAAAGTTAAAGTGCATATACGGATAGGTGAAAACATAGTTCACCGCAAAAACGCTCAGAAGTGAGACAACCGTACCGCAGAGATACCCATCCGTCAGCAGTGACACGAGCAGTACGCAGAGCACATACACCAGCGGAACATACGTTTCATTTCGCAGTTGGCTGATCTCATTCAAGCCAAGGCGCTGCAAAAGTGCGCATACGACGGTCGTCAGAGCAAAAAGGCCCGCCGTGATCCCGGCGCTCTTCCACGTGACCGTCCAGTTTTCCTTTTTCAGCACGGCAGATCACCTCTGTTTTTATTGTAGCATAGAACGGATAAAGAATTTGTTAGGATTTTCACAATGTCAGCGCGTCCGCGGCACGGACAAGGAAGCACTCCCTGTAGCTTTGCGAAAGGCGCTCGTACGCGGCGGCAGCCGCGGCGCGATCGTCAAATACGCCGAACACCGCGCTGCCCGTGCCGGTCATCACCGCGCCGAGAGCGCCGCCGTCGAGAAGTGCGCCGCGGATCGAGCCGATTTCCGCGCCGCTGCGCGGCAGCGCCTCCTCAAACACGTTGAACATCCGCCGCGCAACGCCGCTAAGATCCCCGGTGTGCAGAGCAGCGCACAGCCCCTGCGTATCCGGGTGCGCCGTGATGCGGCGCTTATCGATGCGCCCGAAGAGCTCCGCCGTGGAGACGGAAAACGGCGGCTTGCATATCACGATCCATCCGCCCGGAAGCTCCGGCAGCGGCGAGAGTATTTCCCCGCGCCCCTCGGCGAGCATCATGCCGCCGGTGACGCAGTACGGCACATCCGAGCCGACCGTTAACGCAAGGGCGCGAAGCTGTTCCGCGGAGAAATTCGCTCCGGTGAGCACATTGAGCGCGCGGAGCACCGCCGCGGCGTCCGTGCTGCCGCCGGCCATGCCCGCGCCGACCGGCACTCTCTTTTTTATGCGGATGTCCGCGCCGAGAGTTTTGTCGCCCGCAGCGTCAAAGAACACGCGCGCCGCGCGCACGGCAAGATTCCGCTCATCCCGCGGCAGCCACGGGATCGAACACTTCGCCTCGATCCGCGCGTCGCGGCGGAGGGTCACGTCAACATCGTCCCAGAGCGAGACGCTGCCCATGACCATGGTGAGATCGTGGTAGCCGTCCGGGCGTCTGGCGTGGACGTCGAGAGAATAGTTCAGCTTGGCATAGCCTTTTTCGTTTATCGTCACGGAAAACACCTCATTTCCATACTTTGCATTTTACCGTATTTGGTCTCTCATTGCAACATTTCCGGCTTTCTCCCGTTTTTTTACATTTTGTTCGCACACGGTGTTCCATCTTCGGTATAATTGGTATATAATAGTATTTTAGAAAATTGGGCAATTCTTGCCGTACATACAGGGAGGCTGCAAATATGGCAAAAAAAGTACTGGTAGTTGAGGACGACAGCAACATCGCGGAGCTGCTGCGCCTGTATCTGGAAAAGGACGGGTTCGACGTGTTTCTCGCCGCCGACGGCGGAGAGGGCATCCGCCGCGCGCAGGAGCTGCAGCCGGATCTCATCCTGCTCGACATCATGCTGCCGGTCGTGGACGGCTGGGTCGTCTGCTCCGAGGTCCGGAAAACCTCCAATGTGCCGATCATCATGCTGACCGCGAAGGGCGAAACGTTCGACAAGATCTCCGGACTTGAAATGGGCGCGGACGATTACGTCACGAAGCCGTTTGAGGTCAAGGAGCTGATGGCGCGCATCCACGCCGTCATGCGCCGCAGCGAGCCGGAGGCCGTGCCGCGCGCGGCGGAAAAGCGGCTTGTATTCGATAAGCTCGTGATCGACCTTGATTCCTATGAGCTCATCGTAGACGGTAAGCGCGTGGAAGCTCCCCCCAAGGAGATGGAGCTTCTCTATCATCTCGCCTCCTCCCCCAACCGCGTTTTCACCCGCAACCAGCTGCTCGACGAGGTGTGGGGCTTTGATTATTTCGGCGATTCCCGCACCGTGGACGTCCACATCAAGCGTCTGCGCGAAAAGCTGGAGGGAGTTTCGGATAAGTGGTCGCTCAAAACGGTCTGGGGCGTCGGGTACAAGTTCGAGTCGGTCGAATAAGCGATGCACAGAACGTATTTCCGGACCTTCACCACGACCGCGGCGATGGTCCTTGTGAGCTTTCTGCTCATCGGCGCAGCCTTCGGCTTTGCGAGCCGTCAGGTGTTCGTGTCCGAAGCGCGCGAGAGCATGATGACGAACTCACGCGAAATATCGCGCATGGCGGTCGCCTATGCCGCCGAGGGCGATCTGCGCTCGCTCGAGCTGCGCATGACGCTCAGCACCATCGGCGCGAGCACGAATCAGCACATTTTCATCGTCAATCCCTCCGGATATATCATCACCTGCTCGGACTCCGCCGTTTTCTGCGAGCACATCGGGAAGCGTCTGGATGAGAGCGTAACGGCGATCCTGCCGCAGTCCGGCACGGTCGCGTCGCTCGGCACGCTGGGCGGGTTTTACGCGAGCGAGCATTATACCGTCATTTCCGCGCTCACCGATGACGGCGCGCTGCTCGGCCATCTGTTCGTTTCCAAGGACACGGTAACCGCGCTCTCCATCTGGGAGACAATCCTGCCGCTGTTCTTCTTTATCAGTCTCATCGTACTCTGTCTCGCACTCATTTTCAGCTACGCGAGCTCCAAGTACTTCGCCAAGCCCCTGCGCGACATGGCGGACGCGGCGCGGCGCTTCGGCCGCGGCGAGCTGAACGTCCGTGTGGAGCCGACCGACAGCACCGACGAGATCGGCGAGCTGACGGAGGCCTTTAACTCCATGGCGGACTCGCTCGAGCAGTCGGAGACGAAGCGGCGCGAGTTTATCGCGAACGTATCACATGAGCTCAAAACGCCGATGACGACGATCTCCGGCTTTGCCGACGGCATTCTCGACGGGACGATCCCGCCGGAGTCGGAAAAGAAATATCTTCAGATCATCTCCTCGGAGACGAAGCGGCTGGCCCGGCTCGTGCGCAGCATGCTGGAGCTTTCGCGCCTGCAGGCAAAGGACCGCGCAACGCTCCTCAAGAACAGCTTTGATATTTCCGAGCAGCTCCGGCTCACGCTCATCACATTTGCCGATAAGATCGATCAGAAGCATCTGGAGGTAGTGTTCAACGTCCCCGAGGAGGCGATCAAAGTTCTCGGCGATGTGGACGCCATCACGCAGGTCATCTACAATCTGCTGGATAACGCCATCAAATTCTCCCGCGAAAATTCACCGCTCACCATTTCGCTATGGAAGGACAGCAAGAAGGCCTACGTCTCCATCCGGAACTGCGGCAGCACCATTCCGGAGGCGGAGATCCCGCTCCTCTTCGATCGCTTCCACAAGTCCGACCGCAGCCGCAGCCAGGACCGCGACGGCGTCGGTCTGGGGCTTTATATCGTCAAAACCATTTTGAACAACCACGGCGAGGACATTGCCGTGACAAGCCGCCAGGGTGTGACCGACTTTGTGTTCACGCTCGCGCTCAAACCGTAAAAGGCGGAAAGGAGTTTTATGGAAAATCAGGATTCTATGTGGTATGCCCCCTCCGGCGACGCGCCGCAGGCATCCCCGCCGGTCCTCGTCCCTCCGGCGAAGCCAAAGAAAAAAATGCCCGCGTGGGGCATTGCGCTGGTCCTTGTCGCCGTGGCGGTGCTCATCATCGGCTCGTGTCTGCTCTTCCGGAACAGCGCTGCAGCAGACCCCAACCACCCCGGCGCGGCGGGCGATCTGCCGAACGATTATAAATCGTTCTTCGATAATTACTTCACCGCGAACGAGGAAGCGGAAGAATGCACCATCCCGACCGTGCAGACGACCGAGCGCGTGACCGTGAAGCTCTCCCCCGCCGCTAAAACGCCGCTTTCCGCACAGGAGGTCTATGAGCGCTGCGTTCCCTCCATCGTTGCGGTGTCGGCCTTTCCGGATGAGACGTCGGAAGACAGCTATTACTGGGGCTCCGGCGTTGTTCTGACGGAGGACGGGTATATTCTCACGAATTCGCACGTTGTGGAGGGCACCTGCCGCGCGCGCATCACGCTCTGGGACGATACGGAGTATGATGCTCTGCTCGTCGGCTACGACCACCGTACCGATATCGCCGTATTGAAGATCGATGCACACGATCTCACGCCCGCGGAGTTCACTTCGACCGACTCTCTGCTCGTCGGCGATGCGGTATACGCCATCGGCAACCCGCTCGGCAAGGAATTCCGCAGCACGATGACCGAGGGCATCATCTCCGGCATCAACCGTGACATTTCCCACAACGGCGTGACGAACAGCCTGCTCCAGACCTCCGCGCCGATCAACGAGGGCAACTCCGGCGGCGCGCTCGTCAACGTTTACGGGCAGGTCGTCGGCGTCACCAATATGAAAATGAGCAGCCAGTATATCGGCTCGGTGTCCATTGAGGGCGTGGCGTTCGCCATCCCGTCGAGCACCGTGAAGACCATTGCGGACAGTCTGCTTGAATCCGGCGAGGTACGCGGACGCCCGGCGCTCGGGCTCACCGTCGGCAAGATACCTCAAACGGCGATGGAGGAATACGATCTCCCCGCCGGCCTTTACGTGAGCGCTGTTTCCGAAGGTTCGGACTGCGCCGCCAAGGGCATTGTGACCGGCGACGTGCTCCTTGCCGCGAACGGCGTGGAGCTTACCGTCAACGAGGATCTCACCGGTATTATCGCCCCGCTCCGCGTCGGCGACGAGCTTACGCTCACCGTGTGGCACGAGGGCGAGACACGGGACATTACCGTGAAGCTCGTGGACGTTAACGATGTTTACTGATATAGAAAGGGATACAACCATGAACGAAAAGATCATTGAAAACTTTCTTTCTCTCTGCGCCATCCCGCACAAGTCCCACCACGAAGAGAAGATCAGCCGGTTTCTCTACGACTGGGCCGTGAAAAAGGGTCTTGCCGCCGTGCGCGACGAGGAAGGCAACGTCATTATCGATAAGCCCGGCTCCGCCGGACACGAGGACGCGCCGCGCACCATTCTGCAGGCACATATGGATATGGTCGTCGTCTGGGAGGACGGTATGGATTTCGATCCGCTCAACGACGCCATCACCGTTATCAACGACGGCAAAACGCTCAAGGCCAAGGGCACGTCCCTCGGCGGCGACGACGGCGCGGGCGTCGCGCTTGCGATGTCCATTCTCGAGGACGAATCCGCCGTGCATGGCCCCATCCGCGCGATCTTCACCGTGGACGAAGAGGACGGCATGTCCGGCGCGGACCATCTCGATCCGAAGCATCTGGACGCCAAATACCTCATCAATCTCGACTGGGAAGAGTTCGGCTCTCTCTGCAATTCGAGCGCGGGCAGCGATATGTACTGCCTACACCGCGCCGCCGAGTGGGAAGCCGCTTCCGGCAAGGCGTACAAGATCGTCGTTTCCGGTCTCGTCGGCGGTCACTCCGGCGCTTCCATCCATCTGAAGCTCGCCAACGCCATCCGCATGGCCGCGCGCACGGCAAAGATCGCGCTCGACATGTGCCCCGGCGCGCGTCTCGCCGCCTTTCGCGGCGGCAGTGCGCACAACGCCATCCCCTCCTCCTGCACCGCCGTGATCACCGTGCCGGAAAAGGACGCCGAAAAGGTGCTTGAAGCGCTCAACGCTCATGCGCTTACCGAGGCGGTCGCCTGCGCTGCGACCGATCCGGAGGCAAAGGTCATCGTAACGGCCACAGAAGTGCCCGAAAGGGCGCTCACGGATGAGCTTTCGCGCGGCTATCTCGCGCTGCTCACCGAGGTGTTCGACGGTGTGCACACCATGTCGCCGTCCATCCCGTCGCTCGTGGAGAGCTCGGCGAACACCGGCCTTGCCGCCGTCGGCGAGGACGAAGTCGAATTCACCGTCCATCAGCGCAGCAGCGAACCCGCCATCACCGCGGAAATGAAGAAGGAATACGAGCGTCAGGCATCCGAGCACGGTTTTACGATGACGCTGCTCAGCTCCTCCCCCGCGTGGCCGCTCAAGCCCGGCAGCGAGCTTGTCGGCATCTGCGAGCGCATTTTCAAGGAGCAGAACGGACACGACATGTCCGTGGAGCCGGTGCACGCCGGTCTGGAGTGCGGCAGCTTCTCTTCCGCCAATCCCGCGCTCGACATCATCTCCATCGGTCCCGACATTCTGGACATTCATTCCCCGCGCGAAACGCTCGTGCTAGATACCGTGTATGGCTGCGATACGCTCATCCGCGCCATTTTGAAGGAGATCGCTGACAAGAAAGCATGAATACCTACGACGCCGGAAAATTTGATATTGCCGTCATCGGCGCCGGACACGCGGGCATTGAGGCCGCGCTCGCCGCGGCCCGGCTCGGTCTGCACACCGCGTGCTTCACGGTGAATCTCGACAGCGTCGGCAACATGCCGTGCAACCCCGCCATCGGCGGCACGGGCAAGGGGCACCTTGTCCGTGAGCTCGACGCGCTCGGCGGCGAGATGGGCAAAGCGGCGGACGCCGCGGGCATCCAGTTCCGGATGCTCAACCGCGGCAAAGGCCCCGCCGTCTACTCCCTGCGCGTGCAGGCCGACCGGCGGCGCTATCAGGAGATCATGAAGGAGACGCTGGAGACGCAGGAAAATCTCGTGCTGCATCAGGCGGAGATCGTTTCCATCGGCCTTACGGACGGCCATGTTTCCTCCGTCACGACGCACACGGGCGCCGTATACGCGGTGCACGCTGTTGTCATCGCTACGGGGACATATCTCGGCGGGCGGACGATCGTCGGCGACGTGGTACGCACCTCCGGCCCGGACGGGCTCGCCGCGGCGACAGAGCTCACGAAGTGCCTCGCCGATATGGGTCTTCGTCTCCGCCGCTTCAAGACCGGCACGCCGCCGCGCGTGAACGCGCGCAGCGTCCGCTTTGACGAAATGCAGCTCCAGCCCGGCGATGAGGAGATCGAGCCGTTTTCCTATTCCACCGACGCTGCGGCGCTGCAAAACCGCGCCGTGTGCTGGCTTACCTATACCAAAGCGCGCACGCACGAGATCATCCGCGCCAATCTTGACCGCAGTCCGCTCTTCAACGGCACCATTGAAAGCACCGGCCCGCGCTACTGCCCCTCGATCGAGACGAAGATCGTCACGTTTCCGGACAAAGAACGCCACCAGCTCTTCATTGAGCCGATGGGTCTGCATACGCAGGAGCTGTACATTCAGGGTCTGTCTTCCTCTCTGCCGGAGGACGTGCAGATCGATGTTGTCCGCTCCATTCCGGGACTGGAAAACGCCGAGATGCAGCGCTGCGCCTATGCTATCGAGTACGACTGCGTCGATCCCACGGAGCTGCGCGCCACGCTCGAGAGCAAAAAGATCCCCGGTCTGTACGGCGCGGGGCAGTTCAACGGCTCGTCCGGCTACGAGGAAGCCGCCGTGCAGGGATTCGTCGCGGGCGTGAACGCCGCGCTCAAGATCCGCGGCGTGGAGCCTTTGATCCTGCGCCGTTCGGACGGCTACATCGGTACGCTCATCGACGATCTCGTCACCAAGGGCACCGAAGAGCCGTACCGTATTATGACGTCGCGCAGCGAATACCGTCTGCTCCACCGGCAGGATAACGCCGACGAGCGGCTGACGCACATCGGCCACCGCATCGGACTTATTTCCGACGAGCGGCTCGCCGCCGTGCAGGACAAATACGCCGCCGTCGCAAAGGAGCGGCAGCGGCTCGAGCATACGCATCTCGCCCCCGGCGAGGCGATCAACGCGCTGCTGCGCGAAAAAGGCACGGCGGAGATCGTTTCCGGCGCGTCGCTTGCCGATCTTCTGCGCCGCCCGCAGATCGAATATGCCGATCTTCTCCCGTTTGACCCGGAGCGCCCGGCGCTGCCGCGCGCCGTCGGCGAGGAGGTCTCCATCACGCTCAAGTACGAGGGCTATATCCGCCGCCAGCTCAAGCAGGTGGAGGATTTCCGGCGCATGGAGGATCGTCCCCTCCCCGAGGATATCGACTATGCCGCCGTTCCGGGGCTCCGCACCGAGGCGCGGCAGAAGCTCGTCGCCATACGCCCCGTGAGCTTCGGGCAGGCCTCGCGCATTTCCGGCGTGTCTCCGGCGGATATGACCGCGCTTATGATCTATACCGAGAGCGGAAAGGAGCGCCGCCATGGATAAGGTCGTTCTCGGTCTCTCCGGCGGCGTGGATTCCGCCGTGGCCGCGCATCTGCTGCGCGAATCGGGGCTGGAGGTTTACGGGCTGTATCTCGATAACGGTCTCCCCGGCGCGGACGCCGCGCGTGAGGCCGCCGCTTCCCTCTCCGTTCCGCTCACGATCGCCGACAGCCGCGAGGCAATGGAGCAATACGTCTGCACCCCGTTTGCCGAAGCGTATCTCCGCGGCGAGACGCCGAACCCCTGCATTCTCTGCAACCCGGCGGTCAAGTTCCGCGCCCTGCTGGACGAAGCGGAGCGCATCGGGGCAAAGTACATCGCCACCGGGCATTATGCCAGAGCGGAAAACGGCGCCATTTACCGCGGGCAGCCGGAAAATGACCAGAGCTATATGCTCTGCCGCTTAACGCCGGACGAGGTGAACGCCCTTCTGCTGCCGCTTGCGCCATATAAAAAAACGGAGGTACGCGCGCTGGCCGAAGAGCTCGGTCTGCCCGTCGCGCACAAGCCAGACAGCATGGACATCTGCTTCATCCCGGACGGCGATTACGCCGCCTGGATCGAACGCCGCGGCATCACGCCCCCGCCGGGGGATTTCGTTCTGGACGGTAAAGCCGTCGGCAAACACCGCGGCATCCACCACTATACCGTCGGCCAGCGCCGCCACTTCGGCGTCGGCTTCGGGAAACGCGTATACGTTTCCGACATCTGCCCGGAGACGAACGAAGTCCGTCTTTCCTCTGACGACGCCGCCGTATGGCGGGAGAGTTTCCGTGTGCGCGGCGTAAACTGGCTTGTTCCACCGGAGGGCGAGATCGTCTGCGGCGTTCGCATCCGCCATTCACGCCGCGAGCTGCCCACCGGGACGGTGAAGCCGGACGGAGACGGCGCAATCGTCCGCTTCCCTGCACCGGTGCGCGCTCCCACCCCCGGCCAGACCGCCGCCTTTTACGACGGCGACCGTCTGCTCGGCGGCGGATTTATCGTAAAGTAGCAAAAGAGAGGGCTCTTCGCCCTTTCATTTTGTTTTTTCTGTGCATTTACTTTAGCATGGTAGCGTGCTAATATACTACCATAATAAATCAAGTACAGGAGAGACCTACCATGAAAAAGATTCTTACCATCGCACTTACCCTTTGTCTGCTCGTAACGGCGCTGGCCGGCTGCGGCAGCAGCGCCCCCGCCGCTTCCGATCCAACCGCCGCTCCCGATCCGACCGCCGCCTCCACGGAAGCTCCGGCGGAAGCCACGGCAGAACCCGCCGCCGAGGGCGGCAAACTGATCGTCGGCTTTGATGCCGAGTTCCCCCCGTTCGGCTACATTGCCGAGGACGGCAGCTACGACGGCTTTGATCTCGCGCTCGCGCAGGAGGTCTGCGCGCGGCTCGGCTGGGAATATGAAGCCGTGGCGATCGACTGGGCGTCGAAGGACGCCGAGCTCAAGGCCGGAAACATCAACTGCATCTGGAACGGCTTCACCTGCACCGGCCGCGAGGAAGAGTACACCTGGTCGGACGCCTACATCGATAACAGCATCGTCGCCATTGTCCGCGCCGACTCCGGCATCGAGTCCCTCGCCGATCTCGCCGGTAAGACCGTTATGGTGCAGTCCGCTTCCTCCGGTCTGGACGCTCTCACCGCGAACGAGGAGCTGACCGCCTCCTTTGGTGAGCTCGTGCAGCTGCCCGACTACAACACCGGCTTCCTGGAGCTGCGGCAGGGTACGGTGGACGCCGTTGTCGTGGACGTCGGCGTCGGCAACTACCAGATCGCCAACACCGAGGGCGACTACGTTATCCTCTCTGAGCCCATCTCCGTGGAGCAGTACGCCATCGGCTTCTATCTCGGCAACGAGGCGCTGCGCGACGCCGTGAACGAGCAGCTGCTCGCCATGGCGGAGGACGGCACGATGATGAGCATCGCCGAGAAGTATGTTGACAAGGGACTTTCTCTCGACAGTCTCTGCCTCTGCAAGTGATACTTCCCTCGAAATGATATCCTCGCGTCTCCGCGCCAACCTGTCTATGGAAAGGATCGATCCGATGAGCATTCAAACCATGCTGGTCTCTCTCTCCCAGGCGTTTCTCACAACGCTCGCCATATTCTTCCTCACGCTTCTCGGCTCGCTGCCGCTCGGTCTCGTCGTTTACTTTGCGCGCAAAAGCCGCTTTTCGCCGCTCCGTTGGCTCACGAAGGTGTATATCGCCATCATGCGCGGCACGCCGCTCATGCTGCAGGTCATGGTCGTGTACTATGGGCCGAGTCTTCTTCTCGGCATGACGCTGCCGCGGAACTGGCGCTTTGCCGCCGTGATCGTCGCGTTCGTCATCAACTATGCCGCGTATTTCGCTGAGATCTACCGCGGCGGCATTGAATCGATCAGCGCCGGACAGTATGAAGCGGCGCAGGTGCTCGGCTACCGAAAGGGGCAGACGTTCTTCCGCATCATCCTTCCGCAGATGGTAAAGCGCGTGCTGCCGAGCGTCACGAACGAGGTCATTACCCTTGTAAAGGACACGTCTCTCGCCTCCGTCATCGGCACGGTAGAGATGTTCACGCGTGCCAAGCAGATCGCCGTTGCGCCAAATTCGCCGGGCATGCTGGCGTTTGCTGCCGCTGCGGTTTTCTATTTCGTATTCAACAGCCTTGTCGCCTTCGCCATGGAGCGGATTGAAAAGGCGTTCGCCTACTACCGCTGAAGGAGGGCCGGACATGAACACATTGGAACTGCGTCACATCCGCAAAAGCTTTGACGGGCAGGGCGTTCTCGAAGACATCTCCCTCTCTGTCCCGGCGGGGAGCGTTACGGCGATCATCGGGCCGTCCGGCAGCGGCAAATCCACGCTGCTCCGATGCGCAACGCTGCTCGAAACCGCCGACGGCGGCGACATCATCTACGAGGGGAAATATGCCGCGAAGGACGGCGTTTACGCGCCGAAGGCCGAGCTGCACGCCATCCGCCGCTATTTCGGTCTCGTATTCCAGAGCTATAACCTCTTCCCCCACTTCACGCTTTTGAAAAACGTGATGGACGCGCCCGTGCAGGTGCAGAAGCGCCCCGCCGCCGAGGTGCGCAAGGAGGCCATGGCGCTGCTCGGGAAAATGGGTCTTGCCGACCGCGCCGACGCCTACCCCTGCCAGCTTTCCGGCGGGCAGCAGCAGCGCGCGGCGATCGCGCGCGCGCTTTGCATGAAGCCGGAGCTGCTGTTTTTTGACGAGCCGACGAGCGCGCTTGACCCGGAGCTGACCGGCGAGGTGCTGCGCGTTATCCGCTCGCTCGCCGAAGAAAAGATGACGATGGTGATCGTCACGCACGAAATGCAGTTTGCCCGCATGGTCGCCGACCGCGTCGTATTCATGGACGGGGGCTGCATCGTGGAGGAAGGCACGCCCGAACAGGTCATCGACGCGCCGCAGCAGGAGCGCACGCGCGCCTTTCTGCGCCGGTTGGAACGGTAATTTCCTCCGGGGCTTGATTTTCTCACCGGAATCCGCTATCATAAAATCCGCCTTTACATAATCCATGTAAAACGGCGGATTTTTTGTTGGGAAGGGTCGAACTTATGAAGAAGATGCGGAGATTTCTGGCGTTCGTGCTGTGCGCGGCGCTGTGCTTTCTGCTTTTGACGGGTTGCGGTTCGCGCGACACCATCCGGTTTAAAATGATCGCGGAGCTCAACCAGGAGGAATTCTGCGTCGCCTTCCGCAAGGGCGACCCGCTCTGCGATATATTCACCGCCGCGCTCAAGGAGCTCTCCGCCGACGGACAGATCTCCCGGCTGAGCGCGCAGTATCTCGGCACGGACTATACCTGCATGGAGGCGCTGCCCGGCGCGCTGCAGCTTCTGGAAACGCAGCCGGAGCCGGGACGTAAGCTGCGTATCGGCGTGCAGGACGGCATTGCTCCGATCTCCTCCTCCCGCGACGACGGCTCCTTCGGCGGGCTGATCCCGGATCTTGCGCAGCTCGTGGCGGAAAAGCTCGGGTGGACGTTTGAGTATATGGTCATCAACAGCGACAACGTCGCCGCCGAGCTCGGCAGCGGCAATATCGACTGCGCGTGGATGGCGGCATCCTTCTCCGGCAGCTCAAGCTCCGTCTCCCTCTCCCCCGGCTGGCTTCGCAATACGCATGAGCTCGTTGTGCGCAGTGACAGCCGCTATACGCGCAAAAACAGTCTCAAGGGCAAGGTGATCGGCATCACCGACGCCACCGCGCTCGCCGCGCTCAAGGAAAGCGGAATGGACGCGAAAGTCGGCTCGGTCTGGTACTACGACGATCTTTCCGCCTGCTTTGCGGCGCTCGCCGCCGGAGACTGCGACGCCGTGGTGATTGACAGCATCGTGTCCGGGTATTATATGTAACTTCGTTTTATAGTGAAAGCGCTCTGCACGGTGCAGAGCGCTTTTTCATACTATGAAATGAGGCGCCCCTCAAAGCCGCAGGCAGAAAGGGGGTAATCCATGAAACGCTGCTGGAAGGACTGGCTGCGAAAGGCGGGCATCCGTGCGCTGAGGACCGTGGCGCAGACGGCTCTCGCCGCTATCGGCACATCTGCTGTGATCTCGGAGATCAACTGGCTGATGGTCGGCAGCACATCGCTGCTCGCCGGTGTGCTCTCGCTGCTCACATCTCTGGCCGGGATCCCGGAGGAATGCCCGGAGGAGATCGAAGCGACGAAGCCGCCGAAAAGCTGACGTAGCAGGCAAAAGCCCCGCCGGGATACCCGGCGGGGCAATTTTGGCTGTTTCTGCGATCAGGCGTACTGATCGACGACCTTGGCGGCGCTGTCGCTGTCGGCGCAGACAACGGCGATGACATAGTTTCCGATCGTCTTTACCGGCGCGTTTTCGAGCGACATGGCAGCGGCGGGGCCGTAGCTCTTATAGGCTTCGATCCGGTCGGCGACGAACGTCTGGAGCGCGGTGAGCAGGCGCTGCGCGGCAGCAGCGTCCACGGCCTCGAAGCAGACGATCTGCTCGGCAGTCGCCGCTGTGCCGCAGTAGACGAGCGCGCTCTTATAGTCGGCGCTGTCCACGCCGTAGTACTGGGGGATCACGGCGTCATCCAGCTGGCTGAGGCTGTCGGTAAAGTTGGCGTTTGCGAGCAGGTCGTCCACGAACGCACGCGGCTCCATCGTCTTTTTTGAGCTGCCGCAGCCGGTGAGCACAGCAAAGAGGCAGCAGAGCGCGAGCAGAAGAGAAATGGTCTTTTTCATAAAATTACCTCGTTTCTTATTCGGTGAGAAGGCCCTCGTCCACGTAGTGGGTCTTCATGTAATTTGCCCAGGCGACATACCCGGATTTTTCAAAGTGCTTGCCGTCTCCGGCGAAGGCATAGTCGCTCGAAAGGTAGCCGTACTCGTCCACGAGCATGGAGTAGATATCGAGATACCAGCATTTTTCGTCTGCGCAGAGCTGCTTGAGCGCGGAGTTGAAGGCGTTGATGCGGTCCATGCTCTGCACTTCGTTGGGATCGGCGTCCACTTTCTGCGTGACGGGTGTGACGGAGATAACATAGATGTTCGCCTTCGTCTGGTGCTCACGGACGTACTCGATGAGCGTTTTATAGCTCTGGACAAAGGAGTTTACGTCCGTGCCGACCTCGTTCAGGCCGAACATGAGATAAATGTCATGATAGTAATCCGCGTCGTTGAGCGTCAGCGGCGAGAGATCGAGCGTGCCGAGAACGTTGTTCACGACCGCGCCGGTGCCGTAAATGCAGCTCATGTTCGTTACGCCCGACCACAGGCGAAAGCCCTCGACCAGCGAGTTTCCGATCATGCAGGAGCGGTCAAAATGGCTGTCGTACACCGCGTTCGCGCGCTCGGGCACGATCGCGCCCCAGTCGGCGGGAACGATGAGATCGCCGTCGCGCTGCGCCTTGGCGCCCGAAGGTGTCGGCGTCGGCTCGGCGGTCGGCTTCGGCGTCATGGATACCTCGGCGGTGACCTCCGGCGTTGCTTCACCCGGCTGCGGCGTGTCTGCCGGACGCGGCGTCGCGGTCACGGGCGCGTAGCTCGGCAGCGTGTACCTCGGCTTTTCATTGCCCTTCCGCGCAAGCGTCACGATGCCGAAAATCAAAAGGCCGACAAGGACAAGCGCAAGGAGCAGAAACGCCGGATGAATGTGGTTTTTCCCGATGCGCGGCAGACGGAAGGAAAAGCCCTTGCCGCCGTTATCGGACGGCGGGCGGCGCGGCGGCGTGCCGCCGGAAGAGCGTCCCGCAGCGGCGCGCTGTGCCGGGCGACGAACGGCGCCGGGGCGGTAATAATCCCCGTGCGGACGCTGGGAAGCCGCGTAAGAGCGCGGCGGCGTTTCCCGCTGCGGGAGACTCCCGCCGTAAAAGGGATCGCTTTCCGTTTCCGGCGGCTGCGGCGCGGCGCGGTAGCCGCCGGTCGCATACGGCTGGCGGTAGCTGCCGTCGCTGCGGCGGTAGGGATCGTTCCTCTGCTGCGGCTGCGCCGTTCTGCCGTAGGGATCCGTCTGCGGCTGTGCGGCGTTATAATACGGATCGGCCTGCTGCGGCTGCGCTGCCGGGCGGTAAGCCTCTCTCTGCGGCTGTACCGGGCGCCCATAGGGGTCGGTTTGCGGCTGCGCGGGCGCGGCGCGGCGGTTTCCCTGTGCGCTCTGCTCCAGATCGCCGCTGCGGAGAGCATCCCACGATATTTCCGTAAAGGCTGCGCTTCCTCCGCCGTAAGGCTGCTGCCGCTGCTGCGGCTGTCGGCTGCCATAGCCGTTATAGTCCGCATACCCCTGTGCCGGGCGGCTCTGCGGCGTATACGGCACAGCGCGCGGCGCTGTTCTCGCCGGTTCGGCGGCGGGGCGGGCGCTGCGGCGGTTTGCGGTCTCGGTCTCGGTATATTGGGGCGCCGGGCGGCCGGAGTTCGGCGTGCGGCGCACGCTGTCGAGCGGCAACTCGGTAAAAAGGGCGCTCTCGCGCTGGGATGCAGCGCCTTCCTGCTGCGGCGGGCGCGACGCGCCGTCTCTTCGATAATAGCTGGATTCGCGGTTTTCCATGTGGAAAGATACCTCCGCACAATAATACAACGATATTATAGTGAATTCTGTCTTAGTATGCAAGTAAAAAAAGTGTTTCGTTTTCCTTGCGCAGCAGCGCTTGGCGTGGTATAGTAATTTGGTTAAAATAGAGTTATTGTACGCAGAAGGAGTTTTCCCATGTGGATTGCCGATAACTGGAAAGATTATGAACTGATCGATGCCTCAAACGGCGAGCGTCTGGAGCGCTGGGGGCAGCACATTCTCGTGCGGCCCGACCCGCAGGTCATCTGGAAAACGCCGCGCACCTCCCCCGTCTGGAAGCGCCCGGAGGGGCGCTACAGCCGCAGCCACACCGGCGGCGGCTCGTGGGACAAGGGCGGTCTCCCGGCGAGCTGGGACATCCGCTACGGCTCGCTCACGTTCCATGTGAAGCCCATGAATTTCAAGCACACCGGTCTCTTCCCCGAACAGGCGGCAAACTGGGACTGGATGCAGAAAAAGATCCGCGAGGCGGACCGTCCGATCAGCGTTTTGAATCTCTTTGCCTACACCGGCGGGGCGAGCGTCGCCTGTCTCGCCGCGGGCGCGAGCGTCTGCCACGTGGACGCCGCGAAGGGCATGGTCGCCTGGGCGAAGGACAATGCCGCGGTGTCCGGCGTTGCGGACGCGAACGTCCGCTGGATCGTGGACGACTGCGCCAAATTCGTCGAGCGGGAGATCCGCCGCGGGCACAAGTATGACGCCATCATCATGGATCCGCCGTCCTATGGCCGCGGGCCGGGCGGCGAGGTATGGAAGCTCGAGGACAATCTCTGGGACTTCGTTTCGCTCTGCTCCGGCGTCCTCTCGGACGACGCGCTTTTCGTGCTCATCAATTCCTACACGACGGGCCTTGCCCCCTCGGTGCTCTCGTATATCACCGACAGCATCTTTACCGCCCGGCGCGGCGGTTCCTCGCGCGCGGAGGAGCTGGGGCTTCCCGTCACGCAGAGCGGACTCGTGCTCCCCTGCGGGGCGAGCTGCCGCTGGGAGGCTTAAATGGCAAATTCCGTCATCACTCTCGATAACGTATCCTTCCGCTATCCCGACGCCGGGCGCGACGCGCTCTCCGGCGTCAGCCTCTCGATCGAGGCGGGGTCTTTCATTGCCGTGCTCGGACACAACGGTTCCGGCAAGTCCACGCTTGCAAAGCTCCTGAACGCCATTCTTGTGCCGACGGAGGGTACCGTGACCGTCAAGGGCATGGACACGCGCAGCGAGGAAAACCTTCTTAACGTGCGCCGGACGGTCGGCATGGTGTTTCAGAATCCCGACAACCAGATCGTTGCGAGCGTCGTGGAGGACGATGTGGCGTTTGCGCCCGAAAACCTTGGCGTTCCCCCGGCGGAGATCCGCCGCCGCGTGGACGAGGCCCTGAAGCGCGTCGGTATGTACGAATTCCGCAATAACGCGCCGCACCTTCTCTCCGGAGGGCAGAAGCAGCGCGTCGCCATTGCGGGCGTGCTCGCCATGCAGCCGGAGATCCTCGTTATGGACGAGCCCACCGCCATGCTCGACCCCTCCGGACGGCAGGAGGTGCTGCGCACGATCGCCGATCTTCGCGCCGCGACGGGCGTCACAGTTGTTCTCATCACGCACCACATGGATGAGTGCATCGATGCCGACCGCCTGCTCGTCATGTCCGACGGCAAGCTCGTGCTCGACGGCGCGCCGAAGGACGTCTTTTCGCGCGTTGAACAGATGCGTTCGATCGGTCTGGACGTTCCCGCCACGACGGAAACGCTCTATGAGCTGCGCGCCGCCGGGGCGGATGTGCCGCTCGGCGCGCTCTCCGACGCGGAAGCCGCCGATGCCATTGTCCGCTGGCTCGGAAATTAAATCCATCAGTAAAGGTTTTTCGTTATGCCCGATATCCGTCTGGAGTCTCTCCGGTGCGTATACAGCGCCGGGACTCCGTTTGAAAAGGTCGCTCTCGACAATATTGATCTCTCCATCCCCGCCGGTCAGTACGCGGCGCTGCTCGGTCATACCGGCAGCGGCAAGAGCACGCTCATCCAGCATCTCAACGGGCTTTTGAAGCCCGCCGCGGGGCGCGTGCTGCTCGGGGAAGAGGACATCCACCGCTCCAAGGAGGCGCTGCGCGCCGTCCGGTTCCGTGTCGGTCTGGTGTTCCAGTACCCGGAATACCAGCTCTTTGAAGAGACGGTTTACCGTGACATTGCGTTCGGTCCGAAAAACATGGGATTGAACGAGCAGGAGGTGGACGAGCACGTCCGCTTCGGCGCAAAGTTTGCCGGAGTCGATGAATCGCTCTTCGAGGCGTCCCCGCTCGATCTTTCCGGCGGACAGAAGCGCCGCATCGCGATTGCGGGCGTGATGGCCATGAAGCCGGAGGTGCTCGTGCTCGATGAGCCGATGGCGGGTCTCGACCCCGCCGGGTGCCGCGAGATCCTTGCAAACATCGCCGAATACCATCGCTCCACGGGGAGCACCGTTGTGCTCGTCACGCACGATATGGACGTCGCCGCGGAAAACGCCGAGCGGCTCATCGTCATGCGGCGCGGCAAGATCGCGCTCGACGGCGTGCCGGAGGAGATCTTTACCCACGCCGCGGAGCTTCGTGAAATGGGTCTCGGCGTTCCGGGCGCAGCCGCTCTCGCAGAGGAGCTGCGCGCGCGCGGCGCTGCTGTTCCGCAGGGCATCTATACCCCGCACGATCTTGCCGCGGCCCTGCTCGCGCGGAAGGAGGGCGGCGCATGCTGAAAGACATTACGCTCGGCCAGTACTTCCCCGGCAATACCATCGTGCACCGGCTCGACCCGCGCACGAAGCTCATCGCCGTGGTGCTCTATATTGCCGCGCTCTTCACCGCCAACAACTGGAGCGCCACCGCGCTCGTGCTGCTCACGCTCGTTTTCTGCGTGGCGCTCTCGCGCATCCGCCCGAAGGCGCTCTTCAAGGGGCTCAAGCCGCTCATCGTGATCGTGATCTTAACGGCGGTGCTCAATCTCTTTTACTCAGACGGCAATGTGATCTGCTCGTTCTGGGTACTGCGCATCACCGATAACGGCATCCGCCGCGCGGTGCTGATGGTGCTTCGCATCATTCTGCTCGTGTGCGGAACGTTTCTTCTGACGTATACGACCTCTCCCCTGCAGCTCACCGACGGGCTGGAGCAGCTTTTGAGTCCGCTCAAAAAGCTGCGCTTCCCGGTGCATGAGCTTTCCATGATGATGAGCATCGCGCTGCGCTTTATCCCGACGCTCATCGAAGAGACCGACAAGATCATTTCCGCACAGAAGGCGCGCGGCGCGGATTTTGAAAGCGGCAGTCTTGTCCGCCGCGCGAAGGCGCTGCTGCCGATCCTTGTGCCGCTGTTCGTGAGCGCGTTCCGCCGCGCCGACGAGCTGGCCACCGCGATGGAGTGCCGCTGCTACAACGGCGGCGAGGGGCGCACCCGCATGAAGGTGCTGCGCATGGGCCGAAACGACTACCTGGCTCTCGCTTTCTGGGCGGTGATCCTGGCCGGGTCGATCATCCTGACGAGGTACGGCATTTGAGAAACATTGCACTCCGTCTCCGATATGACGGCTCCGCCTATCACGGCTGGCAGCGGCAGGCCGGTCTCCCCACGGTGCAGCAGACCGTGGAAGACGCCATTGCAAAAATACTCGGTACAAGCGTCCATGTAACGGGCTGCGGCCGCACGGACGCGGGTGTACACGCCCTGCGCTACTGCGCGAACTTCCGCTCCGACTGTACGATCCCGGTCGAGAAGGTTCCGCTCGCGCTCAACGCCCGTCTCCCCGGCGATATCGCCGTGACGGACGCCTGCGAGGTGGACGAGAGCTTCAACGCCATCGGCTCGTGCATCCAGAAGGAATATATCTATAAGATCCTCAACAGCCGCATTCCCGATCCGTTTCTCGATAAGCGCGTGTGTTTTTACCCGTCCCGGCTCGACATTGCGCAGATGCGCGCCGCGGCGAAGGCCTTTGAAGGCACGCACGACTTTGCCGCCGTGCGGAGCGTCGGCACCGAAACGAAAACGACCGTCCGCACCGTGTACTGGTGCGATGCCGAACGTGAGGGCGATCTCATCACCGTGCGAGTGTGCGCCAACGGGTTTTTGTACAACATGGTCCGCGCCATGGTCGGCACGATGGTATACGCAAGCTACGGAAAGCTCCGGGCGGAGGATATTCCCGCGCTTCTCGAAACGCGCGACCGCCGTCTCACCGGCCCGACGATGCCGCCGCAGGGTCTTTATATGCACCGCATCTGGTACGACGGCCCCGCCGGGGAAATGATGGCAGACACTTGAGCGCCATTGACGCTTGATTTTTCGGAGGTTTTGATGCATTCTAATAGGTATACCGCCGCGCCGGAGCGCAAGCACCGGAATCTGCCCCGTGTGCTCGCCGCGACAGCCGCCATGCTCTGCATCGCAGCGCTGTTGCTCGTGCTGAGCGTTGTCCAGTCGCACACGGCGGCCGCCGTGCGGAACCGCGACGGCTTCCGGCTCCGGAGCGGAGAGAATGTCTTTTATTCCGCCGCCGGAAACGGGCTTGCCGCCGCCACAACGACCGGCGCGCAGCTCTTCACCGCCAGCGGGAAATGCGCCGCAAGCGCCGACTTCGCGATGACGGAGCCAATGTGCGCTGCCGGGACGCAGCTCGCGGTGTTCTGGGACGCCGGGCAAAACGGCATCCATGCGCTGTACCCGGACGGTTCGGCCGCCGAGAGTGCGACCGAGGGCGGCGTATACTTTGCCGATGTGAACGAAACCGGGCTTATTACCGTCCTAACCGATAAGGACGGATATCGCGGGAGCGTCGTCGTATACGACACCGATCTCACGCCGCTCTTCCGCTGGGACGCTTCGAGCGTCACGCCCGTTTCCGCGCGGACGACCGGAAAAGGTCTTCTCTGCGTGAACGGTGCCGGAGACGACGGCGGGTATCTCCGCTTTTTCCGCATCGACCGCGAGGAGATGCAGGCCGAGTTTTTTGCCCCCGGCGAGCTGATCGTGGATTTCGGCTTTCTCTCGGACGGCTCCATTGCCGCGGTGACGGAAACGGCGGTTTGCTTTCTCTCCGCGGACGGCACGCTGCTCTCCGAGCATCGGCTCGGAAACGCGCATCTCTCCGCCTTTTCGCTCAGCGGAGACTTTGCCGCCGTTGCGGCGGCGAGCGGGCTCGGCGGCGGCGAGACGGTGATCACAGCGTTCTCCCCCTCCGGCGAGCCGCTCGGCAGCTTTACCGCCCCTCTGGAAGCCGCGGCCATGTCGTCCTGCGGCAGCCAGCTTCTCGTCCTCTTCACCGGAGAGGAATCCACGCTCTTTTCCTCCGCGCTGGAGGAGATCGTATCCTATCAGCCGCCGGAGGACGTCCGGCAGGTGTTTCTCTGCTCGGACAGCCGCGCTCTTTTTGCCGGTGCGTCCGGCGTTGTACAAATCGATTTCAACCGGTGATCTCTCACCGGCCGCGCCTGAAAAAGGAGGCTTTGCATGAAAGCGGTACTGAGTCTTTTGTTTTTGTCCATACTCATTTTCTGTGTCTGGTCCGGCTATAAGAAGGGGCTCGTCATGGGCATCTTCAGTCTGATCGCGTTCGTTGTTTCGGTATACGGCGCGAATCTTCTCTCCCAGACCTATTCCGGAGAGGTGATCGACGCGCTGCGCCCGTTCGCCAGCGGCTTTGTTGAGGTCAACGTCGTCGACAAAACCGTCCGCCCCGCCATGGGGATCGACAGCACCAACCTTTCCGTCAAGGACTATTTTGCGCAGAATCCCGGCCGTGAAACGGAATTCTGCACGCTCACCTACAACGGCATGGGCATTTACGAATCCACCAGCGAGCAGATGGCGGACGAAGCCGTCGCCTACGCGAAGGAAAATAACGCCGAGCTTATCGACGCCGTTGTAGAAGTGCTCTGCCGCCGCATATCTTATGTCGGCGGGTTTATTCTCGCATTCGTTATGATCCTGATCCTCCTCACGGTGATCGGGAACATTCCCAATATCAGCTTCCAGATACCGAACCACGAGCTGCTCAACGACATCGGCGGCGCGGTGGCGGGTCTGGTGCAGGGCATGGCGTTCTGCCTCATCATCGGCTGGGCGCTGCGGTTCGTAGGACTTCTCGTCTCGCAGGAGACGCTTTCCAACACCTTCCTCGTCTCCTGGTTTATGGATCGCACGATCTTCGTACACCTGCTCGGAATTTAACGCCATTTCACAGAATACAGGAGAACATCTATGCAACCTACTCTCTGCGCCCGCTGCCACAAGAACATGGCGGTGGTATTCATCAACCGTATTGAAAACGGCCAATCCCACCAGGAGGGACTGTGTCTCAAGTGTGCCCGTGAGCTGCACATCAAGCCCATCGACGATATCATTTCCAAAATGGGCATCAACGACGAAGATCTCGACGGGCTTTCCTCCGAAATGATGGAGGCCATGCAGAATCTCTCCGGCAGCGGGGACGATCTTATGAACATCGAAAACGACGACGACAGCTCGGACGACGACGGAAAGACCGCAACGTTCCCGTTCCTCAACCGGCTTTTCGGCGCGCAGAACGCCGCCAACGCCGAAAACCGCGACAACGCTGCCGAGACCGAGCGTCCCCGCGTCGGCAAGGACGGCGGCGAGCGCAAGCCGAAGCGCAAGTTTCTCGATAACTACTGCATCTCGCTCACCGACCGCGCCCGTGCGGGCAAGCTCGACCGTATGATCGGCCGCAGCGAGGAGCTCGAGCGCGTCATCCAGATCCTCAACCGCCGCCAGAAGAACAACCCCTGTCTCATCGGTGAGCCGGGCGTCGGCAAGACGGCGATCGCCGAGGGTCTTGCGCAGCGCATCGCCTCCGGCGACGTGCCGGCGAAGCTGCGCGACAAGCAGGTATTTCTGCTCGATCTCACCTCTCTCGTCGCGGGAACGCAGTTCCGCGGCCAGTTTGAGTCGCGCATGAAGGGTCTCATTGAAGAGATCCGCCGCGAGGGAAACATCATCCTTGTCATCGACGAGGTGCACAATCTCGTCGGCGCGGGCGACGCCGAGGGCAGCATGAACGCCGCAAACATTCTCAAGCCTGCGCTCTCCCGCGGCGAGATTCAGGTCATCGGCGCGACGACGTTCAACGAATACCGCAAGCACATTGAAAAGGACGCCGCGCTTGAGCGCCGCTTCCAGCCCGTGACCGTCGCCGAGCCCTCGCTCAGCGACAGCGTGGAAATCCTCAAGGGCATCCGCAAGTATTACGAGGACTTCCACGGCGTGAAGATCTCCGACGAGATGTGCCGCATGGCCGTGACGCTCTCCGAGCGCTACATCACCGACCGTTTCCTCCCCGACAAGGCCATCGACCTCATCGACGAGGCATGCTCGGACGTGAATCTCCACAACAAGGACATCGAGCGCAGCGCCGAGATCAAAAAGGAATGCGCCGATCTCGACAAGGAGCGCGAGCTTCTGCTCAGCGGCACGGCGGGCGACGGCGACTTTGAAAAGCTTGCCGAGCTGCGCAGCCGCGATCTTCAGCTCAAGGATGAGCTCTCTCAGATCGAAGCCAAGGGCATGCCGGAGCTCACCGCGGACAATCTTGCGCACATCATCGAGCTCTGGACGAAGATCCCCGCTTCAAACATTCGCGCCGACGAGTTTGAGCGTCTCTCCGGTCTTGCCGGACGGCTCAAGGCACATATCATCGGCCAGGACGAGGCCGTGAACGCCGTTTGCGCCGCTATCAAGCGCAGCCGCGCGGGACTGCAGTCCAAGCGCAAGCCCGTGAGCTTCATTTTTGTCGGCTCCACCGGCGTCGGCAAAACGGAGCTCGTCAAGCGGCTCGCCGCCGATCTCTTCAACTCCCCCGAATCGCTCATCCGGCTCGATATGTCCGAGTTTATGGAAAAGTTCAGCGTTTCGCGCATCATCGGCTCGCCTCCGGGCTACGTCGGGTATGACGAGGCCGGACAGCTCACCGAGAAGATCCGCCGCAAGCCCTACAGCGTCGTGCTTTTCGACGAGATCGAAAAAGCGCACCCGGATGTGATGAACATCCTGCTGCAGATCCTCGACGACGGACGCATCACCGACGCGCAGGGCCGCACGGTGAATTTTGAAAATACCGTGATCGTTATGACGACGAACGCGGGCAGCGACAAGCGCACCGGCAGCGTCGGCTTCAATATGAGCGCCGACGAGCAGGGCAAGGAAAAGGCCGTCAAGGCTCTCAACGACTTCCTCCGCCCCGAGTTTATCAACCGCGTGGACGAGATCATTTACTTCCACCGTCTGACGGAGGAAAACATCCGCGCGATCGCCTCGCTTATGCTTGAGGATCTCCGCAGCGCGATGACCGAGCGCGGCACCGCCCTCACCTGGGACGAGAGCGTCATCACCTATCTTGCCGAAAAGGGCTACAGCGCTGCCTACGGCGCGCGCAATCTCCAGCGTCTCATCCAGAAGGACGTGGAGGACGCCATCGCTACCGAGATCATCGATCATCTCAAGGGCGCGGCAAAAACCGTCGGGCTCACCGTACAGGACGGAAAGATCGTCGTTCTCGCAGTGTAAGCCCTATATACGATAAATGCCTCACGCGGGAAGATTCCCGCGCGAGGCATTTTCTTCTTGTATGGGGTTTCAATCCGCGCGGCAATGCGCGCCGAGGCTTTCTTTGCGTTCCAGCGCTGCGCGCGTGACGCTCTCCGCCGTAAGGAGCATATTGCGAAGCTCGTTCCACTCGGCAAGAGACGCCGGGCGGCGCTCGCGCAGAGCGGCCTTGATCTTGTCGATCTCGCCGAGGGCCTGCTCCATCCCCTCTTTCGTGCGGATAACGGAGGCATCCTTCTGCATGGTCTCACGCAGATCGTCGCGCAGGTCGCGGAGCGGATCCGTGCCGAGTTCCGGATACGTCGAAAGGACACGTCCGGCTGCCGCAGCGGTTTCCGGCGTATCAGCGTCGGCCGCGGCGTATTCCGCGGCATTTTTTCCCGCGATCGCGCCGAAGACGACTGTTTCCGTCAGCGCGCTTCCGGCGAGACGGTTCGCCCCGTGCAGCCCGCCGGTGACCTCGCCGCAGGCATAGAGGCCCGCAACGTCTGTGGAGCAGTCGGTGCGCAGCGGTACGCCGCCCATGAAGAAATGCGCCACCGGACGGATGAGCAGCGGCTTATCCGGGTTATCGCGCGCCATGCGCGCGATGTTGGGGCACTCGCGCTCGAGATATGCCTTATCGCAGCCGGACAGGTCGAGGCGCACTTCCTTTTCGGCGAACTCGGCGCGCGCGACGACGTCGCGGTTCTCAAGCTCCTTCATCGGATACTTGGCGCAGTCCATAAACCGCTCGCCCTTCTCATTGCGGAGCACCGCGCCGTGGTCGAAAAGGTCCGGGAAGATATCCGCCCGCTTGGGCGAGTAAATGCGGTAAGGATAAAACTGCACAAACTCCATGCCGCGCAGCGGCAGACCGCAGCGCGCGGCCATGGCGTAGCCGTCGCCGGTCACGTCGCGCGTGTTGCTCGTTGCGGCGTACACGTTGCCTGCGCCGCCGCAGCAGAGGATCACCGTTTTGGCCGGGTATACGCGCATCTCCCCGCCGCAGAGCGCAAGGACGCCCTGCGCGCGGCCGTTTTCGGTAAGAATATCGCAGACGGTCACGCCGTCCTCCACGGTGATATTGGGATACTCGTTCAGCTTCTCCCGCACGGCCTTCGTCAGAATGCGGCCCTGCTTGGGCGAGCAGCAGGCAAGATACGGATATTCCCCGCCGTTTTCCGAAAGCGTCCGGTATTCGAGCGGCAGGCCGAGACCGCGCAGCCGCTCCATGGCCGCGGCAGCGTGATCGACAAAGAACGCCGCGATCTCCGCGTCCTGCTGTCCCGCGCCGGAAGCAAGGAAGCGGCGGCGGTAATCCTCGCGCAGGCCGGGCGCGTCCGGCGCGAAGCGGTGTACCGACATGGCCACCACCGAATTGCCGGAGCCGCCGGTCTTGCTTTTGCAGAGAATGCGCACCGCGGCGCCGCTCTCCGCGGCGGCAAGTGCGGAATACATACCGGCCAGACCGCCGCCGATGATGAGCACATCGCTGCACGGCCCGGTTTTATACGTAAAAGATGTTGTTTCCATTTTTATCACTCCTTCGAGAATAGTATACTACATTCTGCAGAAAAAGACAAACCCCATACCTTGCGGTATGGGGTTGCTTTTCGGGGGCTGATGATGACAAAATGTTTTCTGATGAAAGAAATTATTCGGCCTTGCCGGTGGCTTCCTTGTTCCAGGACTTGTCGAGAGCCTTGCTGAGACCCCAGTACAGGAAGAAAGCCACGACCATGCTGACGACCGCGGGGATGAGGAAGTTGCGGTTGACGCAGATCTGGCCGATGACGGTGGCGATGATCCAGGAGACGATACCGACCCAGTTGATGTTCTGGTTCTCCTTGGAGTTTTTCACGCACCACTGCTCCGCGATCATCATGGCCGGGATGGGCGGCAGGAGGACCGACAGAGCCTTGACGACGGGCAGAAGGTACTTCACCGCGCCGACAGCCGCGAAGATGGCGGCGAGGGCGGCCACGATGATGGCAAGCCAGGCGTGCTTGACCTTGCCTTCAAGCTTCGTGTCAACGAAGATGTTCTGCAGGGAGAGGGACGCGGAATAGATGTTGTTGTCCTGCGTCGTCCAGACGCAGAAGATGGCACAGACGAACACCAGGATGCCGAGGCCGAGAGCCGCGGTAGCGGCGACGAAGCTGGAGTTGCCGGTGGCCTGCGCGGTCATGGCGCCGACGAGCTCGATCATGGCGAGGCCGACGTACACGGCGATGGGCGCAGCAAGAGAAACGTGCTTGCCGTTCTTCGCATAGCGGGTGACGTCCGGCGTGACGATGCAGCCGAAGATCCACGCGCCGACGATGGACGTGGAGCCGGCGGCGAAGGTCAGCTGGCCCTCACCGGGGACATAGTGGACAACCGTGCCGAAGCCGGTCTTCGTGCCGATGGCAATGAAGGACGCGATGGCCAGAACGACGGCGGCGGGAGCGCCGAGCCAGCTGACGACCTCCAGACCCTTCACGCCGCGGATGGCGGACTGGGCCCAGATGGCAACAACAATGATGCCGGTCAGCCACACGGGCAGGGGCCACCACTTGAAGTTGGTAAGGATCATATTCGCAAAGGTGTCCGCGTTCACGGCGATCCAGTTGACGGCAGACAGAGCGATCAGCACGGACATGATGGCCGAGCTGCGCTTGCCGAGGAAGTTGCGGGCGAGAACCAGCGTGGTCTTGCCGCTCTTCGCGCCGATGATACCGACCATGACGGCGACAAACGCAAGGATCGCGTTGCCGACGACGATCGACCACACCGTGCCGCTGAAGCTCATCTTGGAGCCGACCGTGGCGCCGGTGACGAAGTTGGAAAGAGAAATGCAGTAGCCGACAAGAATGACCAGAATGGTGCTGAAGCTCTTGCGTTTGTCCGCGGGAACGCGACCGAACGCATATTCGATCTCAGAACCGCCCTGCTCTGCAGCTTTCTTTTCGGGCTCTTTGGACATGAAAAAAACTCCTCTCGATCTTTTTACGAAATGTGCGCCTCCGAAAGACACATTTCGTTCACATTTTCGAATTATAGCACTTTCCATACCAAATACAACCCCTATTCGCTGTCAAAGACCATAAATCGTCATATTATCCATATATTATTATTAAATTAACAAGCTTTTATTGACACTTCCTTTATAAGATGATATAGTTTATTTGAATAAGCTTTTATTTTTCTATATATTTTTTAAATGCAATCACAGGATATAAGAGGGAAATGATATGAACAACCCCGGCCGCATCCACCGCGCGTGGTGGATGCTGATCGGCTGTTGTCTGCTGCAGGGCGGATCGCTCGGCATCGTTCACAACTGCCGCGGTATTTTCTATGCCCCCGTGATCGAAGATCTCGGCTTCGGTATGGGTGCTTTCACTTTTTATGTGCTCTTTTTCGGCGTCTGTTCGTGTATTGTTCTGCCGTTTGTCGGAACGCTCTTCCGCCGCATCGATTCGCGCATTCTGCTCGGCGGCGCGTCACTTGTGTTCTCCGGCACGGTGTTCGCCATGGGCTTTTTCCGGACGCTTCCCGCCTTTTACATTGCCGGAGCCCTTCAGGGCTTTGCCGGCGCGTTTCTCATGTTTTACCCCGCGCCGTACATTCTCGGCAACTGGTTCCATAAAAAACGCGGCCTTGCCGTCGGCCTTGCGGCGGCGTTCTCGGGGATCGTCGGGGGGATCGGCAATCCGCTCGGCAATGCCATCATCCGCACCTTCGGCTGGCGCGTCGGCTTTTTCTCGTTCGGCGCTATTTCTCTTTTGATGATGCTGCCGGTCTCGGTCTTTCTGCTGCGGTGCTCGCCGGAGGACGTCGGCTGCCGGCCTTACGGCGCCGAGGACGATGAAGCGCTCACCGGAGAGAGCTGTCCGCTCGACGGCGTTCCGGCCTCCCGCGCCAAGCGGGAGAGCGCTTTCTGGCTTTTGATCCTTGCGGGGCTTCTTGCGTCGTTTACCTGTTCGTACTGCTCGCATCTCAGCCCGATCGGCATATACTTCGGCTATGGTTCGGCTGTCGGCGCGCTGATGGTCTCCTGCTCCATGGCGGGAAACGTTGTGGGAAAGCTCCTGCTCGGCCATCTCTACGACCGGTTCGGCCTTCGCGTCTCGCTCGCCGCCGGCACGGCGGTCACAGCGGCGGGCTATCTTCTGCTGCTCATAAATTCGCTTACGGCGCGCATCGCCGGCGCAGCGCTCTACGGCTTCTCCATGGCGACGAGCACCGTTATGATTGCCATTGCCATCCGCGATATATACGGCAGCCGGGACTGCGGCGAGCTTCTCTCCTACAGCTCCATGGTGTCCGCGCTCGGAACCTCGGTCAACGCCGTCATCATAGGCTATATGGTGGATGGCTTCGGCCGGCAGCGCGGATACATCATCAGCTTCTGGTACGGCCTTGCGCTGACGCTTGCCATGGGCGCGCTGTTCATCGTATCCGTCCGCCGCGGCCGGAAGATCGCCGCGGAATACAAGACCGGCGGGAACGCCGGAGTCTCATCGAAACCATAAAGAAGGGCTGGAATTACCTTTGAAGCACGATTCATTGCATCAGCAGGCGATCCGGGAGATCACGGAGCGCCTCATTTCCACCGGAAACATGGACGGGACGCTGGAAAACTGCCCCGGCATGAAGGAGCGCGTTGCGCGCCTGATCGCGCTGCTGCGCAGCGCCATGTACCCGCATATTTTCGGCACATCCTCCCGGCGGGGCAGCGCTGCCTCCGCCATCGCGGTGAGCTATAACCTGCAGAGCGCCGCGGAGCTTCTCGAGCAGATCCTCACGACGCTCCAGCCGGAACAGACCGAGGAAGAGACCGACACGCTCATTCTCCGCTTTCTTGAGCAGATCCCGGAGATCAAAGCGTGCCTCGAAACCGACATTCAGGCCGCTTACGACGGCGACCCCGCCGCGATGAGCTGCGATGAGATCATGCTCGCCTACCCCGCGTTTGAAGCCATCAGCATTTACCGCATGGCGCACCGGCTGTACAAAATGGGCATCCCCATGCTGCCGCGCATGATGACCGAATACGCCCACCAGCTCACCGGCATCGACATCCACCCGGGCGCAACGATCGGCAACTACTTCTTCATCGACCACGGCACCGGCGTCGTCATCGGCGAGACGACGACCATCGGCGAGCATGTGAAGCTCTATCAAGGCGTCACGCTCGGCGCGAAGAGCTTTGAGCTGGACGAACACGGCAACCCCGTCAAGGGCATCAAGCGCCATCCGGACATCGGCAACCACGTCGTCGTCTACGCCGGGGCGACGATCCTCGGCGGCATGACGCACATCGGCGACAACTGCGTGATCGGCGGCAACGTATGGCTCACGCACTCCATCGAGGCCGGGCGGACCGTCCTCGCCGCAGAAGAGCGCGGGACGAAGATCATCTGACTTGCGTCCTCAAACGAGCCCCGCTTCGCTTACGCTCTCGTTTGAAGGGGCTGCGGCTCGCCGCAGCGCACGCTCTTTGAGCGCACGTTTGCGAGCCGAAAAGTATTTTTGAACTTTATTTGCGCCTGCGGGCGCAAACTCTGCGAGGCTTCTTTGAGAGCGAAAAACGCCTTCTCCGACCGGAGAAGGCGTTTTTCCTTATTTCTGCACTTCGGGAATGGCGTGGTAGTGCTCGAGCTCTTTTTTGTACTCCTCGGTCTTGTCAAAGCCGCAGCCGTACATTTCCGGGCAGAAGCCGCGGTAAACACACTCGCGCACCATGCAGGAGGCAAGCTCCGGCTCGACCTTTGCGATCTCGTCCTTGAGAAGCTGCCACGCCTGCCGCGTTTCAGCGCTTGCGCCGGAGCAGAGGCGCTTGCGGCTGATCGTGATGAGCGCCTGCGCGTTCGCCTGGCACTGGTGGAGCACCGGGGCGTTCTGCGGCCGCTCCGTGCGGTCTACGCCGGTGCGGTCGGTGCGCTGCGTGCTGACGAAATGCTCAATGCCGATCTTGTGGCGGACGATGTGGACGCTGACCCAGTACGGAAGGTCGCTCCACTTCCACGCAAACTGCATCAGCCGGATCGGCGAATGCTCGGCGAGCAGAATTTTCTTTTTCCATGCGGCGGTGGGATACACGCCCTTATCCTTGCCGACGGTATTCATGGCGGCGTTTTTCACGTCCTGCCAGTTGTCCTCGTGCCGTAACCATGCGATCTGCATATTCACTTCTCCTCGTCTTTCGTCCGGTTCTGTTTCGCCAGATCCGCGATCTGCGGGTATTTTTCCAGAATACGCCCGTAATTTTCGCGCCGGTGCGGGATCAGGCAGCCGCTGCAGTCCTTATAACCGGATGCCAGATACTGAAAGTTGCCGCCGCACTTGTCGCCGAGGGCGTAGAGCGGGCAGTAGCAGAAAAGGCAGTTGAAATCTTCCGTTTTATTCGTTTGATGGCAGGGGAAATACTCGCAGTTCGTATTCTGGAAGAACGAATACCCTTTCCCTTCCCATTCCGGCTTGATTGCCATATCGCATCACCTCTTCCGACAGGATAGCACAAAAACCGCGGCCCGTCTACCAGAGAATTTTTCTCCGGTCCTTCCCAATCCTCTCTTCTTGTGGTAGAATAAATAAGATTTTGTCTGAAGGAGCTTCTTATGGAACGGCGCGAAAAAATAAAACGATTTATTCTCCGTCTTTTGATCTTCTGCGTAGGACTGGTCTTTCTCTCGCTCGGCATCGATCTGAATACCAAAACGCAGCTCGGCATTTCACCGATCAATTCCGTTCCGTTCAACGTTCATCAGCTGGCCGGCATCCCGCTCTGGATATGCGTTTACACGCTTTATCTCCTGTTCGTTCTGATGCAGCGGCTGCTGCTCCGCAAGGATTTCCATCCGGTGCAGTGCTTCCAGCTCGCCACGAGCTTTATATGCAGCATCCTGATCCAGTTCTTTGATGACCACATCCCGCTTCTGACCAAGCCGGTCAGCCAGTATCTTGTGCTCGTTCTGGCCATCGTGCTGACCGCTGTCGGGATCTCACTGACTGCCGGGATGAAACTTATCCCGAACCCCGGCGAGGGCGCCGCCGGAGCGATCGGCATAGCGCTGAAAAAGGACTTCGGTTACGGAAAGAACGTGCTGGATCTCGGCTGCGTGGCGCTCTCCATTGCGATCACCCTCATTTTTTCCGGCCGTATATCCAATATCGGGATCGGAACCGTTTTGTCCATGCTCGTCACAGGACGCATTGTAAAACTTTTCTCCGCGCCCACCGGAAAGCTATACGAAAAAGTCTCCTAAACCATAAAAGACGCCGAAGGATAATTTCCTTCGGCGTCTCAGTCTGTCGAAAAAGCCTCGCAGAGTTTGCGCCCGCAGGCGCAAATAAAGTACAAAACATTTTTGCCGGCGGCGTGTACGTCGGCAAAAATACTTCTCGGCTCGCAAACGTGCGAGCGTAAGCGAGTGCGCTGCGGCGAGCCGCAGCCTTTTCAAACGAGAGCCCAACGAAGTGGGTCTCGTTTGAGAGCTTGTCAAAAATACTTTTTTGACAAGCTCACACCATATGGCAGCTGCCGCAGTTTTCGCAGTCGGGGAACCGGGAGTGGTCGTAGGGGATGTTGTTCTTGTCGTAATAGTCCTTGACGGCGGTCTTGATGGCCTCCTCGGCCAGCACGCTGCAATGCAGCTTGTGCGCGGGCAGACCGTCGAGCGCTTCCACGACCTCCTTGTTCGACACGGCGAGCGCTTCCTCGATCGTCTTGCCCTTGATCATCTCGGTGGCCATGGAGCTCGAAGCGATGGCGCTGCCGCAGCCAAACGTTTCAAACTTCACGTCCTCGATGATGTTGTCCTTGATCTTCAGATACATCTTCATAATATCGCCGCATTTAGCGTTGCCGACCTCGCCGACGCCGTCCGCATCGGGGATCTCGCCGACGTTGCGGGGATTTTTGAAATGATCCATTACCTTATCGCTGTAAAGAGCCATGATGCTTGCCTCCTTTTATCTCAAAGCATGAACTGTTTTTTGCCGGATGTGAGGTCCTTCCAGACCGGGGACATGCTGCGGAGATATTCCACAACGCGCGGGATCTCGCGCAGCATATGATCGACCTGCTCCTCGGTGTTCTCCTCGCAGAGCGTGAGACGCAGCGAGCCGTGCGCTACCTCGTGCGGACGGCCGATGGCGAGCAGAACGTGGCTCGGATCGAGCGAGCCGGACGTGCACGCGCTGCCGGAGGAGGCACAGATGCCCGCCTCGTCAAGCAGGAGAAGAAGGCTCTCGCCCTCGATGCCCTCAAAGCAGAAGTTCACGTTGCCGGGGAGACGCTTCGTTTCGTCGCCGTTGAGCGCCGCGTGCGGAATGGTCTTGAGTCCGGCGATGAGCTTATCGCGCAGAGCGCTTACATACGCCGCGTTTTTCTCGAGATTCGCGCACGCCTCGGAAAGCGCCGCCGCCATGGCGACGATGCCGCCGATATTTTCCGTACCGGCACGTTTGCCGCGCTCCTGCGCGCCGCCCTCGATCACATTCACCAGAGGGATGCCCCGGCGGGCATACAGCGCGCCGACTCCCTTCGGGCCGTGGAACTTGTGCGCGGAAATGGAGAGCATATCGATGTTCTCCGCTTTTACGTCGATGGCGACATGGCCCGCCGCCTGCACCGCGTCCGTGTGGAAGATGACGCCCTTTTCACGGCAGACCGCGCCGATCTCCGCGATGGGCTGGATAGTGCCGATCTCGTTGTTGGCGTACATGACCGTCACAAGGCAGGTGTCCTCGCGGATAGCGCCGCGCACCTGCTCGGGCGTGACGATGCCGTTTTCATGGACGTCCAGCAGCGTGACCTCGTAGCCGTATTTCTCCAGCTTCTTGAGCGTATGCAGCACCGCGTGATGCTCAAACGCCGTGGAAATGATGTGCTTTTTGCCCTTCTTCGCGCCGATGGCTGCCGCGGAGAGAATGGCCTGGTTGTCCGCCTCGCTGCCGCCGGAGGTGAAGGTGATCTCCCGTGCCGCGGCGCCCAGACACCCGGCTACCGTTTCGCGCGCCGCGGCGAGCGCTTCCGCCGACTTCTGGCCGAATGCGTAAAGGCTCGAGGCGTTGCCGTACCAGGTGTCCAGATACGGCAGCATCGCGTCGATGGCCGTTTTGCTCATCTTCGTGGTCGCCGCGTTGTCCGCATATACAAACATGGAAAAAGCTCCTTTCAAAAATCCTACTGTTCTTGTATGTTTACAATGTAGCATCATAAACATATATTGTCAATAGGTTTTTTCAAGGAGCTTTTTCGCGCCGGGTTATTCCCCGGAATCGGTCGATTTTGCGGCAATATTGCCGTTTATGAGATCGGCGAGCGTGACGCTCTCCAGATAATCGTTCATCACGCGGTCAAGCTCCTTCCAGAGCGGCAGCGTGAGACAGTTGTCGGCGTTCGGGCACTCCGATTCGCCGGACTTGACGCAGGATACCGGCGCTATGGAGCCCTCCGCAGCACGGAGGATATCGCCGACGGCGTACTCCTCCGGGCAGCGGGCGAGCCGGTAGCCGCCCCCGCGGCCGCGCTGCGTCTGCAAAAACCCGCAGCGGCTGAGCGCGGCGACGATGCCTTCGAGATACTTTTCCGATATGTTCTGGCGCTCGGCAATGTCCATCAGCACAACGTACTCCTCCCCGCCATTGCGGGCAAGATCCGCCATGACACGCAGCGCGTAGCGCCCTTTGGTTGAGATCAGCATGGATCGTTCCTCCTCATCGGATCGGATAAACATACTATATCACAATGTTTTTAATTTTACAACCGGAATCGTCTTGACAAACGCGGTCAAATTGGGTAAAAAGAAAAGGATTTTTATCGCAAGAGGTTCAAGCGTATGAAGTACATCCGCCAACTCGGCATCATTCTGCTCGTGTCGTTTCTCGGCGAGCTGCTGCATTATCTGCTGCCGCTGCCCGTCCCGGCGAGCATTTACGGGATCGTTCTGCTCTTTGCCGCGCTGGAAACGCGCCTTTTAAAAGCAGACGCCATTCGTGAAACGAGCTCTTTTCTGCTGGAAATCATGCCGATGCTGTTCGTTCCTGCGGGCGTGGGTCTTCTGGAAAAGTGGGACGTGCTGCGTCCCGTGTGGCTGCCGTTTGCCGCGATCGTCGTTGTATCGACGTTCACGGTGTTCGCCGCCGCAGGGTGCACCACGCAGCGCGTGATGCGTCTGCGCCAGAAGCGGGAGGATAAACGATGATGCGTGAGCTGATTGAAAACTCCGCCTTTCTCGGCGTTGTCATCACCATCGGTTCGTTTGAGCTGGGGCGCGCCATCCGGAAAAAGTGGAACTTTGCGCTGTTCAATCCCCTGCTGCTTGCGATCCTTTTCTCCATCGGAGTTTTGCTCCTGTTCCGTATCGATTACGGCAGCTATCTCAACGGCGCAAAGTACATCAACTTTCTGCTCACCCCGGCGACGGTATGCCTTGCCGTGCCGCTCTATGAGAAATTTGAGCTGCTGAAGAAAAACGCCCTTGCCATAACACTCGGCATCGCTGCCGGGGTGGCTGCGAGCCTTGCCACGGTGTTTGCGCTCGCGGCGCTCTTCCGGCTGGACTTCTCTCTGTTCACCACGCTTCTCCCCAAATCCATCACTACCGCGATCGGCATGGACGTTTCCGCGGAGCTTGGCGGCTACCCCTCACTCACGGTCGCGGCGATCATTCTGACCGGCGTTCTCGGCAACATCTGCGCTGATGGCGCGTGCCGGGTGTTCCGCATCACGAGCCCCATTGCGCAGGGCGTCGCCATCGGGACCGCCGCGCACGCCGTCGGAACGTCCCGGGCTCTTGAAATGGGCGAGATCCAGGGCGCGATGAGCTCGCTCTCGCTCATCGTGGCAGGGCTGCTCACCGTAGTGCTCGCCGCCCCAGTCGCTTCGCTTTACGGCATATAAGTCATATAGGGCAAACGCTCCCCGCCGGACAGGTCTTCCGGCGGGGAGCGTTGTTTATTTTTCTTCGTCGCCGCAGGTATCGGTGATGATATACCGGGGTCTTCCCTTCACTTCCTCGTAAATTTTGGAAATGTAATAGCCGATGATACCGAGACTTATCATGATGATGCTGCTGGAAAAAAGCTGGATAAGGATCACAGTGGTGAAGCCTCCGAGCGCCCGCCCGGAGAACTTCTGCACGAGCGCGATCGTGCCGAGCACGAGCGAGACGAGCAGCATAATACCGCCGAGTACCGTGACGAGCTGCATGGGCGCGGCGGAGAACGAGGCGATATTATCCACGGCGTACTTTGCGAGCGCCGGCGTGGACCATTTGGAGCTTCCGCCTGCGCGCTTTTGCACATCGAAGGGGATGCTCACCGTTTTAAAGCCGATCCACGAGGAAAGCGCGCGGAAAAAGGCGTTCCGCTCGCGCATATTGATGAGAACGTTGACCGCCTTCCGGTCGAGCAGCTTGAAGTCAGAGGCGTTCGCCATGTCGATGCCGGTCGCGCGGCTGATGAGAGAATAGAACGCTCTCGCCGCGAGACCGTGCGCGCGACTCTCCGCGCCGCGGCTGGCCTTCTGCCCCTCGACGATCTCGTAGCCCTGCTCCCACAGGCGGTACATCTCCACGATCTTCTCCGGCGGGTGCTGGAGATCGCCGTCGATCACAACGCAGCAGTCGCCTTTCGCCGAGGCAAGTCCCGCGAGGATCGCCGCTTCCTTGCCGAAATTCCGGGAAAAATGCAGCCCGCGGATGCCGCCGGACGCGGAGAGCGCCGTGATTTTCTCCCATGTGGCGTCCTTTGAGCCGTCGTCCACGAAAATGAGCTCGCAGCCGATCGCGGCATCGGACAGCACACTGCGGATGACCGAAGCCGTTTTTTCCAGAACGGCCCCCTCATTATAGACAGGGATCACTACCGAAAGCATCACTCCGCCTCCTTCGCCGTTTCCGGCTCGCACCGGATCTCACCGATGCCGAGCACGTCCGCCATAGCGCCGTTCGGCCAGCTCTGCGCGTCTTCCGTATCGAGATATTTGAGATCGTACAGCGCGGAATAGCGCGTCAGCGTCTCGATATACGGCACCGTCGCACTGCTCTCGCCGCGCGCGGCCGCCTCGGCGATGGTGCTTTCGTTCGCCCTCACCTGAAGATACACATTCGTAATATCGGCAAAGCCGAAAACACCCCAATAGAGCGTCGACAGCACGAGCACCGCCGCCGCGCACAGCACCGTGAGCTTCGCTTTGCCGGAGAAGAGCTCCGACAAAAGCACGGCGTCTGCCGCAATGAGCAGCACCGCCGGAAACGCGAGACACCGCTCCGGATAATACGAGGCGACGCTCAGCGCGAAGTTGGCGCAGAGCGAGCCGAGCACGAGCGCCGCGGCGAGATAAATTTTCTCCCGGCGGACACGATACCAGAGCGCCGCAACGAGCGACACAGCAAAAACAACGAGCAGCACCGCCAGCGAGCGGTACTTCTCCAACGCGGCGACAAGCCCCGTTCCAAGGGACGCGAGCGAGCTCTCCGCGCCGCTTTTCATGCTCTCCGCCGGGCGGGTCATCATAAAAATGAAACCGCCGACCGACGCGAGCACCGGCAGCCACGGGAGGACGCCGTTTTTCTTCCTGCAAAGCACACGGCGGCCAAAAAGCAGCAGTGCCGAAAGGAAGATCGCCCCGGCCGCCATATTTTCCAGATACGCGCCGGTATAAAAGCCCGCGAGCATCCACAAAATCCAGAACAGCGGTTTTTTCTTCGCATCACGATCCAAAAGACGGATGTACGGCGCGAGAAATGCAAAACCGATAACGCATCCCCAGCCGTAATTGCACGCCCCGTCCAGCCAGAAGAACACCTGTCCGAACGCCGGAACAAACACCCACACGGCGCAGAAGATCATCAATAGAATGAGGTTATCCCGCTCGCCCTCCGGCTGCGTGAGCCGGGCAAGGAGCGCGATCAGCGCCGTGAATATCAAAGCGTTTACTATATTAAATACCGCTTTCGGCAGCAGCAGAAAGAGCTGCGCCCAGAAATGGGCGAAGAGCCGTCCGTTCATGGTCTGCGCGTGCGCCGCCATGGAGGGAAATATCTCGCCGAAGCGCGTGAGACGCCCGCCGGTCGCAAAACTGTGCATATACGCCCAGTCGTCCACCGCGTACGGCGTGAGGACATTTCCGAGCAGCATGAGAAGAAAAATTCCGAGGAGCAGCGCAGCACGCACTCTCCCGGAGCGGATCGCCGGCATGGTCAGCGCCTCCTTGCATGGGATTCTTTGCTTATATTATACACAAGCGGAAAATGAAGTCAAACTCCGCCTCGAATTTTTGAAAAAGCCTATTGACAATACCCCCCAGGGGTATATAATGCATACAGAAAGGCAGGGACGACCCTTGGACGAAGAAAAAATGTGTTGCTGCTGCAAAAAAACCGAGCGAAGCGAGGAAGAGCGCCGCGCGCTTATGAATCGTCTGAGCCGGATCGAAGGGCAGATCCGCGGCATCCGCGGGATGCTCGAGCGCGATGCTTACTGCGCGGACATTCTCACGCAGTCTGCGGCGGTGAGCGCGGCGATGAACGGCTTTAACCGCGCGCTTTTGAACGCGCACCTCCACAACTGCGTCGTGCGCGACATCCGCGCGGGAGACGACTCCGTTGTGGACGAGCTGACGGAGCTTTTGCAGAAGCTGATGAAATAACCCGAACCGCAATACACCACAACAGAAAGGCAAATACCATGACGCAATACTCTGTTACAGGCATGAGCTGCGCGGCGTGCTCCGCGCGGGTGGAAAAGGCGGTCTCCGCCGTGCCAGGCGTTACCTCGTGCGCGGTGAGTCTGCTCACAAATTCGATGGGTGTGGACGGTACCGCCGCTCCGGCAGACATCATCCGCGCAGTGGAAAACGCCGGGTACGGCGCAAGTTTGAAGGGGGCGAAGGGTGCCGCGCCCGCCGCGGCAGCGGACGAGCTGGCCGACCACGAGACGCCGAAGCTCAAAAAGCGGCTGATTGCCTCGGTGTCGGTGCTGCTCGTACTGATGTACTTTTCGATGGGCCATATGTGGGGCGCGCCGATGCCGCACTGGCTGCATCACAACAGCGTCGGCATGGGGCTCATCCAGCTCCTGCTCGCGGGCATCGTGCTCGTTATCAACCAGAAATTCTTCATCAGCGGCTTCCAGAGCGCCGTAAAAGGCGCGCCGAACATGGATACGCTTGTTGCGATGGGTTCGGCGGCGGCGTATCTCTGGAGTGTATACGAGCTCTTCACGCTGACCATTGACCCGATGGCGGAGGCCGATCTCTATTTTGAATCCGCCGCCATGATATTGACGCTCATCACCGTCGGCAAGACGCTGGAAGCGCATTCCAAGGGCAAAACGACCGACGCGCTCCGCTCGCTCATGCAGCTCTCGCCGAAAACGGCGCGGCTGGAGCGGAACGGCGAGGAGGTCGTCGTCCCGGCGGAGGAAGTCGTTCTCGGCGACATTTTCCTCGTCCGCCCCGGCGACAGCATCCCGGTGGATGGCGTCGTGCTCTCCGGCGCGAGCGCCGTGAACGAGTCCGCGCTCACGGGGGAAAGTCTCCCCGTGGACAAGGCGGAAAACGACAAGGTAAGCGCCGGTACGATCAACCAGTCCGGCTTTCTGCGCTGCCGGGCGACCGGCGTCGGCGAGGATACGGCGCTCTCGCAGATCATCCGCATGGTGAGCGACGCCGCCGCGACGAAAGCGCCCATTGCCAAGACTGCCGACAAGGTCGCGGGGGTATTCGTGCCGACGGTGATCGGCATCGCAGCCGTTACCATTATCGTCTGGCTGCTCGTAGGGCAGACATTCGGATATGCGCTCGCGCGCGGAATATCGGTGCTCGTTATCAGCTGCCCGTGCGCGCTCGGGCTTGCCACGCCGGTCGCCATTATGGTCGGCAGCGGCGTCGGCGCGAAAAACGGCATTCTCTTCAAAACGGCGGCCTCGCTTGAAGAGACCGGCCGCACACAGATCGTTGTGCTCGATAAGACCGGTACCATCACGACCGGCCAGCCGGAAATCACCGATCTTCTCCCGGCGGACGGCGTTTCCGAGGACGAGCTTCTGCGCTTTGCCGCAGCGCTCGAGAGCAAGAGCGAGCACCCCCTCTCCCGCGCCATTTTAAACGGCTTTGCCTCCCACGGCGGCGAGTGTCCCGAGGCGGAAAACTTCGCCGCCGTGCCGGGCCGCGGTCTCACCGCGAAGATCGAAGGATACACCGTCTGCGGCGGCAACGCCGACTTCATCCGCGAAAAGACCGCGCTCCCGGAGATCATCACGCAGCGCGCCGCGGCGCTCGCGGACGAGGGCAAAACGCCGCTCTACTTCTCCCGAAATAATGAGCTCCTCGGCGTGATCGCCGTGGCGGACGTTATGAAGAGCGACGCTGCCGAAGCTATCCGCGAGCTCAAGGGTATGGGTCTTCGCGTCGTGATGCTCACGGGCGACAACGCCCGCACCGCCGCCGCCATCGGCTCTGCGGCCGGGGTCGACGCCGTGGTGGCCGGGGTGCTCCCGGACGGCAAGGAGGCCGTGATCCGGAAGCTGCGCGAGAGCGGCAAGGTCGCCATGGTGGGCGACGGCATCAACGACGCCCCGGCGCTCACGCGCGCGGACGTCGGTCTCGCCGTCGGTGCCGGAACGGACGTCGCCATCGACGCTGCGGACGTTGTGCTTATGAAAAGCGGCGTGAGCGATGTTTCCGCCGCCATCCGGCTCAGCCGCGCGGCGCTGCGCAACATTCGGGAGAATCTTTTCTGGGCGTTCATCTATAATATCATCGGCATCCCGCTCGCCGCAGGCGTATGGATCCCGATCTTCGGCTGGACGCTGCAGCCGATGTTCGGCGCGCTCGCGATGAGTCTTTCGAGCTTCTGCGTCGTGACGAACGCGCTGCGGCTCAATCTTTTCCGTCTGCACGAAGCGAAGCACGATAAGCACAGGCAGCCGGTGACGCTCCCGGTCGAGTTCACCGCCGCGCCGCAGGAAACGAATACCGCAACCGATCATAAGGAGGAAAAAACCATGTACAAAACCACCGTCACCGTTGAGGGCATGATGTGCCACATGTGCGAAAAGCACGTCAATGAGGCGCTCTCCAAAGCCTTTGCTGCCGAGAACCCCGTTTCCGACCACACCGCGAACAAGACCGAGTTCATCTCCGCCGAAAAGCCGGACGAGGCGAAGGTCAAGGAAGTCATCGAGGCCGCCGGGTATACCGTCAAGGCCGTGCACACCGAAACGGTGTAAGACCGCGCACGCAGCACAACGGAGTCTCTTTTGAGGCTCCGCTGAATTTTTTTACGAACCGATCGGCAGAAGTCCTCGTCTATAGGGTGTAAACTTCTTCAAAAAAAGGAGAAACCATATGAAAAAGCTGACAACCCTGTTTCTGTCTCTGGCGCTGCTTCTTGTGCTGTGCGCCTGCGGCGCGCCGAACGCCAGCAGCGGCAACGCGTCCTCTGGCGACGCCTACGCAAGCTGGGGCAACGCCTCTTCCGGAGACGCGTATGCGAGCTGGGGCGACGCCTCTGCCGGCGATGCTTATGCAAGCTCCGGCAACGCAACCGGAGTGCTTCCGCTCAGCGCAACGCCCGCGTCCACGGACGAACCGTTCTTCTGCGTGACGCTGGAATCCTCCCGTCTGTACGCTTTCCCGGCCGGCGGGGGCGAGGGCAGGCTGCTCGTTGACAAGTACACCAACTGCTTCGATCAGGACGGTGACAGCGTGCTCGCTTCCTTTGACGACGGCAGCGTCGCACGTGTCGATATCCGAACCGGTGAGGTCGAGGAGATTCTACCTGCCGGCACGCAGCTATTCCACCGCATCCATGCCTATTCCGGCGGCTTCGTCGGCGAATATTACAGTATCCGCGAATCGAAGCTCTATCTCTGCGAAGACGGCAAAGAGCCGGTGGAGATCTTCACCGACCGGTACTTCGGCGATGTGCGCGTGATCCGCGATACGCTCGTCGGCAGTGACTACAGCAACGGCACAAACCGAATCATCGGCTATGCGCTCCCCTCGCTTGAGCAGAAGTGGGAGACGCCGCTCGACGCATATTGCTGCCTTTCCGCAAACGACGACGATCTTCTCATCAGCAACTCCTACGACGGATTCATCTCCCGCGTTGATCCGGGCGACGGCTCCGTGGCAAATGTCAGCGGGGCAGTTTACGCCAATGACAGCGTGCTCTATGCTTACGACGGTGCATATCTCGTCGAAGGGAATTACGAAACCAACTTCGCGCTTTACTATCTCCGCGGCAATGAACGCCTGACGCTGGATCTCCCGCAGGCCGAAACCACCCGTTATGTCGCCTCTGCCCGCGACGGCAAGGTTCTGATCTCGTGCAGCGCCAGTGTTGAGGCCGGCGATTACGGTTGGACAAACACAACAACGTACATTGTCCTTGATATGGAATCGGCCAAGCTGTACATTGTCGATCTAAACGGTCTGTACAGCGAACTGTTTGCCGACGGCGATTTCCCGGTTATGGACTCCTCTACAGCGAGAAAGCCGTTGGTGCAGAACATCTACCGTTTCTTCTGTCTTGACACCGGCTACGGCGGGGCGGAGCCGCTCTGCTCCACGACGCACGGCGCGTGGCTGAACATTGCCGATAAGAAGGCGGACATCGCCCTGCTCGCCGCGCCCACCGATGAAGAAAAGGCCTATCTCGCCGAGCGCGGCGTGGAGGTCGAAATGAAGCTCTACGGCGGCGACGGACTGGTGTTCATCGGGAACAGCGCATGCGGTGTCACCGACCTGACGCTCGATCAGGTACGCGCCATTTTCCGCGGCGAGATCACCAACTGGAGCGAGCTCGGCGGCGCGGATCACGCGATCCGCGTGCTTTACCGCGATGATCAGTCCGGCAGCCAACGGCTTTTTGAAAAGATGGTGTTCAAAGGCGAGGATGTTCCGGATTACGAGGCGCTCGGCTTTGAGCGGCTCGACGAGATGAACACGCTCGTCTCCGCCTGTCTCGACGATCCTTACGCCATCGGGTACAGCATTATGACGTATATGAACGACGTCTATTCCAACGAAGCGCTGCTCGCCTTCTCGCTGAACGGCTACAGCGCCACGCCGGAGAATGTCCGCACCGGCGATTACCCGCTCGGCACGAAGGGCTATGTCGTCATTCGCAGCGACGAGCCGGAGGACAGTCCCGCCCGGCGGCTCTATAACTGGTTCGGTTCCCCCCTTTCGGATACATTCCTCACCAGCTGCGGCATCACGCCGCTGAGCGAATAACGTTCCACTCTGCGCGGAAAACGGCACGGTTCATGTAAGGAGGCGAAAGCATGGCGTTTACGCATTGGGAATCGCTCAAAAAGATCGACGCCCACATCCACATTCTCCCCGACGCCGTACACAAGGCAAACCCGGACTCCGACGATGTCTGGCTCTGCACAGACATTCACGGATACTGCGCCATGATGGACAATCTGCATATCGAAAAAGCCGTCATCATGCCGCTGAACGACCCGTGGCTCATGTCCATGGAATTCACGATCGATGCCATCCATCGGAATCTTCGGGATATGAAAAACGCCTCTCCCGGCAGGTTCTACGCCTTCGCGGACATCGACACGCGCAATACCCCGGCGCAGTCTGCGGAGGCGATCCGAAAAGCACTGGACGGCTACGGTCTGGACGGCATCAAGATCCACCCCAATAATACGAGGTGCGCGCTGGATGACGAGTATAACGCCCCCATTTTCGCGCTGGCGCAGCAGCGGAACATTCCCGTCGCCATCCATTCCTATCCCAATTCCGCAGAGGATGTCTGCGCTGCAAAGCGCATTGGAAGAATTCTGGAACGCTATCCCGGCCTGCGGCTGATCGTTGCGCACATGGGCGGAGCCCAGTGGGAAGAGCTGCTGGACGTTGCGTGCTTCGTGGATATGTCCGCGATCCTGCCCGACTATGTCCGCGCCTTCGGCATCGCAAAGACCGAAGAAATTCTGCGCTCCTTCGGGGCGGACCGTCTGCTTTTCGCCACCGACTATCCCGACAACCGGCATTTGCCGCCCGTGGAGATCTATGCCGCCTATTTCGACATTCTCAACCGAATGGATTTCACGGAAGAGGAAGCCGTAAAGATTGCGTATACAAACATGCGCGATATAATGACAGCCTCCAAATGAACGATTTCCCCTTCTATCAAGCAAACAGGCCCCGGACATCGAAATGTCCGGGGCCTGTTTGCTTTCTTTTACTCTTTTATATTCCGGATCTTCTCAAGATCGCCGCTGCAGAGTGCTTCCATGTTGCGGAAGATTTTTTCCGCGTCCCAATCCCACCATTGGAGCTCCAGAAGATACGCCGTGAGCTCTTCGTCGAACCGGCGGCGGATGACCCGGCAGGGATTGCCGCCCGCGATGCAGTACGGCGGAACGTCCTTCGCCACAACGGAGTTGGCGGCGATGATAGCGCCGTCGCCGATGTGTACGCCCGGCAGCACCGTTACGTTCTGCCCGATCCACACGTCGTTCCCGACGACCGTGTCGCCTTTCAGCGGCAGATCATCGAGCTTTGGGGCAAACTTCTCCCAGCCGCCGCCCATGATGTTGAAGGGGTAGGTCGTTACGCTGTTCATGCGGTGGTTCGCGCCGTTCATAATAAACTCAATGCCGCGGGCGATAGCGCAGAATTTCCCGATGATGAGCCTGTCGCCGAGGAAATCATAATGGTGCGTGACGTGTTCCTCAAACTTTTCCGCGCCGTCTATGTCGTCGTAATACGTGTAATCCCCGACAAGGATATTCGGCCGGGAAATGATGTTTTTTATGTACACGACCTGACGGATGTTCTCGTTGGGATAGATGCTGTTTGGATTGGGTCCCGTCATAAAAGCATCCTCCGCTTAAAACCCGAGAGCGCGGAAGGCGTCCTCAAAGGGCGCGGCGCAGATGCCGCGCTCGGTGATGATGCCGGTGATGAGCGAATGGTCGGTCACGTCGAACGCAGGGTTATACACGCCGACGCCCTCCGGCGCCATGCGCTTTTTGTACCACATCTCCGTGACCTCCTCCGCGGCGCGCTGCTCAATGGGGATCTCCTCGCCGGACGCGAGCGACATATCGATCGTGGAGCTCGGCGCGCAGACATAAAACGGGATGCCGTAATGCTTCGCCAATATCGCCACGGCGGAGGTGCCGATCTTGTTCGCGGCGTCGCCGTTCCGCGCCACGCGGTCACAGCCGACAAATATTATGTTAACCTTCCCCGTCTGCATCAGGCTCGACGCGGCGTTATCGCAAAGGAGCGTCGTATCCAATCCGGCAGCGTGCATCTCGAGCGCCGTGAGCCGCGCGCCCTGCAATAGCGGGCGCGTTTCGTCGCAGTAGACGCGAAGATCGTTCCAGCCGTGCTCAAGAGCAATATACATCGGCGCGGTCGCCGTGCCGTATTTCGCGGTGGCGAGCGTTCCGGCGTTGCAGTGCGTGAGAATGCCGTCCCCGTGGTGCAGAAGTGCAAAGCCCAGCTCGCCGATGGAGCGGCTGATGGCGACATCCTCATCGCGGATGCGCTGCGCCTCCGCAAAAAGAATCTCGCGGATGGCCGGAATGCTCTCACCGGCATGCGCCTCCGCCGTCTGCCACATCCGGTCGAGCGCCCAGAAGAGATTCACCGCCGTCGGGCGGGCGGAGGCAAGGTATTCCTTCGTTTCACGCAGGCGCGCGAAAAAGATATCCTTATCCTCCGTTTCGATCTGCGAGGCGGCCAGTGCGAGCGCATAGCCCGCGCACACACCGATGGCCGGTGCGCCGCGCACACGCAGCGAATAGATCGCCTCCCAGATATCGCGCATATCCGAAAGATGCAGCGTTTTCACCTCGCCGGGCAGCAGCGTCTGATCCAGAATTTCCAGACATGTCCGGTCCGGTGAGAGCAATACGGTATCGAGTTCGAGAGCGTTCAAGGCTTAATCCCCCTCGGTGTTTTTTTCCATTCTGACACAGCTTTCCCCGCTTGTCAACGGCGGCAGACACCGCAGGAGATATGCCGCGTACGCAGCCGCGAGAACGATGAGGATCCGAAAGATGATGCACCGCGTTTTGTAGTCCGGTTCCGGAGCGAACACGCTCAGCGCGTTCAGCACGCCGTGCGTAAGAATGCACGGCGCGAACACGGAACGTATCCCCCCTGCTCGCGGACGAGCGTAAGCGCGGCGCAGACGATCTCCTCGCCGGGAAATTTAACGCCGGGCGGCATACTATTCTCTCCTTGCAGCTTCCGTTGTGCAACATATGTTATATTATGGATGTACTATTTTGCCAATAGCAAACCGGCAGCCGATAAAAGCCGGCCGCCGGCTTGCTCTCTGCTTTACCAGAATTTCTTTTTCTTACAGATCCAAAGACCGAGGGCCAAAACCGCCGCGCTGATGACGCCTACCATGAGATAGCCGTATTTCCAGCTCAGCTCCGGCATATTGACAAAGTTCATGCCGTACCAGCCGGTGAGCAGCGTGAGGGGAAGAAAGATCGTCGTGACAATGGTGAGGATCTGCATCACACGGTTCTGCCGGATATCGATCTGCGCCTGAAACGCGCTTTGGATCTGCCGGCAGTATTCACACAGGAGCTGCGCGTTCTCCCGCAGGCGGGCAACACGCCCCTCAAAAAGACGAAATCGCTCCGTTTCCGTTTCCGAAAAGAAACCGTTCTCGTTTTCGCACAGCTCGCACGCCACGTCGTCGAGCTGCGAATAATAGCGAAAGAGCGCCATTGTCTCCTTTCGCAACGCGTTCATCGCAGCGCTGAGAGAATCAACGCCGTCGGCGAGCACCTGATCCTCCAAGGCTTCCGCCTGCTCTTCCAGCTCTTCCAAACGATGCAGATCACGGACAATGAGCTGTTCAAAGAAATCATAGAGCGTCTGCCCGACCGTTCCCTTCGTCCATCGTTTTTCCTGCGCGATGCGGTGCAGGAGGGGCGGAAGCGAAGCGGAATCGTCCGTGAGAACGATGCGGTTTTGCGTAACGAGCAGACCGTATGCGGCGCGGACACCGTCTTTTCCCTTACGCGGGAGCACAAGCGTACCGGACAGGCAGTCGGGGCGCACCTCGGCACGGCAGGTCCGCGCACCGCGCACCGATGGCGTATGTTCCAGAACTTTTTCCAGCCCCGGAAGGTCCGGGCGTTTCTCCAGCTCCTCCGTTGTGAGAAGCACAAGCGCCGGAACATCCGCACAGGGTGCGGATTCCGTATGTATAAGAGATTCTCCGATACGATACCAGATCATTGATTTTCCTCCCAAAAGCATAGACCGCCCGCAGCATGACGCCGCGGGCGGTTGAAAGGCATTTTTATTTCTCGGCCTTCATTGCGAGATAGGCGTTGATGAAGCCGTCGATATCGCCGTCCATAACAGCCTGGATGTTGCTGTTTTCATAACCGGTGCGCGTGTCCTTGGCGAGCGTATACGGCATGAATACGTACGAGCGGATCTGGCTGCCCCACTCGATCTTCTGCTGCACGCCCTTGATGTCCGAGATCTTTTCGAGATGCTCGCGCTCCTTGATCTCAGCGAGCTTGGCACGGAGCATGGACTTACAGTTTTCAAGATTCTGGAAGTGGCTGCGCTCGACCTGCGAGGAGACGACGATGCCCGTCGGCAGGTGGGTCAGACGCACGGCGGAGGAGGTCTTGTTGACCTTCTGGCCGCCCGCGCCGGAGGAGCGGTACACGTCCATTTTGATCTCGTCGTCGCGCAGCTCGATCTCGCTGTTGTCCTCGGCGATCTCGGGCATGACCTCCACGGCGGCAAAGCTTGTGTGGCGGCGGCCGGAGGCGTCGTACGGCGAGATGCGCACAAGGCGGTGGACACCGTTTTCGCTTTTAAGATAGCCGTAGGCGTTGTCGCCCTCGATCTTGATGGTGGCGGACTTGATGCCGGCCTCTTCGCCGTCCTGATAGTCGAGCAGCGTATACTTATAGCCGTGGCGGTCGGTCCACATGGTATACATGCGGTAGAGCATCTGCGTCCAGTCCTGCGCCTCGGTGCCGCCGGCACCGGCGTGGAACGTTAGGATGGCGTTGTTCGCGTCGTACTCGCCGGTGAGCAGCGTGGAAAGACGCATTTCTTCCAGCTTTTCCGAGAGCGTATCGTACTCCGCTTTCAGCTCTTCAAGCATGGAGGCATCGTCCTCTTCGAGCGCCATTTCACACATGGTGAAAAGATCGTCCCAGGACGAGCAGAGCTTGTCGTACTTTTCGCACTTCGTCTGCAGCTGCTTGATGCGCTGCTGCACCTGCTGCGAGTGGGAGACGTTGTTCCAGAAGCCGTCCTGCGCGCTCTCCTCCTGCAGCTCGGCGATCTCGCGCTTCGCCTCTTCCAGATGGAGCGCGTCCTGCAGATCGTCCAGCGCAGGCTTGAGCGTGTTGAGCTTGCCTTTATACTCTTCAAATTCCAACATTGACATGACAAAAATTCCCTTTGCATTCCAAATCAAATTAGCTAAGATATTATATACAAAAAAACCATAAATGTAAAGGCTCGAAAAGTTGAACTTTCCGCTTTCTTTCCTCGGAGAATGTGGTATACTTATTATGAAAATATGTGCCCACACCGGGTACGCCACGAAAATTAAAGACAGAAAGGTGATTTGTTTTGATTTCACACGGCAAAGAAGTCAAGGTATTCTCCGGAAACTCCAATCCCGCTCTGGCGGAAAGCATCTGCAACCATCTCTACAAGCCCCTCGGCAAGGCCGACATTAAGCGCTTCGCCGACGGCGAATGCTCCGTTTCCATCCTTGAGCCCGTCCGCGGCGCGGATGTGTTCATCGTGCAGTCTACCTGCAAGCCCGTGAACGACAACCTAATGGAGCTGCTCGTCATGATCGACGCGATGCACCGCGCCAGTGCCGGTCGTATCACCGCTGTCATCCCGTACTTCGGCTACGCCCGTCAGGACCGCAAGGCGAAGAGCCGCGACCCCATCTCCGCAAAGCTCGTTGCGAACATCATCGAGGCCGCCGGCGCCGACCGCGTACTTACCATGGACCTGCACGCCAACCAGATCCAGGGCTTCTTCGATATCCCCGTGGACAACATGCGCGGCGCTCCCCTCTTCGCCGATTACTATCTGCAGAAGTTCGGCAAGGGCAACCCCGACGTGATGGTCGTCTCCCCCGACGTGGGCAGCGTGGCCCGCGCCCGCCAGTTTGCCATGAAGCTCAACATGAACCTCGCCATCGTCGATAAGCGCCGCGAGGTCGCCAACAAGTCCGAGGTCATGAACATCATCGGCAACGTGGAAGGCAAGACCGTCATCCTGCTCGACGATATGGTCGATACCGCCGGTTCCCTCTGCGGCGCTGCCAGAGCGCTCATCGAGGTCGGCGGCGCGAAGGAGATCTATGCCTGCGCCACGCACGGCGTTCTCTCCCGCCCGGCGCTCGAGCGCATTGAGGAAAGCCCCATCAAGGAGCTGAAGCTCTGTGACACGATCCCCTATCCCGTCGGCGAGCCGCGTCTCGAGAAGATCAACTATGTCTCCGTGGACCGTCTCTTCGCCGAAGCCATCCGCCGCATCTACGAGGAAGTTTCCATCTCCCCGCTGTTCGAGTAAGATATCCCTATGCTGTTTCGTTCTTCCTCCGGCGGCGCCGAATGGATGATCGTCTTTCTCGGCAACGCCGGGCCGCGATATAACGGCACGCGCCACAACGTCGGCTTTGCCGTCGGCGACATACTCGCCAAGCGCTGCGGTGTTTCGATCAACCGCCTCCGTTCGCGCGCGCTCACGGCCCGCGCGAACATCGGCGGTCACGATGTGCTGCTCGTAAAGCCGCAGACGTTTATGAATCTCTCCGGCGAGGCGGTGCGCCCGCTTGCGGATTATTTCAAGATCCCTCTGGAGCGTGTTCTCGTTGTTTCCGATGAGGTCGCGCTCGTACCGGGGCGGCTTCGTATGCGCGCCTCCGGCAGCGCCGGAGGGCACAACGGGCTCAAAAACATCATTCTCCATCTCGGCACGGAAAACTTCCCCCGGCTGCGTGTCGGCGTCGGCTCCCCGCCGCACCCCGATTACGACATGGCCGACTGGGTGATGGGCGTTCCCCGCGGTGAAGATGCCGCGGCGCTCGAAAAGGCCGAAGAACGCGCCGCCGATGCCATCGAATGCTGCGTGCAGCAGGGCATCGACCGCGCGATGAACCGCTATAACGGATGAAAAAGTAACCCCCCAGTAAAACCGGGGGTTCTTCCTATGCGGGCGAAGCCCTCT
>ERZ827490.503-NODE-503-length-61682-cov-8.453048_pt1 | contig 61682 bp, 63 predicted proteins | sample MGYA00519770_ERZ827490 | MGnify/ENA primary metagenome ERZ827490 (study PRJEB31778, sample SAMEA3449324) | human gut metagenome | biome: human gut; feature: human-associated habitat; material: faeces | place: United Kingdom | collected 2010/2012 ...
GCCGCTTCCCACCGTCCTGTCGAAATATCACAGAGCATTGAAAAAGATGCGCAGCTTTCTGGAAGGAGATGACGCCTGATGACCAATGAAAAAATGGAGCGGCAACTGGCTGTGGCCCTTGAAAAGACCGCGCCGGACGATATGAGCGGCGTTCTCTCCCGCTGTGAAACGCGGAAAGGAACGGTAATCAATATGCCGACTATGAAAACAGCAAAAAGAAAATGGACGATTCTGGTTGCCGCCTGCTTGGCGGTGGTTCTTCTTGCCGGCGGAGGCGTACTCTATCAGCAGGCGAATGCAGTTGCCTCTGTGGTGTCGCTGGATGTCAATCCGAGCATTGAATTGAAGGTGAACAGCAGCGAAAAGGTGCTGGTCTGCACACCGCTCAATGATGATGCCAAGGCGATCCTTGCGGATATGAGCAATGGTGCCGACCTCAAGGGTGCGAAGTTGGATGTGGCGGTCAACGCCATCGTAGGCAGCCTTGTGCGAAACGGCTATCTCGACAGCATTTCCTCCGCCATCATGATCTCGGTGGAGGACAAGGACGCAGCCCGTGCGGAAAAGCTCCAGCGTGAGCTGACCAGCACCGTGGACGGCGTGTTGCAGACCAGCGAAGCAAAGGCCGCCGTCCTGACGCAGACGCTGACGCAGGATGCGGCGCGGGAGCAGCAGGCACGGGAGAACAGTATTTCCACCGGCAAGGCGGCGCTGGTGAACCGCGTCCTCGCCATCAACCCGGCGCTCAAGTTTGACGCGCTGGCAAAGCTCTCGGTGGAGGAGCTGAAGGACCTTGCGGAAGCGGGCGCCCCCGCCATGCCCATCGGCAAGGATGCCGCCGCTTACGCCGCGGAGCAGTATGCCGGGACAACGGCGTTGGACTCCATCACGGCGGAGGTCGATTCCGAGCTGGACGAATTCCCCGCGCACTACGAGGTGGAGCTGCACACGGCATGGGGTGAGTTTGAGTATCTGGTGGACGCCTACACGGGGAAGGTGCTCAGCGGGCAGAAGGACTTGCCGGCCACGGCCCCTGTAGGGGATGAGACGGCAAAGCCTATTGCGCCCACCGGCGACATCGGCCATGCCAAGGCGAAGTCCATCGCCCTGAACCACGCGGGCGTGAGCGAGAGCAAGGCGTATGACATGGAGATCGAGCTGGACGATGAGGACGGCACGCTCGTCTACGAGGTCGAGTTCAAATTCGGCGGCATGGAGTACAGCTACGAGATCAACGCCGCCACCGGCGCGGTCCTCAAGCATGAGGCGGAGTTGGATAACTGAAAGAAAAGGCGTGAGCCGCTGCAATACAGCGGCTCGCGCCTTTTTACGGGTTATACAGGATCATGTGCAGAATGGTGGTTTGGTCGGAGATGTTGCGGTAGGTGTGGGCGGTGTCGCCCTGAAAGCGGACGCTTTCGCCCGCCTGAACGACAATGTCCTTCTGATCAGCCGTGATTTCGATTGCACCGGCGAAAAGGGTGACAAACTCGGTGGTACCCCGCAGATGCGGCTCCGACTGCCAATGGCTGCCGGGAGCCAGCTCCATATAGTAGACGGAGAACTTCCGGTTTTCATCGTCCGGAAAAAGGCAGTAAGGCGATACATTGAAAATTATCAAAAACCTGATTTCGACCTTGCAATTCAGGGTACACTCCGCCGCAAAAAACCTCGGAAGTCTTGCCCTGTAAGGCTTCCGAGGTTTTTCTTCAGAATGGCGGAAATTTGTGTAACACCAACCAAACCCTTGCCCTGCAGGGCTTTCCGGCTTGACGGCCTGATAACTCCGACTCTGTAGGCCGCTGGTTCGAATCCGGTCGGGCGTACCATAAAGAATTACCGGTATAGATGCGTCTGGCACAAAGCCAGACGCATCAACCGTTTCCGTTCATAAGGATGTATTTTCTTACGGTGAGATAAGAATGGCCTCAAGTACATCGGTGTCTCCGGCTGACCGAAGCGTATGTTGTCGACAGGCAGCCGACAGGAAAACGTGAAACCAACGTATCGTTTGAGGTGGGTTTGACGATAACTGGACCGGTGGTTGCAAACAGCGGGGGCGGATGGTATACTCTGTGTCAGAGCGCAGCCCGCACTATGGGAACTGTATCCGATCATAGTCTCACGGTGTTTAGCGGCGGTGCCTGCCTGTATGTGAAGATGAAAGGACGGTGACAGTGGTGTATTTCGAATACGGGGAAACAGAGCTTTCTTATCTGCGGCAGAAAGACAGGCGGCTTGGTGAAGTCATTGACCGTATTGGGTATATCGACCGTGCCGTGGATACGGACTTGTTCTCTGCCATTGTCCATCATATCATCGGCCAGCAGATATCGACTAAGGCGCAGGCGACCATCTGGCAGCGGATGCAGGATGCGCTGGGTGAGGTGAACGCGGAGAGCATCCTTGCGGCGGGAGTCCCTGAACTGCAAGCCCTGGGTATGACCTTCCGTAAGGCGGAATACATCACAGATCTGGCGCAAAAGGCCCGGGACGGTGCGTTTGATCTGGACGGCATATGGCAGAAAACGGACGGGGAGGTGATCCGCGAACTGAGCAGTCTGAAGGGTGTTGGCATCTGGACAGCGGAGATGATCCTGCTGTTCTGTATGCAGCGGCCCGATGTGTTTAGTTACGACGATCTGGCTATTCAGCGCGGACTGCGGATGCTCTATCACCACCGCAGCATTGACCGTAAGCGGTTTGAGATATACCGCCGTCGGTTTAGCCCGTATGGCAGCGTGGCGAGCCTGTATCTGTGGGCGGTGGCCGGTGGAGCGATACCGGAGCTGAAAGATCATAAGCCGAAAAAGAGATTGGAGGGAAAGAGATGATCTGGACATCCGAGTATATGTCGCCGCTGGGTAGGATCACGCTGGCCTGCGACGATGAGGCGCTCGTTGGTCTATGGTTCAACGGGCAGCGGTATTTCGGCAGTGTTCTGCCGAAAGTGACTGTACAAAGGGAACACCCGTTGTTTACAGAGGCCGGTCGCTGGCTGGATATCTATTTTTCCGGTAAGGAACCGGGGTTTCTGCCGCCGCTGCGCTATGATACCACACCGTTCCGTAAGCGTATCTGTGACATCATGCTGACGATACCGTATGGAAAGACCATGACCTACGGAGAGATCGCTGCTGAAGCGGCTCGCCAGCAGGGGCTGGCCAAAATGTCCGCGCAGGCGGTGGGCGGCGCGGTGGGGCATAACCCGATCTCTCTCATGATCCCGTGCCACCGTGTGGTGGGTACAAACGGCAGCCTTACCGGCTATGGCGGTGGCATCCAAAGGAAGAAAGCATTGCTGGAGCTGGAGCGTGCCGATATGCATGGCTTGTTTGTGCCGAAGAAGGGGACTGCACTTTGATCGGGTCTTGCTTTCTGTGTAGCCTGAGAATATACGCACGTCCGGCCTGACTGGACCGGACGTGTGTTTTTGTTTTTCCTGCGGGGGTATTTGACGAGAAAATGTGAGAAAAGAGCAGACAGCGTCTTGAAGACAGGCGGCGGAGGTATGGCTTACAAAAGCTCCTCCGTTTTTCGATAGCCCAGCGCAGTGGAGATCATGGACGCGGTGGCGCAGACCTGTTCCACCGCCGCAAGGAATTCATCGGAACGGGTGCTGCGGAACATACCGATCACGCCCACGGTGTATCGTGCTTTGCCCTCCACGGTATAGACCGGTGCGGAAATGGAGCGCAGGCCGATCTTGTATTCGCCGTTTTCAATGGCGTAGCCGTTGGTACGGCACAGATCGATCTCCTGCATCAGCGCGGTCAGATCGGTGATGGTGTGCGGGGTGAACTGGGTCATATGCTGCGCGCGCAGCAGCGCCTCGGCACTGGTGCGGGACATATGTGCCAGAAAGACCTTGCCCTGCGACGTACAGTAGATTGGCAGCCGGGAACCTATATCCGACACGATACGCAGATTGTCCCGGGTCTCCACCTGATCCAGCGTGATCACGCTGCCGCCCTCACACACCGAGAGCATGACGGACGCTCCGGTCCGCTGGCACAGGTGCTCCATATAGGGGCGGGCCACCAGAGAGATGTCCCAGGACCGTTCCACCTGACGTCCATATTCGAACAGCCGCAGGCCCAGCGTGTATTTTCCGTCCGGCGTCTGCGCTGCCACGTCATAGGCCCGCATGGTGGTCAGCAGGCCGAACACGGTGCTCTTCGGATATCCGCACCGGGTGGCCAGTTCCTTCAGCGACAGCGGACTTTCGGCCTGACTCAGAATTTGCAGGACCCCCATGGCCTTCGCTACGGATAATATGATATTTCCATCCATCATGGCGCCGCACCTCCCGTTGCTATCAGCATACCGATTTCGTTATTCTCTGTCAAGAACGATCCGAGAAAGCTGACACAAAATAAGAGAAAACCTCCGGAAACGGAGGCTTTTTCTGCACAGCTGAAGAACAGCGGGAAGGCCATGAAAACAGAGGGGTACTTGCGGAAACGGTCATGCTACGCTATAATACAAGGCGATCCAGGGAGAACCATTTGTAGTTTCCGGGGTGGACAGAAGCCTATAAGGAGGACCTTGTACCATGGAGAAAAAGCTGACTCATAGTAAGTGGTTTTTATACCTGACAGAGTTTTTCGCGGGAATGTCCGTCATGGCGGTGGAACTGGGCGCCAGCCGCCTGATGGCGCCGTATTTCAGCTCATCTCAAATCGTTTGGACGGTCATTATCGGCGTTATAATGATCGCTATGGCTGTGGGCAACATTTGGGGCGGACGGATGGCTGACAAGAGCAAGTCGCCGGACCGACTCTATGGCCGGGTCATCATCGCCGCGATTTGGATCGCGTTGATACCCTTTGCGGGCCGATGGATGATCGCCGGGATATCCTTCCTGCTGGCCACGTTCGTAACGAAGAACTTTCTGGTCTGGGCGGCGCTGGCAGCCTGCCTGGTGATCTTCGCCTTCCCCTGTGTGCTGCTGGGCACCGTAACACCGTCCCTGACCAAGTTTACAGTGGACAATCTGGATGACACCGGTAAGACCGTGGGGCAGCTAAATGCGCTGAACACCATCGGCAGCATCATCGGTACCTTTGTGCCCACGTTCCTGACCATCCCGGCGGTGGGTACGGCGGCCACGTTCCTGATCTTTGCGGGTGTGCTGGCCGCTATCGGTATTGTCTACTTCACTTTTGAACGGAAGAAGACGGTCGCCGGTATTATTGCGGTGGTGTTGGTGGCGGGGTTGTGCTTTGCGCTGCCCACCTACAGCTTCGCATTCTGGGAGAGCGACCTGGCCCTGGAGGACGAGTCCATCTACAACTACCTCCAGGTCAAGGATGATGACCACACCACCACGCTCTCCACCAATGTGCTCTTCGGTGTACAGTCGGTGCAGAACAAGGACGGTAAGCTCACCGGAATGTACTACGACTACGCGCTGGCAGCCCCCTGTATGGCGGGTATGGACGGTACCGATAACACAGGCCGCAGCGCCATGATCTTGGGCATGGGGTCCGGCACCTACGCCGGATACTGCGTCCGCTATTTTCCGGGCATGACCGTGCAGGGCGCGGAGATCGACGGCAAGATCGCCGATATCGCCCGCACCTATTTTGGCCTGCCGGAGGAGGTGGAGGTGGCCGTGGCCGATGGCCGGGCCTACCTGACCGCGTCGGAGGAAAAGTTTGATGTGATCATGGTGGACGCCTATCAGGACATCACCATTCCGTTCCAGCTGTCCAGCCGGGAGTTCTTCGCGGCGGTGGCGGAGCATCTGAAGCCGGAGGGCGTCATGGTGGTGAACCTGAACATGACCTCCCGGGAGGATGGCTCCATCAACCAGTACCTCTGCGATACGATGGCCAGCGTGTTTGCGTACACCTACTTGGCCGATGTGCCCGGAAACACCAATACGGAGGTGTTCTGCACCAACGCGCCTGGCCTGCCGGAGCGCTTTGCCGCCAGCCGCGCCGCGCTGACCGACGGAGACTACGCCGCCATGATGGCGGAGGTGGCCGCCGATCTGACGGTCTACACCGGTGGAGACTGCCTTCTGACGGACGACAGGGCGCCGGTGGAGGTGCTGGGTATGCGTGTGCTGGATGAGCTGATCGCCGGAGAACTGGACTATTACCGGGAGAATTTCAGCCTGCAGGAGATACTGGGGATGCTGGGCTGACGGCGGCGCTTGACAAGCCCCGCCGCCGGGGCTATGATAGCCGTGCCGTCCATCTGCCCAGCGGACGAAACGAGAAAATGAGGAATTGCTATGGACGCAGTTGTTCTTGACCATGTGGATAAAACCTATACCACCTACGGCACGGATATCGTCCTGACCGGCGAGACGCGGCCCAGCCGTACCCGACAGGTGCTGCGCGACCTGTCGCTGACCATTCCTGCCGGAGAGATCACCGTGATCGTGGGCCGCAGCGGCTGCGGCAAGAGCACGCTGCTGAAGCTGCTGGCGGGGACGGAGATGCCTGACACCGGGACAATACGGATTCCGGAGGGTTGGCACAGTGCCATGCTTAGCCCGGATCCCTATGTCATCACCTGGACCAGCGTGCAGCGGAATGTGGCCATGGCCTGCGGCGTGGGAAAAACGCCGGAGGAGCGCTATGAGCGCGCCAGCGAATTCGTGCGCATGGTGGGATTGAAGGACTACGCCGACCTGACTCCGGTGGAGCTGTCCACCGGCATGAAGCAGCGTTTGGGCCTGGCCCGGGTGCTGGCGGGGCAGGCGGAACTGCTGCTGATGGATGAACCCTTTGCCTCGCTGGATTTTTTGACCCGCGCGGAGCTGCAGAGCCAACTCCTGGCCATTCAGGAGAAGCTGCCCCGCACGATCGTGCTGGTCACCCACCAGCTGGAGGAGGCGCTGCTGCTGGGACGGCGGATCATTGTCATGCACCCGGACAGTACGATCTGTGAATTTGATCTGACGGATTCGCCCTATCCCCGGGATCTGGACGATCCGACGCTGCGGCGGCTGAAGGAGGCCGTTACCGACCAATGCCGCTATACCGCATAAGAAGCGGCGATGCACACTATACTTGCTGTACAATACCTGCGGCCTGTGCCGCTGAAAGGAGACTGTTATGCTTTCCGGACTGACGCAATATGTGCCCGAAGCGACCCTGACTGTTTACGACAATCTGGAATTTCTCATTCGCCTGCTGCTGTCTGCCGCCTTGGGCGCGCTGGTGGGTTTGGAGCGCAGTAAGCGCCGCAAGGAGGCGGGCATCCGTACCCACTGCATCATTGCCTGTACCTCCGCGCTGTTTATGATCGTCTCAAAATACGCTTTCCTGGACTGTGTTACGCTGGATGGTCTTCGCGGCGCCGACCCTGCACGCATTGCCGCCCAGGTGGTCAGCGGCATATCCTTTCTGGGTGCCGGTGTCATATTCAAAAACGGCAACTCTATCCGCGGACTGACCACTGCCGCCGGTATGTGGGGCACCGCCGCCATCGGTATGGCTGTGGGTGCAGGTATGTATTGGCTGGGCCTGTTCGAGGCGGCTGTCCTCGTTGCCATCCAGATCATTCTTCACCGCTTCCCTGTGGGGGCGGACGCCCTCACGACACAGGAAATTTTGGTGGAGCTGGAGGATACGGATGAGCTGCGGGCCCGTTTTGACGATCTGCTGAAGGAGCACCGCGGCCAGGTGACAGAGAGCAGCCTCACCCGTCAGGACGGCTGCCTTCGTATGGAGATCACCGTCCGGCTTGAGCCGCCGATCACCCATGATGAAGCACTGGCCTTTATGCGGGAGAACCCCGGTGTGAAAAGAATGTCTGTATAAGCGACGCATGAAAAGCCGGCCACCAGGCCGGCTTTTTCATGCGCAGTTGCGGTTTTCACTGGAGTTTGCTATACTCTGTGTGAGAAGGGAGATGTTTCTGTGCTGCATACTGTTATGGCGTTCCTGCCGTTGGCGTTTTTGATCGTATATGCCCTAAAGACCCGCAAAATGGCAGATGCAATGGTCTTGGCCACTCTGCTGGCCGTGCTGCTGGTCCATCGCCAGCATTTTTTCACTGGGCTGATCGACACCATGTATACTACACTGGGCAACAGCTCCTATCAGTTTGCACTGTGCAGTATTCTGGGCTTTGGCGGAATGATCTCGCTGTTTCAGGCCTCCGGCGGGCTCATGGGCTTCCGGGATCTGCTGGCGAAGGCGGCCAACACGCCCCGCAAAACGCTGCTGCTGGCGTGGCTGCTGTCTGTGATCATGTTCGTGGACGAGTATCTGAATGCCCTGACTACCACCATCTGCCTGCGGGATGTCTCCGATAAAAACCGTCTGCCCCGGGAGCACCTGGCGGTGCAGACCAACATTATGGCATGCTGCCTGTGCGTGACGGTGCCCTTTACCAGCTGGACGGCATTCAGCGTGGGCCTGATCTCCGACTTCGGCCTGGGGTTCACGGATTACCTTCAGGCGGTGCCCTTCATGTTTTATCCGCTGGCGATGATGCTGGTAAGTCTGCTGCTGGCGTTGGGCTGGTTTCCGAAAGTGGGCATGCTTCGTCAGGCGTATCACCGGGTGGCCTCCGGCGGCGCAGCCTTTGAACCGGGCGAGAAGGGCGAGAAGCTGGTGGACATTGACGAGGTGGATGAGCACAATGTCTCCTCGGCTTGGAACGCTGTTGTCCCGCTGGCGGCGCTGGTGGGCGGCACGGTGCTGTTTGACAATGATTTGCTCCACGGTATCATCGTGTGCCTGGTGGTGCAGTTCTTGCTGTATGTGATACAGAAGCGTATGACGGTGGGAGAATACTTTGCCCGATTCTTTTCCGGCGTTAAGGGTATGACCACCATTGCTGTGGTGGTGGGCTTTGGCCTGATGCTCAGCGACGCCAACCGTACATTGGGGTTGTTTGATATTCTCATCAACGGTATCGGAGGGGCGGTGCCCCGCTGCCTGATCGCGCCGCTGGCGTTTGTGCTGGTGGGATTGACCGTATTTGCCGTAGGTGGCTGCTGGGCGGTAATGACCATCGCTATTCCTGTGTTCATCCCGATGGGGCTGGCTGCCGGGGTGGCTGCGCCGCTGATGATCGCCGCGGTGATGAGTGGCGTTACCCTGGGATATAGTCTGTGCTTCTATGCGGACGCGGTGCTGATGACCACCGCCGGCTCGGGCGTTTCCAACCTGACCACCATACGGGCGGCAACGCCCTATGCGCTGGCGGTGGGGGGCCTTTCGGTGATAGCGCTGTTGGTGGCAGGGCTGTGAAAACGGTGGCTGGGTTGTGAAAGCAGCGGGTGGAAACAGTAACATTTTTGATAGAAAACCGGTGGTTTACAGGGCGGGGAAATCGTGGTACACTATGTGGGACCGGCGTTTGACACGCCGGAAAAGCGCGTGCTTTTTGTGCGCTTTCGCTGTACACTTATGGTACATTCATGATACATTTACGATACCTTTGTTATACATTCTCTTTCGCTTTTTGCGGACTTGATGCGCTGTATGTGGCCGCAGAGGAACGGGGATATGCACCGTTCGGGGGAAATGCGAGGGAAGGGAGGTGCCGCCATGCTGCGACGGATACGGGAGCTTTTTAACGACGTGTTCCGACAGGCCGATCTTGTCCTGCTGGCGCTGTGCATCGGCACGTCGCTGTTCGGCATACTGATGATCGCCAGCGCCACACACTATATGCACACCAGCAAGCTGGTGCTGGTACAGGCGGCGGCGCTGTGCATCGGGGCGGTGCTGTATATCGTGGTGTCGCAGGTGGACCTGAACGAGCTGGCGAAGTACTGGAAGTGGATATTCCTGGTGGGCGTGGTGTTCATCCTGCTGCTGGCAACGCCCCTCGGCATTGCCGGGGATACCGGCAACAAGGCATGGCTGGAGTTCCCGTTCCTGCCGGTGAAGGTGCAGCCGGCGGAGATCGTGAAGCTGACGTTTATTATCGTGCTGGCGAAACAGCTGGCGTGGCTGAAGGAGAACCGGGACCTGCGGTCGATTTCCTCCATCGTCATGCTGGCGGCACACTTCGGCGTGATCTTTGCGCTGTACTACAAGATATCCTCCGACATGGGCAGTGCGCTGGTGTTCCTGTTCATCTTCGCGTGTATGTGTTTTGTGGCGGGGGTGGCGCTGCGGTGGTTCCTGATCGGCGGCGGCGCGGCGGGACTGCTGTTCTACGCCATGTGGGACCTGGACCTGCTGGATACCTATATGAAAAACCGGTTCATCGTCCTGTTCGACCACAGCTATGACCCGCTGAACACCGGCTGGCAGCAGACCCGGAGCCTGCTGACACTGGGCGGCGGAAGGATATTCGGGCAGGGGCTGTTTCGCGGCACGCAGACCCAAAGCGAGGCGGCGTCCAGCCTGCCGCACCGGCACACGGATTTTATTTTCTCCGTGATCGGTGAGGAGCTGGGGCTGGTGGGCTGCCTGCTGACGCTGGCGCTGCTGACGGCCATTATACTGCGGTGCCTGTATGTGGCGCGGCACGCCAAGACCCGGCTGGAGGGCTATGCCTGCATCGGCGTGGCCAGTGTCATTATCTTTCAGGTCATCATCAATGTGGGTATGTGCCTGTTCGTGATGCCGGTCATCGGACTGACGCTGCCCTTCATCAGCTATGGCGGCTCATCGCTGGTGATGCTGTTTGCCTGTATGGGACTGGTGTCCGGCGTACACGGGCGGGCGAAGCCCGACTGGCTGCGATAGGAAAGACAACAAAAGAACGCCGCGGCTGTGCCGGGGCGTTCTTTGTTTGTTTACACACCGGCGGGCAAAATCGGTTGTAATCAGCGGGGCGCTGTGCTATAATAATGTATCAAATCATGGGGGCACAGGGCCGTTTTTCGCTGTGCCGCCTAAAAGTGAGGGTACGCTTATGAAGATCGTGGTATTGGCGGGCGGACTGTCCACAGAGCGCCAGGTGGCGCTGACCAGCGGCACCGGCGTGTGCAGGGCGCTGCGGGAGAGGGGACACAAGGCCATTCTGGTGGATATGTTTTTGGGGTTGGAGGACTACGAGGGCGCGTTGGAGGATATCTTTGACGCGCCGGACGGCCTGTGCGGCCAGAGCCGGGTGGAGCGCGTGGAGCCGGACCTGGAGGCGGTGCGCCGCAGCCGGAGGGACCAGAGCCCCAGCCTGCTGGGCAAGGACGTGCTGACCGTGTGCCGCATGGCGGACGTGGTATTTCTGGCGCTGCACGGAAGCTGCGGCGAGGACGGCCGCATACAGGCCACGCTGGATCTGCTGGGCGTGCCCTACACCGGATCCGGGTATCTGGGCAGCGGCATGGCCATGGATAAATCCGTGACGAAGCGGATGATGGACTCTCTCGGTATTCGCACGGCTCCGTGGCACGACATCCACTATACCGAGAGCGATATCCCCCGGCTGGCGGAGGAGCTGCCGGTGCCCTGTGCCGTGAAGATCGTCAACGGCGGCAGCTCCATCGGTGTGGCGCTGCCGGACACGAAGGAACAGCTGGAGAAGGCCCTGCGCGACCTGCTGCGCTACGGCGACCATGTGGTGGTGGAGCAGAAGATCAAGGGTCGGGAGATACAGATCGCCGTGCTGGGCGACGGCTATCTGCCGGCGGTGGAGATCATCCCCAAGGGCGCCTATTTCGACTATGAGAGCAAGTACCAGGCCGGCGGCGCGGTGGAGCTGTGCCCCGCGCCTATCACGGACGCGGCGTGGAAGCAGGTGGGCGAGATGGCCCTGAAGCTGCACAAGGGGCTGGGGCTGAGCGTGTACTCCCGTTCGGACTTCATTCTGGACGAGAACGGTCAGGCCTGGTGCCTGGAGATCAACACCCTGCCGGGCATGACGCCTACCAGTCTGGTGCCCCAGGAGGCGGCGCAGGTGGGACTGAACTACGGCGAATTGTGCGAGAAGATCGTGGAGCTGTCGCTGGCGGCGCGAAAGGCGGCGCGGGCATGATGCCGCTGACGGTACAGACCATCTGCGCCGCGGTGGGCGGCACGGTGTTGCAGAGCAGCGGCGCGGCGGTGCGCGACGTGACCACCGACAGCCGCTGCGTGCCGCAGGAAGCGCTGTTCATCCCTCTGGTGGGGGAACGCTTCGACGGCCACGCCTATATCGGAAAGGCGCTGGAGGCCGGGGCGGCGGGATGCCTGACGGCAAAGACGCCGAAGGCACTGCTGCCGGGGAAGTTTTACATTCAGGTGCCCGACACGCGGCTGGCGCTGAAGGCGCTGGCCGCCTGGTACCGGGGGCAGTTCCGGCTGCCGGTGGTACAGGTGACCGGCTCCGTGGGCAAGACTACCACCAAGGAGATGATCGCCGCAGTGCTGACGCAGAAATACGAGACGCTGCGGACGGAGGGGAACCTCAACAACGACATCGGCGCGCCGCTGACGCTGCTGCGGCTCATGCCGGAGCACGAGGCGGCGGTGATCGAGACGGGCATGAACCACTTTGGGGAGATACGGTATCTGGGCGAGATGGTACGGCCGGATATCGCCGTTATCACCAATGTGGGCGACGCCCACATCGAAAATCTGGGCAACACACGGCAGGGCATTTTGCAGGCCAAGTGTGAGATATTTGAAAATCTGACCCCGGAGGGCATCGCGGTGCTCAACGGCGACGACGAGCTGCTGAACACGGTGACGCTGCCACAGATCATCCTGCGCTGCGGCGAGGGCGAGCACTGCGATGTCCGCGTTACGGACATCGACGACCGGGGGCTGGAGGGCATGGCCTGCACCGTGACCACGGGACAGGCGGCCTATCGGCTGGAGACGGCGGCGCCGGGGCGGCACATGGTCTATCCCATGGCCATGGCGGCAGCCATCGGCGAACGGCTGGGCCTGACGGCGGCGGAGATCGCCGCGGGGACGGCGGCCTATGCGCCGGTAGGGAGCCGGATGCACCTGATCCGTATGGACGGGGATCGGCTGGTCATCGACGACTGCTACAACGCCAATCCGCAGTCCATGGCGGAGGGCATCCGTATGCTGGCTGCCAGCCGGCAGAAAAAGCGCCTGGCGGTGCTGGGCGACATGGGTGAGTTGGGCGCGCTGACGGCCCAGGCCCACCGGGATATGGGGACGCTGTGCCGGGAGTTGGGCATCGAGACCGTGGCGGTGGGGGAGAAGATGAAGGCCCTGACCGAGACAGATCCGGAGGCGCAGTGGTTCGCCGGCGTGGAGGAGGCCATGCCCGCTGTACGGGCGCGGTTCACGCCGGGGACGGCGGTGCTGGTGAAGGCGTCCCGCGCCATGCATTTTGAGAACATCGTAAAGGAATTAGAGAAAGAGTAAATGGTCGACATTCGCGTTACAGGGCTGGTGAAGTCCTTTGATCTGGAAAAGAGAATACTGGACGGACTGAGCTTTCAGGTGGACAGCGGGGAGCGCGTGGGACTGCTGGGGCGGAACGGCGCAGGAAAGACCACGGTGTTCCGTATGCTCACCGGGGAGCTGGAGCCGGACGAGGGAGAGGTACAGATCGCCGCTGGCCGGCGGGTGGGACTGATCTCGCAGATCCCCGTGTATCCGGAGGGGTACACGGTGGAGGACGTTTTGCAGACGGCCTTCGCGCGGATGTTTCGGATGAAGGACGAGATGGATGCGCTGGCCCTGCGGATGGAGCAGGGGGACAGCGGCGCGGATACGCTGCGGCGGTACGGCGAGCTGAACGCCAAATTCGAGGGACTGGGCGGCTGGGACACGGAGACGGCGGTGAATAAGGTGGCCAACGGCCTGAGCATCCCGAGGGAAATGCGGCAGCGGGAATTCGCGTGTTTGTCCGGCGGAGAGAAGACCCGGGTGAACCTGGGACGGCTCATTCTGGAGGATACGGACATCCTGCTGCTGGACGAGCCCACGAACCATCTGGACCTGCAGGCCACGGAGTGGCTGGAGGGGTATCTGCGGAGGTTCCGGGGCACGGTGCTGACCATCAGCCATGACCGGTATTTCCTGGACCGGACCGTGACGCGAATCATCGAGATACAGGACGGAAAAGCGGAGTTTTACAGCGGAAATTACAGCTTTTATGCCATCGAGAAGGAACGGCGGTATCAGGAGCGCATGGAGCAGTACCTGAAGGAGCAGGCGAAGATCGCGCAGCTGGAAAAGGCGGCGGAGCAGATGCACCTGTGGGCCTTCATGGGCAACGACGCGCTGCACAAGCGGGCCTTCAGCATGGAGAAGCGCATCGAGCGTATGCGGACCACGGAGAAGCCCACAAAGGCGCGGAAGCTGGAGGCGCGCTTCCAGAGCCGAGAGTTCAAGGGCGACGAGGTATTGCAGATCAAGGGCGTCAGCAAGGCCTTCGGCGAGAAGCGGCTGTTTGAGGATGTGTATCTGCGGTGCGAGGGGGGCGAGCGCATCGCTCTGCTGGGCGAGAACGGCACGGGAAAGACCACGCTGCTGAATATGCTGACCGGCAGCGAGCGCCCGGACAGCGGCGTTATACGGCTGGGGCCGGCGGTGAAGGCGGCGTATCTGCCGCAGGTGATACACTTCGAGCACCCGGAGAGGTCCATACTGGACACGATGCTCTATGAGCTGGACATCACGCCGCAGTCGGCGCGGAACCGGCTGGCGGCGTATCAGTTCACCGGAGAGGATGTGTTCAAGAGCGTCAGCGTGCTGTCCGGCGGCGAGCTGAGCCGCCTGCGGCTGTGTATGCTGATGGACGAGAGCATCAATCTGCTGATACTGGACGAGCCGACGAACCATCTGGATATCGACTCGCGGGAGTGGTTGGAGCAGGCGGTGGAGGCCTTCGACGGGACGCTGCTGTTCGTGAGCCACGACCGGTATTTCATCAACCGGTTCGCCACCCGTGTGTGGGAGCTGGCCGGGGGCGTCATCACGGACTATCCCATGGGCTTTGCACAGTACCGGCAGGCCAAGGAGGAGGAACGCGCCGCCGCGGCGGCCGCGGTACAGGTACAGTCCGCTGCGCCGAAAAAGAACGGCAGCCGGGGCAACCGGGCCCAGCAGGCGGCGAAAAAGCAGCTGACCATCTGCGAGACGGCTATCGCCAGGCTGGAGGCGGACAGCGCGCGGCTGGAGGCGGAGATGGCGGAGAATGCCTGTGACGCGGAGAAGCTGAACGCGCTGTATCAGGAACAGCAGGACGTGCAGAAGCGGCTGGAGCAGGAGATGGAGCGCTGGGAAGAACTGAGCTTGCAGGCCGAGGAACAGGAGGAGCGATAACATGAGTGATATTTTGTGCATTTACTATTCCCGGACCGGGCATACCCGCCGGGCGGTCAAGGAGATCGCCGAGGCGCTGGGCGCGGAGATCACGGCGATCACCGACGACTGCGACCGCAGCGGCTGGCGGGGATATATGCGCTGCGGTATGGACGCCATGAAGACATCCACCCGGCCCCTGCAGCCCTTTGAGACGGAGAAGCCGCTGGGCGCGTACAAGCTGGTGATCGTGGGTAGTCCGGTGTGGGCGGGGCGGTGCGCCAGCCCCATTCGCGCGCTGCTGAAGCGGCGGGGACTGGAGATGGAAAACGTGGCCTATGTGGTCACGCGGAGCACCACCCAGCGCAGTGAGGAGGTCTATGACCAGATGGATATGTATACCGGGCAGGCCCACCGGCTGGCGGTGTCGCTGCGGCCGGACAGCGAGGGGTATGAGTTCTGGCGGAACGACTTTGTCCAGAACGTGCGCCGCCTGCTGGAGAACGACTGAGGACGGACCATGCAGGAGAAGCTGAGCGCCCTTGCGGCGCATTTGACAGAGGTGGAGCAGCAGCTGGCGGACCCGGCGGTATATACGGACCGGGAGAAGCTGACGGCGCTGCGCCGGGAGCAGAAGGAGCTGGCGCCGGTGGTGGAATGCTGGCAGGCGTATCTGCGGGCGCAGGACACCGCCCGGGAGGCGGAGGAGATGCTGTCTGACCCGGAGCTGCGGGCTTTGGCACAGGAGGAGCTGGCTGGGGCGAAGGGGGATATGGAGCGCTTGCAGGAGGAGCTGAAGCGGCTGCTGCTGCCGCGGGACCCCAATGACGAGAAGAACGTGATACTGGAGATACGGGCCGGTATCGGCGGGGAGGAGGGTGCACTATTCGCCGCCGACCTGCTGCGGATGTACACCATGTACGCCGAGCGCCGGGGCTGGACGCTGAGCATCGTCAGTGAGAACATGACGGAGCTGGGCGGTGTGAAGGAGGTCAGCGCCGAGATCGAGGGCGCGGGTGCCTGGTCACGGCTGAAATTCGAGGCCGGGACACACCGGGTACAGCGGGTGCCGGAGACGGAGTCCTCCGGGCGCATCCAGACCTCCGCCGCCACGGTGGCGGTGATGCCGGAGGCGGAGGAGGTGGAGTTTTCCATCGACCCCAAGGACCTGCAGATCGACACGTTCCGTTCCTCCGGCGCGGGGGGACAGCACGTGAACAAGACGGAGAGCGCCATACGTATCACCCATCTGCCCACGGGCGTGGTGGTGGAGTGCCAGGATGAGCGCAGCCAGTACAAGAACAAGGACCGCGCTATGAAGATCCTGCGCTCGAAGCTGTACGAGGCGGAGCAGGAGAAGCAGAACGCCGCCATCGCCGCCACACGGAAGAGCCAGGTGGGCACCGGCGACAGAAGCGGCAAGATCAGAACGTATAATTTCCCGCAGAACCGGGTCACGGATCATCGGCTGACGGGAGACAATAAAAATTTCAACATTGCGGCCATCATCAACGGCGATCTGGATGACATGATCGACGCGCTGACCCTGAACGACCAGGCCCAACGGCTGCAGGAGGGAAAGGAGAGTTGACCATGAACGAGAATAAGAAGAAAATGTATGACCTGTCCGGCCCCAAGACGGTGGAGGCTATGAAGAAGCGGCACTTTGACGCCTATTACTGTTCCACCGCTGCCGAGGCAGTGGAAAAGGCGCTGGAGCTGATCCCCAAAACGGACTCCGTGTCCTGGGGCGGCGTGATGACCGTGGATGAGTTGGGGCTGAAGCAGCGGCTGGCACAGGAGGGCTATACCCTCATCGACCGGGACACCGCCAAGGACCCGGCGGAGAAGCAGGCGCTGATGCACCAGGCGCTGAGCTGCGGCACGTTCCTGACGAGCAGCAACGCCATCTCCAAGGATGGGCAGCTGGTGAATATCGACGGCATGGGCAACCGGGTGGCGGCCATGTGCTATGGACCCCGGCAGGTGGTGGTCATCGCCGGTATGAACAAGGTGCTGGGCACGCTGGACGACGCCATTGCCCGCGCCCGGAACATCGCCGCGCCGGCCAACGCGCAGCGGTTCGGCCTGAAGACGCCCTGCGGCCTGACCGGACAGTGCGGTGACTGCACCAGTCCGGACTGCATCTGTTCCTATGTGGTGGTGACGAGGAACTCTATGGTGCATGAGCGTATCAAGGTCATCCTCGTGGGGGAGGACCTGGGGCTGTAAAAAGAGGAGTTTTGCCGCTGCGGCGGAATAAAAGAGCAGAAGAAACGAGGTTCGGGTGATGGAGACCATCATATTCCATCCGGAAACGGACAAAAACGCCATCGCGGAGGCGGCGGCGATCCTTCGCCGGGGCGGCCTGCTGGGTATCCCCACGGAGACGGTATACGGGCTGGGGGCCGACGGGCTCAACGAGGACGCGGTGCGCCGTATTTTCGAGGCTAAGGGACGGCCACAGGACAACCCGCTGATCCTGCACGTGCCGGACGCGGGCTGGCTGGAACGCTGCTGTGTGGATATCCCCGACACGGCCTATGCGCTGGCGGAACGGTTTTGGCCGGGGCCGCTGACCATGATCCTGCCCCGGCGCGACTGCGTGCCCCTGCGGACCACCGGCGGGCTGGATACCGTGGGCGTCCGCTGCCCGGACCATCCGGTGACGCGGGCCATTATCGCGGCAGCGGATACGCCGGTGGCGGCACCCAGCGGGAATACCTCCGGACGGCCCAGCCCCACCTGTGCGCGGCACATGATGGAGGACATGATGGGCAAGATCGACGGGATCGTGGACGGCGGGCCCTGCGCCGTAGGCGTAGAGAGCACTATTATCGATCTGACGGTGCAGCCGCCGCGCCTGCTGCGGCCCGGCGGACTGCCGCTGGAGGCATTGGAGGCGGTGCTGGGGGAGGTGGCCGTGGACAAGGCCGTGCGGCAGAAGCTGTCCGACGGGGAGAAGGCCAAGGCACCGGGAATGAAGTACCGGCACTACGCGCCCCGGGCTGCCGTGACGGTGGTGACGGGCACGCCGCGGCGAAGCGCGGCATACATCGCGGCGCACTTGCCGGCGGGGGCCGGGGTCATCTGCTTTGACGAGTACGCGCCGCTGTTCGCGGGGCACATTGTACATCGGTTGGGACCGGCAGGAGACAAGCTGGCCCAGGCACAGCGCGTGTTCGACGCGCTGCGGACCTTCGACGAGACGGAGGTGACGGCCATCTATGCCCAGTGCCCGGACGAGACGGGGCTGGGACTGGCGGTGAGCAACCGGCTGAAAAAGGCGGCGGGGTTCCACACGGTGGACGCGTCGCCGCTGGTCATCGGCTTCACGGGGCCTACCGGCGCGGGCAAGACCAGCGCCCTGCGGGCGCTGGAGCAGCTGGGCGGGCTGGTGCTGGACTGCGACGCCATCTACCATGAGCTGCTGCGGACGGACGGAGCGCTGCGGGGGGCCATCGCCGGGGCGTTCGGCCCGGTGTTCGCGGCGGACGGCGGTCTGGACCGGCAGAAGCTGGGAAACGTGGTGTTCGGCGATCCGGCGGCGCTGGAGACGCTGAACGGGATCATCTATGCACGACTGCCCCGGGAGCTGCGGCGGCGGATGGACGAGAGCGACGCGGCGGTGGTGGGCATCGACGCCATCAACCTGATCGAAAGCGGGCTGGACGGAATGTGTCGGCGGACGGTGGCGGTGATCGCGCCGGCGGAGACGCGGGTGGCGCGCATCATGGCGCGGGACGGCATACCGGAGGCATACGCGCGGCTGCGGGTGCGGGCACAGAAGGACGAGGCATTCTACCGGGCCCGGTGCACGGACGTGCTGGTGAACGACTGCGGCAGCGCGGCGGCCTTTACGGAAAAGGCACGGCGGGCGCTGGAGACGATATTGAAGGAGGAACGAGCATGAGCGAGGAAATGAAGGCGCTGCGGGAGCAGCTGCTGCGGAACGACAAGAACGGGTATGATACGCTGGGCGAGGCACAGCTGGCGGAGATGGAGGCCTACTGCGCGGACTACAAGGCGTTCCTGAACGCGGGAAAGACCGAACGGCTCAGCGCCCGGGCGGCTATCGCCGCGGCAGAGGCGAAGGGCTTTGTGCAGTATAGACGCGGCATGGCGCTGAAGGCCGGGGATAAGGTGTACACCTGCAACCGGGGCAAGGGGCTGATGCTGGCGGTCATCGGTAAGGAGAGCCTGGCCGAGGGCGCGCAGATCGCGGCGGCGCATATCGACTCGCCGCGGCTGGATCTGAAGCCCACGCCGCTGTATGAGGACAGCGAGATGGCATATTTCAAGACCCACTACTACGGCGGTATCCGCAAGTACCAGTGGGTGACTATCCCCCTGCAGCTGCGGGGCGTGGTGGCCAAGAAGGACGGCAGCGTGGTAGACGTGTGCATCGGCGAGGCGGGCGAGCCCCAGCTGGTCATCACGGACCTGCTGCCCCATCTGGGCGGCGAACAGGGCCGGAAGCCCCTGAACGAGGCGGTGCCCGGCGAGACGCTGAACCTGCTGGTGGGCAGCCGGCCCATCGGGGACAGCGAGGACAAGGACCGGGTGAAGCTGCACGTGATGAAGCGGCTGCACGACAAGTACGGCATCACGGAGAGCGACTTCGCCTCCGCGGAGCTGGAGGCTGTTCCCGCCGCGGAGGCGGTGGACATCGGTATTGACGGCAGCATGATCGGGTCCTACGGTCACGATGACCGGGTGTGCGGCTACGCGGCGCTGCGGGCGCTGCTGGATATCGAAACGCCGGACAAGACGGCGGTATGCGTGCTGGCGGACAAGGAGGAGATCGGCTCCATGGGCGTGACAGGTATGCAGTCCGCGGCCTTTGATGCCTTTATGTCTGACCTGTGCGACGGCCAGAACGTGCCGCTGAAGGCGTGCTTTGAGAACGCCTTTTGCCTGTCCGCCGACGTGACGGCGGCCTATGACCCCAACTTTGCCGATGTGTACGAGAAGAAGAACGCGGCCTTCGTCAACTACGGCGTGGGTATCTGCAAGTACACCGGCGCGCGGGGCAAGTCCGGTTCCTCGGACGCCAACGCGGAGACGGTGGCCTATGTGCGCGCGGTGCTGGACGGCGCGGGCGTGCGGTGGCAGATCTGCGAGCTGGGCAAGATCGACGCCGGCGGCGGCGGGACGGTGGCACAGTATATGGCCAACCGGAACATCGCCACGCTGGACGCCGGCGTGCCGGTGCTGAGCATGCACGCGCCCTTCGAGGTGGTGGCCAAGGTGGACTGCTACGAGATGTACCGGGCCTGCAAGGCACTGTACGAGGCGCGATAACGGAAAAGCACGGTCCCAGGCACTGCCTGGGACCGTGCTTTTTACGGGAAAGATACGGAAATCCCTTGTAAAAAGTGGGGGAATACGGTATAATTTTCTACAAGAACAGCAGGAAGGGAGGCGGCGGTATGTACGGCATCGGTCAGCGGGTGGTGCACCCCATGCATGGGGCGGGCGTTATTGAGAGCGTGACGGAGGAGCTGCTGTACGGCGCGGCGCGGACGTATTATGTATTTCGCCAGGCCGTCAGCGGACTGGTACTGAAGCTGCCCACTGATAACTGCGAGGCCATCGGCGTGCGGCTGCTGTACGATCGGGAGAGGATGGACGCGGTGCTCTCGGCCATCCCATCGCTGACGGTGGAGGAGGAGCGCAACTGGAACCGCCGCTACAGGGAGAACATGGCGCGGCTGAAAAGCGGCGACCTGACGGAGGTGGCACGGGTGGTCAAGGCCCTGATGCGGCGGGAGGCGGCGCGGGGACTGTCCACCGGAGAGAGAAAAATGCTGCACAGTGCCAAGGAGATACTGCTGTCGGAGCTGGCGATGGTGCGGGAGATCGGATACCAAGAGGCGGAGCGTCTGCTGGATGGCGCGGTGATGACGGGAGCGTGTGAATGACGATGGGGAAGCTCTTTGACAAGCTGTTAAACCGGAAAAAGGAACGGCACCCCCGCTGCGCGGCGCTGGTGCCTGCCGCGGGGCGCTCTGAGCGCATGGGCGGCACGGATAAGCTGACGGCGCCGCTGTGCGGCGTGCCGGTGCTGCTGCGGACGCTGCGGGCGCTGGATGAGGCGGCGCTGATCGACGAGATCGTGGTGGCGGTAAGCCCGGAGCGCCTGGAGGAGATCGCGGCCCTGTGTGCCGGGGCGAATGTCAAAACGCCGCTGCGCGTGGTGGAGGGCGGCGGGAGCCGCGCTCAGTCGGTGCTGCTGGCGGCGCTGGCGGCCGGCGACAGCTGCGAGCTGCTGGCGGTGCATGACGGCGCGCGGCCGCTGATCCTGCCGGAGCAGGTGGACGACATGGTGCGGCTGGGACAGCGGACCTATGCCGCCGCGCCGGCGCTGCCGGTGACAGACACGGTGAAGGTGGCGGATATGGCGGGGCTGGTGCAGTCCACGCCGGACCGAAAAACGCTGTACGCCGTACAGACGCCACAGGTGTTTCAGGCGAACATCCTGAAGGCTGCTCTGCAGTCGGCTATTCAGGCCGGGGCGGACATCACGGACGACTGCTCCGCCGTGGAACGGCTGGGCAAGGAGGTATGGCTTGCCCCCGGCTGGCGGGAGAACATCAAGATCACCACGCGGGAGGACCTGACCATGGCAGAGGCATTCCTGCGGGAGAGGGAGAACAGAGCATGACGGATCTGCGCATTGGATACGGCTATGACGTACACCGGCTGGTACCGGGCCGCGCCCTGGTGCTGGGCGGGGTGACGGTGCCCTTTGAGAAGGGGCTGCTGGGGCACTCCGACGCGGATGTGCTGACCCACGCGGTGATGGATGCCCTGCTGGGTGCGGCGGCGCTGGGGGACATCGGCAAGCTGTTTCCGGACAGTGATGCGCGCTACGCCGGGGCGGACAGCACGGCGCTGCTGCGGCAGGTGACGGCGGTGCTGGCGGAGGCGGGCTGGACCATTGTGAATGTGGACGCTACGGTGGCGGCCCAGGCACCGAGGCTGGCGCCCTTTATCCCGGAGATGCGGGAGAGACTGGCGGCGGCCATGGGGCTGGACGCGGGACGCGTTTCTGTGAAGGCGACGACGGAGGAGGGGCTGGGTTTTACCGGCAGCGGCGAGGGCATGGCGGCCCATGCGGCGGCGCTGGTGGAGAAAACGGCGTAAAAAAACCGGTGCAATCTTCACACATTATTAACAGCGGTGGGGTTGTGCCAAAAGTGAATATATGGTACAATATACCTGTTAAGACGCGGAGGCGTGTCTGCCCGATACGGACAGATGCGCCGCTTTTTGGTATAGGCTATGGAGGACGAGGAAAGGAAGGTAGACTTGAGCCACAGGACTATTCAGGACGAGCAGGCGAGACTGCGTAAAAAACGGCAGAAGGCGGAAAACGTCTTTGCTGTATTCAAAAAACCGTTGCACGAGTCACTGACATCGGTGTTGCCGGTGATGCTGATCGTGCTGGTGCTGTGCTTCACCATCGCGCCGGTGCCCAACAACGCCATGGTGGCGTTCCTGCTGGGCGGCGTGATGCTGATCGCCGGCATGGGACTGTTCACGCTGGGGTCGGAGATGTCCATGATCCCGCTGGGACAGGCGGTAGGCTCCGAGATCACACGGCGAAAGAAAGTGTGGATCATCACGGTGGTGGGCTTCCTCATCGGCATGATCATTACCGTGGCGGAGCCGGATCTGCAGGTGCTGGCCAACCAGGTACCGGCCATCGAGAACAACGTGATCATCTGGTCCGTGGCGGTGGGCGTGGGTGTGTTCCTGGTCATCGCCCTGCTGCGTATCGTGCTGGGTATCCAGCTGCGGTGGCTGCTGATCGGGTTTTACGCCATTGTGTTCACGCTGGCGATGTTCGTGTCGCCGGATTTCTGGGCGGTGGCCTTTGACTCCGGCGGTGTGACCACCGGACCCATGACGGTGCCGTTCATCATGGCGCTGGGCGTGGGCGTGTGCGCCGTGCGAAGCGACAAGCAGGCAGGGGGCGACAGCTTCGGCCTGGTGGCGCTGTGCTCTATCGGGCCGATCATCACGGTGCTGATCCTTGGATTACTGTATAAGCCGGACGGAAGCGCCTACACCGCGGCGGTCATGCCGGATGCCAAGGACACGGTGGAGATGTTCGATCTGTATCTCAGCGAGATACCTCACTATCTGAAGGAGACGGCATCGGCGCTGCTGCCTATCGGCGCTTTCCTGATCCTGTTCCAGCTGGTGACCCGCAGACTCAAGCGCAAGGAGATACTGCACATGGTCATCGGTCTGGTGTATGTGTACATAGGATTGACCATCTTCCTGATGGGCGTGAACGTGGGCTTTATGCCCGTGGGCAGCTTTTTGGGCGGCAGCATCGCCAGCCATACCTATAATTGGATACTTATCCCCATTGCTATGGTCATCGGTTATTTCATCGTACAGGCGGAGCCGGCTGTCCATGTGCTGAACAAGCAGGTGGAGGAGATCACCGCCGGTTCCATCCCGGCTCACGCCATGAACCTGGCGCTGTCTGTGGGCGTGGCCATCTCGCTGGGGCTGGCTATGATCCGGGTGCTGACGGGTATCTCCATCATGTGGTTCCTGGTGCCGGGCTATGTGCTGAGTCTGGCGCTGAGCTTCGTGGTGCCGCAGATCTTTACGTCCGTGGCCTTCGACTCCGGCGGCGTGGCCTCCGGACCCATGACGGCTACGTTCCTGCTGCCCTTCGCCCTGGGCGCCTGCGACGCTGTGGGCGGCAATCTGGTGACGGACGCTTTCGGTGTGGTGGCGATGGTGGCCATGACGCCGCTGGTGACCATACAGCTGCTGGGCCTGAGCTATCAGAGAAAGCTGCGCCGCGCACCTGCTCCTGCCGCGCCTGTGGCGGTGGAGGAGCTTATCGAGCTGTGCTGAGGAGGTGGAGATATGTCTGAAACAACCAAGAACCGTCTGTATCTGATGATCACCATCACCAACCGGGTCATGGGCGCCACGCATTTTCTGGATTTCTACCGGGCTTTCGGCGCGCCGGTGGTGTTCACCGCCCTGGGACGGGGCACCGCCAGCAACGACGTGCTGAGCTATCTGGGTCTGGAGGCTACGGAGAAGTCCGTGATGTTCTCCGTGGTGACGCCGGCTGTCAAGGAGATGCTGATGCGGGAGCTGGTGGACACCATGCGGATCGACCGGCCCGGCAGCGGTATCGCCGTGTGCCTGCACCTGAGCAGCGTGGGCGGAAGGACGGCGCTGAACTATCTGATCTCCGGCAAAAGCGACGCGCAGCCGGATATGACTGTGAAGGAGGAAGAGCAGATGAACGAGAACGCGTATCAGCTGATCGTGGCGATCACCAATACCGGGTACACCGACGCGGTGATGGAGGCGGCCTCCGCCGCCGGCGCGCGGGGCGGTACGGTCATTCACGCCCGGGCTACCGACGCGGGGAACACCAACAAGTTCTTCGGCATGGCCATCTCGGAGGAACGGGAGATGATCTTCCTGGTGACCTCCGCCGATAAGCGGGCGGCCATCATGCAGTCCATCATGGAGAAGGCCGGCGCCCACACTGAGGCGCAGACGGTGACGTTCTCCGTGCCGCTGGACGACGCAGCGGGGCTGTACAGCACCGACAGCAACTGAAAAGCAAGGTCTCCGGCTTGGCCGGAGGCGGAGAATGAGCCTCCCCCGGTGAAACCGGGGGAGGCTTTTGTGTGAAAGGAACCGCCGGAGGGCGGCTTGTTCAGCGGTTATTGGGGGGATGCAAGATGACGCTTCAGGGCCTGGAAGGTAGCGTCACTGATGACGTGCTCCATGCGGCAGGCGTCCTCGGCAGCGCTGGCCTCGTCCACACCCAGGCGGCGGAGAAAGTCCGTGAGGACCGTGTGGCGCTCGTAGATCTTTTCGGCTACCTCGCGCCCGGCGGCGGTGAGGGTGATGTAGCCGCCGTCGTCTACGTCGATATACTGCCCGGCCTTCAGCAGGCCAACGGCGCGGCTGACGCTGGGCTTGGAGTAGCCCATATAGTCCACGATGTCGATGGAACGGACGGCCTTCCCCTGACGAATCAGGACCAGGATGCTCTCCAGATACATCTCGCCGGATTCCTGTAATACCACGGCGGCACCTCCCTTGACACTTAGAGTACTCTAACTGAAGTATAACACACGACTGGCGTAAAAGCAAGTGACAGTTAAATATATTTAACTGTCGTTACAATGGCGGGTGTTTCTTGACAGAACGGTTAGCCTGTGCTAACATCATACCACATGACATAGATAGACGATTGAGGTAACGCGCTATGACACTGAATGAACTGAAGATCGGCGACAGCGCCGCCATCACTGCTGTGGGCGGGGAGGGCGCACTACGCTGCCGCCTGCTGGATATGGGGCTGACGCCCCGGACCGTGGTGACACTGCGGAAGGTGGCCCCTATGGGGGATCCCATCGAGATACACGTGCGGGGCTATGAGTTGACGCTGCGGGTGGAGGACGCCCGACAGATCACCGTGGAAAAGAGGGATCGCGTATGATCTTTGCATTGGCGGGCAACCAAAACTGCGGCAAGACTACGCTGTTCAATGCTTTGACCGGCTCCAACCAGCACGTGGGGAATTTCCCCGGCGTGACGGTGGACCAGAAATCCGGAGAGGTACGGGAGCACAAGGAGTGCACCGTGGTGGACCTGCCGGGCATCTACTCCCTGCGTACCTATACCCAGGAGGAGATCGTCACGCGGGACTACATACTGAACCAGAAGCCGGACGGCATCATCAACATCGTGGATGCCACCAACATCGAGCGCAACCTGTACCTGACACTGCAGCTGCTGGAGCTGCGGGTGCCTATGGTGCTGGCATTGAACATGATGGACGAGGTGCGCGCCAACGGCGGCACCATCGACGTACAGAAGCTGTCCGACGACCTGGGTATTCCCGTGGTGCCTATTACCGCGGCCAAGGGCGAGGGTGTGTCCGAGCTGATGGACCGGGCGGTGGAGACGGCGAAAAACCGGGTGCTGCCCAAGGTCTATGACTTCTGCGCGGCGAATTCGCCGGTGCACCGGTGCGTCCATGCGGTGGTGCATCTGATCGAGGACCACGCTGAGCGGCTGGGTCTGCCGCCCCGGTTCTGCGCCACGAAGCTCATTGAGGGCGACAGGGATATGGCGGACCGGCTGGTGCTGGATCAGAACGAGAGGGAGCTGCTGGAGCACTGCATCGTGCAGATGGAGACGGAGAACGGATTGGACCGCAACGCCTCGCTGGCGGATATGCGGTATACGTTCATCGAGCAGGTCACCGCCGACGCGGTGGTCAAGTGCCATGAGAGCAAGGAGCACAAGCGCAGCGTGGCCTGGGACAGGGTACTGACGGGGAAATACACGGCGCTGCCGGTATTCTTCGGCGTGATGCTGCTGATCTTCTGGCTGACGTTCGATGTTATTGGCCAGGGGCTAAGCGACCTGCTGGCGCTGGGTATCGACTACGTGACCGCCGGCGTGGACGGGGCGCTGACCGCCTACGGCATCAACCCGGTGGTGCACAGCCTTATTATTGACGGTATCTTCGCCGGTGTGGGCAGCGTGCTGTCATTCCTGCCCATTATCGTGACGCTGTTTTTCTTCCTGTCCATTCTGGAGGACACCGGCTACATGGCCCGGGTGGCCTTTGTCATGGACAAGCTGCTGCGGAAGATCGGTCTGTCCGGGCGGAGCATCGTGCCGCTGCTGATCGGCTTCGGCTGCTCGGTGCCGGCTATCATGGCTACCCGCACGGTATCCTCGGACCGGGATCGGAAGATGACCATTCTGCTGACGCCCTATATGAGCTGCTCGGCCAAGATCCCCATCTATGGCTTTTTTACCGCCGCGTTCTTCACCGACCACAAGGCGCTGGTGATGATCTCCCTGTATGTGCTGGGTATCGTGGTGGGTATTCTGGCAGCGCTGGTGATGAAGGGGACCGCCTTCAGGGGCAAGCCTGTGCCCTTTGTCATGGAGCTGCCCAACTACCGTATGCCCTCCGCTAAAAGCGTGGGGCTGCTGCTGTGGGAGAAGGCCAAGGACTTTTTGCAGCGGGCCTTTACCGTGATCTTCCTGGCCACGGTGGTGATCTGGTTCCTACAGAGCTTTGACACGCGGCTCAATGTGGTCACGGACAGCGCGGACAGTCTGCTGGCGCTGATCGGCCAGTGGCTGGCGGTGCTGTTCAGGCCGCTGGGCTTTGGTGACTGGCGCTGCGCCACGGCGCTGATCTCCGGCTTTATCGCCAAGGAGTCCGTGTTCAGCACCCTGCAGGTGCTGCTGGGCAGCGCCGCCATCACGTCCCTGTTCACCACCCGCAGCGCCGTCAGCTTTCTGGTGTTCACGCTGCTATATACGCCCTGTGTGGCGGCGGTGGCCACCATCCGCCGGGAGCTGGGCTCCCGCATCAAGACGGTGGGCGTGGTGCTGATGCAGTGCGGCGTGGCGTGGCTGGCGGCGTACATCGCTTACGCTGTGGGAGGGCTGCTGCTATGAGCTGGATGGACTGGGTGCTGCTGGCACTGGTGGCGCTGTGCGGTGTGCTGGCCCTGCGTAGTGCGCGGCGGGCGCGGAAAAACGGCGGATGCGCCGGCTGTTCTGGCTGCGGCGGGAGCTGCGGCGGCTGTACCGGGAAAAAGGAATAAAAAACAAGGCCCGCGGGGGCCTTGTTTTTTTACAGCAGGAGACCATATTTGGCGCACAGGGGCAGAAGCTTGTAATATGCCTGTTGGAACATTCTATGACAAAGCTCGGAAATTTGAAAACATCGCTTAAATAAAATGAATTAATAATTTGAGAAAGTGTACCTTTGCAAATGTCGAAAAGAAGTGAAATTTTGTCTTAGAATAATCGTGTTTTCCCTTGTAAATTCTGGATTTTTGTATATAATTTAAAGTGTATCATTGCAAATTGAATCTTCATAAAAATTTGCAAAGGTACACTTTATCAAAATTCAAAAGGGGGGAATGGGCTCGGCTCTTATGAAGAATTGGGAGCGTGTGCCTGAAGTACGATGAAAAGAAAAACGGAAATGAAAGGGGTTCTCTCGTGTTTGTTGGCGTTGGTGTTGGTGTTTTCAATCACACCAAGCGCATTTGCTGCCGAAGAACCGGCATGGGATATTTCTCACTCCAAAGTTGCAACGGCATTGAACGAAAATAACGAATCTACTGTTACGCTCTCGCTTCCAAGTGCGGAGGAAAATCTCAACAGCGATGTCGTTTTCGTATTTGACGGCTCTTCTTCTGCAAATACGGCGGTAGTGAAAGATTCTCTTGCGCTTTTGGAGGAACTGAAAACTGCCACGGAGAACAGCGGTGCAGCTGTGAATGTATGTGTTGTCAAGTTCAAACGGCGGGCTTTCAAGTCTGATTGGTATGACCTTTTCCAATAACTTTGATGCTATTAAGAATGCTATGGATACCGAATATTCCGGAGGTACCAATATCCATGCCGGTCTTCTTGCGGGCAAGGAAGCCTTGGATCAGCATGACGGTGTATCGGCAGACAGAAAGTACCTGATCCTAATTTCGGACGGTTCCACCTATCTGGACAGCAAGGACGGCAACTGGGCAAGCGACACGCCCTTTACCCGTTCTTACTATCCGAAGGAGAATTATAAGAGTGCCGCCGGTGGATTCTGGGATAACGGAATGTACGAACCCAATAATCATTCCAAGGTCAATGTCCCTCGACCTAAAACCACAGCCGACGTGGCCGCTTGGCAGAAATATCTTAACGATGTGAAGACCAGAAATGAGATGGTAAACAGCGAGGGTAAAACCGGTGATGATTATGATTATCACTGCAACTATGATTTGAACTTTAATCAAGGCAAGCCAAGCGATGATTTCAAATCTCAGCCTTGCGAACCTCGGACTGCAAACAACCGGGATATGGCGTTCTACTATGCAAATGAAGCATGGAATACAATAAAAGATAGCGGCTATCACGCCTACTCGATTGCTGTTGCGGATGGCTCGGCAGGAGCAGGCAATGCTGACGATTCTCACTGTTTCATGCATTACCTGAATGACGGCGCAAGCCTTGATTTTGACGCTATCAAGAAAGAGATCATCTACGCCGTTGGCGCAGGTTCCCAAGTTGAAGATAAGATGGGCAGTGAATTTGACTTGGTTTCTGGCACTTTTCAGTTGACGGTAGGAGGCAAGGCGCTAACTTGTATTCAAAACGGCAACGCTTATTCGTTTGGGGATGATGTAAAGTCTGACCGCTTTGTTATTATCTACAATGAAGACGATGATAGTTTCACCTGGACAATTAACGAAAATGTGTCGAATTTTGCGCCGGTTCAGCTTTCGTATAAGGTGAAATTGACGAATTCATCAACTACGGCTGGTACATACGAGGTGCCAACCAATGAATATGCGAGACTGACACCTAAAGACTCAAATGGAGTAGTTGGACAAACGGTAGAATTTGACATACCGAAAGTAAGCTATACAATTAAATCCTTGTATTATAACGCCAATGGTGGAACTGGTACAAACGGAACAGCCAAACCAACTGATTCTCCGAAAACCGGTGATAATAGCAGCCTTGCCTTATGGTTTGTTCTGCTGCTTGCCAGCGGCGGCGCAATAACCGCAACAACCATTTACGGCAGAAAGAACAAGCGCAGTGTAAAGTAAGATCAAATGATTAACCCAAAGGCGGCTGTCGGAAACGGCAGCCGCCTTTCCTGTCATAATATGCCGAAAATGCTTAGCAAACAAGTGTTCTATATGATATAATCTATATGCTCTCATTGGAGAGCCACAATCACGCGGACTCCTATTTGGTCCCGATCGTGGAGGACATGGCGGAGATCGGCATTCAGGTGTGGCAGGGCGTACTGCCGGAGAACGATATACCGGCCCTCCAGCAGAAGCTGCACGGGCGGCTGGTGCTGATGGGCGGTATGGGCGCAGCCATCGACCGGACGGATGCCGCGCCGGAGGAGATCTACGGCTATGCCATGGATACCCTGCGGCGGTGCTGCCCGGGTGGGCACTATATCCCCTCCATCACCTATGGCCTGCCGGGGGCGGTGTATCCCCATGTGGACGAGTACATCGACCGGGCCATAGCGGACTACAACCGGGCGCTGCACGTGCCGCGGTTCGATCTGCCGTCGGTGCCACGCCGGGTGCGGGCTGTCGCCGTGCGGCAGGCGGCGGGCGCCGCTGTCGAGAACGGCGACGTACTGGCCCGCCTGGCCGCAGCGCTGGAAAAGGGACAGCAGAAAAAGGTGCTGGCGCTGTGCCGGGAGGCGCTGGAGCAGGGTCGTACGCCGCAGAAGATCCTGTCCGGCGGGCTGATCCGCGGCATGAACGATCTGGGTGAGGCCTTCTCCGCCAATCGGGCCTTCGTGCCGGAGATGCTGATGGCCGCCCGGTGCATGACGGCGGCGCTGGGGGAGCTGAAGCCGCTGATGACCGGCGGAAATGCCAAGACGGTGGGCCGCGCCTGCATCGGCACCGTCCGGGGCGATATGCACGACATCGGCAAGAACCTGGTGAAGATCATGCTGGAGGGCAGCGGTGTGGAGGTCATTGACCTGGGCGTGGACGTGACGCCGGAGCAGTTCGTGGAGACGGCGAAGCGGCAGCGCTGCGGCGTGATCGCCTGCTCATCCCTGCTGACCACCACCATGGGCGAGATGCGCCGGGTGGTGACGCTGGCCCGGGAGGCAGGTATCCGGGATCAGGTGAAGATATTTGTGGGCGGCGCGCCCATCAGCCAGAGCTTCTGCGATGAGATCGGCGCGGACGTATACACCGAGGATGCGGCGGTATCGGCGCTGAAGGGATAAATCGGCAGTCATAAAAAGCGGCAGACCCGCAGGCATTGCCTGCGGGTCTGCCGCTTTGTTGGTCGTAGTTGGGGAGAAAATAATATGGTACGGAACAGATATGTGCGGTAGGGGGGAGATCACATGGCTATGATGGACAGCTTCCTACATACGGTCCGGTTGACTGCCTGCTTTCAATAAACACAGTTGACTTGCGCCCTCTATGTCAAAACGCGCGACGCTGCATCAGCATCCGCACCAGCGTGACAACGGCGAGGACAGCGATGACAGCCGCCGACGCGATGCTCACGAAGGAGAGCAGCGCACCGTGGGCGGGCGGCATCAGGAATGCGGCCACAGCGGAGGCGAGGCACAGGATGACCAGAGAGGTGATGAGCTTCGTTCTATCCATAGTAGTTGTTCTCCTTTCATGGTGTGGGAATGTTCGTTTCCTTCTGTGCTTACAGCATACCATATATAGTGGTACGTATCTTTACAGAAAAGCTACGAACCGGTGGAAAGACGGATACAAAATGGTTACAAAGTGGTCGGAACGGTGACAATGGGTGTAGACTTTCCGGCCGGTTTCTGCTATAATGCAGGAAAGCTGTCATTTTATCTCTCGGAGGCGCTGCTGTTGCAATATTTGACAAATCTTTGGAACGCGCTGGACTTCGGCTCGCTGGAGAGCATACTGCTCCGCGTGGCGTCCGTGTTCCTGTGCCTGACCATACACGAGACGTGCCATGGCCTGGCAGCCTATGCGCTGGGCGACCCTACGGCCAAGCGGGCGCACCGGCTGAGCCTGAACCCACTGCGGCACATCGACTGGCTGGGCCTTATTATGATGGTGGCGGCTGGCTTTGGCTGGGCCAAGCCGGTGCCGGTGGACCCCAGCTATTTCAAGAAGCCCAAGCAGGGCATGGCGCTGACGGCGCTGGCCGGGCCGGTATCCAACTTCCTGCTGGCGCTTTTGCTGCTGCTGATCGCCCGGGGCGAGTTCCTGCGGGCGGTGACCACGGGGAGCTTCAGCGGTACATGGGTCTCCTTCCTGGTGGATACGGCGTCGCTGTCGGTGGGCCTGGGGCTGTTCAACCTGGTGCCTATCCCACCGCTGGACGGCTCAAAGGTGCTGGCGGTGCTGCTGCCGGACCGGGCGTACAACTGGCTCATGCGCTATGAGCGCTTCGGTATGCTGGTGCTGCTGGTGGTCATCTCCGTGGGTGTCGGCAGCAACGCGCTGAACAGCGCCATACGCTGGACATTTACCCTGCTGTGCAGGCTGGTCGGTTTTGAGGTGTAGATTTGGACGATCCGATTTTTAAGCTGGAAAAGGTGGTACAGACGCGGGGCGACGAGCCGCTGGAAGACTTTGAGGGGCCGCTGGATCTGATACTGTACCTGCTGGGAAAAAATAAGATAGAGATACAGGATATCCCCATCGCACTGATACTGGAGCAGTACCAGGATTATCTGGAAAAGCGCAAGCAGATGGATCTGGAGGTGGCCAGCGAGTTCATTACCATGGCCGCCCAGCTGATGTTTATCAAGACCCGTATGCTGCTGAACCTGGAGGACGAGGAAGCCCAGAGCGAGATGGACGCCCTCATCAAGTCGCTGGAGGAGCGCAAGCGGGGCGAGGCCTATGCCCGGGTGCGTATGCTGTCGGAACGGCTGGCACCCCTGAGCGAGTTCGGACGGAATATCCTGACCCGGCCGCCGGAGCCTATGGAGCGCGGGAAGATCTATGAGTACGACCAGGAGCCGGCGGATCTGGTGCTGACCATGCAGGAGGTCACGGACCGGCAGGGTGCGCCGGAGGCACCGCCTATCCGGGCCTTTGACGAGATCGTGAAGCGGGAGCCGTATCCTGTGGAGACAAAGGCGAAGGAGATCCTGCGGCGGCTGCGGGGTGTGGGCATTACGCGCTTTTTGCTGCTGTTCCGCGGCAGCAAGACACGCAGTGAGCTGGTGGCCACGTTCATGGCGGTTCTGGAGCTGTGCCGGAACAATCTGATCAAGCTGGCCGGCGCGGCCAGCGACTGCACCGTCACCGCAGAGGGCGACGCGCCCGAAGAACTGATGTAAGGGGAGACCTATGGATACACTGGAAATGAAGGATATTGAGGCCGCCGTAGAGGGCATACTGTTTGCCTCCGGTGAGCCTGTGGCGGTGGATCGCATCTGCGTGGCGCTGAACATGGACCGCCCCACGGTGGAGCTGGTGCTGCAGCATCTGCAGGACTACTACAGCTATGAGCGACGGGGCGTGCGGCTGCTGCGGATGGAGGATAGCTGGCAGCTGTGCTCCGCGCCGGAGTACGGCGACCAGATCCGCAAGGCGTTTGAGATTCGTAAGCCCGCCAAGCTCAGCCAGCCGGCGCTGGAGGTGCTGACCATCATCGCGTACTATCAGCCCACCACCCGGGCCTATGTGGACCAGATACGGGGCGTGGACAGCTCGTACACGGTGGGCCTGCTGCTGGATCGCCATTTGATTGAGGAGTGCGGACGGCTACAGGTGCCGGGGCGGCCGCGGCTGTACCGGACGACACAGGCATTTTTGCGGGCGTTTCATCTGAATTCGCTGGAGGAGCTGCCCCAGCTGCCGGGAATGGAGGCCGACGGACAGCTGCGGCTGGACGACGATACGGTACCGGCGGACGGGGAGAACGGCGCGGAGGCGCTGTAAGCATACGGGAGAGATAACGCGGGAGGAGGGAGCACGATGACGGCGGTGTACATCATACTGGGCATTCTGCTGTTTTTCTTCCTGCTGTCACTGCTGCGTATCGGCGTGCGGGCAGACTTCGCGGGCGACCTTGCGGACACAAGCGTCACGGTGATCGCGGGGCCGGCGCGGATACAGATGCTTCCCAAACCGGATAAACCGGAGAAGCCCAAAAAGCCCAAGAAAGAAAAGAAGAAAAAGACACCGCAGGAGGAGAGTACCAAGGGGAAGGAAAAGAAAAAGCTGTCTCTGTCGGCGCAGGATATCAAGACGCTTCTGCCGGCGGTGTGGGCGTCCCTGAAGGGCGGACTGCGGAAGACGCGGCAGCGGCTGCTGATCGACCCGCTGGAGCTGTCGGCGGTGCTGCCGGGAGCCATGGACCCGGCGGGGGCGGCGGAGCTGTACGGCTATATCAACGCCGGAATGTGGACGGTAATGCCGCAGCTGGAGCAGCTGACGCGGATACCGGACCCCGGCCTCCATGTGGAGGTGGACTTTGACAGCGAGCAGCTGCGGCTCACGGGCCGGCTGGGCGTGAGTTTGCAGATACGGGACCTGTTCGCCATCGGCTGGGCCTTCGCCAAGCCGGTGATACGGTGGCTCCTGGCCATGCGGAAGCGGCAGAGCGCTGCGGAGAAGGCGAAGGCGGCGCAGAACGCTGCAAAGCAGCGCGAAACAGTACACACAGCGCCGGACGGCGCGGGACATACGACCACATCAACTTCGACAAAGGAGAGCTGACAATGGAAATGACCGAGAAGAAAAATGACCTCAAGAGCATGATGGTGGAGTCTATGGAGAAGGTCAAGGAGATGGTGGACGCCAACAATATCGTGGGCGAGCCTATCACCACGCCGGACGGCGTGACGCTGATCCCTATCTCCCGGCTGAGCTACGGCTTTGGCTGCGGGGGCGGTGACTACGGCAAGAACAAGGAAAATTCCGGCGCCGGCTGCGGCGCGGGCGTGCGGGTGGAGCCCATGGCCTTCCTGGTGGTCAAGGGCGGCGTGACCCGTATGCTGCCGGTGGGTGCGCCGGCCATCACTACCGTGGACCGGGTCATCGAGATGGTGCCGGAGCTGCTGGATCGGGTCGAGGGCTTCGTGGATAAGAAGCGGAACAAGGATTTCTGATACCAGACAAGAAGACAAGCAGCGCGGGAATAGACTGAGAGCATCCTGTGACGAGGAGGGCTTTCTGTGACCCGAGGGATCTTGGCGGCGCTGTGCGCCGCACTGGCCGTGCTGACATGCATACCCGCTGTGGCGGAGGCTGTGGAGGTCTCCGCCACGGCTTGCGTCCTGATGGACGCGGACACGGGGCAGGTGCTGTATGAAAAGAACGGGGACAAGCGGATGCTCATCGCCAGCACCACCAAGCTGATGACGGCGCTGGTGGCTCTGGAGCTGGGGGAGCCGTCGCAGGTCATCACCGTAACTGCCGCCCACATGGCGGAGGGGTCCTCCATGTACCTGCGGCCGGGGGAGAGGCTGACATTGGAGGAGCTGTTGTACGGGCTGCTGCTGTGCTCGGGCAACGACGCGGCGCTGGCGCTGACGGAGTGTGCGGGGGGTGTGGCGCCCTTTGTGGAACGGATGAACGAAAAGGCCGCCGCGCTGGGCATGAGGAACAGCCATTTTGCCAACCCCAACGGACTGGATGACGAGGCGCACTATTCCACCGCCTATGACATGGCGCTGCTGGGGTGCGCGGCGGCGAACGAGCCGACGCTGCGGCGGATGGTCTCTACACGGACGGCGGTCATCGGCGGGCGGACGCTGACCAACCACAACAAGCTGCTGAGCCGCCTGGACGGGTGCGTGGGGCTGAAGACCGGGTACACGAAGGCGGCAGGGCGGACGCTGGTGTCCTGCGCGGAGCAGGCGGGACATCGGCTGGTGGCGGTAACGCTGCGGGACGGGGACGATTGGAACGACCACGAGGCACTGTACCGCTGGGGGTTCCTGCTGACAGGCATACAGGAGACGCTGGAGACGCGCCTGCTCGGCGCGCTGGGAAACGGGAGAGAGGTATCGCCATGACCGAGCGCATACAGAAGCTGCTGGCCGCCGCGGGGCTGTGCTCCCGCCGGACGGCGGAAGAGTGGATCGCCGCTGGACGCGTGACCGTCAACGGACGGCGGGTCCATGTAGGCGACAAGGCGGATCCGGAGACGGACGATATCCGGGTGGATGGACGGCCCCTGCGGGGCGCGGCACAGCACGTGTATCTGATGCTGCACAAGCCGCGGGGCTATGTGACCACCCTCTCTGACGAACGGGGCCGCCCTACGGCGGCATCGCTGGTCAGGGGCTGCGGCGCACGGGTGTATCCCGTGGGACGGCTGGACCTGGACTCGGAGGGATTACTGCTGTTTACAAACGACGGGGCGCTGACCCATGCGCTGCTGCACCCCAGCCACCAGGTGGACAAGACGTATATCGTCACGGTCACCGGCGCGGCAGAGGACAGCGCACGGCAGCTGTCGGCGGTGGACAGACTGGACGGACAGCCCATCGTGCCGGCGGCGGTGACGGAGCTGTATCAGAAGGATGGTACGGCGAAATACCGGGTGGTGATCCACCAGGGTAAGAAGCGGCAGATCCGGCGGATGTGTGCCGCCGCAGGGCTGACCGTGACCCGGCTGTGCCGGGTGGCGGAGGGCAGTATCGCCCTGGGTGACCTGCCGCCGGGAAAGTGGCGGTATCTGACAGCGGAGGAGCTGCAATCTATCAAAGGAAGCCATCAACATGAATGAAAACGTGCTACAGACCATCCGGGCCGGGATGGATACCTTTTCGAAGGGACAGAAGCGCATCGCAGCGTTTATACTGGACAATTATGACCGCGCGGCGTTTATGACCGCCGCGCGGCTGGGCGAGACGGCCTCCGTCAGTGAGTCCACGGTGGTGCGCTTTGCCGCGCAGCTAGGCTACGACGGCTATCCGGAGATGCAGAAGGCCCTGCAGGAGCTGATACGGGGTAAGCTGACCTCCATCCAGCGGATACAGGTATCGCGGGATCAGATGTCCGGCGCGGACATTCTGGGCAGTGTGATGCAGCGGGATATGAACAGCATACACAATGTCATCGAGCAGTTGGACCGGGATGCCTTCAGCCGGGCGGTGGACAAGCTGCTGGGGGCGGAGCACATCTATATCCTGGGTGTGCGGTCCTCCTCGTTTCTGGCGGGGTATCTGAACTTCTACCTGCACCTGATCTTCAAGAACGTGACGCTGGTGCAGTCCAGCGCCGCCGGTGAGATCTATGAGCAGCTGGCCCACATCGGCAGGGGCGACGTGCTGGTGGGAATATCCTTCCCGCGGTACTCCAAGATGGCTATCCACGCGGTGGAGTTTGCCTGCCGGCGGGGCGCGGAGGTGGTGGCGATCACCGATTCGGCACTGTCTCCGCTGTACGGCATGGCGGCGGTATCGCTGCTGGCGCCCTGCGACATGATCTCCTTCGTGGACTCCATGGCTGCGCCGCTGAGCCTGCTGAACGCGCTGATCCTGGCGGTGGGGCAGCAGCGGCGGGATGACCTGTCCGCCACGCTGGCGGATATGGAGCAGGTGTGGTCCAGGTACAGTATTTTCGGGAAAGATGACGAGTGACATGGCGAAGGAGATCGTGGTGATCGGCGGCGGCGCCGCCGGTCTGATGGCGGCCATCACCGCGGCTCGGCAGGGCACGGCGGTGACGCTGCTGGAGCCCAACGAACGGCTGGGCAAGAAGGTGAATATCACCGGCAAGGGCCGGTGCAATGTGACCAATGACTGTGACCGGGAGACGCTGCTTGCCAGCATTCCCGGTAATGGGCGATTTTTGTACGGTGCGCTGACACGGTTCACGCCGCGGGACACCATGGCGTTTTTCGAGGCGCTGGGCGTGCCGCTGAAGGTGGAACGGGGGAACCGGGTGTTCCCGGTGTCCGACAGTGCCTTCGACATCACCAACGCGCTGGAACGGGAGCTGAAGCGCCGGAAGGTGCGGTGGGCCCGTGACCGGGCCGTATCAGTGGAGACGGCGGATGGCGCGGTATGCGCCGTGACCGGAGAGAAGGGGACGTACCCCGCGCAGGCGGTCATTCTGGCCACAGGCGGGGTGTCCTATCCCGGTACCGGGTCCACGGGGGATGGCTACCGCATAGCGGAGGCACTGGGACACACCATTGTGCCGCCGCGGGGCTCACTGGTGCCGCTGGTGTGCGCGGGCGAGGACTGTCCGGCTATGCAGGGCCTGAGCCTGCGGAACGTGGCAGTGGCGGTATACAACGGGAAGAAAAAGGCGGTGTTCCGGGATTTCGGAGAGCTGCTGTTTACCCACTTCGGGGTGTCCGGACCGCTGGTGCTGTCCGCCAGCGCCCATCTGCGGCGCTGGGAGGGGGAGCACTATACGATAGAGATCGACCTGAAGCCGGCGCTGGACGAGCAGAAGCTGGACGCGCGGGTGCTGCGGGACATCGGAGAAAATCCCAACCGGGAGATGGGGACCATCGCCGCGGGGCTGGTGCCCCACAGCATGGCGCCGGTGGTGCTGCGCCGGGCGGGGCTGACCGGAAGCGAAAAGGCCAACAGCCTGACAAAGGAGCAGCGCCGGGCACTGGTGCAGGTGCTGAAGCACTTTACGCTGGAGCTTACCGGGCCGCGGCCCGTCAGTGAGGCGATCGTCACCGCCGGCGGCGTGAAGGTGGGAGAGGTAACGCCAAACACCATGGCGTCGAAGCGGGTGGGGGGATTGTTTTTTGCCGGCGAGGTGCTGGACGTGGACGCCTATACGGGGGGCTTTAATTTACAGATCGCATGGGCGACGGGGTATCTGGCGGGGCTGAGCGCCGCAGAAAGCGAGGAGATGACATGACGGAGAGACAGTACGCAGTGGCCATCGATGGGCCGTCCGGCGCGGGGAAGAGCACGCTGGCCCGGGCGGCGGCGGAGGCGCTGCATATCTTATATGTGGACACCGGGGCCATCTATCGGACCATCGGCGTGTATATGTATCGGCACGACATCGCGCCAACGGACGCGCCGGCGGTGATTGCGGCGCTGCCGGAGATCACTGTGGCCCTGCGGTATGACGAGGAGGGTCTGCAGCGGATGTATCTCAACGGCGAGGACGTGACGAAGGAGATACGCCTGCCGATGATATCGAAGTACGCCTCAGACGTGTCGGCCATACCGGAGGTGCGGGCGTTCCTGATGGAGCTGCAGCGATCTCTGGCGCGGGAGCACAGCGTCATCATGGACGGACGTGACATCGGGACCGTGGTGCTGCCGGACGCGGAGGTGAAGGTGTTTCTGTGCGCGGATGTGGAGACGCGGGCGCGGCGGCGGTTTTTGGAGCTGGAGCAGCGGGGCACGCCGAAGCCCTTTGACGAGGTGCTGCGGGAGATGGAGCAGCGGGATTATAACGATACCCACCGGGCGGCGGCGCCGCTGCGGCCGGCGGATGATGCCATTATGATTGACAACACGGACATGGACTTCGCGGCCAGCCTGGAGCTGCTGCTGGATGTGATACGGGGGCGTGTGGCATCGTGAGAAATAAGTTTTACGCGGCGGCGTGGCGGGTGCTGCGCCCGCTGGTGCTGTTTTTTCTGCCGGTGGACCTGCGGGGAACGGAGCATCTGGAGGGCGGAGAACCGGTGCTGCTGTGCGCCAATCACTCCAGTGCCTGGGACCCCATCCTATTCGTGCTGTCCATGCCCCAGCGGTTCAACGTGCGGATCATGGCTAAGAAGCAGTTGTTCTCCATCCCCATCGTGGGTGGATTCCTGCGGGCGATCGGTGTGTTTCCGGTGGATCGGGGCAACAGTGACATTGGGGCGGTGAAGACCGCCATACAGAGCCTGCGGGACGGGTGGAACCTGTTCCTGTTTCCGGAGGGAACACGGGTGAAGACACCGGGACAGGCGGATGTCAAGTCCGGCGCGGGCATGATGGCCATCCGTGCCGGCGTGAAGCTGGCGCCGGTATATATCGGCACGAAGAAGCGCATATTCCGCAAGACGCCCATCATAATCGGCGAGCCCTTCGAGCCGGAGTACACCGGCCGCAAGGGTACGGCGGAGGAATATACTGCCAACGCCCATGAGGTCATGCGGCGGGCCTATGCCCTGGGAGGGATCGAATGCAGGTGATACTGGCGAAGACGGCGGGGTTCTGCTACGGCGTGGAACGGGCCGTGCACATGGCGGAGGTGGCTGCCCGGGAGGGCGGCTGCGTCATGCTGGGCAGTATCATACACAATGACCGGGTCATCACAGCGCTGGAGGCGTTGGGTGCGCGGCAGGCGGACAGCCCTCAGCAGGTGCGGCCGGGAGAGACGGTGATCATCCGTGCCCACGGCGAGACACGGGAGGCTTTGCGGGTGCTGGAGGAGCGGGGCGCACAGATCATGGATGCCACCTGTCCCCATGTGCTGCGGATCCACCGGCTGGTGGAACAGGCAGCCCGTGCGGGCCGGACACCCATCATTATCGGAGAAGCGCACCATCCGGAGGTAATGGCCGCCGCAAGCCGCTGTGAGCGCAGCGTGGTGCTGGAAAACACGGCAGAGCTGGCTGATTGGGTGGCGGCGGACCCGGCGCGGAAGGACATGGATTTGCTGGTTACCGCACAGACGACCTGTATTCGTTCGATATGGGAAGAGTGTGTAAAATTTTTAAAAAAACAGTGTACAAACGCCGAAATCTTTGATACAATATGTGATGCTACGCAAAAACGTCAATCCGAGGCGGCGAATATCGCCGGACGGGCGGACGTTATGGTCGTGGTCGGAGATCGTAAAAGTGCCAACACCAGACATTTAGCGGAGATCTGCAGCACACGCTGCGCCCGGGTCTATCAGATCGAAGGGCCGGAGGAGCTGCGGGTCGGGTCCCTTAACGGATGTTCTGTGGCGGGGCTTACAGCCGGCGCGTCCACGCCTGCGGGCATCATTAAGGAGGTATATGCAACGATGAGCGAAGAGATCAAGAACATGGAAGCTACGGAAGAGAGCTTCGAGGAAATGCTGGAAAAATCTTTTAAGACTTTGAATACAGGAGAGAAGGTAACCGGTATTGTAACGGCGATCGGCCCCACCGAGGTGCAGGTCGATCTGGGCTGCAAGCAGGCGGGCTATATCTCTGTGGACGAGCTGTCCGCAGATCCCAATGTGAAGCCTGAGGACGTCGTCAAGGTCGGCGACGAGATCGAGACCTATATCATCCGCGTCAACGACGTGGAGGGTTATGCCATGCTGTCCAAGAAGCGTCTGGACGCTGTCAAGGTCTGGGAGGATATCGAGAAGGCCCGCGAGGACAAGACCACTCTCGAAGGTAAAGTCACCGAGGAGAACAAGGGCGGTATCGTCGTTAATGTTAAGGGCGTGCGCGTGTTCGTGCCCGCTTCCCAGTCCGGTCTGCCCCGCGGCGCTGAGCTGAGCACCATGATCGGCCAGACCGTGTCCCTGCGGATCACCGAGGTCAACCGTGCCCGCCGCCGCGTCGTCGGCTCCATCAAGGCCGTGACCTATGAGGCCCGTCAGGCCGCCCAGGCGGAGATCTGGAACAACATCGAGGTCGGCAAGCACTACACCGGCACCGTGAAGTCCATGACTTCCTACGGTGTGTTCGTGGACATCGGCGGCGTGGATGGTATGGTACATATCTCCGAGCTGTCCTGGAGCCGTATCAAGAACCCCGCCGAGGTCGTCTCCGTGGGCGATACCCTGGACGTGTACGTTATCTCCTTCGATCCCGAGAAGCACAAGATCTCTCTGGGCGTGAAGGATCGCAGCATGAATCCCTGGGATAAGTTCATGGCTACCTACCATGTGGGCGATGTGGCCAACGTGCGTATCGTGAAGCTGATGACCTTCGGCGCGTTCGCCGAGGTCGTGCCCGGTGTGGACGGCCTGATCCACATCTCTCAGATCGCGGACCGCCGCATCGAGAAGCCCGGCGACGTGCTGACCGAGGGCGAGATGGTGGATGCCAAGATCACCGCCATCGACGAGGAGAAGCAGAAGATCTCCCTGTCCATCCGCGCGCTGCTGGCTCCCGCCGCTGACGAGGACGCCGACGAGGAGTAATTAGATCGTAAAACACCTCCGCTGCCCCACAGGCAGCGGAGGTGTTTTTGGTTGTTTTCACAATGGCGTGCAGGGGAAAATATCTTGCGACCTTGCGGAGAGGCATGGTACAATCGAGGTGGGCAAGAGAATTTAAGAGCATTGTGCTGAAGATAGAACGGATCAATTGGAATTTGACAGGGGGAGCGTGATCGTATGAAAAAGTTGATGGCATCAGTGTTAGCGTTGGTTTGCGTTGTTGCTATGGCGGGCTGCGGAAAGTCGAATGTTGGGGACTATCCTGCGACGATAATGGTAAATGGGATAAATTACTATTCGACCGATAATGCTGTTCCCGTTGAAGTAGACGAGAGTGTTATTCAGTACACCACGTCGTATGCGGAGGATGGCGTTCCCCGAAAAGATGGTGAGGCAAACTTCAACAGAGACCTGGGGACTCCGTATGCTGTTATTGAGGAAGACTTGGTAGTTGTCCTTATGGACAATGAGTGGATAGAGTTCAAGGCAAAGTAAGAGCGATCTCGGGTCGCGAAAGAGCGGGACGATGGGAGAAGCGTGCCGTACGAAAGGGACGGGGGATGAAGCGGGGGAAAAGAAAAATAATTTTGGGAGAGTTGCCTGTTTATGGGCAACTCTCCCGGTTTTTTGGCATAGGGGCAGAACCGGATCGCAGGAAGGGGGGAGCGCATATGAAAAGAGCAGACGTGAACTGGGGAGAGGTAAGGCGTAAGTATGAGTCGGGAATGTATACCTATCAGCGATTGGCAAGGGAGTACCATGTGTGTACGCAGACGGTGTGGCGACATGCGATCAAGGGGCAGTGGCAGATCGGTCGGGAGGAGGCGGAAAAGCAGATACTCCGGCGATGCCTAATGGCCACGGCAAAGCTGCTGGAGACGGCGGCTGCCGGGGCTACGGAACGGCTGGAAAGCGGAGAGGGCAGCCTGAAGGAGGTCAAGGAGCTGGGAGGTATCCTGCAGGCGCTGGTGGGGACAGCGGCAAAGATGTGCCAGAGCGAAAAGAACAACGACACGGCGGTCAACGAGATACGGGTGATCATGTCGGAGGAGGTAGAAGCGTTGAGCGGATGATATCCATGCCGGACCTGTTCATTTTTGCACAAGCATTCCCGGGAATTCTTGTGGGTTTCGTCAATTTCCCCGCCGGCTGTATTGTGGTAAAATTAACAATTAAGAATTCAGCCTTCAGCGGAAGGAACAGGAAAGAACAGGGAGGAACAGGACATGGCTTTTGCTGATTTTCAGGCGCTGTACAAGCAGAAACTGACCACCGCGGACGAGGCGGTGAAGGTCATCAAGTCCGGTGATTGGGTGGACTACGGCTTCTGCGCCATTCATCCCCGGGTGCTGGACGAGGCGCTGGCCCGCCGGGCACCGGAGCTGGAGGATGTGAAGGTCCGGGGCGGTATTAGCCTGTGGAAGCCGGCGATCTTCGATATCGAGGACCCGGTGCATCACATCATCTTCAACTCCCACCACATGAGCAGTGTGGAGCGCCATCATATCGCCAGTGGCGCCGGGTTCCATGAGCCCATGCGCTATTCGGAGCTGCCCCGGTACTACTACGACCACATCACGCCGCCGGACGTGGCCATGTTCCAGGTGGCCCCGATGGACAAGCACGGGTACTTCAACTTCGGGCTCTCCGCCAGCCACGTGAAGGCGGTGTGCGAGATGGCCAAGGTGGTCATCGTGGAGGTCAACGAGAATATGCCCCGGTGCCTGGGCGGCTTTGACAACTGTATCCACGTCAGCGAGGTGGACATGATCGTGGAGGGGCGCAACGACCCCATGGGCGTCCAGCCCAGCGGCACGGCTACGGAGGTGGACCGGGCGGTGGCGAAGCTGATCGTGGAGCAGATACCCGACGGGGCCTGCTTGCAGCTGGGCATCGGCGGTATGCCCAACACCGTGGGCGCCATGCTGTGCGAGTCCGACCTGAAGGATCTGGGCGTACACACGGAGATGTACGTGGACGCCTATGTGGATCTGGCTATGGCGGGGAAGGTCACGTGCATGAAGAAGAACATCGACCGGGGCCGGCAAGTGTTCGCCTTTGCCGCCGGTACCCAGAAGCTGTACGACTATCTGGACGACAACCCGGCGTGCATGGCCGCGCCCATCAGCTACACCAACGACATCCGCACCATCGCGGCCATCGACAACTTTGTCTCCATCAACAACGCGGTGGATGTGGATCTGTACGGGCAGGTGAACGGCGAGACGGCGGGCACCAAGCAGATCAGCGGCGCCGGCGGACAGCAGGACTTTGTGCTGGGTGCGTATCTGTCCAAGGGCGGTAAGAGCTTTATCTGTCTCAGCTCCACTCACGCAGACAAGGACGGCACGCTGCATTCCCGCATACGGCCTACCCTGCAGAACGGTTCCGTGGTGACGGATACCCGCGTGAACACCATGTACGTGGTGACGGAGTACGGCTGCGTGTGCCTGAAGGGACTGACGGTGTGGGAGCGTGCGGAGAAGCTGATCTCCATCGCGCACCCGGACTTCCGGGAGGAACTGATCCGCGAGGCGGAGAAGCAGAAGATCTGGTATCCCCACAACAGAAGATAACGAATAACGAAAAAGAGCGCCGGGAGGCGCTCTTTTTGCATGAAAGAGGCGGTATCCGTGCAAGCTACGGCAAAAAGGAGGCGCGGATATGAGCAACGACGAAAACCGGGAAAAGAATGAGGAAAAAGCGGCGGTGCCGGTACAGCCGATCATTGATATGGGCAGCACTGTGGTGAAAAACAGCCGGGGGACGATACACTGCCTGACCATCGTGGGGCAGGTGGAGGGACACACGCTGCTGCCGGACAATCTGAAGAGCACGAAGTACGAGCACGTGCTGCCGCTGCTGGCGGCGCTGGAGCAGAACGAACAGGTGGACGGGGTGCTGCTGCTTCTGAACACCGTGGGCGGCGACATCGAGGCGGGACTGGCCATCGCGGAGCTGGCGGCGGGCATGACGAAGCCGGTGGTGACGCTGGTGCTGGGCGGCGGGCACTCCATCGGCGTACCGCTGGCGGTGTGCGGAAAGGAGACGTTCATCGCGCCCACGGCGTCCATGACGGTGCACCCGGTGCGGATGTCCGGGACGGTCATTGCCGCGCCGGAGACGTACAGGTATTTTGAACGCCTCCAGGAGCGCATTATTCAGTTTGTGGCGGCCAACAGCCGCGTGACCGCGGAACGGTTCCGGGAGCTGATGCTCTCCAGCGGCGACATGGCCAACGACGTGGGGACGGTGCTGTACGGCGAGCAGGCGGTGGCAGAGGGTATCATCGACCGGATCGGTACACTGGGCGATGCGCTGGAGGCACTGTACGGACAGATCGAACGGCGGCATGGATAGACATTGGCGGAGGGCGGGGGCTCTCCGCTTTTTTCATGCCGGCGGGCAAATGTCAAGATGAATTTGCAGTATTGACAAAAAATATCAAAGTGCGGAGAGGGGAGACGGAGGAGGAATATCACACCGAAAAAGTCCTGTAAAGGAGCTTTCGCGGCATAAAACCAGTTTGCGAACTGGATTTATTCCACGGTCTCCTTGACAGGGCTTTTGTCGTTGCGGGGATGTTAACCAACACGGCGCGAACTCGCGCCGTGCTCACACCACTACCCATCGTGGGGTACGTGGTATAATGACAACACTCCAACAACGCTTATTGAGGAGGTACAGGGAGATGAGGAAACAGCACTACATGACGGAGCAGGAGCGTCACCAGCTGGAAGCCATGCGGCGGAACAAGATACCGGTGCGGGAGATCGCGCGGCAGCTGGGCTTCTGCGAGAGGACGATCTACTACGAGCTTCGGCGAGGCAGCTATATGCATACCTGTGAATTCTGGGACGAGAAACGGTACTCGGCACAGAAAGGGCAGCAGATACACCGCTACAATCAGACCGCCAAAGGCAGGCCATTAAAGGTCGGCAGCGACCACGCCTTTGCTGCCTACATCGAGCATAAGATCATCGTGGGCAGGTACTCCCCTGCGGCAGCTCTGGCAGCGGCACGGAAGTACCCTTTTGCTACGAGGATATGCGTCAGCACACTGTACAGCTACATCGACAAAAAGGTGTTTTATCAGCTGGGCAACCGGCACCTATGGGAGAAATGGAAAAAGAAAGCCAAAACCGTGGAGGCCACGCCGCGGATAGCGCACCCGAAGCTGCCCAGCATAGAGAACAGGCCGGCACACATCGGGCAGCGCTCTGAGCGCGGACACTGGGAGATGGATCTGATCATCGGAAAGGCAGAGACCAGCCATGTCCTGCTGACGCTGACGGAGCGATACAGCCGACAGGAGCTTATCTTCAAACTGCCGGACAGAAAGGCGGCCACCATCCGAGGCGTATTCGACCGGCTGGAACGGCAGCACAAGGACTTCTCCCAGCGCTTCAAATCACTGACCACGGACAACGGCAGTGAGTTCATGGAGTATGACAAGCTGTGCCGGAGCATACACGGCGGCAGCCGCTTTCAAGTCTGGTATTGTCACAGCTATGCGGCGTGGGAGAAAGGCAGCGTGGAGAACCATAACCGCATGATCCGGCGTTTCTTTCCCAAAGGGACGGACTTCTCCAAGATCAGTAAAAAGAGGATAGCTGCCGTCCAGGACTGGATGAACAACTATCCTCGAAAAATCTTGCAATGGCAGACGCCGAACGAAGCAGCGGCATAAGTCAGCATTTCGGGAACGCCTTGGCGGGAAGCTCATGCCGGTAGCGGGTATCAAAGAGCTTATAGTATGGCCTACGCCAAAAGAGCTTGATACCACCGGCGAGGAAATGGACGTAGTAGAACATCTCCGTTTCCTGATGGGTGAGATCGTCAATGCCTATCTTACGTCCAATGGTCTTGATGTAGGAGAGATCGCGGATCAGAGGGAAGCGTTTTATCTCATAGTGACAGACAGCCAATTTCCGTATCTTGATGTCAACATCCGTGGACTGGGAGAAAAAAGCGATATCCGCTTGATAGTGACCGTGGTTTTTGAAGAAATAGACCTGTTCATCAGTCATTTTCATTTTACGGTTATCGAAGTCTACACCAGCTTCATCAATGATGATGAGGCAGTCCTCCATGAGGTATTTACCTATATCGTCTTTGGTGATCTGAAAAGTACCACGGATAGGAAAGTTACTGTACACAGCACGGCCAGCAGTAAGAGCCTTTTTTGCCAGCTTTGCAGCGTAGGTAGATTTTCCAGAACGAGGTAGGCCAAAATAGAGATAGATACCGGTATCATAAGGCTTGACAGGGCGATAGACAAAACGCCAGAAGTGCTGGTAGCGCAGCCATTTGAGAGCGTAGCGAACATTCATAGGAACCTCCAAGGATAGAAAAAATCACGGGGGAGCATGCGCTCCCCCCGCGATTTTTTTCTTACACGCGCTGACGGAACAGGCGGGACAGCAGACCCACAGAGATACCGACCAGAGGAACGGCGATAACACCCAGCACCAGCAGGTCGGAACCGACAATGGTATCGGTCAGACCGGTGACGGTGACAGCGGTATCACCGGAGCCGATGGTGCCGCCGGTGATCATAGTCATGACACCGGAGAAAAACGTGGTGATCTTAGTGATCAGAGCAGCCATAGTGAAAACTCCTTTCGATGTAGTTGATCAGCGTTACACGCGCTGACGGAACAGACGGGACAGCAGACCCACAGAGATACCCACCAGAGGGACAGCAACAACGCCCAGGACGAGCAGGTCATCACCGACAATGGTGGTGGTCAGAGTGGACACCATGCCCATGACACCACTAAAGAAAGTGGCGATGGTAGCGACCAAAGAAGCCATACGAAAACCTCCCTTCTATCGTTTGATACGGAAAACTCTGAAAAACAGAGAGATCACAAGAGCACATAAGACCATGCAGAAGCAGTACCAGCCGACGCCATCGGATAAAAAGTCAGAAAGAGCCTGAACCATAGCGACCAGCATGGAAGAAACATCATTTAGACCTCCCAAGGAACACACCTCCTAACAGACGGAAGAACGAATAGAACAGAATGAGGAATGCCAGGCAGCCGCCTACCCAGCAGAAGTCTACACCGGCAAGGCCGGGGACGGCAGAGACATTACCGGCACTGTCGGTAGCCATGAGAGGCTGATACTCGCCGAAGATACTCTGTACAGAGGCGGCAAGGCCGGTATGAGCTCCGCGCTGGTAAGTGTACGTCTCCGGCGCAGCAGCTTCGGCAGCGGGAGCGGTATTGATGACCACCGTACCGGAACCGGCTGGGACTTCCGAAGTGTCCGTGCCGGCGTCAGAGGCAGGCTCATCCGTGAGCAGCTCGGCAGCAGGGGCAGTATCTTCATCCAGCGGATCAGCGAACGCCTCTACACCGTAGGCCACGATACCGAGGATGACAGCCAGAACGATAAGCAGTGTTTTCGGCTTGAACGAGAAGCCTATATGCATTCTCATTTTCCTTTACCTTCCTTTCCTTTGGTGGAGATGGTGGGCGGCGAGGCCACAGAGGAACCGATGAGCCGACCAAGCAGCCAGAACGCCAGGTCAACAGCCACGGCAGCCATGGCGATGATCCAGAACGGGACGTTCAGAACCGGGATATTGATGGAGAATATATCCCATGCCCAGCCCAGCAGGGACTTGACGGCAAGCAGCAGACTTTCCATAGAAGCACCTACCTTTTCCAGAACATAATGAGGTCAGCAATGCCCTTGATGAACTCCAAGACAATGAGAACGATCTTGACAAACATAAAGACCAGGAGCAGGGCGGCGAGAACGTAGAGAGCACCGGCCATACCGTCAGGCATCCAGCTGACACCAAGTGCGATTTTTTCAAGAACCATCACTTCCACCTCGCTATCACGAGAATAAGGGCAACGATAATGACAGAGGTAAAGCTATACACCAAACAGGCTTGCAGACCCACCGGCATGGAGGTATAGACGGAGCGCACGAAGTGCAGGAACGTATATAAGTTAGCTTCCATCGGGCACCTCCTCGGCAGCGGCAGCAGGATCATAGAACAGGCCATCCAGCTTTGTGATGTCGGCGGCATCAAAGGCACCCTTGAACGTATTGTTCCAAAGCCATTTGAACAGACTGCTCACTTTGTCTACACCATCCTTTGTGGTATCGACCATATCGGTATCTGCGTCCAGCTGGAACACATTGGTAACGTAAGTGTTATTGTTGATGACGTTGACCACGGTATCATTACTCTTGGCTATGAGCAAGTCGAGCCGGGTAATGATAGGAGCCAGATCGACCGCGAGGGTACCGGAACCGGCCACACCGCCTGTTGCGATAGCATTGACGAGGCGGTCTGCCTGGGCTTGCAGGAAACCGGTGAAACGGGAGGCGTACACCACAGGGACAGCCTCAGACGTCTTACTGTAAATGTAGTACCGGTCAGTGTCAGGGAGAGAAGTCAAAAGACGTACCGTAGGCTCACCATCCGTGGTAAGCAAAAAACCTCGATGGCTCGAAATAAAGTTGGGCTTATAGTAAGCATACCATCCCTTCCAAGTTCCGCTGCTATCCCATGATGGATACACAAAGGCAGAACAAGTAGCGTATGCGACATTCTTAGAACACCTAAACGAGAATGAGGACTCAAAGGAGTGAACCGTGCCCGCCAAATCCGTAACAGAGAAAGAAACCGGCATGGTCGTATATATAAACGAATTGGCGGCTGGAGCATCTGTGCCTTTAATAATGGTGAAGGAATATCCCAGAGCATTACTACTACCAACAGACTGATACCCGGGGACGCATTTTTCATAGTAATAATCAGGGCTTCCCTCTGTGGATGTTTCAATGAGGCTGCCATACACCTGAATGGAACTGGACGAGGAATACAAGAGATCGCTGTTATCGGGAACCTCGGAGAAGGAGGAAGGAAGAACGCCATACAGCTTTTGCGTGGACGTTTCGCCATGCAGTACATTCGGGAACGCATAAGCACTGTCATACTCTCCGAACTGCTCTGTGATCTGATCGCTGATGGTGGTGACGGCAGAGACGAGGGCACTGTCATCGTAGGCCGGGATGGACTGGATGGCAGAGATAATATCCGCTGTCTTAGTCACGCCGCCCAGCTGATCATACTTGAAAGTGACACGCAGACGGAAACCGGCACTAAAAGAACTGTCACCGGCAGGGATGATAACCGTGTGCGGCGAGTATGTCGTAGTTTCGGCCGAGGCCAGGGGGACAAGCTGGTTTTCATCGTTGAAATCGACACGCTTTACATACACGCCGGTAGCCGCATCATAGGTGTCGCTGAGGATATACGTGCCGTTGCTGTTCTGCCAGACACCGGCAGAGAGCATAGGGTCAGAGGAAACGGCTTCGGGGACGCTGGTACCGAGAAATGCACCGCGCAAGCCGATATACTCACCGCCAGGAGAGTCAATATAGCCATTGGTGGAATTGAGGGTGTACCAAATACGCTCAGCCCAATGGAGCTTATAATCGGTATCACCCCAGAACATGAGGTCTTGCAGCTCGCCGCCTATAGCGTTGGTGATGGTGATCATATTACCGGCAGCAGAGACCGTGGTCTGTTCCACGCTGTTGACCTCCGCATACATACCGAGCAGCTGGGCGAGCTTCACGTCAAGAGAGGTCGTATTTACCTGAACGATACCGTTATTGATCACCGAGGACAGGAGACTATCAATAGAGGACGTTTTAGCACCAATGTAGGTAAGGCGGTTATTAACGGCGGTATTGAAATCATCAATATGATTGATCATGGAGTTTTCAAAGTCCCAGATGCTTTCGATAGCCAGCTTGATATAATCCATGAGCAGGATCTGATTATCCGCGATCAGGACGTTCAACTCCGCGATGATGGGAAGAAAGTCCAGATTAGATGCTATATTGATGAGCCGGTCTGTGTAGTCAGGATTGGTGGGTGTAGTAATAGTGATATTTACATCCTGCTTAGGCTTTTCGGCCACATATACCTTTCCGTCCGAGTTGCCCAGGCACCCCACAATAGACACTGTACTAAGCGCTGAAATCTTAAACTCACGATCCGAAACAAAGGCAACATAACGATCGACGGAATTGTTATAAGCCAATGACGTAGATAAACCGTGTTCATTACAGTAATACACCAAGTCTGACAAGCTATCATAAGAGATTGTGACCGAGTTGGACAGGGATGAGCGAGGCGAAACATCCAAGACATAAGACTGCTTGATAGATGTAAGACTGGGGATAAAAGTGTTTTCCAGATTAAACGTACCACTGGTGTAAATATACACACGGTCATACGCATAAGCCGACCGAATTGAAAGAAGCGCACCCACAAAAACAAACAGAGCAACAATGAGGGCTTTACAATTCGCTTTTTGTAAGATATAATTCATAAAAACACCTCAAAGGAGAAAGTTTATGGGCGGTTTTATCGTAAATTTATGGATCGTGGCCGCTGTACTGATACGTATTTTGCTTGCGGCCGCTGTAATCTTCTTTGTGATCAAAGCTATTGACTATTTAAGACGCAAAGAAGAACGGGACACACAACGGGACTACCGCAGCGCTCAAAATACCATCGATGAAATCGAACGGGAACTGAATGACAGGAAGTGACTACCCTAATCCCTCGCCGCAGGCGGGGGATTTTACTATGCCTTACCCGCCTTTCCCTTGAACTTGTCCGGGAACAGGGAGCGCAGGACTTTACCGGCGATCCACGCCATGAGCGAGAGCAGCAGGAACAGGATAAACACAAATACCAGCACAAAGGCGGCAGTGATCAGAAACTTGATCATAGGGAACCCTCCATTTTGCGTTCAACGGAAGCCATAAGGGCAAGGAAATCACGCGCATTTGGATATTCCTCTACCGTATCACGGATTACGAGATCGGACAAAAAGTGCTGCAACTCACGCCAGCAAGCGCAGTAAAACAATTCTTCATTCATAAGTAACCCTCCATTTTGAGTTGTTGAAAGTCAGGCTCTATCGTCATAGGCTGAAAGTCAGAATCGGGGACTACCGGCACCAGCGGCAGCAGCTCCGGAGCCTCTGCACCATCCCACACATAGGGGAATGTCCAATCCTCACCGTATACCATGCCGGTCTTGCAGAAGTCGTAGTCGTTGATACAGGCTTCCTCCAATGGACGTTGGTAGAAGTAGACGTCACTGGCCTTTATTGCACGCTTGAGAGGACGGGAATGGAAATAGAGGTGCCGGCCGAGGTCAGAGCCGCGCTGGGAGATATCCTTGCTGATGTACTTGGTTATGTAATAGGCCGTTGCTATCGGGTCACGGATGGGCGCCAGAGAGCAAAAGCCGAAGGTGTCCATATAATCCGGCCAGTTCAGAAAGCCACCGTCTATGAGCCTCTGGGGAGCCGGTGGAGCGAAAGAGGTCAGCACGTCCACCGGCAGCCCGGAAATCAGGCCGTGTATGTGCCACGCACCATCCTTGTGGTGTTCCGGTACCAGCAGGAACTGTATCTGAGAGTGATACTTCTTGCGCTTGTCCCGGATGAACTGGGAAAGGCGGCTTTGGTAGGTGGCAAGGTCAAAGCGGTTGAACTTTGTCCGGTCTATGGTGCCCGTGAAGAAGTAGTCCCACGGGTTACAGAGAGCGTATTGCAGCACCATATTTCGAGCACGGCTGAAACTGTTATCCAGCTTGTTGTCGTAGTGCTGAGCGTCCTCTCCGTTGCGGAAATAGATGTTATCAGGGTCACGCACACCCTTGAATGTCACGACTTTGTAGATGCCGTGACCGTATTCGTGGATGCTGTGAACGGGGGAGGCGGAAACCGACATATAGCAGGCACTTCCCGGAATTCGTTATGGTGTCAAGTGCCCTCGTCGGAGCTTTCACTCCGACCTGTTGAGGGCAGCTCTGACGGTGCACATCCTCCCGACGTTCACAGCAAGAGCGAAGTTTTAGAACTTGGCCAGACGGATGCCGGAGCACTTGCCCCAGCGATTCCATTCGATGATGACCTCGTCACCAAGCTTAGGCGTGTAGCCGCTGGCGGCAAGGATACGCTCCATCACATAGATGCGGTCACAGGACAGACCTTCTCCCTTTTCGCACTTCTCGGTGAGGAACAGATTGACGCCGGAAACCTCCTGACCATCATCACCCTTGAAAGAGGACTTGCGGAAACCGATTACCTTCATGTCGTTGTTCTCCTTTTCGTTGTATAAAAAATCACAGGGCACAGAGCTTCCTTGCGGAGGTCTGCACCCTGCAAATACATAATAGAACCTGCCTTTTTCATGCCGGCGCGCGGTTTTTCTTGAAAAACGGGGACTTCCATAGTATACTATCTTAGTTAAGGTATGCCAAAGTATAAGAGGTGACGCAGTTGTACTTAAAAGCACTTGAGATACAGGGGTTCAAGAGTTTCCCCGACAAGACGGTATTGAATTTCGGCGAGGACATCACCGCTATCGTGGGACCAAACGGGTCCGGCAAGTCCAACATCTCCGACGCCATACGCTGGGTCATGGGCGAGCAGAACAGCCGCCAGCTCCGCGGCGCCAAGATGGAGGACGTGATCTTCGGCGGTACGGAGAAGCGGAACCAGATGGGCTTTGCCCAGGTGACGCTGGTCATCGACAACACCGAGCATATCTTCCCCACCCGGGAGGAGGCAGAGGTGGCCGTGACACGGCGGTATTACCGCAGCGGTGAGTCGGAGTACTATATCAATAAGCAGTCCGTGCGGCTGAAGGACGTGAACGAGCTGTTCATGGACACCGGTATGGGCCGGGAGGGCTACTCCATTATCGGACAGGGCAAGATCGACGAGATACTGTCTGTGAAAAGCGGCGAGCGCCGGGAGATCTTCGAGGAGGCCGCCGGTATCAGCAAATACCGGCACCGCAAGGAGGAGTCCGAGCGCAAGCTGGAGCGCACCGAGGAAAACCTGGTGCGTATCAACGACAAGATCGCCGAGCTGGAATTGCAGGTGGAGCCGCTGCGGGCGCAGGCGGAGACGGCGAAGAAGTATCTGGTGCTGCGGGATGAGCTGCGGGTGCTGGAGATCTCCGTGTGGCTGGAGCAGCTGCAAAACCTGCGGACTGCCAAGCTGAAGCTGGAGAGCGATACGGCTCAGGCCAAGGAGGCCTGTGACCAGGCCCAGGCGGCGCTGGACGAGGCCTACGCCCAGGGAGAGCGTTTTACCGAGGAGATGCGGCAGAACGACGTGGCGGCTGACGCGCTGCGCGGTCAGGTGACCGAGGCGGAGTCCGCCGCCGGCGAGGAGTCTGCGGCCATCGCGGTGCTGCAGACCTCTGTGGAGCACAACAACGAGTCTCTGCGCCGGCTGGAACAGGAACTGACCAGCACAGACCAGCGGCGGGAGAATTTACAGGGACAGATCGACGGACAGCTGGCGCGTATCGCGGACATTGACCGCGACGCGGCGGTATTGGAGACGGCGCTGAGTGAGTTGCTCTCTCGGGCGCAGGCGCTGGCTGACAGCGCAAAGGGCGCGGCGGACGAGGCCGAGGCCCTGCGGGCGCAGGAGGCCATTGCTGTGGCCGAGGCCGCAGACGGGCGCGCCGCGCTGTCCGCCCTGCAGGCGGGCCTGGACGAGGCCGGACAGCGGCGGATTACGGTGCGGCAGGAGCTGTCCGAGGCACAGCGTAAGCTGGAGGAGAGCGAAAAGGACGCAAAGACCAATCGCCGGGCGCTGGACGATGCCAGGGAGGAGGCCCAGGCGGCGGAGAATATCATTCAGGGTCACAGCCTGCGAATGGACAGCCGCCGCCAGAAGGCGCAGAGCGCCCAGGACGCAAAACAGGAGCTGACCCGGCAGGTGAACGCCCAGGAGGACCGTATCCGTCTGCTGACGGAGATGGAGAAGGAGTATGAGGGCTTCAACAAAGCGGTAAAGACCGTGATGCAGGCGGCGGAGAAAAACACGCTGCGGGGCATTCACGGGCCGGTGGCCGGACTGATGACCACAGAGCAGGCCTATGCCGTGGCGCTGGAGACGGCGCTGGGCGCGGCACTGCAGAACATTGTGGTGGAACGGGAGGAGGACGCAAAGGCGGCCATCCAGTTCCTGAAGCAGCGGGACGGCGGCCGCGCTACCTTCCTTCCGCTGACGGCCATCCGGGGCGACGAGCTGCGGGAGAACGCTGCGGGAGAGTATGGTTTTGTAGGCATCGCCAGCCGTCTGGTGCGGTACGACGCGCGATACGACCATATTTTTAAAAATCTGCTGGGCCGGACGGTGGTAGTGGAGGACCTGGACAGCGGTATCGCCATGGCGCGTAAGTTCCGCAATGCCTTCCGCATCGTGACGCTGGACGGACAGATCATCAACCGGGGCGGCTCCATGACCGGCGGCTCCGCCAGCCGATCCTCCGGTGTGCTGTCCCGGGCCAATGAGCTGGAACGGCTGAAGGCGGCACAGGGCGCCCTGCACGGTAAGCTGAACGAGGCCGCGCAGCAGGCCGAGGCGGCCCAGAGGGAGCTGCAGAAGGCTGAGTATGAATTGCAGGTGGCCAAGGACCAGCAGCGCAAGGCGGCGGACGAGGTGCTGACCTTACAGGGACGGCAGGACCACTATGACCTCCTGTTGGAAAGCCTGCGGCTGAGCTGCGAGACTATGGAGCAGGAGTTGTCCGGCCTGGACCGCCGGGAGACGGACGGCCGCGGGCGCATGGCCGGGATACAGGCGGACATCACTGCGGCAGAGGACCGCGCGGCCGCGCTGCGGCAGGAGATGCGGGACAAGCTGGCCGGCCAGACCGATCTGACGGAGCAGACCAACCAACTGGCCCAGGCCGTCAGCGACAGGAAGGCCGATCAGGCGGCGCTGAGCGCAGAGAAGGACAGCGTTCTGCGGAGCGTGGAGGACCTGCGGGGCTTGCAGGCGGATATGGTATCCGACCGCGCTGAGCGCGACCGGCGGGTGCAGGAGTACCGGCAGGCCAACGAGAAGGCGCTGGCCGATATGGCGGGCCATCAGGCGGCGCTGGAGGAGAAGAACGCCCGTGTGATACAGCTGCGGCAGCGGCTGGAGGATCTGGCCCAGGCCAAACTGGCGCTGGAGCAGCAGCGTGACCAGAACGGCCGCGACAGCCGTGCCTGCAACGATACGCTTTTGCAGACCATGCAGGCGTACAACAAATTGCAGCAGAAGCTGGAAAACAGCGGCATGGAGGAGGGGCAGATCCTGGAGAAGCTGTGGGAGCGCTACGAGCTGAGCCACAGCGACGCCATGGAGCAGCGCATCGAGCTGGAGAGCGTACCCAAGGCTACCCGGCGCATTGCCGAGCTGAACCGGGAGATCAAGGCGCTGGGTACGCCCAACATCGGCGCCATCGAGGAGTTCGACCGGGTGAACACCCGATATACCTACCTGTCCGAACAGCGCAGCGATGTGGAGCAGGCCAAGGAGGAGCTGCTGGGCATTATCGACCAGATCACCCAGCAGATGACCAGCATTTTTGCCGAGCAGTTCCAGCTGCTGAACGAGAGCTTCCAGGAGACGTTTTTGGAGCTGTTCGGCGGCGGCAAGGCGCGGCTGGAGCTGGAGGACGAGAGCGATATCCTCAACTGCGGCATCGAGATCAAGGTACAGCCCCCCGGCAAGCAGCTGAAGACCATCACGCTGCTGTCCGGCGGTGAGAAGGCATTTGTGGCCATTGCGCTGTACTTCGCCATTCTGAAGGTACATCCCACGCCGTTCTGCGTGATGGACGAGATCGAGGCGGCGCTGGACGAGGCCAATGTGGTGCGCTACGCCCGGTATATGCGGCGGATCGCCGGAAAGACGCAGTTTATCGTCATCACCCACCGGCGGGGCACCATGGAGGAGGCGGACGTGCTGTATGGCGTGACCATGCAGGAAAAGGGCGTCAGCCGGATACTGACCATCAATCTCAACGATATGGCCAAGGAGCTGCATATCAAATAAGGAGGGCTTGTTATGGCAATGGGCTTATTTCAAATACTTAAGGAGGCGTTCACCGCCGTCCCCACCTTCGACGACCTGAATGACGAGTTCTACGACGGACTGGAGGAAGCGCTGATCCTGGCCGATGTAGGCGCTGACACCGCCGCTGATACCGTGTCCCAGCTGCGGAAGCGGGTGAAGGAACGCTTTATCGGCCGGATGGACGAGGTAAAGGACGCCCTGCGGGACATTCTGAAGAGCAAGCTGGAGGTGGGTGACAGCGCGTTGGTGCTGGAGGGCAAGCCTGCCGTGGTGCTGGTCATCGGCGTCAACGGCGTGGGCAAGACCACGTCTATCGGCAAGCTGGCCAAGCAGCTGAAGGACCAGGGCAAAAAGGTCCTGCTGTGCGCCGGCGATACGTTCCGTGCGGCGGCCGCCGACCAGCTGGAGATCTGGGCGGGCCGCGCCGGTGTGGATATCGTGCGGCAGCATGAGGGCGCGGATCCCGGCGCGGTACTGTTTGATGCTTTGCAGGCGGCCAAGGCACGGAGCGTGGACGTGGTGCTGTGCGACACCGCCGGACGGCTGCACAACAAACAGAACCTGATGAACGAGCTGGCCAAGCTGCGGAAGATCATCGACCGGGAATGCCCAAATTCCAACTGCGAGACGCTGCTGGTGCTGGACGCCACCACCGGGCAGAACGGATTGATCCAGGCGCGGACCTTCAAGGAGACGGCGGGGTTGACGGGTATTATCCTGACGAAGCTGGATGGTACCGCCAAGGGCGGCATCGTCATCGCCATCGCCCAGGAGCTGGGTGTGCCGGTAAAGTTCGTGGGTGTGGGCGAGGGCATCGACGACCTGAAGCCCTTTGACCCGACTGCCTTCGTGCGGGACATGATATAAGGAGGGCGCAGCATGACGAGAGCAGACGGACGGGCATTTGACCAGCTGCGCCCGGTGGAGATGACACCCGGCTTTACGAAATTCGCCGAAGGCAGCGTGCTGATCCGCTGCGGCGAGACGGTGGTGCTGTGCAACGCCTCGGTGGAGGAGAAGACGCCGCCCCATGTGGCGGAGGGCTGCGGCTGGGTGACGGCGGAGTATTCCATGCTGCCCCGGGCCAACCGGGAGCGCAGCCGCCGGGACGTGGACAAGTTGAAGCTGTCTGGCCGCAGCGCAGAGATACAGCGGCTCATCGGCCGCAGCCTGCGTGCGGCGGTGGATATGGCAGCCCTGGGGCCCCGGACCATCACCGTGGACTGCGACGTATTGCAGGGCGACGGCGGGACGCGGACGGCATCCGTCACCGGCGGGTTCGCGGCGCTGGCGCTGGCCTGCAAAAAGCTGGTGACCGACGGCGTGATCGAGAGGCTGCCGCTGCTGCACTATGTCACCGGTGTGTCGGCGGGCATCGTGGAGGATGTGCCCCTGCTGGATCTGCAGTACAGCGAGGACAGCCGGGCGCAGGTGGACCTGAACTGCATGATGACGGAGCAGGGACAGCTGATCGAAATTCAGGGCACCGGCGAGGGGCGGCCCTTTACCGTGGCCGAGCAGCAGGCACTGGTGGCGCTGTGCGCCAAGGGGTGCGGCGAGCTGCTGACGAAGCAGAAGGAGATACTGGGAGAGATACTATGAGATTTGTACTGGCATCCCACAACAAGGGAAAGCTGGCCGAGATGCAGGCCATTCTGGGCGAGCTGGGCGTGGAGGTGGTCATGCCCTCCGACGTGGGCGTGGACGTCGACGTGGAGGAGACGGGGACCACATTCGCGGAGAACGCAGCGCTGAAGGCCAACGCCATCATGGCGGCCAGCGGCCTGCCGGCTATCGCGGATGACTCGGGACTGTGCGTGGACTGGCTTCAGGGCGCGCCGGGGGTGTATTCCGCCCGGTACGGCGGGCTGGACAGCGACCCGGAGCGCTGCCGGCTGCTGCTGAGCAATATGCGCGGCGCCACGAATCGGGCGGCGCATTTCCACACGGCCATCGTCTGCGCCTTCCCCAACGGGGACACGCTGACGGCGGAGGGGGACTGCGCCGGGACCATTGCCTTTGCGCCTATGGGCGACGGCGGGTTTGGGTACGACCCTGTGTTCTTCGTGCCGTCCCTGCGAAAGACCTTCGCCCAGCTGACGGCGGAGGAGAAGAACGCCATTTCCCACCGGGGCAGTGCCCTGCGGGCCTTTGCCGCGGAACTGAAAACGTATTTGGAGAAGCAATGATATGGAACTGACAAGCAAACAACGCGCACAGCTGCGGTCCCTGGCCACCAATCTGGACACCATCGTCCACGTGGGCAAGGACGGCATCGGCGACAATCTGATCAAGCAGGTCAACGACGCGCTGGAGGCCCGGGAGCTCATCAAGGGCCGGGTGCTGGAGAATTCGCTGCTGACCGCCCGGGAGGCGGCGGAGGAACTGGCAGTGGCTGCCCGCTGCGAGGTGGTGCAGGTCATCGGCAGCAAGTTCGTGCTCTACCGGATGCAGCACGACAAGAGCAAGCGGAAGATCGAACTGGTCAAGGCGAAGAGAAGCGTATGAACATCGGTGTTTACGGCGGCACCTTTGATCCGCCCCATATCGGCCATGTGACGGCGGCCAGGGCCGCCATGGAGGTCCTGGGGCTGGACAAGCTGGTGCTGGTCCCGGACGCGCAGCCGCCCCACAAGGCGCTGCCGGAGGGCGGCGCCGCGCCGCGGCAGCGGTATGACATGGCGGTGCTGGCCACAGCGGCGCTGGGGAAGCGGGCGGAGGTCAGTGACATGGAGCTGCGCCGCAGCGGCGTCAGCTATACCGCGGACACGCTGGCGGCGCTGCGGGAGCAGTATCCGGATGACACGCTGTATCTGCTGATGGGTTCGGATATGTTCCTGAGCCTGCACAACTGGCGCAGGCCGGAGGCGGTCATGGCCATGGCCCACATCGCGCCCTTCAGCCGGGAGGCGGAGGATGAGTCCGCCGCCTTTGCCGCGCAGAGCGCGCGCCTGGAACGGGAGTTCGGCGCGCAGGTGACCGTGGTGCCCAATCCGCAGGTGGTGGAGCTTTCCTCCACCGAGGTCCGCGCCGCGCTGGCACAGGGCGGGGGAGAGGACCTGCTGCCGCCGCCGGTGTGGGGCTATATCCGGCGGGAGCACCTGTACGGTACCCATACGGACCTGACGCACCTGACGCCGGAGGAGCTACGGCCCATCGCGCTGAGCTATCTCAAGCCCAAGCGGATGCCCCATGTGCTGGGCACGGAGCAGGAGGCGGTGCGTTTGGCGGAGCGTTACGGCGCGGACGTGACAAAGGCGCGTATCGCCGCGCTGCTGCACGACTGTACCAAGAAGCTGGATATGGACGAGCAGCTGGCGCTGTGCAAGAAGTATCACATTCCGCTGGACGAGCTGGAGAGAAAGGCACTGAAGCTGCTGCACAGTAAGACCGGCGCGGCCATCGCACGGGATGTGTTTGCCGTGGACGACGATGTGTATAACGCGATCATGTACCACACCACCGGTAAGCCGGATATGACGCTGCTGGAGAAGATCATCTATCTGGCGGATTATATCGAGCCCACCCGGGACTTTCCCGGGGTGGAGGCGCTGCGAAGGACGGTATACGAGGATCTGGACCGGGGACTGCTCATGGGTCTGACCATGACCATCGATGAGATGGAGGAGATGGGTAACCCCGTCCACCACATGACCCGCGACGCGCGGGACTATCTGATGAAAAGAGGGATATCATGAAAACACCGAAAGAACTGGCGCTGCTGGCCGCCCGTGCCCTGTCCGACAAGAAGGGCAAGGAGATCCGTGTGATGGAGATCGCCGAGCTGACCACGCTGGCAGACTATTTCGTTCTGGCCACCGGCGCCAGCAATACCCAGATCAACGCACTGGTAGACAATGTGGAAAAGCTGCTGGCAGAGGAGGCTGGTGAGCAGCCCCTGCACCGGGAGGGCTATCGCGGCGGCACGTGGGTCCTGCTGGACTACGGCTGCATCGCCATCCATGTGTTCAATCAAGAGGCCCGGGCCTTCTACGGCCTGGAGCGTCTGTGGCAGGACGGCAAGAGCGTGGACATCAGCGGCATTGTGGAGGAGCACGACTGAGTTTCCGCGCCGAGTGGCGCGTACAGGTGCTTTTCCCGGAAAACGGGGTTGACATTCGGCAAAAATGCGCTAAAATAGACTTCGATATTGTCAGAAGCGATGAAGGGAAAAAGACAGAGATCATCCACCCGAAGAGAGCCGGCGTATGGTGCGAGCCGGCGGGGACGCTCTGTTGTACTGGTCCCGGAGCTTTCCACCTGAACAGGGCGGGACGGGTGCGCGCCGTTACAGCGTCGTCTTTCGTAAGAAAGACACGGAGCGCCGCGGAGCGATCTGCGGCGGAAGCAGGGTGGTAACACGTCTATAACGTCCCTGGCTGCGTAAAGCAGCCAGGGATTTTTATTTGCGGAAAACAAAATTCACATACAAGGAGAAGCGAGCATGAATTACGATTTTGCGGCCATTGAAAAGAAGTGGCAAGCCAACTGGGAGAAGACAAAGCCCTATGCCGCCATCACCGGCGACAAACGACCCAAGTTCTACGGGCTGATCGAGTTTCCGTATCCCTCCGGCCAGGGCCTGCACGTGGGGCATCCCCGCCCCTTTACGGCTATGGATATCGTCACCCGCAAAAAGCGGATGCAGGGCTATAATGTATTGTTCCCCATCGGCTTCGATGCTTTCGGCCTGCCCACGGAGAACTATGCCATCAAGAACCACATCCACCCTGCCATCGTCACGAAGAACAACATCGAGAATTTCACCAAGCAGCTGAAGATGCTGGGATACGGCTTTGACTGGGACCGCTGCGTGGACACCACCGACCCCAAGTACTACAAGTGGACGCAGTGGATATTCCTGCAGATGTTCAAGCACGGCTTGGCCTACAAGTCCACCATGCCCGTCAACTGGTGCACAAGCTGCAAGTGCGTGCTGGCTAACGAGGAAGTGGTCAACGGCGTGTGCGAGCGCTGCGGCAGCGAGGTCATCCGCA
>ERZ827490.510-NODE-510-length-61030-cov-48.295711_pt1 | contig 61030 bp, 36 predicted proteins | sample MGYA00519770_ERZ827490 | MGnify/ENA primary metagenome ERZ827490 (study PRJEB31778, sample SAMEA3449324) | human gut metagenome | biome: human gut; feature: human-associated habitat; material: faeces | place: United Kingdom | collected 2010/2012 ...
TGAAGATGGTCAACGGCGTTATCCTGCTGGTGGACGCCGCCGAGGGCCCCATGCCCCAGACCCGCTTTGTGCTCAGCCGCGCCCTGGAGCTGGGTCACCGGGTCATCGTGGTGGTCAACAAGATCGACCGCCCGGACCAGCGCATTCACGAGGTCATCGACGAGGTGCTGGAGCTGCTGCTGGACCTGGACGCCACCCCGGAGCAGCTGGATTCCCCCATGCTGTTCTGCTCCGCCCGCCAGGGCATTGCCTCCTACTCCCCCGACGTGCCGGGCACGGACCTCAAGCCTCTGTTCGACACCATCCTCAGCTATATCCCCGCTCCCGAAGCGGACCTGGACCAGCCCTTCCAGATGCTGGTGTCCGCCATCGACTATAACGAGTTCGTGGGCCGCATCGCCATCGGCCGGGTGGAGCGCGGCGTCCTGAAGCAGAATCAGGAGATCGCCGTGTGCAACTATCACGACCCCGACGCCCCGGCCAAGAAGGCCAAGGCCGTGTCCATGTATGAGTTCCAGGGCCTGGGCAAGCAGCCCATCACCGAGGCCACCGCCGGCAACATCATCGCCATGTCCGGCATCGGCGACATCACCATCGGCGACACCATCTGCGCCCCCGACTGCGTGGAGCCTCTGCCCTTTGTGAAGATCTCTGCCCCCACCATGGAGATGACCTTCTCCGTCAACGACTCCCCCTTCGCCGGCCGCGAGGGCAAGTTCGTCACCTCCCGCCAGCTGCGGGACCGCCTGTTCCGGGAAACGCTGAAGGACGTGTCCCTGCGGGTCACGGAGCTTGAGGGCGCCACCGACGCCTTCAATGTGGCAGGCCGCGGCGAAATGAGCCTGTCCATCCTCATCGAGACCATGCGCCGGGAGGGCTACGAGTTCCAGGTGTCTCCCCCCCGGGTCCTGTACCGCACCATCGACGGCAAGAAGTGCGAGCCCATTGAGCGTCTGGTGGCCGACGTGCCCAGCGAATGCGTGGGCGCGGTCATCGAGAAGCTGGGCTCCCGCAAGGGCGACCTGATCGAGATGACCCCTGTGGGCAGCCGCATGAAGCTGGAGTTCCTGATCCCCGCCCGGGGCCTGTTCGGCTATCGCAACGAGTTCCTGACGGACACCCGGGGCGAGGGCATCATGGCCTCCGTGTTCGACAGCTACGCCCCCTATAAGGGCGACCTGAACCGCCGCAGCACCGGCTCCCTGGTGTCCTTTGAAACCGGCGAGTCCGTCAGCTACGGGCTGTTCAACGCCCAGGAGCGCGGCGCTCTGTTCATCGGTCCCGGCGTCAAGGTGTACGAGGGCATGATCGTGGGCGTGTCTCCCAAGCAGGAGGACATCACCGTCAACGTCTGCAAAAAGAAGCAGATGACCAATATGCGGGCCGCCGGCTCCGACGAGGCCCTGCGCCTGGTGCCTCCCCGGAAGCTGAGCCTGGAGCAGTGCCTGGAGTTCCTGGCCGACGACGAGCTGCTGGAGGTCACCCCCGAGAATCTGCGTATGCGCAAGACCATCCTCAATCACGAAAAGCGCATGAAGGCCACCCACGGCGGCAAGAAAAAGTAAATCATTGATGAGTAAGAAACGGCGTCCGCCTTTGACCAAGGCGGACGCCGTGAGACTGTCAATAAATAGGATTGCCTCTGCCTTCGGAAAGGAAGATAGTTACGAAAGAAACCCATCAGGGGTGTCTTTCGTTTTCAATCATTGCATTTTCAGAACTTTCATGAAAGTTTTGAAAATGCTTTTTCAGCTTGTCAAAAAGGATTTTTGACAAGCTGACGGCGTCCGCCTTTGACCAAGGCGGACGCCGTTTTTGCCCTTTCTGATTGACAGGGCAAAAGTTACTATGTTATTCTGGACGGGAGAAAGCGCCCTGCGTGCTATGGGCGGGGTACGGAGATGGAGGCGGTTGATTTGCATTTTCCCCGGCTGAAAAACGCCCTTCTGTGCAGGGTCATGGTCTATGTGGTGGTTTTGGGCGGCTTCCTTGCCCCCATCTTCCTTGTACTTCGTCTGGAATTTCTTCCCGATGTTGTGAAAACCCTTGTCACACTGGGCCTTATTGTGGGACTGATCGTCTATATTTTGAAGAACCTCCTTCTGCTTATGAGCCTGGATATGTTTTTGGGGATGCTGCATTGCCGCAACAAGGCCAGAAAGCGGTTCACACTGCCGCGCACCTTTTCCGTTCCGGCGGCGGAGCGCAGCATTGCTCGCTTCGGCAGGAAATGTCAGCCGCTTGCCCTTTCTCCGCAGCCCGATCTGCTGCAATATCAAAGCAGGTATCCCATAACGGTGTATGCCAGCGGCATTGAAAAAATCATTGCCGTGTATCACACGGAGCGACTGAGCATGGGCCGGTATTACGACATATTCCGTTCCGGTGCGGCCAACGCCAAAAGACTCAAGGGTGCGAGAGGGCACCGTATGCTTGACCGCACCCAGAAAAAAGCGCCTATAAACCAGGTGGTTGTGATCCTGATACTTGCCGATCAGGTGGAGGAGGGCCTCCGCGGCCAGCTGTTCGACGTGGTCCGCAGGGAAGCGGGGGACGGATTCGACACGGCGTTGCTGCCATGTGTTGTGGATCTGGAAAAGCGCATCTGTACCTTCGACAGCGAACGGATTCCCTACACGGGATTCCGGTATCCGGCCAAGAATCGTGGCATCCGGCTTATCCGCCGGTATCTGTTCCGCAGCCGCTTCCCCTATTCCAGCTCGCCGGATATGCTGGACTCTGTCTGGAACCAGGAGCTGAGCCCTGAGAACAGCCTGTGGGACTTATGGCGCATGACAAGGCGTATTTTCATTCAGGAGGGCAGGGGGGCAAAAAAACGGTTTGGCAAAATGAAACACCGGGACATCCTGCTGGAGGACGGGCTTCTCTATCTGAAATGGGAGGAGCGCGGCCTTGTGGCCGCAGTGGAGCTGCATGAGGAATCCCGGGTCGCCGCAGTGAATGCCATCGTTTCCTGGAGCTATCCCAAAAGCAATCTGATCGCCAGGGACACCGTCAAGCAGATCAAGAGCCTAATCAGCACCTATTTTGCGGAGCAGGGGTATACGGTAACATATACCCTGCCAGAGTAACTGTTCAAAGGGCGTTTTCCGCATATGAAAGGGGGGTCCCGCCGGATGGCGGGACCCCCTTTTTGTTCAGCGCTTACCTGAGCGATCAGGCTTTCTCAGCTGTTGCGCTTTTTGCGGGACACGATGACCAGCACCACAGCCAGAGCGGCAGCGCACACCAGGACGATGATCCACATGGTGGTGTTGCTCTCGTCGCCGGTCTTGACGCCGGGCTGGGTGGGCTGATAGCCGGGATCAGCTGCACCGCAGGCGGTGCACTTGCCATCCTTGTAGTGATGGCCGGTGGCGTCGATGACCATGGTCTCCACCTCACCGCAGCCGGTGCAGGTGCGGGTCTTTTCGCCGGGCTCGGTGCAGGTGGGCTGGGTGGTGACGATCCACTCGCCGAAGGTATGCTCATGGGCGGTGCAGACCACGTCGTTGCGGTCGCGGACGCGGATGCGGGGAGCCATGGGGGTGCCGTCGGCCAGGACGAAGGTGTTGTCATAGGAGGCCAGGCCCGTGGCGGAGATCTGGCAGCCCACGGACAGGTTCGCCACATCGTAGGAGGTGGTGATATAGCCGTCGATGAACACGCGGGCGATCTTGCCCTCGCTGTCGCGGACCAGGATGGTCTGGACCAGGCCGTCGGCCATCTCATAGCCGGTGACGTAGCCGTTCAGGGTCACCAGCTGGCCCAGGACGGAGCCGTCGTTGATCTGGGTGGAGGTGACGGCTCTGGGAGTGACGGGAGTGGTCTCACCGATCTTCTCAATGGAGGAAACCTGCAGCTCGTTCTCGCCCTGATAGGTCTCCGTCACACCGGTGACGCGGACCACGTCGCCGATCTTGAAGTCGCCGGCCACGGGGAAGCAGTTGATGCCGCCGGTCTCATCCTGAACATAGATGCAGTCGAAGAAGGCGGTGGCCTTGTCATAACCGGAGGCGTTGGAGGTCACGACACCCTCAATGGTGTACTTGTGACCGGCCTCGGTCTGGGCCTGGACCGTGGCAATGTCGGTGATCTTCACGGGGTTGATGCGGCCCAGCAGGTTCTCGCAGATCTTGTAGTTGGAGTAGTTCTTCTCGGAGCCGTTGTCACTGATGGTGGCCTGGACCTCGAAGTTGGACATGAAGGCCGCGCCGGACACGATGATCAGACCCTTGCCCTCCAGCTGCTCGCTGGCCATGGCCAGCAGACGGCTGTCGTTTTCGGCATAGGCGTACTTGGGCACGTTGGCGCCGCCCAGGCCGTCCTTATCCACGTCCACGGAATAGGTGGTGGGATGGGTGTACACCACCGGAGTCACCGTAGCGGGCAGGGCAGAGGTGGGTTTGCCGTCTGCGTCCACGGCATACACGGAGGCGCCGCCATAGTGGCTGAATACCTCGGTGTACAGGCGGTCATAGGGGTGAGCGGGGTCCACCTCCACGCCGTCGGTCAGGAAGCTCTGACCGTAGGTGTTGAAGTACAGACGCCACTTGTCCACGCCGTCGGCTGCGCTGCGGACATCGTCATAGGTGGCATCGTCCGCAATACGCAGGCTGGAGCCCAGGGCCTGGAGCACCTCGTTCTGGGTGGCGGCCATGTGCTTGATGGCGGGATTGTTCTGGATCACGTCATAGTTCTCGTAGTTATCGCTCCAGCCGGCCAGGATCACGGTGCCGCCGCCGGCGTTGAAGGCGGTAATGGCCGCCAGCTCCGCGGCGCTGTAGGTCCGGGGATCGGTCTGGGCGTCCGCCAGGCGGCGGGAGGGGGCGGTGAGGATCAGGGCCTTGAACTTGGGATTGGAGCAGGCGGCGATCAGATCGTCGCTGGTCTTCAGCTCCACGGTGCGGACGTTGTACTTGCCCGCCAGGTTGCCGAAGTTGCCCATGGAATCCTTGTAGTTACCGGCCACATACTCGTTGTAGTGGGAGGCGTCGATGCCGATATACACCAGGTCGTCGGCGTTCAGCACGTCCAGGGTAATGTCCTTGGTGAACACATACTCCTTGCCGTCCTGCTCCAGCACCACGGTGGCGGTGACCTTATAGACCCGGGCGGTATCGAAGGAGATATCATAGCTCAGGTCCAGGGTGCCGCTGGCGGGAACGGTGCCCACGTCGGTGGCGGAGGTCAGCACCTGGCTGCCCACGGCATAGGTGATGGACTTGATCCTGGCGTCGGTGCTCTCGCTGTTGAACAGGGTGGTGGTAACGGTCATCTTCTCGCCGGTGACGGGAGTGGAGGTGCCGCAGGTCACATCGGAGATGCCCAGCTTCAGGGTCTCGCCCACCCACACGGGAGCGGTGACCGCCAGGTCGCCGTCACCCTGGGTGACGCGGATGTAGTAGTAGCTGTAGTCGGGGTCCAGGGTCACGGACAGGTCGCCGGTGGCCAGGACAGCGGGATCATCCCAGGTATAGGCGGTCTTGCCGGAGTTGACAATGACCTCCACCTTGGAGATGGAATCGCTGACGTCGGGGTCGTTGACGGTAACATGGATGTCCAGCTTCTCGGGGACCTCGGTGAGGCTGCTGCCCAGGAGCATGCCGTTGACGGTGTAGCCGATCTCCAGGTTCTTGTCCTCGGTGGCGTACATACGCATGGCGCGCAGCGCGTCGTAGATGCCCTCCTCGGAGAAGTCGTCGGTGAGGATCACGTCGCGGGCGTCGTTGGCGTTGCCCCAGCGGCCCTTGTGGTTATCCTGGTTGTTGGTGGGAGCCAGGTGCCAGCCCTTATCCAGCGCCATGGTGTAGTACTCATAGCTGGGATAATAGCCGCCGACGCCGATCTGGCCCTCGCCGTTGCCGGCCTCCACCATGTACATGCGGCTGTCGATGACGGGATCCCAGAAGGCGAAGTCACCGAAGGTGCCGAAGGTGTTGCCGGGGTGGTTGAACTGGCTGAGGCTGTCTGCGCCCTCCTGCTGGCTCAGCAGGGCATAGTAGGCACGCATACCGGCATAGTCGGTCTTGTTGTTCAGGGTGGAGTTGTTGCGGGAGACGATACCGGGGGTATTGAAGGTGTTGATGTGGCCGGGGCCGCCGGACCAGGTCATCTCGAAGCCCGCCAGAGCCACCAGGGAACCGGCGTTGGCCTCGTTGAAGGCGGCCACGGAGGAACGGTAGCTGTTCCAGGTCTCCTGGCTGGAGGCGCTGGCCAGGCTCATGTCGTACAGGGCGCCCTCGGGGTTGGCGGCACCGGTGGTGTCAAAGTAGTTGGAGTGGTCGGTGAAGGCCACGAACTGGACATTGGCGCTTTCGGGCAGGTTCTTCACATAGTCCAGGGCGGCGTCCAGGGAGCCTGCGCCGTCGGAATACTGGGTGTGGCTGTGGAGCTGGCCGAAGTACAGCTGATACTGGGCCTGGCCCACGGTGAAGAACCAGTTGAAGGAGGCGGTCTTGCCGTCGGCGCGGGTGACGGTGACGGACACATTGGTGCGGCCGTCGGTCATGTCGGCGGCGGGGGTATAGGTGAGCTTGCCGCCGGCGTACACGGCGTTGACCCTCTGGCCGTTGACGGTCATCTCCAGGGTGGGATTCTCACCGGCGTTGATGATCTCGGCGGAGATCACGGGCCGCTTGTCGCTGCCGGTCTGGCTGCCCTTCAGGGGGGTCACAGCCCCGATGGAGGGCTCGTCCACCACGGTGAGCACCAGGCTGCCGGAATAGGACGCACCGGAGGCGTTGGTGACGCGGACGGTGAGGGTCACCTTGTCGGCACCGGCCAGCATGGCGGCGGAGACGTTGGCGGTGTAGTTCTTGCCGTCGGCGGTGTAGTCGGTGATGACACCGGCGGTCTTGCCGTCCACCAGGATCTCCAGCTTGGAAACGGCCTTGACATCGTTGACGGTGAAGGTCAGGGTATAGTCCTGACCGGCCTTCACGGTGTCGGCGGAGGTGAACACCACGGCGGGATCGTTGACCACGCCGCCGTCCAGCTTCACGCTGTCGGCCACACCATAGAAGAAGAAGGAGTAGATGGTGTAGTCGGTGACGTTGTACATGCTGTAGGTCTTATAGCTGTCGCTGTAATACTCCAGATACTGGCTGTACCGGCCGTTGAACTTGGCGGTGCGGCTTTCCAGCTGATAGCCGCCCACGCCGCCGCTGCAGGGCTCCACGGTCCAGTCGGCGTCGTCGCTGGCGGTCTGGGAATAGAAGGCGTTGTTGCCGGTGCCGTTGGAGCACAGGTAGCCGTAGGTCTCGTTGCGGAAGCGATAGTATTCGCCGCTGCGCTCCACGGTGAACACCACGCCGCCATTGCCGGGAATGGCCTTGCCGTTGGCCACCTGGGCGGAGACGTTGTTGACGGCGGGGCTGTCGGTGTTGTCATTCTGCCCGGCCAGGACGCCCTGGGCATTCTGGTTGAACAGCACCACCTGCGCGCCCTCCTGGGGCAGACTGCCGGCGGGCTGGTCCGTCTCGTCGCCTACCAGATAGAGCTGCTGGGCAAACAGAGCCTCGTTGCTGCCGATGGTGCCGAAGGCACTCCAGTTGTTCTTCTCGGCATACCACTCCAGATAGCTGCTGCGGCCCACGTTCTGGATATAGACGCAGTTTTCCGTGGCGGCGGGGAGAATGCTCCAGCCGGTGTGGGTCTTATCCAGAGGGGTGCTGGAGTATTTTTCGTCCATAGACAGCTTCTTGCCGTCGGCGGTGGAGAAGGTATAGCTGCCGTCGGCGTTGACGCCCACGGTCCAGATGTCGGCCTTGGTATAACCGGAGAGCTTGCCATTGGCCAGGGTCACGTCGGTGCCCTTGTTATAGAAGCCGGTGTACTCCGTGGACAGGGCCTTGCCGTTGGCGGGGTTGAATACCACCACCTGGTCGCCGTCGGATACGGAGGTAACGATGCCGCTTTTCTGGATTTTGAAGAATGCCTGGGCAAACAGAGCCTCGTTGCTGCCGATGGTGCCGAAGGCACTCCAGTTGTTCTTCTCGGCATACCACTCCAGATAGCTGCTGCGGCCCACGTTCTTGATATAGTAGCAGCCCTCGGTGGCAGCCTGCTCCAGTGTCCAGGCGGTGTGGGCCTTGTCCAGGGGAGTGCTGGAGTATTTTTCGTCCATGGACAGCTTCTTGCCCTCGGCGGTGGAGAAGGTATAGCTGCCATCGTCGTTGACGCCCACGGTCCAGATGTCCGCCTCGGCAAAGCCGGACAGCTTCCCACCGGTGAGGGTCACATCGGTGCCCTTGTTATAGAAGCCGGTGTACTCCGTGGACAGGGCCTTCAGGTTGGCGGGGTTATAGATGACCACCTGGTCACCGTTCTTCAGGGGAGCGGTGGGATCATCAGGCTGACCGGGCTGGTCAGGCTTCTGGGTGTCTGCCACCAGATAAAGCTGCTGGGCAAACAGAGCCTCGTTGCTGCCGATGGTTCCGTAGGAGCTCCAATTGTTCTTCTCGGCGAACCACTCCAGATAGCTGCCGCGGCCCACGTTCTTGATGTAGAAGCAGTCCGCCGTGGCGGCGGCGCTGAGCTCCCAATCCACATTGGCCTTGTCCAGGGGAGTGCTGCTGTAGCTGGTGTCCATGGACAGCTTCTTGCCCTCGGCGGTGGAGAAGGTATAGGCGCCGCTCTCGGTGCGGTTCACGGTCCACAGCTCTGCATCCGTGTAGCCGGTGAGCTTGCCACCGGTCAGCTCCACATCCACGCCTGTGTTATAGAAGCCGTTGTACACGGAGGACAGAGCCTTTTTGTTGGCGGGGTTGAACACCACCACCTTGTCGCCGTTCTGCAGGGTGGTCAGATCGGTGACGATGCCGCTTTCCCGGGCGGGAACGGTGCTGAGCTTATACAGGGCCACGGGCTGCTGATTCTCGCTCTTATAATAGCGGAACCGGGTGCCGTTGGTGGCGGCTGCGTTATACTGCAGCGTGGTGTTGTTGCTGGCGATCTTCACATTACCATCAGCGAAGGTGATGGTGTTGAGCTCCGGAGTGGAGCCGGTGATGATCTTGTTCTTGCCGGACTTGCCGGAAATGTACTTTCCGCTGGCGGACTGCACGGACCAGCCGCCGGTCATGGGCGCGATGGTGAACGCGTACTTGGCGTAATCACCAACGATCTTGCCGTCGGTGATGGTCACGTCCACCTTGTTGCCCTCCTTGTCCAGGGCGGACAGGGAGCCGTCCATGATCAGGCTGCCCTTTTCATAGACGATCAGGTATTGACCGGACCAGTCCTCCTGTGCCTCGGTGACCTTTTCCCAGGTCCCGGACGCAGGCTCTGCCGCGAATACCGACACCGGCAGCAGGGAAACCAGCATGACCAGTGACAGCAGCGCAGACAGAAGTCTGGTGCGAACAGGTGTTTTCATCAGGCTATTACCTCCTTTAATTTCTCCCGGAGCTTCCCGCCCCACAGGTATTTTCATTGTAACATACGCTTCTGTCAGTTTCCAGTTTTATTTGCAGATTTGACACAAATTTTGCTAATATGTGCACAAGGCATGGATGATTGCACAAAGCCCTGCTTGACAAGGGGGGCGCAACTTGCTATGCTGGTGTCACCAATTGCCGAAAGGACCGGTATATATGAAGAAAAAAACGAAGGGGCCCGGCCCTGCCGCCTGGCTGCGGGAGAATAAATGGACGTGCATCGTGCTGGCGGCGGCGCTGGCGGTGCTGCTGGCGGCGCGGCTGCTGGCGGCTCCCGTGCCGGTGCAGTCCGACGAGCCAGAGAACCGCGCGGATTACGAAAGCGCCTCCGTGGACCAGATCCTCTCCGATTCCGCGGAGAAGGACCCTGCTTCCGACAACGGTTATCGCGGCGAGCAGCTGCTGCTGGTCACCGTCCGCTCCGGCGACTATAAGGGCCAGCAGATGCAGGTATATAACTATGTGGGGCCCCTGTATGGCGGGCCGCTGAAGGTCGGGGACCGGGCCACCGTCCTGATCTCCACCTATTCCGACGGCACCGTCAATGCCACGGTGTATGAATTCGACCGTCTGCTGCCCCTTTGCATCGTGCTGGTGCTGTTCATCGCGGCAGCGGTGGCCGTGGGCGGCCGGACGGGGATCAAATCCCTGGTGGCCCTGGCGGTGACGCTGGTGTGCCTGTTCGGCGTGCTGCTGCCGTCCCTGATGAAGGGGGCCAACACGCTGCTGATGACGTTTATCGTCTGTGCCTATGTGGCGGTGGTAAGCCTGACCATCGTAGGCGGCGTCCGGAAAAAGACCGTGTGCGCCATGCTGGGCGCAGTGGCGGGCACCGCCCTGGCCCTGCTGTTCGGCCTGCTGGCCCAGGGACTGACCCGCATCGACGGCCTGCGCATCGACGACGTGGAGCCCCTGCTGCAGCTGCGGCAGACCGGCACGCCCATCGGTCTGCGGGGCCTGCTGGTGGGCGGCATCGTCATCAGCGCCCTGGGCGCGGTGATGGACGTGACCATGGGCATTGCCTCCTCCCTGTCGGAGGTCCACGCCGCCAATCCGGAGCTGTCCCGGAGGGAGCTGTTCCGCTCCGGCATGAACATCGGCCGGGACATGGTGGGCACCATGACCAACACCCTGATCCTGGCGTTTCTGGGCAGCGGCTTTACCCTGATCCTGTACCTGTATTCTCTGGGACTGTCCTCCCGGCAGCTGCTGAGCTCGGCCTATGTATCCCTGGAGGTGGTCAGCGGCATAGCCAGCAGCGTGGGCGTGATCCTGTCCATCCCGCTGACGGCGCTGATCACGGCAGAGGTCTTTACCCGGGAGAAGAAATCCGAAAAGAGCGCATAAGCATAGAAGGGTTCCCGCCCCCGACAGGCGGCGGACGGACAAAATTTAAGTTAAATTACAGCTTCGGGGCGTATACTTACCGTATACGCCCCCGGATGCGTTGGGGGAAAACGAAGGGAGGTGCCCGGTGAAGGCGCTGGTAAAGGAATTGCTGCACCTGACGGAGGTGCGGCAGCTGACAGAGGATGTACGCGGCGGCGTTTCGCCGGTGCTGGTCACCGGCGTGGGACCGGTCCACCGGGCCCAGGTGGAGGCGGCCCTGCACCGGGACAGCGGACGGCCCCTGTGGGTGCTGTGTGCCGACGAACGGGAGGCCCGGCGTCAGGCCGGTGACCTGGCCGTGCTTACCGGGGAGACGCCCCTGGTGCTCCCGGCCCGGGAGCTTCAGTGGCGGCCTATGGAGTCCAGCCGCCAGTGGGAAAACCAGCGGCTGGCGGCCCTGTACCGCCTGGCGGACAGCCCCGTGGTGGTCACTACCCCGGACGCGCTGGTGCAGCGGTGCATCCCGCCCCGGGTGCTGGAGCGGACGGCAGTGACCCTGGCCGTGGGCCAGCAGTGGGACCTGAACGCCCTGACCCGGCGGCTGGCCGGAGCCGGATATACCCGCTGTGACCAGGTGGAGGGCCCGGGACAGTTTGCCCTGCGGGGCGGCATCCTGGACGTGTTCTCCCCGGGCATGGAGCAGCCGGTGCGCTGCGAATTTTTCGACGACGAGATCGACTCCCTGGGCATATTTGACGCAGCCACCCAGCGCCGGGTGGAAAACCGCCGGGAGGCCCTGCTGCTTCCGGCGGCGGAGGTGCTGCCGGCCTGGCAGGAAGGCCAGGCGGAGCAGGCGGCCCTGCGGCTGGAGGCCGCGGTGAAGCGCCTTGCCCGGAGGCAGGACACCCAGGCCCTGCGGGAGCTGCTGACCGCCGATGCCGCCCGTCTGCGCCAGGGCATGGCCCCCAACGGCCCGGACCGGTGCCTGGCGGCGGTGTATCCGGAAAAGACCACGGCCCTGGACTATCTGCCCGAAAACGCCCTGGTATGCGTGGAGGAAAGCGGCCGGACGGCGGAGGCCCTGCGGGGCTGGCTGTGGCAGCTGAAGGAGGACGTGTCCGCCGGAATGGAGGCGGGCTTTCTGGCCGGTGAGCTGGCGGATTTTGCCGCCTCGGAGCCGGAGCTGGCCCTGGGGCTGGAAAAGCATCCGGTGGTGCAGCTGGACGGCCTCACCACCGGGCGGCAGCTGCTGCAGCCCCGGGACCTTCTCCAGCTGACGGCCAAGCAGCTGTCCAGCTACGGCGGCTCCCTGGAGCTGGCCTGCACGGACCTGACCCACTATCTCACGTCGGGCTACCGGGTGATGGTGCTGTGCGGCGGCGAGGTCCGGGCCCGGAACCTCCGCCGGATGCTGGCGGACCGGAAAATCCCCGCCGCCGTGGACCTGTCCGGGGAAAAGTCCCCGGAAAAGGGCACGGTGCTCATTGCCGTGGGAGCCCTGTCCGCCGGGTGCGAATATCCGGAGGGGCGGCTGGCGGTGCTGACGGAGGGGCAGCTGACCACGCCCCTGTCCGGCCGGACCAAAAAGCCCCGGCCCAGGCGGGACAGCAATCAGCAGAAGCTCCAGTCCTACACGGACCTGACCCCCGGGGACCTGGTGGTCCACGCCCATCACGGCATCGGCCGGTTCGTGGCCATGCTGCGCATGCCGGTGGACGGGGTGGAAAAGGACTATATCAAGATCGCCTATGCCGGGCAGGACGTGCTGTACGTTCCGGCCACGTCTCTGGACCTGGTCAGCAAGTACATCGGCCCCGGCGAGGACAACGAGCGCACCAAGCTCAATAAGCTGGGGGGCACCGAGTGGGCCAAGACCACCCGCAAGGCCAAGGCCGCCGCCAAGGATCTGGCCGAGGGCCTGATCCGGCTGTATGCCCAGCGCCAGCGGCTGGCAGGCCATGCCTTCTCGCCGGACAGCCCCTGGCAGCAGGAGTTTGAGGACGCCTTCCCCTACACGGAGACCGACGACCAGCTCCAGGCCATCCGGGACATCAAGGCCGATATGGAGCAGCCCCGGCCCATGGACCGGCTGCTGTGCGGCGACGTGGGCTACGGCAAGACCGAGGTGGCCCTGCGGGCGGTGATGAAGTGCATTCTGGACGGCAAGCAGGCTGCCATTCTGGTACCCACCACCGTCCTGGCCCAGCAGCACTATGCCACGGCGGTGAACCGGTTCCGGTCCTTCCCGGTGAACATCGAGGTGCTCTCCCGGTTCCGGACCCCCGCCCAGGTGCGGGACATTCTGGCCCGGACCCAGGCGGGAAAGGTGGACCTGCTGATCGGCACCCACAAGCTTCTGCAGAAGGACCTGCAGTTTCACGACCTGGGCCTGCTGGTCATCGATGAGGAGCAGCGCTTCGGCGTGACCCACAAGGAAAAGCTCCGGGAGCGGGCCAAACAGGTGGACACCCTGACCTTGTCCGCCACCCCCATCCCCCGGACCCTGAACATGGCCCTGTCCGGCATCCGGGACATGAGCACCATCGAGGAGCCGCCCCACGACCGCCAGCCGGTGCAGACCTATGTGGTGGAGCATGAGTGGCCCGTCATCGCCGAGGCCATCCGCCGGGAGCTGAGCCGGGGCGGGCAGGTGTACTACCTGCACAACCGGGTGGAGAACATCGAGTCCACCGCCGGGCGGCTGCGCCAGTGGCTGGGGGAGGACGTGGCCATCGGCATCGCCCACGGGAAAATGGCCGAGCGGGAGCTCAGCTCCGTGATGCAGCAGATGGCCGACGGCGAGATCCAGGTGCTGGTGTGCACCACCATCATCGAAACCGGCATCGACATCCCCAACGTGAACACCCTGATCATCGAGGACGCGGACCGGCTGGGCCTGTCCCAGCTGCACCAGATCCGGGGCCGCATCGGCCGCAGCGCCCGCCGGGCCTATGCGTACCTGACCTACCGCCCCGGGAAGGTGCTGACGGAGGTGGCCTCCAAGCGGCTGTCCGCCATCCGGGAGTACGTCACCTTCGGCTCCGGCTTCCGCATCGCCATGCGGGACCTGGAGATCCGGGGGGCGGGCAATCTGCTGGGGCCGGAGCAGTCCGGCTATCTCATGAGCGTGGGCTATGATATGTATCTGAAGCTGCTGAACGACGCGGTGCTGGAGCAGCAGGGGAGGGGACGGGACATCCGCCCCGACTGCTCGGCGGACCTGGCCACCTCGGCCCACATTCCGGAAAAATATGTGTCCTCCCCCCGGCAGCGGATGGACCTGTACCGCCGGATGGCGGCCATCCGCACCACCGAGGAGGCCTCGGACCTGGTGGACGAGCTGACGGACCGTTACGGCGACCCGCCCAAGCCGGTGATGGCCCTGCTGGACGTGGCCCTGCTGCGGGCCGCGGCGGCGGAGGTGTTCATCACCGATATCACCCAGAAGGCCGGTGTGGTGGCCTTCACCTTTGACAGCCGGGTGGATGTGCCCAGCCTGATGGCCGTGTGCTCCATGCCCGGCTACCGCAATCGCCTGCGTCTGTCCGCCGGGGAGCCTCCCCGGCTCCGGCTGCACTTGGCCCCCGGGGAGGACGCCCTCTCCGCTGCCGGGAAGCTGACGGAGGAGCTGCGGCTGAAAAAAGAAGAGCTGGGCAAAGCTGCCCGGGAAGGAGATAACTTATGAAAAAAGCATGGATCCGTCTGGCCGCCTCGGTGGTCCTGTCCGCACTGCTGGTGGTGGGTATTTCCGCCAGCGGTATCCTTACCAACGGCCACCGCACCGACGGCCTGTTCTATCAGGCCAGCGGCATCCGGCCCGATGCCGAGCTGCTGACCGTCAACGGAGAGACCATTGACGCCGAGGAGTATCTGTATTGGCTGGCCTATGACTGCGAGTATCTGGCGTACAACGTTCAGGACCTTGACTTTGACGCGGAGCTGTCCGAGGGGATGACCTACGGGGCCTATGCCAAGCAGGACGCCCTGGAGACCGTGAAGCTGTACGCCGTGGTCCGCCAGTGGGCCAAGCGGGGGAATGTGACCCTGTCCGACGCCGACCGGGAGGCCCTGGAAAACCAGCGCCAGCAGTATATCACCTATTACGGCAGCCAGGAGGCCTACAGCAAGCAGATCCAGGGCATGGGCGTGTCGGAGGCCATGTTCGACGCCATCAGCCGGGGCTATTACCTGTATGCCGGGGTGCGTCAGGCGTTCTGTACCCCCGGCAGCGCTCTGTACCCTGCCCAGGAGGACATTGACGCCCTGGCCCGGCAGAAGGGCTATGCCACCAGTCTGCTGCTGTACTGGCCCCTGGACGGCCAGGATGACGACAACACCCGCCTGGCGGCCGAGAGCTTTGCCCAGCAGCTGCGGGACGCCCAGGACGTTACCGCCGCATATCTGGACCTGGCGGGCCAGCTGGGCATGGAGGACGTGACGGAGGCCGGCGTCACCGCCTCCGCCGGGGACATGGGCGAGACCCTGGCCGCCGCCGTGTCGGCGCTGGAGCCCGGCCAGGTCAGCGATGTCATCGACACCGGCAGCGCCCTGTATGTGGCCGTGGGCAAGGAGCTGGACCAGTCCGCCGTGGTCAATGCCCTGTTTGAAACGCAAATCAAGGCCGCCGTGGCCGACGCAAAGGTGGAATACAACACCCGCCTGTTCAACAAGCTGGACCCCGGCGCCTTTTATACCAGGCTCCAGGAGGCCCGTTCGGCTCTCTCCTGAGGAAAACAGTTTGTTAATTTTTAGTCAAACTAACAAACGAACCGGGTTGTTTCCTGTTCAGTCCTACGATTTTTCAGCGCGGAGCAATTCTGGGGGTTGACTATTCGACCGAAAATGACTACGATATAGGTACAGAGTAGAACCCCAAAACCAAATGTAGGAGGAAAATTCCATCATGAAAGATCTGTATGTCGTCAATTGCTGCCGTACCGCTATCGGCTCCTTCGGTGGTTCCCTGAAGAACACCCCCGCCGCCGAGATGGGCGCCGTGGTGGTGAAGGAGGCCCTCAAGCGTGCCAATATCGCCCCCGAAAACGTGGATGAGGTTATGTTCGGCTGCATCCTGACCGCTGCCCAGGGCCAGAACGTTGCCCGTCAGGTGGCCATCAAGGCCGGTATCCCCTATTCCGTTCCCGCTTACACCGTGGGCATGGTCTGCGGCTCCGGCATGAAGTCTGTCATCGAGGGCGCCCGCTCCATCCTGGCCGGCGATTCCGACGTGGTGGTCTGCGGCGGTACCGAGAACATGAGCGCCGCTCCCTTTGCCTCCATGGACGCCCGCTGGGGCGCTCGCATGGGCGACAAGAAGCTGGTGGACACCATGATCAAGGACGGCCTGTGGGACGCCTATAACAACTATCACATGGGCACCACCGCCGAGAACATCAACGATATCTGGGGCATCACCCGCGAGGAGCAGGACGCCTTCGCCGCCGCTTCCCAGCAGAAGACCGAGGCCGCCCAGAAGGCCGGCCGCTTCGACGACGAGATCGTCCCCGTGATGGTCAAGGTCAAGAAGGAAATGGTCCCCTTCGCCAAGGATGAGTATCCCAAGGCCGGCGTCACCAAGGAAGGCATTGCCAAGCTGCGCGGCGCCTTCCCCGTCAGCCCCGAGTCCCCCAATCCCCAGGTGGTGAACACCTTCGAGCCCACCGGCATCCAGGATGCCGCCGACAAGGGTCAGCCCCGCGTCACCGCTGCCAACGCCTCCGGCATCAACGACGGCGCTGCCGCCATCGTTCTGGCTTCCGGCGAGGCTGTCGAGAAGTACGGTCTGAAGCCCATGGCCAAGCTCATCGGCTGGGGCCAGGGCGGCGTGGATCCCAAGATCATGGGCGTGGGCCCCGTGCCCGCTACCCGTCAGGCGCTGAAGAAGGCCGGCCTGACCATCGAGGACATGGACCTGGTGGAGGCCAACGAGGCCTTTGCCGCTCAGTCCATCGCCGTGGCCCGCGAGCTGCACTTTGACATGAGCAAGGTCAACGTCAACGGCGGCGCCATCGCTCTGGGTCACCCCGTGGGTGCCTCCGGCGCCCGGATCATCGTCACCCTGCTGCACGAGATGCAGAAGCGTCCCGAGGCCAAGCGCGGCCTGGCCACTCTGTGCATCGGCGGCGGCATGGGCGTTGCCACCATCTACGAGAAGTGCTGAACAGCCCAGCGGCTTAACGCAAGCGAATAAAAATCTCCCCGGCAGCCAGTCTGCCGGGGAGATTTTTTTACCCGCTTCGCCTGCATGGCGGCAGCAGCGGGGCCATATACTGGGTGCTGCAGGGCAGTGTGCGCTGGTTATGGACAATGCGGCGCGATACTGTACAACGAACGAGAGACTTATCGGGAGAAAAATGTTGATTTTCCGGGTTGACAGACGAGTCTAAACGTGATAAAGTACACGATACTGGGTCGCTGGGCCCTTGTGGGTGACGAAATGCCCCAAATGTTTACAAATTTTTCAAACTTTTTATGATATAATACCCTGGGAAGTGGGTTTGAGGCCCCGCACCTGACAGGAAGGGATGCGCCGGGCCCGACGATGAAAAAAGAATTTTTCCAAGTATCTAAAAAGGTAGTTTCTGCGGTAAAGGAGCGCAGTGTGCTATGTGGATGCCGTCTCTTGATCTGGCGGGGGGCCTGTGGGCCCGGGCGCGCCGGACTTTGTATACATTTTTTTCCCGGCTTAGCCGGTATGCACAGCGGTTCTGGCTGAGCCGCGCATATTTTCCCGTACTGCTGACGGTGGCGGGGGCGTTTATGGCTGCGGGGCAGCCGGTCTATGGTGTGGTGGCCCTGGGATGCATCGTCATCTGGCTGCTGGCCGCCTGCCCGGATCTGTTGGCTCCGGTGTGCCCGTTTTTCATGGCGTTTCTCATGTCCACCCAGTGCTACGGGCAGCTGTCGGACTTCTTGCCCTGCGCGGCCCTGGTGCCGCCGCTGGTGCTGGCGCTTCTGTGGCACTTTGCCGTGTGGCCGGTGACGCTTCGCTTGGGCCGCAGCGGCATGGGCCTGGCCCTGGTGTCCATCGCCACCCTGTTGGGCGGCTGCGACGTGATCACCCGGAAGCAGGCCGTGGAGCCTCTGTCCCTGTACTATACCCTGGGCCTGGGGGTGGGGATGCTGGTGCTGTATGTGCTGTTCCGCTCCCACCTGACAGAGAAGCGGACCTATGACCTGCACCGGCGGTTTGCCGGGATTTTCTGCGCCCTGGGCATGTGCATGGCTCTGGCGGTGCTGCTGGCCTATCTGAAGGCGTGGCTGGCAAACGGAGCCGTGGTCGGTGTGCTGTATCTGTCCTATCGGAACTTTGCCACATCTGTTCTGCTGACGGCGCTGCCTATGCCGTTTTATCTGAGCCTGAAGCACCGGGGCCATCTGGTCACCGGCGGGGTGATGGCTCTGGCCCTGGCACTGACGGGCAGCCGCAGCGCGCTGCTGTTCGGTGCGGTGATTCTGGCCCTGTGCGGCGTGTATCTGATGCGTCACGGCGTCATCAGCCGCCGGTGCCTGACGGCCCTGGCCGTGGCCGCCGGAATCGCTGTTCTGGCGGCGGGCCCCGTGGTGCTGCAATGGGTGCTCCATAGCCGTATGGGCGAGGACATCCAGGACAGCAACTCCGACCGGCTCCAGTTTCTGGCCCGGGCGGTGGATGATTTCCTGCGGCATCCGGTATTCGGCATCGGCCTGTGCAGCACCCGGAACGCCGATGTGTTCAGCGGCGTGGAGGGCAGCATGGTGTTCTACCACAACAGCGTGGCCCAGGTCATGGGCAGTATGGGCCTGGTGGGCATCGTAGCCTACGGACGGCTGCTCCACGACCGCATTGCTCTGCTGCGGGAGGGCGGCCGCGACCCGTTCATGCAGGCGCTGGCCGTGTCGTATCTGGGCATGGCGCTGATCTCCCTGTGCAATCCCGGCGAGTTCTGCCCCTTCCCCAATGCTGCCATGATGGTGATGCTGTTTGCTCAGGCGGAGGAGGCCGTGGGAGACGTGGCTGTCCCTGTGCGGCAGCTGCTGGTGCGTCATCTGGGCGCTCCCGCAGGGTTCCTGCAGTTTTGAAAACGTAGTTATAATTAAGTAAAATGCGGTGCAGTCCCTTTTCGGAGACTGCACCGCATTTTACTTTACACATTATTCGCCGTTGTCCCGCAGGTATTGCAGCCGCCGGAAGCTGCGCCGGGCCAGCAGAAAGCCCACAACCGCCAGCAGCAGGCACGCTGCTCCCAGCAGGAAGGTCCGGGCGTCCAGGGCCGCATGTTCGCATAGGAAGGAGAAAATGCGGTACGCCCCCATGACCAGCAGAATACCCAGCACCAGCAGGGCTACCAGCACGGTCATATCCGTGCACTCGTCGATCCGTTTCATATGCCCCTCCTCAGTCCGTTACCGCCACGTCCAGGCCGAACTCCTCCGGCAGGAACCGGGGGCACACGTTGCCGCTGGTGCAGATGGTGGAGGCGGCCAGCCGGGTGCCGATCTCGCAGGATTCGGCCAGCGTCTTGCCATAGGTCAGGCCGATGGTAGCTCCGGCAAAGAAGGCGTCTCCCGCGCCGGTGGTGTCCTTCACGTCCACCTTGCGGCCTGGACAGGCCCCCTGGTCCCCGTCACAGCTGGCGTACACGGCCCCCTGGGCCCCCATGGTAACGATCATCCGGGGGATCCGGGCGCTGCGGATCTTCAGGGCCAGGATCTTTTGCAGCTCCTCCGGGGTCTTTTCGCTGTAATCGTCGGAGAACAGAATGCCCATCTCCTGCTGGTTGCACACAAAGCAGCTGGTCTGCTGCAAGAAGTCCCGGCGCTCCACGGCAATGCTCATGTTGGACACCACGGCGTATACGTCCTTTTGGTACTTCCTGGCGTACTGGAACACCCGCTTGACGATCTCCTTGTCCATGTCGATCTCCAGGGCGATGCTGTCGGCGTCCCGGAAGATCTCGTCCCCCTTTTCGTCCAGCAGGGCGATCAGGGGCCGCAGGTCCGGGCGCTTGCTGATGGCGGCGCACACATCCCCCTGGTTGTCGAACACCGCCAGCCAGGTGCCCATGCCGTCGGGAGTGGGCAGTACATAGTCGGTGTTCACCTTGTGATTTTTCAGCTGGCGCACCACGTCGGAGCCCAGGCCGGTGTCGTCCACCAGACTCACAAACGTGGGGCGCAGCTCCACATTGGCGATGTCCTCCACCACGTTGCGGCTGACGCCGCCGGGGACCTGCTCCACCCGGCCCACATTGCGCCCGCCGGGGATATAGGTGGACGTGGGGTATCCCTTGATGTCCACAAAGACGGCGCCCAGCACCACGATTCCCATAAAAACGTCCTCCTGCGACTATATTTTCTTCATTATACCGCCTGGGGACCGTTTGGGCAAGCCCTTTCGGCGCATTTGTCTTGACGGGCCCCGGATCCGGCGGCATAATAGAGGCAGCATACAAAAATTTTTCCCCTTTTCCGCGAAACCGCCGGGATTTTTTGACGGGATGACAGGCAGAAGCAACTCGAAAGGAGAATGTCACCATGGAGGACCGCGACATCGTGACCCTGTACTGGCAGCGGGATGAGGAGGCCATCCGCCAGACGGACCGGCAGTATGGCCGGTATCTGTCGGCCATCGCCTTCCACATCCTGGCGGACCGGGAGGACAGCCGGGAGACCGTCAACGACACCTATCTGCGGGCATGGGGCTCCATGCCGCCCCACCGGCCCCGGGTGCTGTCCACCTATCTGGGCCATATCACCCGGCAGCTGTCCATCGACCGCTGGCGGGCCCGGGGCCGGGTGAAGCGGTCGGCCTACGCCGTGTCCCTGGAGGAGCTGGGGGACTGCGTATCCGGCCGGGACACGCCGGAGGAGGCCCTGGACCTGCGGGAGCTGGGCCGGGCCGTGGGCGACTATCTCCGGACGCTGCCGCTTCCCGCCCGCCGGGCGTTTCTCTGCCGCTATTACTATGCCGACTCCCTGGCGGAGACGGCCCGGGTCTGCGGCATCAGCGTACCGGCGGTCAAGAGTCAGCTGTACCGCACCCGCCAGGGGCTGCGGACATATCTGGAAAAGGAGGGCTTTGACGTATGAACCCGGAACAGCTCAGCGACGCCATGAATGAATTGCCCCAGGAGCTTTTGGAGGAGACCCAGGCCGCCCGGTCTCGGCGGAGGCCGCGGTGGAAGCCGCTGGCCGCGGCGGCAGCGTGTCTGCTGCTGGCGGCGGGAGCCTGGGCGCTGGCAGGCCGCCCGGCGGAACCCGCCCCGGACCCGGAACCCGGGGACCTGCCGGTGCTGACCATCGACAGGGACTACAGCGGCATGGGAGATTACCCGCTGTCGGCGGAGGAATTTGCCGCCTATGACGGCGGACCGTGGCGGGAGGGCATGGAGCTTGCCGCCCTGCCGGTGTTCCGCAACACCACCCGCATGGACGTGGCCAACGGCTTCCGCACCGGCGGCGGAGACTATGCGCAGCTGCGGCGGACCATGGAGCAGCTGGCGGCGGCGGCGGGGGCGGACGTGGCCCAGGCCGCCGTGGAGGTCCGGGTGCCGGACGAGACGGTGCAGGCCGCCATGGAGGACGCCTGGGCCGGGGAGACCTGGCAGTGCGGCGTGACGTTTGCCGTCAGAGGGGGTCCTACGGAGCTGGCGCTGACGTGGAAGGATGTCACCGTGACCGTGGGGGAGAGTGGAGAGCTGTGGGTGAAGCTTTCCCGGCCGGAGCTGGCGGCTCTGCCCCCTGACGCTGCGGCGGCGTGGCTGCTGGAGCAGTACGGGGCCGTTTTCGGGGAGCAGACCCGGTATTTTATGGCCGCCCGGGACAGCGGCGGCTGTTCCCTGTATTTTTACCGGCCGGAGGAGGACCTGACCCAGGGCATCCTTCAGCGCAGCATCCTGAAAACGTGGGTCCGGCTGTCCGGCGGCAGCTGTGAGGTCCGGCTGTACCGGCCGGAGCTGTCCGACGCCAACACGGTGGGAGCTTATCCGCTGGTGACTGTGGACCAGGCCCGGCAGCGGCTGGCGGCGGGGCAGCACCTGTCTGCCTGGGAGCCCTTCCCGGGGGAGGACCGGGTCAAGCGGGTGGACCTGCAATACCTGGCCCGGCAGACGGACCGGTACTTCATGCCCTACTATGTGTTCTGGGTGGAATGTGACGACGGGGAGCAGGGCGTGTGCTATCGCCCCTATTACGTTCCGGCGGTGGCGGATGCCTATATTGCCGGCATGCCCCAAAGCCCCACCGGGGCGGCATAATGCGGCATATCTCCGATTACTTCCGTGTAAACGCTGTTTCCTAACGATCAGACTCTGGCCTGCCGCCACCGTTGCCAGCGCAATGACCCAGGACCGGCGCCACAGGGCACGCAGCAGGAGAGAACTGAAATCGACTGTGCAGATATAAGAAAACCACCGAGAAAAGCCTGTAACAGACCGATCTCGGTGATTTTCATATTATCTGCCACCCATGGCCGGATGCGCTTACATGCAGAACTGGAATGCGCAGAAGCCTGCGTACAGGACCAGCAGCACGATGCCCTGCCAGCGGGAGAGCTTGCCCCGGGCCAGCGCGGGTACCGTCAGCAGCAGCATCACCAGCAGCATCAGGGGGATATCCACCACCAGGGAAGCATTGTATCCGGCGATGGTTTTTTCCTGGGGCACCTGGAAGGGGGACAGGGTGGTGGATAGGCCGCTGACCAGCACCAGGTTAAACAGGTTCGCCCCCACGATGTTGCCCAGGGACAGGGCGCTGTGGCCCTTGACCAGGGAGGTGATGGCGGTGACCAGCTCCGGCAGGGACGTCCCCAGGGCCACGAAGGTCAGGGCGATGACGGACTCCGGCACGCCCAGTCCCTGGGCGATGAGGGTGCCGTTGTTCACCAGCAGGTTGGCGCCTACGGCGATGAAGGCCGCACCCACCACCAGCAGGAGGATATCCTTGCCCATGGAGGGAGTGCCGTCAATGGCCTCGTCCGCACCGCCGGCCCGGACGGTATCCCGGAAGCTCTGTCGCACGGTAAGGACCATGTACAGAACGAACATGGCCAGCAGGACGATGCCCGCCAGGCGGGTGAAGGCGCCGCTGGTGTAGGCGATGGCGGCGTAGAACACGGCGGCGACGAAAAAGAAGATCACCGGGGTCCGCAGACTTTTGCGGTCCGCCTCCGAGGGGCGGATGGCGATGGTCAGAGCCGCGATCAGGGCGGTGTTGCAGATGACGGAGCCGATGGCGTTGCCGTAGGCGATCTCGCCGTGACCGCTGACGGCGGAGGTGGCGGATACCATCACCTCCGGCAGGGTGGTGCCGATGGACACCACCGTGGCGCCGATGAGGATCTCCGGCACATGGAAACGGTGGGCCAGGCCCGTGGCGCCGTCCACGAACCAGTCGCCGCCCTTGATGAGCAGCACCAGGCCCACGATGAACAGAAGAATGGGTACGAGCATGATAAGTTCCTCCTTAGCTTAGAAAGCTGCTGATGAATATTTCCAGACCGATAAAGATGAGGATGGCTCCGCCCAGAATCTGGGCCCGGCCGGCAAGGCGGGTGCCGAATCTCCGGCCCAGCACCAGGCCGCCCAGACAGATGCACAGCGTTACCGCCGCGATGATCAGGGAACAGACCAGGGCCATGAGCCAGTCATATTCGGCGATGGTGAAGCCCACGGACAGAGCGTCGATGGATGTGGCTACCCCCTGCACCAACAGAGCGCCCAGGCCCAGCCTGGGTGCAGCACGGTCATCCTCGCCGCCGCGGATGCCTTCCACCAGCATTTTGCCGCCGATGAAGCCCAGCAGAGCCAGGGCGATCCAGGGAATGAGCCGCTCAAAGGCGCGGAAATACTGAACAATGGTGTGGACACAGATCCAGCCTGTCATAGGCATCAGGGCCTGGAACCCCGCAAATACCCCGGCAATGCCCAGCATCCGCCGCCGGGACATGCGGGGCTCGTTGAGTCCGTTGGCCAGGGACACGGAAAACGCATCCATGGCAAGGCCCACGCCCAGCAGCACACTGTTGAAAAAGAACAGGATATCCCACCGCATGATTGCTTCTCCTCTTATCGTGAAAAATCCATGAAAAACCCCAGGCACGGCCTGGGCCATGTCTGGGCTCGAAAGCAGATCAATAGACGAGTCCCCATGCATCCCGCGGCGGTAGCACATGAGTCTCGCAAATTAAAGCAAGCCAGGCCGCGCAGCGGCCAGTATGTTGACGTGCTGCGGACAATCGCCCGCTTGCTACTCCCTCATAGAGTTTTCAGTTTGTTCATGATACCACAGCCCCTGCCGGGAAGTCAATGCTTTTTTCGGAAGAATTTGTTGCCCTGAGCAGGAAAATCGTTTATAATAGGGAACAACGAGCTTTCATACCGGGAGGTGCTGTCATGCAGCGCATCAGCAAGGAAAACTATTACCTGGACATTGCCCAGACGGTTCTGGAGCGGGCCACATGTCTGCGCCGGGTGTACGGGGCCATCATCGTGAAGAATGACGAGATCATCTCCACCGGATACAACGGCGCGCCCCGGGGGCGGCGCAACTGCGTGGATATGGGCTATTGCACCCGGGAGCAGCTGCGGGTGCCCCGGGGGGAGCGGTACGAGCTGTGCCGCAGCGTCCACGCCGAGGCCAATGCCATCATTTCCGCCAGCCGCCGGGATATGGTGGGCGGCACGCTGTATCTGGTGGGCCGCAACGCCCAGACCGGGGAGCTGCTGCCGGACGCCACGTCCTGCCCCATGTGCCGCCGCCACATCATCAACGCGGGCCTGGAGCGGGTGGTGATCCGCCATACGCCCACGGAGTTCCAGGTGGTGGACGTGCAGGACTGGATCGACAGCGAGGACGACGTGCCCCAGGCGTAAGCGGGGCCATACACCGGCGCTCTGCCGGAAAAAATATGGGACGAAAGGGAAAAGAATCATGTTGGACGCGAGAAAAGAGGAGGCCTTCTGTACCATTCTGCGTGAGGAATTGCAGCTGGCCACCGGATGCACCGAGCCCATCGCCGTGGCCTACTGCGCGGCACGGCTGCGCCAGGTGCTGGGGGAGAGACCCCGGCGCATTCTGGCGGAGGTCAGCGGAAACATCCTGAAAAACGTCAAGTCCGTGGTGGTGCCCAATACCGGGGGCCGCAGGGGCCTGCCGGCGGCTATCGCCGTGGGCGTGGTGGCCGGGGATCCGGAGGCCCGGCTTCAGGTCATTGCCCATGTGACGGAGGAGGACACCGCAGCCATTCAGGCATACCTGGACAGCACGGACATCCGCATCGACTGCCCGCCTACGTCCCGGATGCTGGACATCCGGCTGACAGGCTGGGCGGGGGACCACAAGGCTGTGGTCCATGTGGCCAACAACCATACCAACATCATCTACGTGGAGCGGGACGGGGAGGTCCTGCTGGAAAAGCCCCACTCCGACTCTGCCGAGGACAATTTGCAGGACAAGAGCGTGCTGAACGTCCGGGATATCCTGACGTTTGCCGAGACAGTGGACGTGTCCCGCATTGAGGAATCCGTGGGCCGGCAGCTCGAATGCAACACCGCCATCGCCCGGGAGGGCCTGCGGGGAGACTGGGGGGCCAATATCGGCTCCACGCTGCTGCTGTCCGGCGGCGACGTGGAGACGGAGGCCCGGGCCTGGGCTGCCGCCGGATCCGATGCCCGGATGAACGGCTGCGAGATGCCGGTGGTCATCTGCTCCGGCTCCGGCAACCAGGGCATCACCGCCTCCGTTCCCGTGTGGCGCTATGGCGTGCAGACGGGCCGGGACCGGGAGACCATCCTGCGGGCCGTGTGCCTGTCGGACCTGATCACCATCCACCAGAAAACCGGCATCGGCCGCCTGTCCGCCTACTGCGGGGCGGTGTCTGCCGGCGTGGGCGCAGGCTGCGGCATTGCGTGGCTTCGGGGCGCGGGGTATGAGGGCATCTGCCACACCATCACCAACGCCGCGGCCATGATCTCCGGCTGCATCTGCGACGGGGCCAAGGCCAGCTGCGCCAGCAAGATCGCCATGGGTGTGGAAACCGGCATTCTGGGCTATAACATGTACCTGCGGGGCAACAGCTTCCAGCCCGGCGACGGCATCGTGGGCCGGGACGTGGAGCAGACCATCCGCAATGTGGGCATTCTGGCCTCTCAGGGCATGAAGGAGACGGACCGGGTGATCCTGAAGATCATGACGGAGTGACCCGGCCGGGAAAAGAGGAGAACGAGCATGCAGCGGAACTATAAATTCACCATTGCTTACGACGGCACCCGTTTTTTCGGCTGGGAGCGCCAGCCGGGGAGGGACACCATCCAGGGAAAGCTGGAGAGCGTGCTGTCCCGGCTTCAGGGGAGTCCGGTGGAGCTCACCGGCGCGGGACGCACCGACGCCGGAGTCCACGCCCGGGCCATGGTGGCCAACGCCCAGCTGGACGTGGCAGAGTCCCCGGAGGAGATCCGGGACTACATGAACCGCTACCTTCCCGACGCCATTGCCGTCCGGGAGGTGAAGGAGGCCGCTCCCCGGTTCCACGCCCGGTATAAGGCCCTGGGCAAAACGTACCGCTATGTATGCTTCGACGGACCGGTGAAGCCGGTGTTCGACCGGAAATACGTCACCCTGCTGGACTATCGCCCGGACGTGGAGCGGATGCAGCAGGCGGCGGCATATTTGCAGGGAGAGCACGACTTCGCCAGCTTCTGCGGCAACCCCCGGATGAAGAAATCCACGGTGCGGCTGGTGGACAGCATCACCGTGGTGCGCCAGCGGGACCGCGTTGTGTTCACGTTCCACGGAACCGGCTTTTTGCAGAATATGGTGCGCATCCTGGTGGGCACCCTGTTGGAGGTGGGCCGCGGGGCCCGGCAGCCGGAGGATATGCCTGCCCTGCTGGAGGCCCGGGACCGCCGCCTGGCCGGTCCCACCGCCCCGCCGGAGGGCCTGTGCCTGATGAAGGTGGACTATTGACAGATACAGACTGTATAATGACAACATGAATATACAATCTGTATCAGAAACCGACGACATTCGTGTGGAAAAGGAGCCGTTATGGAAGAATTGCTGCAACAGATCCTGCAGGAGTGCCGCCCGTACACCGGGCAGGGGGCCCTGGCCTCCTATATCCCTGAGCTGGCCCGGCAGGACCCGGACCGCCTGGGCATTGCCGTGTTCCACAAGGACGGAACCCTGGTGGAGGCCGGTGACAGCCGCCGGAGCTTCACCATCCAGAGCGTCATGAAGCCCCTTTCGCTGCTGCTGGCCCTGCAGGACAACGGCCGGGAGACGGTGCGGGCCCATGTGGGGGTGGAGGCCACCGGCAAGCCCTTCGACGCCATCAATGTGGCGGACAACGCCCTGCTGGCCAAGCACCTGAACCCCATGGTCAACGCCGGGGCCATTCTGATGTGCCAGCTGATCGGGGGCGAGACGTATGACCATCGGTTCCAGCGTCTGCTGGACTTCATCCGCCGCCTGGCGGACAATGATGAGATCGCCCTGGACGAGGAGGTCTATCACTCCGAAAAGGCCACCGGCTCCAAAAACCGGGCTCTGGCCTATCTGCTGAAGGCCCACGGCCTGATCCGCGGCGATGTGGAGGAGCTGCTGGACTGCTATTTCCGGGCCTGTTCCATTCGGGTCAGCGCGGCGGATCTGGCCCGTATCGGCTGCGTGCTGGCCTGTCACGGGCAGCTGCCCGGGGGAGAGCGCCTGTTCCCGGCGGCCTATGGCCGGTTCGTCAACGCCAACCTCATGACCTGCGGCATGTACGACGGGTCCGGCGACTTTGCCATCCGGGTGGGCGTACCGGCCAAAAGCGGCGTAGGCGGCGGCATTATGGCCGTGGTGCCCGGCCGCATGGGCGTTGGCCTGTTTGGACCGGCTCTGGACGAAAAGGGCAACAGCCTGGCCGGAATCCGGGCACTGGAGCTGCTGTCCGCCCGCCTGAATCTGAGCGTATTTTAGTTTATAAGAAAAAACCGGCAAATCGGATGCAAGCCCGAAGCGGCGTCCGATCTGCCGGTTTCCTCCCTGAAGGATACAGTCTTTTGGGCAAGCTGTCAGGGGCAGGACCCGCACGGGTCCTGCCCCCTGTTTTTGTTCTATAGCAGCAGCCACGAGGCAAAGCGGAAGTAGATCAGCAGGCTGGTGGCGTCCACAATGGTGGAGATGAAGGGGCTGGCCATCACTGCCGGGTCCAGGCCGATCTTCTCGGCCAGGATGGGCAGGGAGCAGCCCACGCACTTGGCAAACACCACCACAAACAGGATGGTCAGGCACACCACCAGGCACACCATAGGCGTCACGGCGGCGTTGCCCAGCAGCAGCCGGTCCACCAGCTGCATTTTCACGAAGTTGGCCCCGGCCAGGCACACGCCGCACAGCAGCGACACCCGCAGCTCCTTCCACAGCACCTGGAAAATGTCGGAAAAGTCCACCTCATCCAGACTCAGAGCGCGAATCACCGCCACGGAGGCCTGGGTGCCGGAGTTGCCGCCGGTGCCGGAGAGCATGGGGATATACGAGTTGAGCACCAGACAGGCCGCCAGGGCGCTTTCATAGTGGTTCAGGATCATCCCCGTGAAGGTGGCCGACAGCATCAGCACCATCAGCCAGGGCAGGCGGGCCCGCCAGGTGGCGAAAATGCCGGACTTCAGATAGGGCTTGTCCGACGGCAGCATGGCGGCCATCTTCTCGAAGTCCTCCGTGGTCTCCTCCTCGATAACGTCCATGGCGTCGTCCACGGTGACGATGCCCACCAGGCGCTGCTCCTTGTCCACCACGGGCATGGCCAGGAAGTCGTATTTGCTCAGGGCCTGGGCCACGTCCTCCTTGTCGTCCATGGTGTTCACGGACACCACGTTGGGGTCCATGATGTCCTGGATCAGGTCGTCCTCCTCCGCCAGCAGCAGGTCCCGGACGGACAGCACCCCCAGCAGATGCCGGGTGGGGTCGGTGACATACAGGATGTTGATGGTCTCCAGCTCGCCGCCGATGCGGCGGATGCGCTTGAAGGCGTCCTCCACCGTCATGTCCTTCTTCAGGGACAGAAACTCCATGTTCATAATGGACCCGGCGGAGTCCTCGGGGTACTGGAGAATTTCGTTGATGGACTTGCGCATCTCCGGTGTGGCCTTGTCCAGAATGCGGATCACCACGCTGGCAGGCATTTCCTCCACGATGTCCACGGCATCGTCCAGATACAGCTCGTCCAGCACCTCCTTCAGCTCGGTGTTGGAAAAGCCGTTGATGAGCATCTCCTGGCTGTCGGATTCCAGCTCCACGAACACCTCCGCCGCCAGCTCCTTGGGCAGCAGCCGGTACAGCAGGGGCATCTCCTCCTCGCCGGCCTCCTCCAGCAAAAGGGCGATGTCCGCAGGCTCCATAGGCAGGAACAGGTCCCGCAATCGGGCGTACTGCTTATTTTTGATAAGCGCCTCAATATTTTCCAGATATTGGTCCAATTCTTCCTGGTGATCGAACATGACCGGTTCCTCCTTTCCCATATACATAGCAAAAAATCCACAACGGCAGAAAAGCCCATTGTGGATGTGCAAAGGGGCCGCGCGGGATGCGTGACCTGGCCACCGTAACAAGCTTTAGCATCGCGGGGCGGTGAAACTGCGTTAGATGATACCTTGGTTTCGATATCGCCTGTTCAAACCCTCTCATGGTGTCTCCACCACTCTGCGGCAGCAGTCCGTATCCCTCGCGGTAGCCTTACCTACCGGAGCATATTTTATTCCTTCTTAGATTAAAACATTTTTCTCTGCCTGTCAACCCTTTTTGCCGGAAAATGGAAAAAATCAGGCCCGTTTCCGGACCTGATTTCTATATACAATATGTTACGCCTTCTTGGCGATGTCGCACAGGGCGGTGAAGGCCACGGCGTCGTTGATGGCCATCTCAGAGAGCATCTTGCGGTTGATCTGGATGCCGGCCACCTTCAGACCGTGCATGAAGGTGGAATAGTTCATGCCGTTGAGCTTGCAGGCGGCGGAGATGCGGGTGATCCACAGCTGGCGGAAGTCCCGCTTCTTCAGGCGGCGGCCCACATAGGCGTAGGTCAGGGACTTCATGACCTGCTCGTTGGCCATCTTGAAGTGCTTGGACTTAGCGCCCCAGTAGCCCTTGGCCAGCTTCAGCGTCTTATTTCTTCTTTTACGCGCCATCATAGCGCCTTTAACACGTGCCATTTCTTAATTGCCTCCTATTTCTAACGATATCCGTCTCTTATTTGTAGGGGATCATCTTGCGGATGGTGGCCTCATTGGTGCAGTCGGCGTAGGTGCCGCTGCGCAGGCGACGGCCGCGCTTGGTGTCCTTCTTGGTGAGGATGTGGCTCTTGAAAGCGTGCGCTCTCTTGACCTTGCCGGACTTCGTCAGATTGAAGCGCTTCTTGGCGCCGCTGTGGGTCTTCAGTTTAGGCATAATAGTACTCCTTCCATCTATTCTCCCGTTCCCAGGGGGACGGGAAGAACTCGTGTGTTATTTTCCGGCCTTTTGGGCCTTGGGGGACAGGAACATGGACATGAGCCGGCCCTCCATTTTGGCGGATTTATCCATCGTGGCCACGTCGGCGCAAAGCTCCGCGAACTTCTTCAGCAGATCCCGGCCGATATCCGTATGCGCCATCTCGCGGCCGCGGAAGCGGACGGAGACCTTCACCCGGTTGCCGTCAGCCAGGAACTTCTGCGCGTTTTTCAGCTTCGTGTTGAAGTCGCCGACATCGATGCCCGGAGACATGCGAATTTCCTTGATCTCCACCACATGCTGGTTCTTTCTGGCTTCCTTTTCCTTCTTGCTGCGCTCGAACCTGTACTTGCCATAGTTCATGAGCTTGCACACAGGCGGCGTAGCCTGGGGGGAAATCTTCACCAGGTCCAGTCCCTTTTCCTCGGCGATGTGCAGACCCTCCGCAGAGGACACAATGCCCAGCTGTTCGCCGTTTTCGCCGATGAGGCGGATCTCCTTATCCCGGATCTCTTCATTGAGTTCATGCTCTACCTTGCTAATAACCGTCGCACCTCCATTCGATCAATAAAAAAACGCGAATGCACCATGCATCCGCGCAACAACACGGCCCCCGGCATGCGGAAACCATGGAAACAATTGCTGTTGACCTCTTTGCCACGGGCGGGAGGTGAGGCGGATGCACCCAGCCTTCTTTGTTTTCTCAGACAGTATACCAGAGACACCGGCGGCTGTCAAGGACTTTTTCATGAAAATATCGTTGAAATCTGCCCCCCTGCCGTGGTAACATAGGGAGAGAAAATTGCGGAAAGGGGGCGCGCAATATGACCCATGCCATGCTGCCGCTTTTGGAGCGGACGCCGGTGATCCCGGCGGTGAAGGAGCCGGAGACCCTGGATCGTGCCTTGTGTCATGACGGGGCGGCGGTGTTCCTGCTGTGCGGCGATATTCTGAACATCGGGGAGCTGGTGGATCGGGTCCACCGGGCCGGGAAGCAGGCGGTGATCCACGGAGACCTGATCGCAGGGCTGGCCCCCAAGGAGATCGCCGTGGACTACCTGCGCCGCTGCGGGGCCGACGGCATCATCTCCACCCGGCCTCACCTGATCCGCCGGGGCCGGGAGCTGGGAATGCTGACGGTGCTGCGGGTGTTTGCCATCGACTCCAAGGCTGTCAGCAATCTGGGGAAGGAGACGGGCATAGGCATGCCGGACCTGATTGAGGTGCTGCCGGGAACCATCTATAAGGTCATCGCCCGGCTGTCCCGGGAGCTGCCGGTGCCCCTCATCGCCGGGGGCCTGCTGGCAGACAAGGCCGACGTGACGGCGGCGCTGTCTGCCGGCGCCCTGTGTGTTTCCGCCAGCGACCCGGAGCTGTGGGACCTGTGACGGCGGCGTTTCTGGGGCTGGAGGCGGCCCTGTATGCGGTGTTTCTGACCATGGATCTGACCGGGGGCAGCGGCGACCCGGTGAAATACGCCTCCATCGCCGTGTGTCTGGTGTTTTCCGTGCTGTTTGCCTGCCGGGGCGGCAGCCGCCTGATGCCCGCTGCCATGGCTCTGACCCTGGGAGCAGACACGTTTTTGCTGCTGCTGAACGACCATTACGGCGCGGGAGTGGCCCTGTTCTGCGGGGTCCAGGCCCTGTATCTGGTCCGGATCTGCCGGCGGAACGGCGGACGGACCCTGTGGCCTCTGCGGCTGGTGCTGGTGCTGGGAGCCTGGGCGGGCCTGTGGGCCCTGGGGCTTCTGTCGCCGCTGAATCTGCTGGCGGCGGTGTACTTTACGAATTTCCTGCTGAACGCCTGTCAGGCGGTTCCCCTTCACAGTCCGCTGTTTTCCGTGGGACTGTGGCTGTTTCTGCTGTGCGACGTGTGCGTGGGGATCCGCAATCAGCCGGAGCTGTTTCCCGGGTGGCTTGCCGCCTTTGCCCAGGCGGGCATGTGGCTGTTTTACCTGCCGGGTCAGGTGCTTCTGGTGCTGTCCGGCCGAAAGGAGCCAACGAAATGAAGAAATTTCTGTCCGTTCTCACCATTTCCCTGACGGCTCTGGCGGTGCTGACGGGGGCTATTGCCCTGCCGCTGCTGGTGCGGCCCTTCTACTGGGCGCAGATTCAGGCCCTGGATATCCCCGCCCGCAGCGGCCTGACGGTGGAACAGCTGAGGGATGCCTTCGGCGACGTGATGGACTACTGCCTGGGCCTGCGGCCGGATTTTGCCGCCGGGGTGCTGCCCTTTTCCCAGGAGGGGGCCAGCCACTTTGCCGACGTGCGGGTGCTGTTTCTGCTGGATATCCGGCTGCTGGCGGTATCCCTGGCGGCACTGCTGGCCCTGTACCTGCTGCGGCGGCGAAAGGGGATGGCCCTGTGCCGCTTTGGAGGCCGCGGGCCGGGGTTCTGGGCCGCCTGTGGCCTGGGCGGACTGTTCGTGATCGTCGGGGGTTTGGCGGCTCTGGACTTCGACCGGGCATTTACGGTGTTCCACACCATCTTTTTTCCGGGAAAGGACAACTGGCTGTTTGACCCGATGACGGACCCGGTGATCCTGATTCTGCCGGAGGAATATTTCCGCAGCTGCGCCCTCCTCATTCTGGCGGGCCTGCTGCTGGCCTGCGGGGTCTTGATCGCGGCCGACCTGCGGCGCCGCAGACGATAAGTGAGCGTAAAAATGGGCACAAAAAAAGCGCCCTGCGGCGCATCAACTCGAAAAACGCTTTTTCTGTTAAAAAAAATCACCACGCCTTGGCGTGGCCTTCTCCTTGGTAAGCACCGGATTTACCGCTCGCTGGGCTGCCAATCGGTTCCCTCGAAGATCATGTCATCCAGATCGCCCTTCATGAAGATGTTGGTCATGGTATCACGCTCCTTTCTTCTCTTTTTACATATATAGTATACGCCGGCGGGAGCATTTTCACAAGGGTGCAAATGTACATTTTTCATAAAAACGCACGATCACTTTTTGCTATTCTGCACAACAAAAGACTTGCAAACCCCGGGGAACCTATTATATAATAGGGTATCCTGTAAGGAGGCGGCGCGGTTGGACAAGAAACGCAAAAGGAAAAACACGGCCCTGCCGCTGCTGCTGGCGGCGCTGACCCTGGCCGGGGCGGGCCTGTGGTGGGGGAACTACACCCTCTCCACCGAGGAATACACCTTCACCTCCCGGCGGCTGCCGCAGGGGTGGGACGGGGCCCGGATCGTGGTGCTGTCGGATCTCCATGGCCGCCGGTTCGGCCGGGACAACAGCCGCCTTCTGGAGGCGGTGCGGAAGGCCCGGCCCGATATCATCGCGCTGGTGGGCGACCTGGTGGACGAGTGGAGCGGCACGGAATATCTGCGGCCTCTGCTGCGCGGGCTGACGGCTATGGCGCCTACGTATTTCGTCTCCGGCAATCATGAGTGGGCTGCCGGGGCCATGTCGGAGCTGACGCCGCTGCTGAAGGAATGCGGCGTCACCTATCTGAGCAACACCTTTGTAACGCTGGAGCGGAATGGCGGCGCCATCGCCGTGGCGGGCATCGACGACCCCAACGGCTTCGCCGACCAGAAAACGCCCCAGGAGGTGGCCCGGGATGTCCGGGACGCCATCGGCGACGGGTTCTGGCTACTGCTGGCCCACCGGAATACCCATTTTGAAACGGATTACGCCGCCCTGGGGGCGGATCTGACCCTGTCGGGCCACGGCCACGGCGGCCTGTGGCGGCTGCCCTTTACCGACGGGCTGCTGGGCAACGGCGGCGCGCTGCTGCCCTCCTATACCAACGGATTTTACACCTGCCGGGACGCGGATGTGTTTGTCACCCGGGGCCTGGGCGGCATGGTGCGGATCCTGAACCGCCCGGAGGTGGCGGTGGTGATCCTGCGCCGGAACTGAGGAACGAGCATGAGAGAATTTGACGCGGGACAATTTGATATTGCCGTTATCGGCGCGGGACACGCCGGCATCGAGGCGGCCCTGGCCGCCGCCCGGCTGGGGCTGGACACCGTGTGCCTGACCATGAACCTGGACGCTGTGGGCAACATGCCCTGCAATCCCGCCATTGGCGGCACCGCCAAGGGTCACCTGGTCCGGGAGCTGGACGCCCTGGGCGGCGAAATGGCCCGGGCGGCGGATAGAGCCTGCATCCAATACCGGATGCTCAACCGCCGGAAGGGGCCAGCCGTGTGGTCCCTGCGGGCCCAGGCGGACCGCCGGGCCTATCAGCAGATCATGAAGCACACCCTGGAGCGGCAGGAGCATCTGACCCTGCGCCAGGCGGAAGCGGTGTCTGTTCGCACGGAAAACGGCCATGTTACCGGTGTGGTGCTGCGAACCGGGGCCGTGTACCGGGTCCGGGCGGCGGTGCTCTGCACCGGCACCTATCTGCGGGGCCGCACCATCGTGGGCGACTGTGTGGAGGACTCCGGCCCCGACGGACTCCACGCGGCGGGCCCCCTGACGGAAAGCCTGCTGGCCCTGGGCCTGCCCCTTCGCCGGTTCAAAACCGGCACGCCGCCCCGGGTGAACCGGCGAAGCATCGACTTTTCCAAAATGCAGCTCCAGGAGGGGGATCCGTCCCCCTTGCCCTTCAGCTTCGAGACGGAGCGTCCCCCGGAAAACCGGGCCGCGTGCTGGCTGACATATACCACGGAGGAGACCCACCGGATCATCCGGGAAAACCTGGACAAAAGCCCTCTGTATTCCGGGGCCATCCAGGGCATAGGTCCCCGGTACTGTCCGTCCATCGAGACAAAGATCGTCCGTTTCCCGGACAAGGAGCGGCATCAGCTGTTCATCGAGCCCATGGGCCTGGACACCGAGGAAATGTACATCCAGGGCTTTTCCTCCTCTCTGCCGGAGGATGTGCAGCTGCAAATGCTGCGGTCCGTCCCCGGACTGGAGCGGGCGGAGATGATGCGTCCGGCCTACGCCATCGAATATGACTGCATCGACCCCCTGGCCCTGCGGCCTACCCTGGAGACCCGGGCGGTGGAAGGACTTTACGGCGCGGGACAGTTCAACGGCTCCTCCGGCTATGAGGAGGCGGCGGCCCAGGGCTTTGTGGCCGGGGTCAACGCGGCGCTGAAACTGCTGGGCCGGGAGCCGCTGATCCTGAAGCGCAGCGAAAGCTACATCGGCACCCTCATCGACGACCTGGTGACCAAGGGCACCCAGGAGCCGTATCGCATGATGACCAGCCGGTCGGAATACCGGCTGCTGCTGCGGCAGGACAACGCCGACCGCCGCCTGTGCCCCGTGGGATACCGCATCGGCCTGGTATCCCGGCAGCGGCTGCGGCAGGTGGAGGAGAAATACGCCGCCGTGGAGCGGGAGATCAGGCGCCTGGAGAAAACCGGCATCCCCGGCTCGGCAGCCCTGAACGATTTGCTGACGGCCCGGGGCACCGCCCCGGTGGCCGACGGCTGCCGCCTCATCGACCTGCTGCGCCGGCCCCAGGTAAGCTACGAGGACCTGCGCCCCTTTGACCCGGCGGACCCGGACCTGCCTCCCGCCGTCCGGGAGCAGGTGGAGATCACCGTGAAGTACGAGGGCTATATCCGCCGCCAGGAGAAGCAGGTGGAGGAATTTGAGAAGCTGGAGCGCCGCCGCCTGCCGCCGGATATGGATTACCGTCATATTCAGGGCCTGCGGCTGGAGGCCCGTGAGAAGCTGGCCGCCCTGCGCCCGGAGAACCTGGGCCAGGCGGGCCGCATATCCGGCGTATCCCCCGCCGATGTGGCGGCGCTGATGGTATATCTGCACACCCGGGAACGGCCCGAAGGAGGGAAGCAAGTATGACGGTTATCGATCTGACCCACACCATCCGGGAGGACATGCCCGTCTATCCCGGCACGGAGCAGCCCCGGCTCACCACCGCCTGCACCGTTTCCCAGTGCGGCTACCGGGAGACGCTGCTGCACATGTATTCCCACACCGGCACCCACATGGACGCCCCTGCCCACATGATCGATGGGGCCCTGACCCTGGACGGCTGCGGCGCAGACCGCTTCGTGGGCCGGGGCTTTGTCCTGGACTGCCGGGGCCAGGCCCAGATCCGTCTGGATCTGCTGCTGCGGCACGAGGCCGCCATACGGGACGCAGATTTTCTGCTGTTCTGCACCGGGTGGGACCAATACTGGGGCACCGATGCCTATTATGAGGGGTTTCCGTGTCTGACCGAGGAGGCCGCCCGGTTCGTGGCGGGCCTGTCTCTGAAGGGGGTGGGGGAGGATTCCATCTCCCTGGACCCCTGCGACACGGTGGATTACCCCAATCACCTGACTCTGTTTGGCGCGGGGCTGGTGAATACCGAGAACCTCAAGGGGCTGGCGCAGCTCATCGGCCGGGAATTCACGTTCCTGACCATGCCCCTGAAATTTGAAAATGCCGACGGCTGCAGCTGCCGGGCGGCGGCGATCGTTACCAAGGAGGCTTGAAAACAATGGGTAAACTGCGATTCCTGTTTGCACTGTGGATGGCGAAGCTGTCCGTCCCGGCGCTGAAGATCACCCGGCACAACGGAACGGACTTCCCCGGGACCCTGGCGCTGAAGCTGTGCCCGGACTTCCTGAAATATGTGGGCCGTCCCAAGACCATCATCGCCGTCACCGGCACCAACGGCAAAACCACCGTCAGCAACCTTCTGGCGGACACCCTGGAGAAGGAGGGCCACCGTGTGCTCATCAACCGGGCGGGCTCCAACGTGGCCAGCGGCATCGCCACAGCCCTGCTGAAGGGCTGTGATCTGGCGGGCCGGGTGAAGAATTACGACATGGCGGTGCTGGAGGTGGACGAGCGGTCCAGCGTCCGGGTGTACCCCTACATCACCCCGGACTATATTGCCGTTACCAATCTGTTCCGGGACAGCATCATGCGCAACGCCCACGCGGAATTTATTGCGGACATCATCAGCCGCAGCGTTCCCGCCTCGTCCAGGCTGGTGCTCAACGCCGACGACCTGATCTCCTGCGGCCTGGCTCCGGAAAATGAACGGGTGTATTTCGGCATCGACCGCCTGCCCACGGACACCGTGGAGTGCGTCAACCACATCAACGACGTGCGCATCTGCCCCAAGTGCGCCGGGAAGCTGCGCTATGAATACCGCCGCTATCACCACATTGGCCGGGCCGTGTGCCAGGACTGCGGCTTCCACTCTCCGGACAGCGATTACCTGGCCACCCATGTGGACATCGCCGGGGGCACCATGACCATCCGGGAGAAGGGTAAGGAATATCCCTATACCCTGATTTCCGACAGTGTGTTCAATATTTATAATATGGTAACGGTCATTGCCGTGCTGCGGCAGCTGGGCTATGACCACGGGGAGATTGCCCGCGTCCTGGCAGAGTCCGCCATCACCGAGAGCCGCCACAACGCCGAAAAGGTGGGGAACGTGACCCTGGTGCGGGAAATGGCCAAGGACAAGAACGCCCTGGCCTGCTCCCGGGTATTCCACTACATCGCCTCCCGTCCCGGCAAAAAGGAGGTCATGCTGCTGATGAACTCCCTGACGGACGTGCCCCACTGGTCGGAAAACGTGTGCTGGTTCTATGATACGGATTTCGAGTACCTGGCGGACGAGAGCATCGTCCGGGTGGTGTGCACCGGCCTGCGGTGTGAGGACTACAAGCTGCGCTGCCTGATGGCGGGGGTGCCGGAGGACCGGCTGGCCTGCGCCGTGGACGAGCACGACGCGGCGGCCCTGATGGCTTATGAGCCCGGCGACGAGCTGTATGTGCTCTACGGCACGGACACGCTGGAGCTGGCATATCAGGTGTTTGACCAGATGAAGGCCATCGCCCAAAGCCGGGCGGCGGACAGCGCGGATAAGGAGATGCAGGCATGAAAACCGAGATCCTGTTTCCTGAGGTGGCGAACCTCTGCGGCGATCTGATGAACGTGACGTATCTGCGTCAGTGCTGCCCGGAGATGGAGGTGGTGGAGACCGGCCTGAAGGACCGCCCCGCCTTCCTGGACGGCGGCGTGGACCTGGTGTATGTGGGCTCGGCCACGGAGCGGGGCCTGCAGCTGATGGTCAAGGCCCTGGCCCCCTACCGGGCGGAGCTGGAGCGGTATGTGGACGGCGGCGGGCTGATGCTGGCCACCGGCAACGCCCTGGACGCCCTGGGCGAATATGTGGTCATCGATGGCAAGCGCGCCTTCGATGGCCTGGGCATTCTCAAGACCCACGCCGAGTATCACATGATGAAGCGGCACAACAGCTTTCTGCTGGGCAGCTTCCAGGATATGGAAATCGTTGGCTTCAAGAGCCTGTTCGGCCACACCTATCCCGATGATGAGCTGGCGAACCCCCTGTTCCGGGTGGAGCGGGGTGTGGGCCGCCATCCCGGGGCCTTTGCCGAGGGCTTTCTCCGGGGCGGCCTCATGGCCACCTACCTCATCGGGCCGCTGCTGCCTCTGAACCCGCCCTTCACCCGGTACCTCCTGGAGCAGATGGGCGCAAAGGACGTGAAGCTGGCCTTTGAAGACACCGCCATGAAGGCCTACCGGGCCCGGGTGGAGGAATTCCGCGACGAAAAGCGGGGCTATCAGTATTAAACCGCACACCCCCCCGTACCTGACCCGCACAAAAGAAAATCAGGCCCCGGGAGACGGTCCCGGGGCTTGACAAGACGGCCTGCGCCGCCTATAATGAACACAGAAAAGGGCGCTGCGACAAGCGGTTGGCTCGGTTCAATCAGGAATTCATAATGAAAACCGTCACTTGGCCGAGTGGCGGTTTTCGCGTTTCTTTACAATGATCGTAACCGTATAGGGCCCGATATGTAATGTAATCCGCATGGCGTCACCCCCTTTCGGGGATCATCAGCCAACCGCCTGCCGTTCGTGCAGCGCCATGGCTATTGTATCAAATGGCGCGGCGGAATGCAACACGTTTCTGCCGCCTGCACCCCCGTCCCCGCCGCCGCATACACTGGTACCGAGGTGAGTGTATGGAGGTGCTGCAAGACGGCGTATTGGCGTTTCTGGCGGCCACGGGAGCGGCGGCCCTGTTCTGGCTGCTGACGGGGTGGCTGCGGCGGCGGGAGCCCGCCCGGGCCGTGCTGCTGGTCCCCGCCCGGGGGAGCGGCGATTTTTCCGGCCCGGTGGCCCAGCTGCTGGACCTGCGGCGGCAGCTGCGGGGCCTGCCGCCCATCGTGATCTGCGACTGCGGACTGGATGAGGCGGGACTGTCCCGGGCCCGGGAGCTTACGCAGCGGTATGACAACGTCCTGCTGCTGGCTCCGGAGGAGATCATTCAGAATTTACCATAAGGAGGGCCGGTATGGCCGAACGCTGCACGGTGGAGGGCGCCGTACAAAGCCTGATCTTTCAGAATGAGGACAACGGCTACACCGTGCTCTCCCTGCTGACGGAGGACGGGGAGCTGGTAACGGTGGTGGGGTGCATTCCCTGCGCCGCTCCCGGCGAGGGCATGACCGTCACCGGGGTGTGGACCAACCACCCCAGCTATGGGCCCCAGTTTGCGGCGGAGTCCGTGGAGCGGCGGATGCCCCGGACGGAGGAGGAGATCGTATCCTACCTGTCCTCCGGCATTCTCAAGGGCATCGGCCCCGCCACGGCCCAGCGGCTGGCAGACCGCTTCGGGGCAGACACTCTGGCCGTTATCGAGGAGGAGCCGGAGCGGCTTCAGACCGTCAAGGGCATCACCGCCAGGCGGGCCATGGAGCTGTCTGCCGCCTTCCGGGAGCTGACGGGGCTCAAGCGGGTCATGGAGTTCCTGGCCCGGTATGAGTTGCCGGTGCCCCTGGCTATGCAGCTGTACCGGGCCTACGGGGCGGATGCTCTGCCCCGGCTGAGGGAGGACCCCTATCTGCTGACCGGCGACGCCTATGGTGTGGAATTTTCCACCATGGACGAGATCGCCCTGAGCATGGGCTTCGACGGCGACAGCCCCTGCCGGGTGGAGGCCGCTCTTACATACGAATTATCCCACAACCTGAACAACGGCCATGTGTTCCTGCCCCGGGACAAGCTGCTGTCCGCCGCCGCCCAGCTCATCAGCGCGGACACCGACGCCCTGGAGACGGCCCTGGACGGTCTGCTGACCCGGGGCGTCATCGTTCAGGAGCAGGTGGCCAATGTCCAGGCCTGCTATCTGCTGCGCCTGTATCAGGCGGAGACCCGGGTGGCCCGGCGGCTTCTGTCCCTGCGGGATGCGCCGCGGCAGACCGGGAAAAATGTGGACAGGATCATCACCGAGATGGAACGCCAGCAGGGCATTGCTTATGCCCCTCACCAGCGTCAGGCCGTGACGCTGGCGGCCCGGTCCGGGGTGCTGCTGCTGACCGGCGGCCCCGGCACCGGCAAGACCACCTCCACCCGGGGCATTGTGACCCTGCTGGAGCGCATGGGCCTGACGGTGCTGCTGCTGGCCCCCACGGGCCGGGCAGCCAAGCGCATGAGCGAGCTGTGCTCCCGGGAGGCCCAGACCATCCACCGCTGCCTGGGCATGACCTTCAACGAGCTCACCGGCGAGGTGACGTTCAAGAAAAACGAAAAGGACCTGCTGGAGGCCGACGCCGTTATTGTGGACGAGATGAGCATGGTGGACCTGCCGCTGATGGACGCCCTTCTGGCGGCCCTGAAGCCCGGGTGCCGCCTGGTGATGGTGGGGGACCCGGACCAGCTGCCCTCCGTGGGGCCCGGCAACGTGCTGGGGGATATTCTGCGCAGCGGCTCAGTGGCGTCGGTGACCCTGACGGAGGTATTCCGCCAGGCGGAGCAGTCCGCCATCATCCGCAACGCCCATGCGGTGAACCGGGGCCGGTCCCCGGATCTGAAAAACAAGCAGAACGACTTCTTTTTCCTGTGCCGCCGGTCGCCTGACCGGCTGGTGCAGACGGTGGTGGACCTGTGCCGCACCCGCCTGCCGGAAAATATGGGCATTCCCGCCGGACAGATCCAGGTGCTCTCCCCCACCCGTAAGGGGGAGACCGGCACCGTCAGCCTGAACCGCGCCCTGCAGGCGGCGCTGAATCCCCCGTCCCCCGGCAAGCGCCAGAAGGCCTGGGGCGACATGGTGTTCCGGGTAGGGGACCGGGTCATGCAGACTAAGAACAACTACGATGTGATCTGGCAGAAGGACAGCGGCGAGGCCGGCAGCGGCATCTTCAACGGCGACGTGGGCACGGTGGAGGACATCGACCCCTCCGGCGAGCTGGTGACCATCCGGTTCGATGACCGCACCAGCGTATACACCGCCGACCTGCTGAGCCAGCTGGACATGGCCTACGCCATGACCGTCCACAAGGCCCAGGGCAGCGAATACCGGGCGGTGGTGCTGGTGTCCGCCCCGGCGGCCCCTAACCTGCTGGTCCGGGGCGTGCTGTACACCGCCATCACCCGGGCCAGGGAGCTGCTGGTGATGGTAGGCGACGACGCCATCCCCGGCCGCATGGCGGAAAATGACCGCCGCACCCGGCGATACAGCGGCCTGCGCCGCAGACTCAAGCAAGGAGGACCAAGCCATGGGCATGAGTGATCTTAACGAACGGCTGAACCAGCTGGAGCAGGGGGCATTGAACTTCCTGTTCCCCCGGCGCTGCCCCTTCTGCAATCAGCACATCGGCAATAAGGAACTGATCTGCGCCGGCTGCGAAAAGACCCTGCCCTACACCGGGGACCGGGCCCGGCGGCAGGTGTCCGGGCTCCGGGTGGCTGCGCCGCTCTACTATGAGGATGCCGTGCGCCGGGCCCTGCTGGACTTCAAGTTCAAGGGCCGCATGGGCGGGCTGCCCTGCTTCGGCAGTCTCATGGCCCGCTGCGCCGCGGAGGAATTCGGCGGCGAGTTCGATGCCATCACCTGGGTGCCGGTGAGCCGGAAGCGTCTGCGCAGGCGGGGCTTTGACCAGGCCCGGTATCTGGCCGGGAGCCTGTGCGTGGAGTGGCATGTGGAGCCCCAGGAGACCCTGCGCAAGACAACGGACAACCCGGCCCAGTCCGGCCTGGACGATGCCGACGCCCGCCGGGCCAATGTCCTGGGCGTATACGAGGCTGTCCGTCCGGAGAACATCGCCGGGAAGCGCTTCCTGCTGATCGACGACATCTGTACCACCGGGGCCACACTGTCTGAGGCGGCCCGGGTGCTGCGTCAGGCGGGGGCTGCCGACGTGGTGGGCCTGACCCTGGCCATCAGCCGGGAGGAATAATTTTCCCGCTGCCGGTGCATAATGAGACATCGGCGGAAAAGCTGCAAAATATGAACAAAAGATTACGATTTGGAAAATCACGCAAATCCTCTTGCAAAATGGGAAAATCACCATTATAATAGAGCATCAGGGAATAATACGGCCCCCTGAGGGCTGTGGTCCATATCAGAAAAATGAGGTGCAGCATTATGTGTTCGTTAGCAAAGGATATCGGTATCGACCTGGGTACCGCATCGGTATTGGTATATGTCAAGGGCAAGGGCGTTGTGCTCAATGAGCCCTCTGTGGTGGCCATCAACAAGGACGACGGCCGCCTGCTCAGCGTGGGCGCCGATGCCCAGGCCATGCTGGGCCGTACCCCCGGCAACATCGTGGCCATCCGCCCCCTGCGTGAGGGCGTCATCTCCGACTACGACATGACGGAGCGGATGCTCAAGGAGTTTATCCGCAAGGTCAGCGGCAGCTTCCACCACATCTTCAAGCCTCGCGTCATCATCTGCGTCCCCTCCGGCATCACCGAGGTGGAGGAGCGCGCCGTGGTGGACGCGGGCCTGCAGTCCGGCGCCAGTCATGTGTATCTGATCGAGGAGCCCGTGGCCGCCGCCATCGGCGCAGGCATCGACATCACCAAGCCCGAGGGCCACATGGTGGTGGACATCGGCGGCGGCACCAGTGATATCGCCGTCATCTCCCTGAAGGGCGTGGTGGAGAGCGCCTCCATCAAGGTAGCCGGCGACCAGTTCAACGAAGCCATCGTCAAGTACATGCGCCGCAAACACAACATCCTCATCGGCGAACGCACCGCCGAGCAGATGAAGATGCAGATCGGCTGCGTGTTCCCCAAGGACGAGGAAACTACCATCGAGATCAAGGGCCGCTGCCTGATGACCGGCCTGCCCAAGACCATTACCGTCACCTCCACCGAGATGCTGGAGGCCTTCGAGGAGCCGGTGGAGCGCATTCTGGAGGCGATTCACGGCGTTCTGGAGCGCACGCCCCCGGAGCTGGTGGCCGACATTGCCAACAACGGCATCGTCATGACCGGCGGCGGCAGCCTGGTGGACGGCTTTGACAAGCTCATCACCGCCCGCACCGGGATTCACACCGTGGTGGCGGAGAACGCCATCAGCTGCGTGGCCATCGGCACCGGCAAGAGCTTGGACTCCGTCCACGAAATGAACGACGGTACCGTGAACCTCTCCCGCCGCAAGCAGATGAACTGAAGCTGACACATAGCTCAAGGCCCCGCCATCTGGCGGGGCCTCAGTTTGTCAGCCCATATGGAAGGGACGGCAATGCATAGCGCGCTTTTTCCCTTGCCAAACGCATCCCCCTGTGCTATAATCTGTGTATCACATAGGGAACTCATATAGCCCTGCGGGCATGGCGCAGGGCGTTTCTACGGGGCCGCCCACGGCCCTGCTATGGGTGCTCCGCCGGAAAGCCGGCGGGGCGCCCGTTTTTATTTTCCGAAAGGAGCGACTCATCATGACACAGGTTTTACGCGGCAACATCGTCCAGGCCCCGCAGCTGGGGAAGCTGGACATCCGGGAGCACGGTTATCTGGTGTTGGAGGACGGCGCGGTCCGGGGGGTGTACGACGCTCTGCCGGAGGCGTTTGCCTCGGCGCCCCTGACGGATTACGGCGACCGTCTCATCATGCAGTCCTTTGCGGATATGCACCTCCATGCCCCCCAGTATCCCATGCTGGGCATGGGCATGGACCTGCCCCTGCTGGATTGGCTGAATACCTACACCTTCCGCACCGAGGCCCGGTTCGCCGACCCGGACTTTGCCCGGCGGACCTACCGCCGTCTGGCCACGGACCTGATCACCAACGGCACCACCCGGGTGTGCATGTTCTCCTCCCTGCATACCGAGGCCACCTGGATCCTCATGGAGGAGCTGGAGCGGGCCGGCGTCACGGGCTTCGTGGGCAAGGTGAACATGGACCGCAACGGCCTGCCCGGCATTTTGCAGGAGACCACGGAGCAGTCCGTATCCGAGACGCTGCGCTGGTTGGATGGCTGCCGCTTCGACCACATAAAGCCCATCATCACCCCCCGCTTTACCCCCAGCTGCACCGATGAGCTGATGGCCGCCCTGGGCCGCATCGCCCGGGACCGTGGGCTGTACGTTCAGTCCCACCTGTCGGAAAACCGGGGGGAGATCGCCTGGGTCCGTGAGCTGCACCCGGACTGCCCCCAGTATTGGGAGAGCTACGACAAGTTCGGCCTCTGGAAGGACCACACCATCATGGCCCACTGCGTCTACTCCGACGCCCGGGAGTGCGCCGCCATCCGCCGGGCCGGGGTGGTGGTGGCCCACTGCGCCGGCTCCAACATCAACCTCTGCAGCGGCGTCTCCCCGGTGCGGGAGATGCTGCACCAGGGGATCTGGGTGACCCTAGGCTCCGACATTGCCGGCGGCGCCCAGCTGCCCATGTACAAGGTCATCACCATGAGCATCCGGGCCTCCAAGGTCAAGCGCATGGAAACCGACTGGTCCGAGGATTTCCTGACGGTGCCGGAGGGCTACTACCTGGGCACCACCGCCGGCCACCGGTACTTCGGCGGCGGCGAGGGCTTCGCTGTGGGCAAGCTCCTTCACGCCATCGTGGTGGATGACGGCGACTTCCCGGAGCCTGTCCGCCAGCTGACGGTGCGGGAGCGCTTTGAGCGGGCCATCTACATGCTCCATCGTCACAACATCACTGCCGTCTGGTCCGACGGACGTCTGGTAAAATAAAGCCGCCCCTTCCGGCCGCTGCTTCGCTGAAAGCAGCGGCCTTTTTCTGCCCGTCCTCTGCATGAAAAACGCAGAACCGTTCGGTAAAAATGTCCCCATAAAGGGTAAATACCTGGATTATACAAAAAGATATACAGAATATTCATGGAAGATATTTCCAGGCTTTTCCGCTGCCGTCCACCCGGCACGAACAAACACAAATGTGCGTGCAATGCGGACGGAATCAGCGGGGCGGAAAAGGGGAGGCTGACATTTTGACGGATTTGTACAACACGGACGCTGAGCCTGGAAACTGTTCATGAGATAAGTACAAAAAACAATGGGTCGTTTATCACGGCGATGTGATACCGAAGCATCGGAAAAAAGCGCCAACCGGCCGTCCACCCGGCGGAAACACCGGAAACGTTTCCTGAAAAAATCCTTGTTTTTGGAAGAAATTCCTTGCTTTTGCGGGCGAAAGGAAGTATAATTATACAATCAGGAAATTCCTCAACACAGCAGGGGAGTGGAACGAAAAAATTCAGGAAGGAAGTCGATCGATGAAAAAGACGAGAATGCCGCAGCGGCTGCTTGCTCTGGTATTGGTGCTGATGATGCTCATCAGCGTCCTGCCGGTCAGCGCCATGGCGGCAGAACTGACGCCGGCCGATGCCCAGACCGGGCTGACGGCCACCGATGTGACCAATGAACTCACAGACAGCGACCGTCTGTCCATCTTCGAGGAGAACATGGACCCCAGCAAGGTGTCCAAGTCCGATGTCCCCGCAGATGACGAAATGGTCCGTGTCATTGTGCAGCTGGATGCGGACAGCCTGCTGGATGCCCGCAACCGCACCAATGCCGGCATGTCCATGCTGGACTTCCAGCAGACGGCTGCCGCCAAGGCTCAGCTGGAGGAGATCGCCGATGTCCAGCTCTCCGTTATGAACGCCATGGAGAGCCAGAGCATCCCCAGCTCCTTCACCTTCAGCTATACCTCCGTCATCAGCGGCTTTGCCGCCCAGGTGCCCTATGGCAGGATCAACGACATCAAGAAGCTTGACGGCGTAGTGGACGTGGTGCTGTGCCAGACCTACTATACCGACTCCATGGGCTCCGCCACTCTGGGCCAGGCGCTGACCGCCGCGGAAGTGGCCGCCTATTCCAACAACACCCAGTACCAGGGCGAGGGGACGCTCATCGGCATCCTGGACACCGGCCTGGATGTGAACCACGAGGCCTTTGCCAACGCTCCTGCCGTGCAGAAGCTGCAGAAGTCCAGCCTGTCCAAGCTGCTCTATCAGATCAGCCAGGGCGAGGACGGCAAGACCAAGGTCACCGCATACAGCTATGCCGCCCTCTGGTATGCCCAGAAGCACAGCTCCAGCTCCCTGGTGCTGCTGACCGAGGACGACCTGTATAAGAGCGGCAAGGTGCCCTTCGCCTTCGACTATGCCGACGCCGACGCGGACGTGATCCCCTCCGCCGACGCCGTGGAGAAGTACGGCAATGACCACGGCACCCACGTGGCCGGTATCACCGCCGGCAAGACCGTGGACGCCGACGGCAGCGTCACCTTCGCCGGTCAGTCTCCCGAGGCACAGCTGGCCATCTTCAAGGTATTCTCCGACTCCACCAACGGCGCCTCCACGGATACCATCCTGGCGGCCCTGAACGATGCCCTGCTGCTGGACGTGGACGTGATCAACATGTCTCTCGGCTCCAACGGCGGCTTCGGCCGGGAGGCCGAGGGCGACCTGACCACCAAGTATTACGACCTGGTCAAGTCCGCCGGTATCCTGCTGAACTGCTCCGCCGGTAACTCCTATTCCTCCTCCCAGGGCGGCGCAAAGGGTGACTTCACCTCCGTGTCCGACCCTGACACCGGCATCATCAGCTCCTCGTCCTCCTATGACGCGGCGCTGTCCGTTGCCTCCGTCAACGCCAACGAGACGGCGGCCTTTGTCACCGCCCAGGGCCGCGTCCCCTATCAGGACGTGTCCGGCCACGACTTCACCGCCCTGCTGCTGGGCAATGACAGCTCCAAAACCTATGAGTACGTCATGGTGCCCAACACCGGCGACACCGCCGATTACCAGGGCCTGGACGTCACCGGCAAGATCGCCGTGGTCATGCGCGGCGGCCTGTCCTTCGAGCAGAAGCAGCTCAATGCCGCCTCTGCCGGCGCTGCGGGCTGCATCATCTATAACAACCGCGACGGCTACCTGCTGAACATGTCGGTGGAAAACTACAAGATCCCCACCGTGTGCATCAGCCTGTCCAACGGCCAGATGATGGAAGCCGCCCAGGAAAAGACCCTCACCGTCTCCAAGACCGAAAAGGGCTCCGTGGCCATGAGCGACTTCTCCTCCTGGGGCCCCCTGCCGTCTCTGTCCCTGAAGCCGGAGATCACTGCCCCCGGCGGCAGCATCTATTCCTCTCTGCCCTTCGCCCAGTACGGCTACATGAGCGGTACCTCCATGGCGTCTCCGTATCTGGCCGGTGTGTCCGCTGCTGCTTTGCAGTATGTCAACACCCTGATGCCCGGCGCCTCCGATACCGACAAGCAGCTGCTGGTGAACCGCCTGCTGATGAGCACCGCCGACATCCTGTATGATGAAAACGGCGTGGCTTACTCCCCCCGCAAGCAGGGCTCCGGTATGGTGAACCTGGCCGAGGCCGTCACCACCCCTGCCTACCTGTATGTCCGGGGTCAGGACAAGACCAAGATCGAGCTGGGCGACGACGCCGACCAGCTGGGCGTGTACAAGCTGAGCTTCGTGGTGAAGAACCTCACCGGCTCCGCCCTGTCCTATGACGTCAATACCCAGGTCCAGACCGAGAGCACCACCACCGACGGGCTGTACATCGCCCAGAAGGGCTATGTCCTCTCCGCCGACACCAGCGCCATCAAGGTCTCCGGCGGCACCCTCAGCGGCTCCACCGTCACCGTGCCCGCTAACGGCGAGACCACCGTCACCGTCACCGTCCGCCTGTCTGACGCGGACCGGGCGTATCTGGCCAAGTTCCCCAACGGCATCTATGTGGAAGGCTTTGTGGAGCTGACCAACAACGACGATCCCGCGCTGTCCGTGCCCTTCCTGGGCTTCTACGGCGACTGGACCAAGGCCCCCATCTTCGAGGACGCCGATATCTACAACGGCCTGGACGAGAAGATGTACGCCACCAACGTGGCCGGTGTTTACGCCATGATGTACGTGGTGAAGCTGGGCATGTATCCCTTCGTGGTGCCCGAGGGCTACGACACCCCCTCCACCTCCGCCGATAAGATCTGCGTGGACCTGGGCGGCGGCAACGGCATCAGCAACCTGTACTACCTGCAGGCCGGCCTGCTGCGCGCGGCCAAGACCACGGATGTCACCATCGCGGACAGCGACACCGGCGAGGTGTATCTGGACAGCGATGGCATCAACACCCGCAAGGCCATGTATAACTCCAGCAGCCAGCAGGTGCGTCCCGCCTATGTGGGCGAGATCTTCCCCGCGCTGAACTCCAGCGGCGTGATCCCCAACAACACCCGCATGACCTACACCGCCAAGACCTATATTGACGGCTTCGACGTGCAGGATAACCTGAAGGATACCTACACCTTCAATTTCACCTCCGACGGTGAAATGCCCTACATCGTGGACCGGGAGGGCCTGGCCTTCCGCACCGGCGCTGACGGCCGGAAGTACCTGGACGTGACCCTGGCCGATAACTTCTGCCTGGCCGGCGCCACCCTGTACTCCACCGAATGGAAGACCAACGTCAACAACGGCAAGAAGGAAATGAGCCTTGGCTCCAACTACTACGACGGCATCATCCCCGCCCTGAAGGCCGACGGTACCTCTCCCCGGGCCTACGAGGAGTATACCTACACCTTCGACGTCACGGACTTCTATCAGAAGCTCCTGAATGGTACCTTCTATGTGGTGGCCTATGACTATGCGCTGAACCAGTGCGCTTACCGCGTAAAGCTGGCTGACAATCCCGTCACCCAGATCACCCTGGACCAGACCGCTGTGACCCTGCCCCAGAAGGGCTATGTCCAGCTGAACGCCACTGTGACTCCCGACGACGCCACCGACCAGAATCTGGTGTGGAGCTCCTCCGACTCCAGCGTGGCCGAGGTCCGGGGCGGCATCGTGGCCGCCAAGGCTCCCGGCACCGCCACCATCACCGTCAAGTCCTCCGTCTGGACCGACGTGGAGGCCCAGTGCCAGATCACCGTCACCGACGCGGTGGGCGCGGATGTTCCCATGAGCGAATTCCTGCTGAACACCTCCTCCGTGACCATGCTGCCTGACACCACCTATACCAATGTCCGGCTGTATGGCTATTCGCCCTTCTATGCCACCGACCTGACTCTGGAGTGGACCTCCTCCGACGAGTCCGTGGTCACCGTTGAGCCCAACGGCGAGGGCGACCAGCTGACCCAGTACGCCAAGCTTACCGCCCACAAGGCCGGTACCGCCACCGTCACCGCCAAGGCCAAGAACGGCACCGCCACCTATGATCTGGCCGTCACCGTCAACGAGGCCAGCGGCGCCGGCACCTTCAACATCGTGGGCGACACCCTGGTCAGCTACAGCGGCTCCGAGAGCACCGTCACCATTCCCGACGGCGTCCGCGTCATCGGGGAGAACGCCTTCAAGAACAACGACTACATTCTCAACGTCATTTGCCCCGACAGCCTGGAGCAGATCGACTACCGTGCGTTCTATGACTGCAACAACCTGCAGAGCGTCAGCCTGCCTGAGACGATGAAGGTCATCAACGAGGGCGCGTTCTACTACTGCAAGAACCTGAAGACGCTGGGCCACACCGACGACGGCGTCCTGCCCAAGGGCCTGACCTCCATCGGCGTCAAGGCGTTCTACTTCTGCGAGGCCCTGGAGGGCGACCTGGTGATCCCCGACGGCGTCACCAGCCTCAGCGCCGGCCTGTTCTATAACGGCTTTGCCCTGACCAGCATCACCATTCCCGACACCGTCACCTCTATGGACGCAAACGGCGACCAGTTCGCCAACTGCACGGCTGTAACCTCCGTGAAGCTGTCCAAGAACCTGGCCGAGCTGCCCAAGACGGCGTTCTTCACCTGCAAGAGCCTGAAGCACCTGCCCGACCTGTCCAACGTCACCTCCGTTGGCACCAGCTGCTTTGCCGGCTGCGCCGGTCTGGAGGAGATGGTGATCCCCGAGAGCCTGACCTTCGTCGGCACCAACGCCTTTGCCCGCAGCAGCCTCACCGAGATCACCGTGCTGGGCGATCCCACCGGCCTTGATTCCGCGTTCTACAACAGCCTGAACCTGACCACCTTCGTGGCCCCCAAGCTGACCACCATCGGCAAGCAGATGTTCCAGGGCTGCACCGCGCTGGTGAACTTCATCGTTCCCGACAACGTCACCCTCATCGGCGAGAGGGCCTTCCAGGGCTGCACCAACCTGAAGACCCTGACCTTCCCTGCCTCCTACAAGGCTGAGACCCTGTCCTTCGGTCTGACCCCGTTTGTCAGCTGCCCCGTCTTTGAGGGCTATGTCATCGAGGACGGCGCCAGCATCGTCCGGACCGAGGACGGCACCCTGCTGGCCGGCGGCGGCAAGGTTCTGGTGAGCCTGCCCCAGGACTTCAAGGGCACCTCCTACACCGTGCCTGACGGCGTGGAGACCATCAGCGACTACCTGTTCTATAAGAAAACCACCATCACGTCCGTCACGCTGCCTGCCAGCCTCAAGAAGATCGGCACCGCCGCCTTCCAGGGCTGCACCAAGCTGACGTCCATCGCCCTGCCCGATGGCTTCACCACCCTGGGTGAGCACGCCTTCGACGGCTGCTCCGGCCTGAAAACCGTGACCTTCGGCCAGAGCCTGACCGCTGTTCCCGACTACGCCTTCAGCAACTGCTCCGCGCTGACGGCTGTGGACCTGCCCGCCACCGTGGAGACCGTGGGCAATTACGCCTTCCGCGGCTGCGCCAAGGCCACCGCCCTGTCCCTGAAGGAGGGCCTGACCTCCATCGGCGCCAACGCCTTCTACGGCTGGAAGGCTCTGAAGGCCATCACCATTCCCCAGTCCGTCACCTCCCTGGGCGGCTCCGCGTTCTATGACTGCAACGCCGCCGCTTCCATCGACTGCGGCAGCCTCACCGTCATCCCCGAGCGCGCGTTCTACAACGCCAAGGCCGTCAAGACCGTGAAGCTCAGCGACAACGTCACCTCCATCGGTGAGCGCGCCTTCTATAACTGCATGGTGCTGGAGACCATCAACTGGCCCTCTCAGCTGAAGACCATCGGCAAGCAGGCCTTCTACTATGCCCGGAAGCTCCAGAATCTGGACTTCTCCGGCACCCAGCTGGAGTCCATCGGCAGCAGCGCCTTCTATCAGCCCTATGAGGCCCGGACGCTGGCCTTCCCCGACACCCTGCAATCCATCGATAGCAAGGCGTTTGCTTACCTGAACTACAACAAGACCGCCTATATCACCGAGGTCAGCATCCCCGCCTCCGTCACCAGCCTGGCCAAGGATGCCTTCTATCTGGCCAGCGGCCTGAAGAAGATCAACGTGGCCGACGGCAATGCCGCTTATGTGTCCTCCAACGGCATCGTGATGCTCAAGGACACCGGCGAGATCTACATCTGGCCCCAGGGCAATGAGACCACCGAGTTCACCCTGCCCTCCACCATGACGGAGATCCCCGATAAGATGTTCCAGAACAACACCAGCCTCAAGAAGGTCGTCGTTCCTGCCAGCGTCACCAAGGTGGGCACCTATGCCTTCTCCAGCTCCGGGATTGAGGAGATCTACTTCGAGGATTCCGCCAATGGGCTGACCGTCGGCGCCTACGCCTTCTACAATTGTCCCGATCTGACCAGCCTGCGTCTGCCCTACGGCCTGACCAGCATCGGCGCCAGCGCCATCTCCAGGACTGGTCTGGAGACCATTGTCATTCCTGACACCGTCACCGAGATGGGCGGCAGCGCGCTGGCCTACAACGACGCCCTGAAGAATGTCACCCTCTCCAAGTCCCTGACGGCTGTGCCCAGCCGCGGCTTTGTGGGCTGCGAGGCTCTGACGGAGCTGACTCTGCCCGCCTCCATCCAGGATTGCGGCGTCAGCAACACCGTCAATGCCTTCACCGACTGCGTGAACCTGCAGAACATCTTCGTGGCCGACGGCTCCCTGTACTTCAAGAGCGTGGACGGCGTCCTGTTCGATAAGAACGGCACGAACCTGCGCTGCTATCCCGAGGGCCGCACGGCGGAGAGCTACCGCATCCCCGAGGGCACCGTCCGCGTGGGCGGCAACGCCTTCGCCGGCAACGAGCACCTCAAGAGCGTCAGCTTCCCCACCACCCTGGAGCGTATCGGTCCCAAGGGATTCTTCGCCTGCACCAACCTGAAGGATTACTACTTCAACGGCATGACCGCTCCTCTGCTGGAGACCACCGTGTCCCTGACCGGCGCTTATGCCAACGTGGCCCTGTACGCCAACTTCGTCGGCCTGTGGGGCACCACCACCACCAGCGGCTTCGTGTACAACGACTGGGGCCTGAACCTGTATTATCCCCAGGGCGCTGTGGGCTACACCGCCTATGTCTGGGACAAGTACTTCAACACCGAGAACGGCAGCGTCAACGTCATGGATGCCAGCTACTTCACGCCCACGGATCTCACCGTGACGGAGACCGGCGTCCGCAACGCCCTGCTGACCTGGACCGCCGCCAAGCAGTCCAACGCCGAGGATATCGTCTATAAGGTGGAGCGCAGCGCTGCGGTCCACATCCAGGACGACACCCAGGATACCTGGCTGTTCGATGGCTTCGAGACCCTGGCGGAGAATCTCACCGCCTGCACCTATACCGATACCACCGCCCTGCACTTCGGCATGACCTATGCCTACCGTGTCACGGCCTACAGCCTGTCCGGCCAGACCGGCCCCGCTGCCATCGGGTATCTGTATATTGATGCCGACCCCAACAACGCCGATGAAATGGCGGTGCTGGAGCTCATCAAGAAGATCGAGGCCCTCAAGCCCATCGAGAACCTGACCAAGGAGGACGAGGCTTACCTGCGTCAGCTGCTGGCTGAGTACAAGGCCCTTACCGACGCCCAGAAGGAGCTGGTGTACAACTATGGTACCCTGCTGGCCGCTCTGGAGCTGGTGGGCCACAACCCCGAGCTGAAGAACGCCAAGCCCGCCACCTGCACCCAGGACGGCTACACCGGCGATGAGGTCTGCAAGGTCTGCGGCGAAGTCATCACCAAGGGCCAGGTCATCCCCGCCACCGGCCACGATACCCAGCTGGTGGGTGCCAAGCCCGCCACTTGCACCCAGGACGGCTATACCGGCGACGAGGTCTGCAAGACCTGCGGCGTCACCGTGAAGAAGGGCGAGGTCATCCCCGCTACCGGCCACGATACCGAGATCGTTGGTGCCAAGGCTGCCACTTGCACCGAGGACGGCTATACCGGCGACGAGGTCTGCAAGACCTGCGGCGTCACCGTGAAGAAGGGCGAGACCATCCCCGCCACCGGCCACGATACCGAGATCGTTGGTGCCAAGGCTGCCACTTGCACCGAGGACGGCTATACCGGCGACGAGGTCTGCAAGACCTGCGGCGTCACCGTGAAGAAGGGCGAGGTCATCCCCGCCACCGGCCACGACACCCAGCTGGTGGGCGCGAAGGCCGCCACCTGCACCCAGGACGGCTACACCGGCGACGAGGTCTGCAAGACCTGCGGCGTCACCGTGAAGAAGGGCGAGGTTATCCCCGCTACCGGCCACAAGACCGAACTGGTGGGTGCCAAGCCCGCCACCTGCACCCAGGACGGCTATACCGGCGATGAGGTCTGCAAGACCTGCGGCGTCACCGTGAAGAAGGGCGAGACCATCCCCGCTCTGGGCCACAAGACCGAACTGGTGGGCGCGAAGCCCGCCACCTGCACCGAGGATGGCTACACCGGCGACCAGGTCTGCACTGTGTGCGGCGAGACCGTGAAGAAGGGCGAGAGCGTCCAGGCCACCGGCCACCATTATAAGGATGGCAAGTGCACCGACTGCGGCGAGACCGACCCCAACTACAAGCCCGCCGTCAAGACCGGTGATGCCAGCTCCGTGACCCTGTGGGTCATGCTGCTGACCGTCTCCGCTCTGCTGGCTGCCGCTGTGGTGGTCCTGCCCCGCAGAAAGCACACCCGCTGAATAAACGCCTGTCTCTGACAGAGAGACGGCATCACCGGAAGCCCGGGAACCCCTTCAGGGGTCCCCGGGCTTCCGGCATTTTGTACAAAAATAGTTCACAATCCGGACTCGCCAAAACATGCAAATAAATTATTACTGCGCAAAATTCTGCCGACAGCAATAGACACTGTACCGAATTGAACGACGAATGGTGACGCAAAAGCAACATGAACGATGAACTGCGCTGTTTTTAACGATTTAATACGGTAACGCTTAATACACTGATGTGTTAAAATGACCAACTTGGTTTATACATAAATCCTGATTTGTGTAAAAAGTCACAATGTGTCGTTATATCGCAGACAAAGTGTCGATTTTTGTATTTGTCGAAATTTCTATCAATTTTACATGAAAAACTGCGGCATTTTCGTTGCAAAATTCTCAGAGAAATGGTATAGTAACCGTAAGCTGTATGGGACGGGCCGGCTGATAGGGCATCACGGCGACCGGAACTATACAAGCATCCAACTTTACCGGTACAAACCGGAGAAAGAGAGAGTACGCATATGAAACACGCGCATACCCTGAAACGGGCGATGGCAGTGCTTCTCGCTCTCGTGATGACGCTGAGTCTCGTGACCCCCTCCTGGGCCGCAGGCAGAAGCACTGTCGCGACCCGCGGCGAGAACAATGGCATCACCTGGGAGAAGGTGGACAACATCAAGCTGCCCACCAAGGAAAACGCGGCTGTTGCGGATGAGACCCAGCAGTATGCCGACACGGACGTGGTCCGCGTCTCCATCGTGCTGAGCGATCCCTCCACCCTGGAAAAAGGCTTTACCGCCGCTGATATCGCTGCTGGCAGCCGCCAAGCGATGAAGTATCGGGATAAGCTGGAATCCAAGCAGGGCAAGATGACCAAGACCATTTCCAAGAAGGCCCTGGACGGCCAGGCCCTGGATGTGGTTTGGAATCTGACCCTGGCTACCAACATCATCTCCGCCAACGTTCAGTATGGCCAGATCGAGAAGATCGAGAACGTCAAGGGCGTCAAGCAGGTCCTGATCGAGACCCGCTATGAGCCCTGCGTGGTCAAGGAATCCGAGACCACCGATCCCAACATGGCCACTTCCTCCAACATGATCGGCTCCAACTTCGCCTGGGCCAACGGCTATACCGGCGCAGGCTCCAAGGTAGCCATCATCGATACCGGCGCGGATACGGATCATCCCTCCCTCAGCGGCGCGGCTTACAGCTACGCTGTCAAGGGCCTGGGCATTACCCCCGTCACCGCTGCGGATTACGCTGACAAGCTGGAGAAGCTCAACGCCTTCAAGAAGAACGGCGACCTGAAGGCCTCCGACCTGTACGTCAGCGCCAAGATCCCCTTCGGCTTCAACTACATTGACGCCGATCTGGATGTCACCCACGACAACGACACCCAGGGTGACCACGGTTCCCACGTCACCGGTATTGCCGCCGGCAACCGCTACATTGAGCAGGCCGACGGTTCCTTCGCTCCCGCTCTGGATACCGCTCTGACCCAGGGTGTTGCCCCTGATGCCCAGGTGTACACCATGAAGGTCTTCGGTAAGGGCGGCGGCGCTTACGATTCCGACTACATGGCAGCCATCGAGGACGCTATGATCCTGGGCTGCGATTCCGCCAACCTGTCTCTGGGCAGCGGCAACCCCGGTATGTCCCGCCAGTCTGACGCCAAGTACCAGGCCATCCTGGAGGCTGTTGTCAACAGCGGTATGGTCGTTGCCATGTCCGCCGGTAACTCCGGCCACTGGTTCGAGAACACCCCCTATACCTATCCCTACGCCGAGAGCGTCAGCTGGGCCACCAACGGCAGCCCCGGCTCCTACACCAACTCTCTGGGCGTCGCCTCCGTGGATAACGTGGGTTCCACCGGCAACTATGTTGAGTTCGCCGGCACCAAGATGTTCTACACCGACACCAGCGAGGCTCCCATCCAGCCCATGACCGCTCTGGCCGGTGAGCAGCGCTTCGTCTATGTGGATGCCGTCGGCAATCCCGAGGACTTCGCCGCTGCGGGCGATGAGCTCAAGGGCGCCATCGCGCTGTGCAACCGCGGTGAAATCAACTTCACCGCCAAGGGCAACAACGCCGTTGCCGCCGGTGCCATCGGCACCATCGTGGTCAACAACCAGGCGGGTACCCTCAATATGTCCACCGACGGCTACACCGGCACCGCTCCTTACGTCTCCCTGACTCTGGATGACGGCCTGATCATCAAGGCCGGTGCCGAGAAGAAGGAAGCCAACGGCGTGACCTACTATGTGGGCAAGCTCACCGTGGGCTCCAAGGCCGGTGTGAAAGTTCAGACCGCCGACTACTACACCATGAGCGACTTCTCCTCCTGGGGCGTTCCCGGCTCCCTGGAGCTGAAGCCTGAGATCACCGCTCCTGGCGGCAATATCTACTCCCTGCAGAATGGCGGCGGCTACCAGAATATGTCCGGTACCTCCATGGCCTCTCCCCAGGTTGCCGGTATGGCCGCTGTGGTGGCCCAGTACGTCCGCGCCAACAAGCTGACGGAGAAGACCGGCCTCACCGCCCGTGCTCTGGCTCAGTCCCTGCTGATGTCCACCGCTGTCCCCATGTATCAGGATCACGGCGAGGGCGAGTATGGCTACTATTCCGTTATGCAGCAGGGCGCCGGCCTTGCCAATGTGGGCGCTGCCGTTTCCGCCGGCACCTACATCATGATGGATAAGAACGCCAACGCCGGTGCTGCCGACGGTAAGGTCAAGGTGGAGCTGGGCGACGATCCCCAGCGCACCGGTGAGTACAGCTTCGGCTTCACCATCAACAACCTGAAGGATATCGCGACCTCCTTCAACCTCAGCGCCGACTTCTTCACCCAGGATGTCTTCACCAATCAGTTCGACGACGGCTCCGAGGTGAACTTCGAGGATACCTACACCGCTTTGCTGTCCTCCAACGTCACCTGGACCGTGGACGGCCAGGTGGTGGAGATGACCGCTCCCGAGGGTCTTGCCAACTGCGACTTCAATGGCGACGGCAAGGTCACCAAGGCTGACGGCCAGGCGCTCCTGGACTATGTCACCGGCGTCCTGGATTCCATCTCCAATAAGGACAACGCCGACTTCGACGCCGACGGCAGCATCGACACCTACGATGCTTACCTGTTCTTCAAGCAGCTGAACAAGAGCACCGTGGAGATCCCCGCAAACGGCAGCGTCCATGTGGAAGTCAATGCCAAGGTCCTGGGCCTGGACAAGTATGACAAGGCCAGCGACAACACCGGCACCTATGTCGAGGGTTATGTGTACGCCGACGAGGTTGCCTCCGCCGAGGGTGTCAAGGGCGACAGCCACTCCATCCCCGTCCTGGGCTACTACGGTAGCTGGACCGATCCCTCCATGTTCGATATCGGCAGCTATCTGGAGTATCATGAGGCCAAGACCGAGTCCCGTGTGCCTTACATGTACGCCTACAACAAGAACGCCACCAAGTATCAGGCCCTGACCGTCCAGTACGCTGGCGATTCCGGCATGTACTACTTCGGCGGCAATCCTTACGTGGATGAGACCTATGATCCCAACCGCGCCGCCATCAACCCCGACACCACCGTCTTTGCCCGTGCTACCTTCTCCCTGATCCGCAACTCCGCGGATGCCCGGGTGACCATCACCGGCGAGAACGGCAATGTCTACTATGATAAGGCGTCCGGTTCTCCCGCCGCCTCCGCTTACTACTACAGCAACGGCGCTTCCTGGCGCAATGCTCAGGGCAACATCGGTATCAACAATGCCCCCACCGCTGCCGCTAACGGCGAAAAGGTCACCGTCAAGGTCACCGAGGCTCCCGAGTACTATGTGACCTACAATGCCGACGGCACCCACGTCACCAACTGGGATGCCTTGGGCGACGGCGCCAGCCGGACCTACACCGCTTTCATCGACCGGACCGAGCCTGTCCTGTCCAACGTGTACTTCAAGGAAGACGTTGAGACCGGCACCCGCAGCCTGGTCCTGACCGCTCAGGACAACCGCTATGTGGCGGCCGCCTTCCTGATCGACTATGACAAGATGTCCATTCTGGACCGCACCGCCGGCTCCCCCGAGGGTGCTGCCGAGGGCGCTGCCACGGATATCTCCCTGGATCTGAGCAAGGCCGAGGGCGTTGACCACCTGCTGGTTCAGGTCGCCGACTACGCCGACAACACCGCCACCTACAAGATCAACCTCAACAAGGAAGAGCTCAGCGGCCCCGTGTCCGTGACTCTGGATAAGCAGTCCATCAAGATGTACAAGGGCGGCACTGCTGCTCTGAACGCTGAGGTCAGCCCCTTCGGCGTGAAGCCCGATGGCGTGACCTGGAAGTCCTCCGATGAGACTGTCGCCACCGTCAACGAGCGCGGCATCATCACCGGCGTCAACAAGGGTACTGCCACCATCACGGCGGCCTCCATCAAGGATCCCACCGCCACCGCCTCCTGCGTGGTCACCGTCCAGACCGTGGACACCACCCTGGTGGGCGCGCTGATGGATACCAACGGCGATGCCCAGTTCTTCACCTGGGATCTGGAGCATGATGCCACCTGGAAGAAGCTGGTGAACTTCGAAACCACCAAGAGCGTGTCTGCCTCTACCTTCGACGCCCGCACCGGCGACGTCTATCTGCAGGATGGCAGCTTCAACATCAACAAGATGGACCTGGATACCGGTAAGACCCTGGCTACCTATCCCGGCTTCGAGGGCGAAATCCCCATGTGGGATATGGAGTACAGCCTGGTTTACTCCACCGAGGCCAAGCCCATGCTGGCCAGCGTGTACGCCACCTACTTCCTGGCTCCCAAGCCGGTGGATAACCTGGATCTGTCCGCCTTCGACCTCGGACTGTATCTGTGGCTCTATGGCGACGCTTCCTACTTCACCGCCGTTACCTCTCTGGGTGCCAACAAGATCGACACCGATAAAGACGGCGTGAAGGATACCGACACCGAGCTGTTCCTGGCGCTGGATGACGCCGGCAACATCTGGACCATGAATGTTTATCCCAAGGTGGATGAGGAGACCGGCAAGGACAGCTGGACCGCCTCCTTCGGCATCATCGAGTCCAACCTGGCTAACGTTGGCTACGCTGCCAACCCCACCGACGACGGCGATATGTACGATTCCCTGTACGCCACCGTCGAGGGCGAGGAACTGGTTCTGTACCTGTCCACCTACAATGGCGACAACAGCAATGTCTACCGCATCCTGCTGGGCGACAATGGTTGGGAAGCTGCCCAGGTTGCTTCCTTCGGCGACGGTGTGTGGCCTGCCACCCTGGTGGGCTCCATGTACCACGCCAATGAGAACGCCACCGAGGCCGTGAACGCTGCCATGAGCAAGACCACCGTCCACACCGCTCAGGCTGTGGAGATGACCTCCGCTCAGATCCAGCGCTACAACGGCGCCGAGACCAAGGCTGCCTCCGGCTCCCTGAACGCTTCCGCCCCCGTGGCTGCCGTGGTGAACCTGCCCATGGGCGACGCTGCCGAGACTGCCACCGCCTCCAACGTCACCGTGTCCGCCGATGAGAAGACCGTCACCGTCAACGTCCTGGCCAAGGATGCTGCCACCAACGGCCTGTTCACCGTGGATTACGATGCCGCCAACCTGACCCTGACCAACGTGGCCTTCAACACCCAGTACAGCTCCTACAAGGATGCTTCCGGCAAGGTCACCCTGGGCTATGTGGACCTCAACGGCGTGACCGCCGGTTCCACCGTGGCCACCCTGACCTTCACCGTCAAGGATCCCACCGCTCTGGACAAGATCAACGTCACCGTCACCGAGACCGAGCGCAACGATCAGACCGTGAACAACGCCGAGACTCTGACTGCTGACCTGCACACCGAGACCGAGACCGTGAACGCCAAGGCCGCCACCTGCACCGAGGATGGCTACACCGGCGACGTGGTCTGCAAGGCCTGCGGCAAGGTCATCACCAAGGGCGAGGTCATCCCCGCTCTGGGTCACAAGATCAAGCTGGTTGGCGCCAAGGCTGCCACCTGCACCGAGGATGGCTACACCGGCGACGAGGTCTGCACCGTCTGCGGCGAGATTGTGAAGAAGGGCGAGGTCATCCCCGCTCTGGGTCACAAGATCAAGCTGGTTGGTGCTAAGGCTGCCACCTGCACAGAGGACGGCTACACCGGCGATGAAGTCTGCACCATCTGCGGCGAGATTGTGAAGAAGGGCGAGGTCATCCCCGCCACCGGCCACGATACCGAGATCGTTGGCGCCAAGGAGCCTACCTGCACCGAGGATGGCTACACCGGCGACGTGGTCTGCAAGACCAACGGCGAGACCATCAAGAAGGGCGAGGTCATCAAGGCCACCGGCCATCAGTATAAGGACGGCAAGTGCACCGTCTGCGGCGCGGCTGATCCCAACTACAAGCCCGGTGTCAAGACCGGCGACGAGAGCAACACCGCTCTGTGGATCGTGATGATGGCTTCCGCCGCTCTGCTGGCTGCCGCCGTGGTGGTTCTGCCCCGCAGAAAGCGCACCCGCTAAGCATGAAAAACAGCCTGGGATGATCTTCCATCCCACGCGCTGAGATGCCCCATCCCCCATAGAGTCAGCCCCCGGCGGACCATCGGTCCGCCGGGGGCTGACGCATTTGTTAGGGAGGGAGAAAAGGCATATGCGGCGGAAAGGAAGATAGTTACGAAAGAAACCCATCAGGGGTGTCTTTCGTTTGCAAT